>JACXTT010008293.1_pt1 | contig 14425 bp, 11 predicted proteins | sample 9270951 | NCBI WGS metagenome assembly JACXTT01 (sample SAMN15532306, study PRJNA645909) | rock metagenome | isolation source: weathered quartz diorite | place: Puerto Rico | collected 2017-06-21
GCCACCCGGCTGAAATCCATGCCCACCTCCGTGCGGGCATCTAGCTTTCAGCCGGGAACCCCTCAAAGCGGACACTTCACTTGCTCTCGGGAGCGGACAGATCATGAACTCCCTACAGGAGTATAGAGAGATCCTTTACCCCCCCGGAAGGAGGGTGTATACACGCGGTGCCACCCCGGGAGGATTCGGTGCCGCTCGACCCACGCCTGCTCGAGATTCTCTGCTGCCCGTCCTGCCGCAAGGACCTCAGACCCTTGGCGGACGAAACCGGCCTCGAATGCCTCGGATGCCACCGGATCTACCCGATTGTCGACGGAATCCCGAACATGTTGGTCGAGGATGCGCGGCTTCCGGTCCCTTGAGCCTCCCGGCTGTCCGCATTGTCGGGGTTCCTTGACCAATTTCGTAACGGGACTAAGTTGAAAAGCGGCGCCAGAGTGCATCCGACGGGTCCCGACGTCCCAGGCACGGGTCGGGAGCCGCTGATCGGGGGGCTTCCGGCGGGCGAGAGAGCATGGAACTGCGCAACGAACAGGGCATTCCCCCGAGCCTCGTCAACGGCCGACTCGAGGGCTTGAGCGTCCCCGACCTGCTGTGGAACCTCTGTCGGCGCCGCTCGACCGGCGTGCTGCACCTCACGTCGAGCGGCCTCACGAAGAAGGTCTACATCGATGCCGGCCGCATCGTCTTCGCGCTGTCCGGCGATCCCAACGATCGCTTGGGCGACCTCCTGCTGCGGGAAGGGCAGATCACGCTCGATCAATTCGAAGCGGCGTTCGTCAAGCTGTCGAGCGGCAAGCGGCTCGGCACGCTGCTCGTCGACGCCGGGCACCTGAGTCCCGAGAACCTCGTGCGCGGCGTGGTCAGTCAGGTCAAAGCGATCGTGCTCGGCTTGTTCCCCCTCGAGGAGGGGGAGTACGCCTTCGTCGAGGGACCCCTTCCCACGGAAGAGGTGATCACGCTCGGCATGCGCACGGGCGAGATCTTGCTCCAGGGCATCCGACAGATCCGCTCCTTCACGCGTATCCGCAAGAGCGTCGGACCGATCTCGACGCGGTACAAGCTGGACAGCGGCTGGCGAACGGCCCTCGAGGGCCTCGAGATCCGTGACGGCGAGCGGATGCTGGTTCAGCGCCTCGAAGAGACGGGAGCGCAAGGCGCATCCGTCGAAGCGCTGTGCCGTGAGATCTTTCTGTCGAATTTCGAGATCTACCAAGCGCTCTGGGCGTTTCTGGTGCTGGGCATCGTCGTCGAGCTCGATCGCGGGCTGATCCCCGCCGTCGGCGGTTCGGCGAGCGGCCGCGTCGAGCGCACCAACCTTCCCGAGATTCTCGTCCGCCTCTGCCGCGACGAGGTCACCGGCGTGCTGCAGATGTCGCGCGGAACGCTCGAGCGGACGCTGCACATCCAGGACGGCGGGTGCGTGTTCGCGACCTCCAACTCCATCGACGACGGGCTCGTCGCGCATCTCCTGCGTCGTGGGGTCATCTCGCTCTCCGACCGCGAGGAGACGGCCCGCCGGCTCCTCTCCAACAAGCGGGTCGGCACGATCCTCCTCGAGATGGGCGTGATCGACGAGAGCGATCTCCTTGCGACGGTGCGCGAGCAGCTCTCCGAGATCATCTTCGACACCTTCCGCTGGGATCAGGGAGACTTCCGCTTCCTCGAGGGACCGCTGCCGACGATCGAGGAGATCACGCTCAATCGAACCGTCGAGGACCTGGTCTTCGCCGGTGTCCGCAGGGTGACCTCCTGGGCGCGCGTGCGCGAGGGATGCGGCGGCTTGAACGCACGGCTCGTGCTCCTGCCGCGCTACCTTTCGGTGCTCGACAAGATCACCGTGGGGCCGGAGGAATGGGAGCTGATCTCGCTCCTCAAGACGCCGAAGTCGGTTCTGCAGATTTGTCGTGAGAGCGTCCTCGGCGATTTCAGGTCGTGTCAGATCCTTTGGGCGCTGAGACTCCTCGGCGGTGTCGGCGAGGCTCCGATCGAGGTCTCCGTCGATTCCGCCCTCGGCCTCCTCCACGCGCAGCCCGCCGCCACGCCGGCTCCCGAAGCGGAAGCTCCCGCGATGGCGTCTTCGGGGTCGTCCGCCGATGAGGCCGGGAAACCGATCGTCATACCGGTAGTCGCGGATCCGGGTCCGATCACGGTCGTGTCCGCCGAGCCCGATGCCGCGATTCCCCGGGAGCTCGACCGGCCTGCAATTCCGCTCTCTGAGGCGGACGTGTCCGCGGAGGTCATCTCCGAACCCTGGCGCCTCGCGGCCGAGCGGCCCCCGGATCTGCCGCAATCCGCATCCATCGAGGAGCTTCCGGCCGTCTCTCCCGAGGAAGCCGGGAGCGCCGAGACCCCGGCGGCCTTCACGCTCGACGCGCCCGGCGACGCGACCGTGGCCATCTCCTCTTCGGAGGTCGAGGGGACGATCCATAGGCCGGATGACGGCCTCCCGCGCTTCGAGCTGGGCGAGCCGGGCACGGGTCTCGAAGACATGAAGATCGACATGCGGCCGGCCGCACCCAGCCCGCTCGAGATGGATCGGCCGAAGACGCCCTCGCCCGAGATCCTCGCGCCCGAGCCGGCCGAGAACGTCGACCTCAATCGCACCGCCCGCGTTTCCCGCGAGGACCTCGAATCCGCCCTAAGAGAGCCGCCAAGTCCGGTGCCGGGTCCGGCGGCGAGCGAGGCCGCCGCACACCAGCCTGAGGCGGCCGAGCCGCCTCCCGCGTGGGATCCGCCGGAGAACCTCGACGGCATGATCGCGAGCTTCAACGCTCGGCACATCGTGCTCTTCCGTGCGCTGCGCGCCGAGATCGGTGCAGGCGCCGCGAATTTCGTGCGCTCCTGCCGTGGATCCCTCGATCACGGCCTGGGAGCGGTGTTCGAGACGGCCGAGCTGCGCGCCGACGGCTCGTTCGACCCGGAGGGGTTGAAGCGAGCGGTGATGGAGCACCGCCGGTCGGACGCGCCCGACGGTTTCCAGAGGCTCTTGGACGGCGAGCTGGCTCGGCTGCGCGCGCATTTGGGGGAGAAGCGCGCGGCGGCGCTCGCCGACCAGATGGCGGCGATCTCCTGAGGGCCGCGGAATCTAGGAGCTAGACCGCGCGTCCTCCCGTGTACGGATCATCCTCGTCTCCGTCTTCGTCCGCGCGGTAGACCGGAGCGCTGGCCAACGCCCCTCCCGTCTCGCGCGGCTCCGGCGCGGTCTCGCGCTCATCCCCGTCGGGAGGCTCGGGCCCCGACGACACGTCGGGCTCGCGCCGCAAGGCAGCCGGCTGCGTGCGCAGGAAGTTCAGCTCGGTCTCGAGCCGCGCGATCTCGCGAGCCATCTGGCGGTTCCTCAGGCGTACGAGCGCGCCGTCGGCCACGGCGATGATGCCGACGGAAACGACTCCGGCCAACGCGGAAAGGAAGACGACCGACCAGAGGGGAACGTCGGGGTAGGTGGTCTCCCAAATCGTCACCTTCGTCAGCGTCTCGAGATTGGTGATGGTGAATCCGACGATTGCCAGAACCAGGGCCAGGATGACGACGATCAGCAGAAAGCGCATCGCTCACTCCTTCAAGTACGGCGCGCTCGCCGCGTCCCACGCACCGCTCGCGTGGAGGATCAAGTCGACGACCTCTCGGACGATGCCTCGGCCCCCCTCGCTCTCGCCGACGAGGTGCACGTAGGGCAGAATCTCCGGATCGGCGTCGGCGGGGGCGACCGCGAGGCCGCACCGGCGGAACGCCGGGACGTCCACGATGTCGTCGCCGACGAAGCACACCTCGTCGAGCCGAAGCCCGCGGCGCCGCGCGATCTCGTCGACGCAGGCTCCCTTGGCCGCGACCCTCTGGTGGATCTCGACGAAATCGAGCTCCTCGGCCCGAACGGCCACCGCATCGGAGCTGCGCCCCGAGACGACGCCGAATGCGAGCCCGCCCGCCTGCCCCATGCGCACCGCCAGCCCGTCGCGGGCGTGATACGCGCGAGCTTCCCCGCCGTCGGCGAGGACGATGATGCGGCCGTCGGTCAGCACGCCGTCGGCGTCCATCAGCACGAGCTTGATCTTGCCCGCGCGCTCGAAAACGGCCTGCGTCGGCGAAGCCACGACGCGCCCGATCCTAGAAGAGCTGCGTGCGCCAGAGATCGTGGATCTGGAGCACGCCCAGAAGGCGGCGATCGACGTCGGCCACCGCCAGCGAGGTGATCTTCCGTTCCTCGAGGATCCTGAGCGCCTCGCCGGCCAACGCGCCGGGAGCGATCGTCACCGGGCTCTTGGTCATCGCTTCGGCGACGAGACCGGCGAGCGGCTTCTCGGTCTTGAGCATGCGGCGGCGGAGGTCGCCGTCGGTGACGATCCCGGCGATCCGGCCTGCGGCGTCCACGACGCAGGTCATCCCGATCCCCTTCTCCGACATCTCGGCGACGGCCGCCGCCATCGTCGCGGTCTCGGGCACGCGAGGCACGGCATCCCCCTTTCGCATCAGCTCGCGGACCTCCGTGGTCTTCTTCGCGAGGAGCCCGGCCGGGTGCGTTCGGGCGAAATCGGACGCCGAGAAGCCGCGCCGCTCGTAGCAGGCGACCGCCAGGGCGTCGCCCATCGCGAGCGCCGCGGTCGTGGATGCGGTGGGCGCCAGATCGAGCGCGCAGGCCTCGCGGGCGACCGCGACGTCGACGTGGACGTCCGCGTGACGTGCGAGGGTGGAGCCGGGCATCCCGGTCATGGCGACGATCGGCACGCCGACGCGGCGGACCAGCTCGAGGCAGCGGACCAGCTCCTCGGTCTCGCCGGAATTCGACACGGCGAGCACGACGTCGCCGGCGACCAGGAGCCCGATGTCGCCGTGGAGCGCCTCGGCAGGATGAAGAAAGTAAGCGGGGGTTCCCGTCGACGAGAGCGTCGCCGCGATCTTCTGGCAGACGATACCGGATTTCCCCATCCCGGTGACGACGACGCGGCCCTTGCAGCCGACCAGCAGTTCGACCGCGCGATCGAACGCGGAATCGAGCCGCGAAGCGAGATCGGCGATGGCCTCCGATTCGATGGTCAGAACGCGGCGGGCGGTCTCGCGCGACACCCGGAACCCTCCGGAGCTCGATGCGCGGGAATCATAGCAGGGGGATCGGGTGCTCCCGGGCGGCGCGGTCGATCGCGAGGATCCCGTCGAGCACCGCGGGAAACGCGTCGAGCGGGATCTGGCTCGGACCGTCGCACGGCGCGCGCCGTGGATCGTCGTGGACCTCGAAGAAGAGGGCGTCGATGCCGACCGCGACGGCGGCGCGCGCCAGGGGCGCGATGAACTCGCGCTCTCCTCCGGAAGCGTGTCCCTGCCCGCCGGGGAGCTGCACGGAGTGCGTCGCGTCGAAGCAGACAGGGGCTGGGAGCGCGCGCATCCGCGGGAGCGCGCGGAAGTCGACGACGAGGTTGTTGTAGCCGAAGGTCACGCCGCGCTCGGTGACCATGACGTTGTCGTTCCCCGCGTCCCGAACCTTCTCGACCGCGCGCGCGATGTCCCACGGCGCCAGGAATTGCCCCTTCTTGATGTTGACCGCGCGTCCGGTCTTGGCGGCGGCGACGAGCATGTCGGTCTGCCGGGAGAGCATGGCGGGGACCTGGAGCAGATCGACGACGGCGCCGACAGGAGCCGCCTGCTCGGGCGTGTGGAAATCGGTCGTCACGGGGAGCCCGGTCTCCTTCTTGACGCGCGCCAAGATCCTGATTCCTTCTTCGAGCCCGGGGCCCCGAAACGACGAGGCCGAGGTCCGGTTGGCCTTGTCGAACGACGATTTGTAGACGAGCGACATGCCGCGCGCGCCGGCGATCCCCTTGAGCGCCTGCGCCATGCGCAAGGCGTGGGCCTCGCTCTCGATCGCATCGGGCCCCGCGATCAAGAGGAGCGCCAAGCCTCCTCCGGCGGATACCCCCTCAGCGATGCGGATGCGCGGTGACGGCGTCATGATCCTGGAAGGCGACGGTCGACCGCCGCGCCTGCTTGTGCCGATAGGATGCGGCGACGAACTCCCGGAAAAGTGGGTGCGGCGCGAGAGGGCGCGACTTGTATTCGGGGTGGAATTGGCACGCGAGGAACCAGGGGTGGTCGGCGTATTCCACGATCTCGACGAACTTCCCGTCGGGGGAGATCCCGGAAACCCGCAAGCCCGCGGCTTCGAGCTTCGGCAGGAACTCTTGATTGACCTCGTAGCGATGGCGATGCCGGTCGATGGCCACATCCTCGCCGTAGGCCTTGCGCGCCAGGGAGTCGGTGGCGAGCTTCGCGGGATACGCGCCGAGACGCATCGTTCCCCCCAGATCGTCGACGCCGAGGAGATCGCGGAGCTTGTAGATGACGCGGTGCGGCGTGGACTCGTTGAACTCGGTCGAATCGGCGCCGGCGAGCCCCGCGAGGTTCCTCGCGCACTCGATGACGGCGCACTGGAGCCCCAGGCAGATCCCGAAGAACGGGATCTTCATCTCGCGCGCGTACCGAATCGCTTCGATCATCCCCGCGACGCCGCGAATGCCGAATCCGCCGGGAACCAGAATTCCGTCGACGCGCGACAGCTCGGAGTCGAGCTTCCCGTTCGCCATCTCTTCGGCCTCGATCCACTTCAGACGCGCCTTGACGCTCGACGCGACGCCCCCGTGGAGGAGCGCTTCGTTGAGGGACTTGTAGGAATCCTCATAGCTGACGTACTTGCCGACGATCCCGATCGTCACCTCGTCCACGGGGTGTTGGATCTTGTGGACGAGATCCTCCCAGTCCTTGAGCGACTTCCGCCGGTAGGGGAGATCGAGGAGCTTCATGATGATCTCGTCGATCCCTTCGGCGGAGAGCGCCAGGGGAACCTCGTAGATCGTCTCGACGTCGCGCGCCGAGATGACCGCATCCTCCGAGATGTTGCAAAAGAGGGCGATCTTCCGCTTGACCTCCTGCGGGATCACGCGGTCGCAGCGGCACAGCAGGATGTCCGGCTGGATGCCGATCGCCCGGAGCTCCCGCACCGAGTGCTGCGTCGGCTTGGTCTTCAGCTCGCCCGACGCCCCGATCCACGGGACGAGCGTCAGGTGGACGAACGCCGCGTTGTTCCGGCCGACGTCGAGCCGGAGCTGCCGGATCGCCTCGAGGAACGGGAGCGATTCGATGTCGCCGACGGTCCCACCGATCTCGACGATCTGGATGTCGCAGCTCTCCGAGACCTTGAGGATGAACTCCTTGATCTCGTCGGTGATGTGCGGGATCACCTGGACGGTCGCGCCGAGATAGTCGCCGCGCCGCTCCTTCTCGATGACGCTCTGGTAGATCTTTCCGGTCGTGAAGTTCGAGTTCTTGTCGGCGGTCATCGTGGTGAACCGCTCGTAGTGGCCGAGGTCGAGGTCGGTCTCGGTCCCGTCGTCGGTGACGAAGACCTCGCCGTGTTGGAACGGGCTCATCGTGCCGGGATCGACGTTGATGTACGGATCGAGCTTCTGGAGGGCGACCTTGAAGCCGCGCCCCTCGAGGATGCGCCCGATCGACGCGGCGGCGAGCCCCTTGCCCAACGAGGAGACGACGCCGCCGGTGACGAAGATGTACTTGGTGGTCCGCTTCGGCTTCATCATCGGGTGATCTCCTGGCGTGACGAAAGTCGTTGGGAGGCGCGCGCCAGATCGGCGGGCGTGTCGACTTCGATCGATCGAAAGTCGGACGGAACGACGAGAATCGGGATTCCCGCCTGAAGCGCCCGAAGCTGCTCGAGTCCTTCGTCGACCTCGAGCGGGGACGGCGGCATCTTCGTCAGAGCGAGGAGCGTTTCCAGGCGATAGGCGTAGACGCCCTGGTGCTTGAGATACCCCTCGAGCCCGCCCGTCCGGCTCGACAGCGCCGCGCGAAAATCGGCTCGAAGGCTGGTTTCGTTGCCGCGATGGTAGGGGATCGGGGACCGCGAGAAATAGAGCGCCGAGCCGTCGTCGGACGTGACCACTTTGACGGTTCCCGGATCGAACAGATCCTCCGCGCTCGGGAGCGGCTCCGCGAGCGTCGCCAAGGCGAGCTCCGGACGTTGGTCGAACGACGCAACGAGGTGATCGAGAGCGGACGGGGTGACGAACGGCTCGTCTCCCTGGATGTTGACGACGACGTCGAATTTTTCGCCGGCCGTCAGGACGACCTCCGCCACACGATCGGTCCCGGAGTTGAGCGCGCCGGAGGTCAGCATCGCCTCGGCGCCGTAGCCGCGGCAGGCTTCGACGATCCGGGCGTCTTCGGTCGCGACGATCACGCGGTCGAGTCGCTTCGCGCCATGGGCCGCGGACCAGACCGCGGAGAGGAGAGTTCCCTTTCCGAGGGGAGCGAGGGGTTTACCGGGGAACCGGGTCGAAGCGTAGCGGGCTGGGATGACGCCCAGGGCACGCAGCATCGGCACTCCGCGTCGCCCGGCGACCGATCGACCGTAGCGACGTCGCATGCTAGCAAAGCGATGCGGGCGTGACAAGACGTCTTGCGAGTCCCCGCGCGCGCCTGTAGCGTTCTCCCTTCACGAGGTGCCCCATGCCGAATGATGCCCTCCGCGACGCCTGCTTGAATCGCTTTCTCCAGTACGTGAAGTTCGACACGCAGTCGGACGAGAACTCGGAGACGTACCCCTCGACCGCGAAGCAGCTCGATCTCCTGAGGCATCTCCAAGCGGAGCTGAAGTCGATCGGCCTCGAGGACGCGGCGATGGACGAGCACGGTTACGTCTTCGCGACGATTCCGGCGACGACGAAGAAATCGAAGGTGCCGGTCATCGGGTTCCTCGCCCACGTGGACACGAGCCCCGAGATGCCCGGCGTCAACGTCAAGCCGATCGTCCACAGGGATTACCAAGGGCAGGACATCGTCCTACCCGACGATCGGGCCGCTGTGCTCAAGTTCAAGGACAACCCGGCGCTCGCCGAGCAGATCGGCTGCGACATCGTCACCGCCTCGGGCACGACCCTTCTCGGTGCCGACAACAAGGCGGGCGTGGCCGAGATCGTCGCGGTCGCGGAATACCTCGTGAAACATCGGGAGATCCCGCACGGCCCGATCCGCGTCGGCTTCACCCCCGACGAAGAGGTCGGCAACGGCACGAAGTATTTCGACGTCGCGAGGTTCGGCGCGGTCTGCGCCTACACGATGGACGGCGAGACCCGGGGCGAGATCGAGATGGAGACCTTCTCCGCGGACGCGATGACGGTGACCTTCCACGGGTTCAACACGCACCCGGGGTACGCGAAGGGAAAGATGATCAGCGCGATCCGCGTCGCGGCCGACTTCATCAACCGACTCCCCAAGGACCGTCTCTCCCCCGAGACGACCGACGGCTACGAGGGGTACGTCCACCCCTACGTCGTCAACGCGTCGGTCGAAAAGACGTCCGTGAAGCTCCTTCTGCGCGATTTCAAGACGCCGAAGCTGCGCGAGCAAGAGGCGTTCGTCACCGACGTCGCGAAGGGAACCGTCGCCGACTGGCCCGGCTCCTCCGTCGAGCTCAAAGTCGAAGAGTCCTACCGCAACATGAAGGAAGTGCTCGACCAGCACCCGCAGGTGGTCGAGAACGCGCGCGAGGCGATCCGCCGCACGGGCCTCAAGCTCCGCGAGCATCCGATCCGCGGCGGCACGGACGGCTCGCGCCTCTGCTTCATGGGCCTTCCGACGCCCAACATCTTCGCCGGCGAGCACAACTTCCACTCGCGCCTCGAGTGGGTCTCGGCGCAGGACATGGAGCTGGCGGCGAAGGTCATCATCGAGCTCGCGAAGGTCTGGGAAGAGCGGGCCTGATCACGCGGCGACATCCGACTCCGTCAACGGAATGTCCGCGTGTACGCTCGTGCCTCGCCCCGGCTCCGTGTCGATCTTGAAGGCTCCCGAGAGCGCCTCGACACGCTCGCGCATGCCGAGAAGCCCCAGGTGCCGTCCCGTCGCGGCGCGATGGAGGGCGTCCATGAGGTCGAAACCCTGCCCGTCGTCGCGCACCGTGAGGCTCAAGCGCTGCGGATCGCGGCGCACCGACACGACGATTTTGCGTGCGCCGGCGTGCCGGAGGACGTTGTGGATCGCCTCCTGCACGATCCGAAACGCGGCGATCGCGATGTCGGCGGGGACTTCGCCGGCTTCGGCGTTGGCCTCGACGACGATGTCCACGCCCGATCGCACGGCCTGGCCTTCGGCGTAGCCGCGCAGGGCGACGACGAGGCCCAGCTCGTCGAGCAAGGGAGGGCGGAGATCGAGGGAGAGCGTGCGCACGTGGCGGATGATGCCGTCGATGAGCGACAGCGCGTCGCCGACGCGATCGGTCGCCGCCTCGTCCTCGCTCAAGCGTCCGAGCACCTTGAGGTTGAGCTTGACCGCGCTCAGGGCCTGGCCCATCTCGTCGTGCAGCTCGCGCGCGATGCGCCGGCGCTCTTCTTCCTTGGCGTCTTCGAGCCTGCGGGTCAGTGCGCGAAGCCGCTCGTACGCGCCGTGCAGCTCCTCGCGGCTCGAGCGCGCCTGCATCAGCGCGGCCTCGCGCTCGCGGTGGAGCGCTTCGAGGTTCTTGTTTCGCCGCTCGAGCGTTCTCAGGCGCATGTGCACCCACGTCCAGGCGAGGGCGCCGGCCCCGACGACGACGAGACTGCGGAACCACCAGGTCATCCAGAAAGGAGGCAGGATGCCGACGCGTAGAGGCGTCGCGGTCTCGCTCCACACGCCGCGCGCGTTCAGCCCGCGCACCGAGAGCGAGTAAGCTCCGGGTCGAAGCTGCGCGAACGTGATCTCCCGCTTGTTGCCCAGGTCGATCCACGCGTCGCTCTCTCCCGTGAGCCGGTAGGCGAAGCGGTGGGGCGGCCGGAGATCGAGAACGCCGAAATCCATCGACAGCATCGTGCCGTAAGGCACGTCGATCTCTCGCGCCTCCCACGCGGGGACGGCGCCGGTCCACGGCCCCTTGAGCGTGCGGATCGCGGTGACGACCGTCGGCGTCTTAGGAGCGGGAACGAACCGCGAGCCTCGCGCGATGCCGAGAATGCCCCCGAGCGTTCCGAAGAAGAGACGCGACGAGGTCGTCGCCGCGGCATTCGTCCGGAACTCCAGGCTCGGGAGCCCATCCCCCGAGCCGTAGTTGTGGAAGCGCCCGCCCTCGGGGTCGTAGCGAGACAGCCCGCGACGCGTCCCGATCCAAAGGCTACCGTCGTCGTCTTCCTCGATCGAGACCACGCTGCCGTTGACGAGCCCCTCCGATACCCCGATCCGCGTGACGCGCCACGCTCCGGCGGAGTCGCGCTCGAGGCGCGCGAGCCCCGCCCCTCCGGTGCCCGCCCAGATCCTCCCCTTGCGGTCCTCGTGGATCGTCGTGACCGTGTGGTGCGGGAGGGATCTCGGGTCGTTCGGATCCGGAACGAAGCGCGTGGACCGGCCGGTCTCGAGGTCGAGCAGGTTCAACCCGCCCGACCGCGTGCCGGCCCACAGCCTCCTGCTGGCGTCGATCAAGAGCGACGTGACGACGTCGTTGCTCAAGGTCGCGGCATCGTGCGGGTCGTTGTGGAAGCGGACGAACGTCTCGCGGTCTTTTTCGAGGCGGAACAGGCCTCCGCCTCCCGTGCCGATCCAGAGACCGCCCGCGGAGTCGAACACCAGCGCGTTGACGTAGTTCAACACCACACCATCGGCACGATTCGACGAGCGTGAGTAACCCCGGAGGGCGCGACCCTGGCGGTCGACATGGAAGAGCCCGCCGATCGCGCCGACCCAGACGTCGCCGACGGAATCCTCCGCGAGCGCGAGAGGCGTGCTCATCTCCTCGAACGTTCCCGGGGATTGGATCCGCTGGAACGCACCGCCCGGCTTCGCGCGGCGGCACAGCCCTTCTCCCCAGGTCCCGACCCACAGGGCGCCGGCGCGATCCTCGAGGACCGAGGTCACCTCGTGGTAGGGGAGCGTCGTGGGGTCGCCGCGCCGCTCGAGGATCCGGGAGAACAAGCCGGCCTCGGCGTTGAACCGTTGGAGCCCTTGGCCCCACGTTCCGATCCAGACGTCGTCGCCGCTGTCCACCGTCAAGCAGGTGAGGCGGTCGGTCGCGAGAGCGTCCTCCTGCTCAGGCTCGTGACGGTAGGACCGCGACGTTCCCGACGCGATGTCGTAGGCGACCAGCCCGCGGTTCCAAGTCGTGATCCACAGCGTGTCGGAGCGGTCGCATGCAAGCGCGGTCGCAATCGCCGGCTTCCCTTCCGGCTTGATCTCCGGAACGCTCGCACGATCGAGGGCCGAGGTCGCTGCGTTGTAGTGGAAGATCCCGTCCGTGGCGCCGAACCAGAGGTCTCCCTTCGAGCTCTCGGCGATCGCGAACATGTTCACGCTCTGCGCGGTCGACGAGGACGAACGCGAAAACGGGACGCGCGTGAAGTTTCGCGTCGCCGGATCGAGCCATGCGATCCCGCCCCCCACGGTCGCCACCCAGATCTTTCCGGTGCGATCGACGTGGAGATCGTAGATCCACGGATTGGGCAGGGCCGATGGGTCGGAGGGATTCGCCTCGATGCGCTCGAACGATCCCCGCGCGACGTCCATGCGGTCGAGCCCCTTCTGCGTCCCGACCCACAGGGCGCCGTCGTTCCCCTCGACGATCGCGTAGACCCCTTCGTGGCTGAGGCTCTTCGGATTCAGCGGGTCGTGGTGATAGCTCTGGAAGCGCCACGTCGCCCGGTCGACGCGCTGGAGCCCGCCGGCATCCGTCCCGACCCACACGTTGCCCGACCGGTCTTCGTAGATCCTCCGAATCGTGTCGTCGGAGAGCGACGTCGGATCGCTGACGTTGTGCTGGAGGATGCGAACGTCGTAGCCGTCGTAGATCGCGAGCCCTTCCCGCGATCCGACCCAGAGAAAGCCCGAGTGATCTCGGACGACCGCCGTCACCGTCTCGGACGGAAACCCCCGCTCGCGACCCAGGCGCTCGAAAACAAGTTGGTCGGGGAGGGCCGCCGCGGAGGCTCTCAGGCCTGCCGCGAGAACGATCGTCGCGAGCACGGCTTTACGTCGCGGAAAGATTCGTGACAAACTGGACATCACCTCTCGATGCAGGACCCACCGTGAACGTGCTGTTGGCGGACGATCATACGCTGTTTCGAAAAGGGGTCCGGGCCCTCCTCCAGGCCCTGCCCGACGTGCACGTCGTCGCCGAGACGGCGGACGGCCGCGAGGCCCTCGAGATGATCGAGACCCATCGCCCGGACATCGCCCTGGTCGACATCACGATGCCGGGATTGAACGGCCTCGAGGTCGCGGCGCGCGCCGCGAAGGCTTCCCCGCGGACCAAGATCTTGATCTTGTCGATGCACGCCGGAGAAGCCTACGTCGCGCAGGCGTTGGCCGCCGGTGTGGGCGGCTACCTGCTCAAGGACGCCGCCGACGACGAGCTGGCGATGGCGCTCAAGGCGGTCTCGCGGGGCGACGTTTACCTGAGCCCGCGGATCTCGAAGCAAGTCGTGGAGCGCTACGCCCGCGCCGCGGCGACGGAGCCCGATCCGCTCGCCGGCCTGACCGCGCGCCAGCGCGAGATCCTGCAGCTCGTCGCCGAAGGAAAATCGTCCAAGGAGATCGCCGGGATGCTCGACCTCTCCATCAAGACCATCGAGTCCCACCGCGGCCAGATCATGGAGCGGCTCGGCGTCCACGACGTCACAGGTCTGGTTCGGTTCGCCATCCGCGTCGGGCTGGTGTCTCCGGAGTCGTAGCGGCCCCGCGCGCGCGAGCCCGGCGGGCGATCAGCTCGTCGAGGAAATACTCCAGGCTCTCCGCGAACTCGTCCTTCGCGATGAAGCCGTCCGCCCCGGCCGCGAGCGCTTCGACGCGCGCCGCGGCGCTCGGCACGAACGTCGCGATGACGACCAGCGGCGGATCCGGCCGCGCCTTGATCAGCCGCGCGACGCGGAAGCCGTCGATGCCGGGAAGAACGCCGTCGAGAATCACCAGGTCGGGGCGAAGCGTCTCGACCGCCGCCAGAGCCTCGGGACCGGTTCGAGCCCTTCCCACGACCAGCATCTCCCGACGCTCCACCATCCAGAGCGCCGCCCCGGCGAGGAAGTCGTCGCTCTCGTCGACGAGAAGGGTCCTGATCACCGCCGGTGCCGTCAAGCGCGCCGCTCCCATTCGAGTCCCAGAGCCGTCGTCATCGAGCCGGCAGAGTGTCCGCCCGGTTCGCGGCCGGAGCCATCGGGGGATCCCCCGAAAAAGTAGGAAAAGTCCACGGGGCGGGGTGATCCCGGCGAACGCCTGCGGAGAAGTTCTTCAAGAACCCGGTAGATCCCCCCATGGTTCGGCCCCGCGGCCCTTCGTACCGTTCGCGCGTCCCCAACGGGGGACTTTGCAAGGAGAGGGGACAGTGACGAAGAGCCTTTGGGGCGCCTGGGTGCATGCCCCGGTGGTTGGGCCCCACCACCCGTCGTGCTTCTCTCGCGCTCGATCC
>JACXTT010008294.1_pt1 | contig 14424 bp, 9 predicted proteins | sample 9270951 | NCBI WGS metagenome assembly JACXTT01 (sample SAMN15532306, study PRJNA645909) | rock metagenome | isolation source: weathered quartz diorite | place: Puerto Rico | collected 2017-06-21
GCTATCGCGAGGATCGACGCCTGCATCGATCAGTTCCGCAGGACCGGCGACACACGATCCTTCATTCCGGAGCTGGCGCAGGCCGACGGGGAGCTTGCGTCCAGCAATCGCGAGTACGCTGCACGCGGCGACTGGTCGGCACTCGCGCTGGGCCTAATCAAGCAGGCCCACATATATCGTATGCAGGCGCAGTGGCAGAACGCGATCCAGTCGTACAGTCAGGCCGAGGATGCTGCCAGGCGTGCGCCGAACCTTGTGCGTCAAGCCGACGCGCTAGCGTGGCGTGCCCTGGCGCAGAATTCCCAGCGGAACGTCGGGCAGGCGTTTGCGGATGCTACCGAGGCGGTGCGACTCGGCCGCAGCGTTGACGATCCGGACGTGTTTGCGCGGGCGCTGGATATCCTGGGCACGGTGCAACTCGCTCAGCTCAACTTGGCTGGCGCCGCCGATACCCTGAACCGCGAAGTCGAGGTTGCGGCGCGGAGCAAGGATCCGGCTACACCGTACTTCGCCTATTTGAACCGGTCCGATGTATACCTGAAGACCGCGGAGAGGTGTGATTACGAGCGCTCGTTCCAACCATGTTACGAGGCGCTCGATCGGGCGCGTGCCGATCTGCAGACGGCGGTAGAAATCGCGCACAGGCTCGGGTACACAGCGCTGGTCGCGCAGACCCAACAGTTCATCGCCACGCTCGAGGACCGTCGTGCCTTGATCCGGTCTCAGGAGGGCATGCACCGGTCACTGCAGAAGGTGGCCGTGTTCCATCCGAAGAGTGCGACCGATGTGCTCGTGACCGATAAATTCGTCCCGCCGCCTGGCCCAATTCCCCCACAAGTCGTGCAGCTGTATCAGGCGTCCCTGCGCGAGGAGAAACAGGCCGGAGGGTTCGCGGACGTTACCCAAGCACGTAGCCAGTATACCGAAGGTCTGATGAACGAATTGCGCGGCAACAACGATGCGGCGCTCGCCTCCTACCTTAAGGCTGTCAATACGCTGGAGCGCGACCGACGTTCGCTCCGCGACGACAAGAACCGCGGGACGTTCCTCGAAGATCGTATTGGCTTCTACTACGCGCCGATTTTGCAGCTGCTCGAACGTCACAGGTACGCCGAGGCGTTTCAGCTATTGGAGCGCTCGCGCTCCAGAGCACTTGCCGATCTGCTCGCCAGCCGAAAGCTCGGGCTCGATCGCCCCCAAGAGCAGAAGCTCTACTCGGACTCGGCACTCATCCGGACTCAGATTGCCGACGCGCAGAGCCGCATGTTTGAGCTGGCGAGTCAATCCGACGCAGCGGCGAAGGCCTCCAGATTAGGTACATTGCAGCAGCAGATCGGTTCCCTGGAGGATCGGGATCGGCAGATCAACTTGCGCATTGCGGCCGAGGCACCGAGGTTACGTAACCTCGTGAGCTCGACGCCCGTCAGCCTCGAGGAGCTCCGGGCTTCGATGCGGGCCGAGCACTACGAGATGTTGCAATACCTGGTGCTGGAGTCCGCCGTCATCGTCTGGCATATCACGGCCGATTCGGTGATGGTCCGCAATATTTTCCTGCCGCGGAGCGAAGTCATCGTCAAAGTTGCCGCGCTGCAAAAAAGCCTGTCCGATCGAAACACGCCGTTCGACGATGCCACCGCGCGCGAGTTGTTTCTCTTCCTCATCGCGCCGGTGCTGCCCCACATGCGCAGTGAGCGGCTGGTCATCGTTCCTCACGAGGACCTTCAATACGTGCCCTTTCAAGTGTTTCAGAATCCCGCCGATGGACAGTATCTCGGCGAGCGCTTCCAAATAACCTACGCCCCGAGCGCTTCGATTCTGCTCGGCCTGAAACCATCGCCCGGCCTGTCGGGTGGACGACTGCTGGCGCTGGCCGATCCTGGAATCACGGCGGCACCTGCAGAGATTGACGCCATTGCGAAGTTGTTCCCTGGGACGCGGAAAGTCGTAACGGATGTTCTAGCGAGTAAAGCTGAAGTGAAGGCATGGCTGCGCGACTACGACGTGATTCACTTTTCGGTCCACGGGAAATTTGACGCGAGTGAGCCTCTGCTGTCGTACTTGTCGTTCGGGCGCAGCGCCGACGATGACGGGCGACTCACCGCGGCGGAGATGTTCGGATTGCCGCTCGACAAGAGCCGTCTCGTGGTGCTGTCGGCGTGTGAGACGGGTCGAGCCGAAGCGACGCATGCCAACGAGATCCTTGGCATGGTCCGGGCTCTAATCTACGCGGGTGCCGGAACGCTCGTGCTATCGCATTGGAAGGTGGATTCGGACGCCACCGCGCTCTGGATGCAAACGTTCTATGAGGCGGCGCAGTCGCGATCGTTGCCCGAAGCCGCGCGCAAGGCGCTGATCAAGGTGAAAGGCGTACCCGCTTACCGTCACCCATATTATTGGGCCGCTTTCGCCATGGTAGGGCGGTAGCGTTGGCCGACGTGCTGCAAGAGCTCGGCGACCGGGGTAAAGCCCTGGGAACCGCGTGGGCGGGTTACAGCGCTGCGGGGAGCTTCGTGCTCTATCTTACCGGATACCTCGCTCTTAGATTTCATCTCACGATGATTGGAGTCGGCACCGATCTGGCCGTGCTCGACGAGCGTTACTTCTTTACGGGTGCGCGATTTCTGGTCTACCTGGTGGCGTCCGTGCCAAACATCATTCTGCTTGCGTTGCCCTTGATGGCGGTCGGCTGGGCGCTACGCCGGATCCTGCCCAAAGCGATCCAAGCTCGTGCTCGCGCCTGGCTCACCCAACCGGGCCGACTTGTCGCTTTCGGAATACTGTTTGCGGTGGTCATGATTCAATTTGTGATGCGCCAGTGCTTCATTTTCAGTGACCTGCTACTCCAGCGCCATTTGCCGGACAACCCGGTCTGGCTCGTGTATCTGTTGCGCGATGATCGTTTGATGCCACTCTACTTCGGCGCCCTGGTAGCGGCGTGCGCGGTCCCGATCGCGGTTATTGCGGCGCTCGCGAACACCCCCGTGCCGGGTGCATCGGCGTTTGCCCGGGCACTTTTGGTTTTTCTTGCCGCCGTGCAGATCCTGCTGCTACCGATCAACTACGGCGTGCTCATCGTGGACAAGACACTACCTCGAGTTAGCTCACTCGGCGACAAGCCGCTTGCTGGTGGCGACGAAGCCTGGTTGGTGTGGGAAGGGAAGGACGGCGTGACGTTTCTCGTTCGAAAGCAAGAAGGAGATCGTCGAGCGCTTCTCACACTGGCGCGGGCGGACTTGAAGCAGACAGAGATTGTCGGCTTCGACCGCATCGTACCGACGCTATTCGGCAACCCGTAGTGCGTGACTTGAGAGGCCAACCATGACGTTCCACGCGGTGGCGAAGCTCGCCATGCGGTCCACGATCGTTGCCGCGTTGCTGATCCACCAGGCGGTGTCTGCGCAGGAGACGCTGCTTCAAAAGCTGCTGCGCGTCTCTGGCCTGACGTCGGCGCCGTCTCAGATGCGCGGCTCGAACGAAGACGTCGAGCCGGGAGATATCTGGGTGGCAGAACTGGCGAGTCACACGATGAGGCCCCTCACCAGTGGCGGAGGATACCGTTCGCCGGTTTTCTCGGCGGATGGCGCAATTTACGCGCTTCAGGGCGAGACCATCGTTCGGGTCTCGCTCGCCGGCGGAAATCCCGTGGCCGTGCAAAAGGTCGCGGGCGCGGCCAAGCTCGTCGGATTCGCCGGCGCCAATGGCGACGACCTCGTTGTGCTGCTGGTGGCGCCCCGGGCCGGCTCACCGCTCGGTGTCATAACTTTGAAGAACGGCCGGTTCACGACGTTGCCCTACCATTCCGACTCCGAGGAGGAGCGCCGGATGCTCGCGCAAGTTCGCGGGCAGGATCGCGTATACGGCGACACAACGGTGTACACGAAGGCGGAGACCAAGCGCGGCATCTCGCAGACCATCGAATGGACTGACGTGTACATCAAGCGAGCCGGTGCTGCGCCTCAAAACGTCAGCCAATGTGACGGCGACAGCTGCGCTCAACCTGCGCTCTCGCCGGACGGTCGTCACGTCGCGTTTATTAAGACGCAAGCTTGATGAGGGTGGATCGGGGGAACGCAGGTCTCGCCGCGCTTCAGTCACATCAATGCCACGCTTACCACCAGTCTTTCGACAATTGATACCGATCTTCCCGGCGCTCGCAAGTTTGTGTGTTGCCGTATCGAGCGCTGCCCAGTCCCTGGAATCTCCCGCTTTCCATGATCTGATTTTGAAGGGTATCGATGCACGGCGCGACCACCGGTATGAGAACTCCATACAGATTCTGCAGCAAGCGCTTGCGCTCGCGCAGAAGGAAAACTCTCCCCGATCGGAGACCGAGGCTCTCGGTTTCTTGGCTCTCACATATGTCGAAAAGCGCGACTACAAACGGGCACTGGAGCTGCGGATCGAGTCGCTGGAGGTCTTGCGGGCACATCCGGACCTGCGTCGTGAGGAAGAGTCGTGGGCGCTCGATGCTGTGGCAGGAACCTATGAGCGGATGCACGACCTTCCGAAAGCGGTCGAATATGCGAGAGAAGCGGTTGCTTCGGGGTTGAAGTATGCGACTGAACTGGACGAGGTGGGGATGGGGCGGCATCGGCAGGAGCTCGGCATCCTGCTCTATCTAAGCGGAGATTATCGCGAGGCCGAGCAGCTACTTCGGAGGGCGTATGCCGATTTCGAGATTCGCGTTCAGTTGCTTCAGGGTATCGCGGGCGGAGTCCCCTCGGTTGATTTGTACGAATTCCAGGTCGGCGTTCTGCGTTGGCTTCAGCGGACATTAGTGGCGGAAGGACGAGTCGATGAAGCGCTCGAGGTTGCTGAACAAAGTCGGTCTCGGTCGCTGACAGCGCTGATGGCTTCCCACGGTGCGCCGCTCAAGGAGGCACCTGAATTTCAGATTCACACGATCGCACAAATCAAAACCGCGGCTCATCAGCACCAGACGACGCTGGTCGAATATTCGGTCGTCTATGAATATGACCCCGACTTGCTGCTCGAATTCAGCGGATTTGTGGACGCTCGCCCGGATGCGATCTTGGTATGGGCTATCAAGCCGGAAGGTTCAGTTTCCTTTCAGCAGGTCGCCCTAGAGAATATCGAAAAGCCGCTGGACCAGCTGATCTTCGACGCGCGTAGCTCGATCGGCGCGCGGGGAAGAGGATCCAAACGTAACCTGAGCAGCGTTGCCACCTCTGCGCATGACGGGCCGGTGTCCTTCCCCGGTCTGCGAACGCTGCATCGCATTCTCATTCAACCCATCGAAGATCAATTGCCTACTGACGATGCAAGCCCCGTGATGTTCATTCCACAAGACACCTTGTTCCACGTTCCGTTTGCAGCACTGCAAGACGAGTCCGGGAAGTTCCTAGTCGAAAAACACACGCTGCTGATCGGGTCTTCAGCGGCAACGCTGGTGTCTGCCGCCAAGAGTCGTGCATCCTCCCGCGGAGGTGGCGTCTTGGTGGTAGGCAATCCTGCCATGCCGAGTCTTCCGTCACGGCATGGACGTCCGCGCGTTCAGCTGCCGGCACTCCCGGGTGCCGAGAATGAGGCGCGACAGATCGCGAAACTCCTTTCTGCCCGACCGCTCATTGGAAGCGACGCGACGAAGGAACGCGTCATGGCACTCATGCCGTCGGCGCGCATCCTGCATTTTGCGACCCATGGGCTCTTGGACCGCGACAGCGGGGAGTACTTCAATGCTCTGGCCCTGGCGCCATCCGGAACTGACCCGGGGTTTCTGCAAGCGCGGGAGATCAACAGGATGGAGCTGAAGGCAGATCTAGTGGTGTTGAGCGCCTGCGATACGGCAGAAGGCAAATTGACGGGGGACGGGGTGCTGGGATTGTCGAGCGCGTTCGCAGCTGCCGGCGTGCCGAGCGCGGTGGTCGCACTATGGGCAATTCCGGATGCGCCGACCGCACAACTCATGACTGAGTTCTATCGCGAACTGCGACAAGCAGGCGACGAGGCGCAGGCGCTACGCCAGGCAATGCTGCGAACGATGAAGAACCACCCCGATCCAGGAGATTGGGCCGCGTTCGAACTGATCGGCGAGAGCGCAAGTTCCGAAGGCTTACGCACTGCGAAAGGAGACAGCTCCCTGGCCGCTCCAGGTGGCGGGAACACGGTAACTACGTTTGTAGTCCCAGAAGGAATTCGTGACTACCGTGAAAGTGTCAGCGCGGACTTCCCTGCATCGCCGTCGGCCTCCTTTACCTCCGATCAGTCGATAGCGGGTCTGATGAAGTTCTACCGGGACACGTATCGGAGCAAGGGACTGAAAGAGGACGAAGCACTGACGCTCATCGAAAAACAGTCCGGACAACTTGTGTTCCGTGGACCGTGGCAAGATCGCGAGCTTGTCATCCAGATCACGGATATGCTCGATGGCTCACGTGTAGTGAGCATGAGATTCGAGAAACATCGCACGTGACTTCCAGCGTGCTCGAACCTGCTGATATTAGGGCTGAAGATCGGAATTGACATCAGATTTGCTGTGATTCCGAGTGCTCCACGACGGCATCGGTACGTGGTGCCCCCACGCCACCGTCACCAATCTAATGGCCGTCCGTGGAGCCCAAGGATCTTTCGGCTGTCGGATACGGTAGCGATTGAGCGGCCGTCCACGTATAGAATTATGGTCCTCGATCCGCACGGCGCGATGCCGCGTCACGACCGGCGACGATGCAGCGGCGCTCGGGACGGTGACGCCGTCCGCAAGAGGACAGCAAGCCGTCATCGGCGTTGTCGCTGTGGTATCCGCGACCCGTCCCGCGGAGCCGTTCAGTTTCCGGATCCTTTGCTGAACATGGCCAGTGCGTTGCTTCCTAGAAAGCCCGACATCGCTGCGATGAAGAAGAAAACAGCCTCGCCCGTTGCTCCGGACGGCGCGCCCCAGAAGTTGCCACTGACACCCGCGGCGTAGGCCGCCACGATGACTAGGGCCGTCAGGATCCCAGTGATCAGGCTTCGGAGCAACGTCTTGCGCGTTTCCGCCCGGAGGATTGAACCTATGATTGCGCCAAGCACTGTCGCGATCAGCGTGGCAATGGGCCACGTGAATAGGACCGTGGCCCTCCCGGTTTGGAACACTGGACTTGTCGCGGTGATGGCAGCTGCACCGACTTGCGCGGAGTGTAGAACTGCCACGCCCGATCCGTTCGAACCGAGCGTAACGGGTGAGCCCGAAATCGTCCCCAGTGATGTGGTCAAGGTCACGGCCTCACCGGCCTTGCCCCGCGCAGCAGGAATCTGAAGCACAAGGTTGGTTTCTTCAAGTCCGAAGCCACGAATGGAGGGGCTGACGGACGCGACTTGAATCTCGCCAAGTTGGATCGGGATATCAATGGAATCCGGCGACTGCGTAAGGGCGGTCATCGCTCGTACCCTGAAAGGCTTGCTCGGCGTTTGCGCCGTCAGTTTCACTTCTGCCAAGCTATTTAGCTGCCGAAACGAAACCTCCCCCGGATCGGTATCCCCGCCATCGGCTCCGACGAGCACCGCCAGCTCCTGGGGCAGCGCAGAGCGATCGTGCTCATCTGACGGATTGATTAAGGTCACCGCAATTCGGCCAGTGAATTTGCCTACGCTGCTGTCATAGTGCAAGGCCTCGAGGACGACCATCACCACTTTGAAGACAACGGGTACTGCGCTTCCGGGCGAGACTGTCGTGTATCGCGTAGGCAAGGAAAAGGCGACGACTGCGGTACCGATTGGTCGCTTGAACACCGCGGGCACCTGTATTCGAGCCGCGGGCTCCTTGACCAACTCCGCTGTCAGTGTGGGTTTGCTAAGAACGGTGCTCATGTTCTGATCTGTAAGTCGAACAACGTGTCCCGAATCGACAGCAAAGACCTCTCTCTCGCTGACCGGTCTCGCGCTGCCTTTGACGGATTGGATCATCGCCGCTTTTTGCGCTGGGGCGAGCGCTTGCGCCGGAACGATCAACTCCGGAATCTTGGGCTGCGCTACGCAGTTGGAATGTACGCACATAAAGGCACTCAGTGCACCCAGCACCCGTGCCGCACGCACCAGCCGACGCGACGGATCTGACCAACGCATAACATGGCTCCTTCCGCACGGTTCATTTACGAAGGACGAGCTTGCGGTCACACCACAGACTGAGGTCGGTGGACGCGTGGAAAGCCCGGCACGTTACGCGCGCCTGAAGCAAGCCCAATGCGGTCGCCTCTGACACATCCGAATGCCTTCCGTTCAGTTCGTCGAGCATCCTCGTGAGAGCGATGTGCTCTGCCTCCGTCATCATCGCGTTACGGCGGCCCGTGTCGCAACGAAGGTGTATTGAGGCGACAGATTCGATGGCGCGTAACTATTTTCCGCGTCCGCCGCTGCTCGACGCTGCTGGGTACCAAGGCAGGGGACGCCGGGGAATTGCCATACCTGGCTCCTGCGCCCGAGCGGGACGATCCAGCGCACTGCGTAGTTGTTTGCGGGGTCTCTGTTTCGCTTCGGCAGCAATTCCATGACCCGCCAAAGACTCCGCAAGGACTCGTGAGCGGCGGCGGTGGCGCTCGGCGTAACTTACTGATCTGACTCCACTGGCGGCAGTCTCGCTGCGTACGCTGCGCGGAGGAACGCGAGGTCGCCCCTGCGCCCCCCAACCGTCCACGCCAAGCCATTTGCACTTCAACGTAGCACGATTTCTTCGCCACTACTACGAAAGCATCCGTAGAGGGCGGCCCAGCCACGGCTGAAAGCCACTGGCGGTCCGCTATCACTGAGCCTCGATCCGGCTCCTCATCACCAAGTCTTCCTCGCGCAGGATGGTGTAGTAGACCTGCCGGACGAAATCGACGAAGTGGACGTTCAGAAAGTCGTTGTGGCCGTCTATCACTGTCCTGTTGGTCTGCATCACCCATAAGGGCAAGTACGGCGGTCGCGCCAGGGCCCAGTCGTACTGCTGAGTAAGCTCAAGTCCATCGCAGAGCTCCAGACTGGAGTCGCCGAAGCCTGCATAGCCACGCCTGCGCTGATCCTCGCTCCACTTCGCCTCGGCGACCCAGCGCTCTTCGGGTGTCGAGTGCTCCGTCAGCCCACACACGTCTCGCCCGGCCGAGAGCACCAGCCTGTGGGTGCGATAGCGCTTTTCCCAGCCGACAGCATGGATGTTCGCGGAGCCTTCCGCCCCTTGGGTGTGCTCGAAGCGAGTAGTCATCCACCGAAATATCGGAAACGCAACGCCGGTCGCCCAGTCCGATTCCGAGGTCGCTACGATCAGGACAGGGAGCTGTGCACTGCGTCCGCTGTCGGGTGTCACGTACCTTCTCACCGCGGCCGCCTGGGCCAGTGATTCGAATCGCGTCGCCTCGAAGGCAGGGTTGATGAGTACCGTCAGGTCGCCAAAACCGTACGCGTAACGTAGGTCTGCATCGAAATCATCCGCACCTGTTTCCACGATGCCCAGCGTGAGCCGTGGTGCGAGGGCCCGATAGGTAATCAGCCCGCCAAAGCTATGGCCCACCATTAGTAGGCGCACATCGGCGCAGTTCGCGAGGCTACGGGCATCCTTACTACTGCGGCCGCCGTGACACTCGTGCTCGACGTAGAAACTATGTAACCGCGCGAAGAGCTCCTGCACCGAGCCCAGTGCGACAGTCTCCGCAGTGAGCTTGCGGTCCCAGATCGAACCGTTTTCCACTATTGGCCCGATTACAGAATCGCCGCGCCAGCCCACATAGACGCCTACGACCCGCCGCTTCTTCTGCCAGATGGGAGCGGACTCAGCATCACTACACAGCACAGAGGACGCTGAATTCATCGCCGCAGGGTGCGCACCGCGGGCAGTCAGACAGAGTTCCCTCTCCGCGGCGGCAGCTTGCTCCAGCAGTCGGCGGAAGGCGATTACGTTGGAGTCGTTTGGAGCGGCCGAGTGATGCCAGCCGTGCGTGAACACGATGATGCTGAGCGGGTGCGCTGCGGCATCGCCCTGGCCATGCGTGAATCGCTGCAGATCGCGCATGAGCACCGTCATCTGCGTCTCGCTGCGCTTGGGGTTCGAGGCAGTGCCCGCGAGCCAGCCTTCGTCGTCGAACTCGACGGCGTACAGGTCGTACGCAGCATGACGCTCCGAGGCGCTGAGCCAGCAGCTACCCAACCTCGGATCGCGGCGTTGACCGTTGATCTCCTTCTGAATGCGCTGCGTTTCGGCATCGGAGTTGGTTCGCCCTGACGCTTCGTTCCACTGCGCCCTCGCGTACGCTGCGTTGCAGTCTGCATCAGTTCGCAGCAACGTTCGATAGGGTGGCATAGCGGCGCAGCTTGCCAGGAGCGGCAGCAAGATGATGAGCATCAAGTAGACGGCGCCAGGAATTTCTGGAGAACGGCGCAACTGTCGACGCGTACGCATACGCATACGTAAGGGTCCTCGAGCGCAGCGCGTGCCTAACAAGGCCCTCCCATCAGCACGCGCGTGGTTACGTTCGCTGCCCGCTTTCGGTCTTTCAGTAGCGTACGGCGTATCGCCTCGACTGGTAACCATGTCGAGGAAGCCTTCATAGACTGCCACCTGACTCGCGACTCGGCCGGTTGCCCTTAGATACTGTCGAGGGAGGCAGCTCCATCTCATCTGGGATAAGCGTCTTTTCGACACCTAGATGGTCCAGCGTCTCGTTGCCCACAAGAATCGGTTTACGGTGCCGGATGGCTGAGTCGGGGATGAGTAAGGTGTTGATCTTGTTTGTGAATGTTGGTGCCGGCTGAGAGATTTGAACTCCCGACCAACGTTTACAAAGTTCAAAGGGAATTTTGCGCACTTCGTAGCGAAAAGCAGGGCTGATTCCCGCAAAACTCCCGCAAACAACGGTTCTTTCTGGACATACAGACATATCAGGCGTATGCTTTGACGCATGAGAACCACTGTGCGCCTGGATGAAGCTCTGCTCACTCGCGCTCGGGCCGAGGCGGCAAGGCGCAAGACCACCCTCACCTCGCTGATCGAGCAGGGCCTTGAGCTTGTGCTTCGTCGACCGATGAAGCAGCCGGAGCACCGACCCGTGGCGCTGCCGGAGTGCCGTGCCGGCGGCGGAACGCTACCCGGCATTGATCTGAACGATAGCGCCTCCCTCCTCGACCGCCTGGACGGCCGTGATTGATTCTTCCGGACGTCAACGTCCTCATCTACGCCTTTCGCGCGGATTCAGAGGACCACGAGCGGTACAAGGACTGGCTCGAGTCCGTGATCAATGGTCGAGGAGCGTATGGAATTGCCCCCCAGGTTCTCGCAGCTGTCGTGCGCATCTGTACGCATCCGCGGATCTTCCGCCGTCCAAGCTCTCGAGCCGATGTTTTCGCGTTCTGCCGCACACTGCTCGAACAACCGAACGCGACCGTGACGGTACCGGGAGCGCGCCACTGGTCGATATTCGAAGAGCTATGTGAGAAGGCCAAGGCGACGGGCAATCTTGTGCAGGATGCCTGGTTCGCTGCGCTCGCCATCGAATCCGGCTGCGACTGGATCACCACTGACCGGGACTACGCTCGTTTTCCAGACTTGACCTGGCGAGAGCCGCTGGGCAACTGACTCCTTGGAAACGGTAGATCGGTCATAGTCCTTCGCGCCATGCACCAGGACGATTGCGCGGTGTGCGACATCTGACACTGGCTTCCCTAGCAGCGTTCGAACGGATGACCTACTGGCCTTGGCGGAATTGCCACGGAATTCCCCAAAACCCCCCATTCATGCCCCCGCGCCCCTTCGACCGCCAAGAATGTGCAATTTTCGGCTGCCGTTGACACTCCTGTCTGGATGACTGGTTTCGGACCCCGAGCGGTCTTCCGATCTCCCCAATAGCGGGCAGTCAAACCGCCGAGAGCAGCCGATTTGCTAGGCGACCTAGTCATGGCGACCCCGAAGCCACAATCGCCGTCTTTTTCAACAGCCACGCCTGGTCGATGAGGTACGCATGGATTGCGTCGGCGTCGGCGGGGGACAGTACGTCGTCGAAGCGGGCCATGCCTTTTACCGTGTAAGCGCCTCCCAGCACGATGGAATTAAAGAGTCCATGCGCAGCCGGATCCAAGCGCCGAAGATCCGGCAGAATTCCGCGGCCCATGACGTGGCAGCGGGCACAAAATCGATTGTAGAGCACTTCCCCTGCAGCAATTCGCGCCGGGTCGGCAGGCCGCGCCGGCGGCTCAGGGGATGGTGGATCGGTGCGCAGCGGCGGCAGCGGCGGCGCCGGTCCTCCGATCTTCAGCGCGATGATGCGGCCGTCATTGCCGTATCGGTACGCGGCCGATGCAGGATCGAACGGTCCACCGAGGAGACCGCCACTGCCGCTGCCGCCGGCGACGATCGCTACGTACTGCGTCCCGTTCACTCGATACGTTATCGGAGCCGCCATCATCGAGCTGCCCATGGCCACGGACGCCAGCTTCCTGCCGTCATCCGCCGAGTACGCATTGAGGTTGCCGTTGGCGTCGCCTTGAAATACAAGGGCGCCGCCGGTGGCCAAAACTCCGCCATCCCAACTTGTGGCCGACTGTACCTCCCATACGATGCGATGCTCGGCGACATTCCACGCGCGCAGGAATCCCCGCGAGGCGATGTTGGTGTTGATCCCGCGTGTTAGTCCGGTCAGTGGCGGCAGCGCCCCGTACAACGACCGCATCGACTTCGGATCGTAGACCTCGGGAGCAAAGGCCGGCGTCGTAAACTGTCCCTCGACGAGTCCCGCCCTGCGATCGCTCGTCTCGAGCAGCACATTGCCGGACTCGATCACTGGTATGAAAGTCACCCCACGCACAGCATCGAAGGCCATCGGCTGCCAGCTGTGCGCGCCTGCCTCCGACGGAAAAATTAGCGCGGGACCGCGATCGTAGTTTGCGCTCGGATCGATGATGGGTCGGCCACTCTTCGCGTCGATGCCGCGAGTCCAGCTCACGAACGCAAAATTGTGCGCCGACAAGAGTTCGCCTGAGGCGCGGTCGAGCACGTAGTAGAAGCCATTCTTGGCCGCCTGCATCACTACTCGACGCGGCTTTCCATCCAGATCGATGTCAGCCAGTATTAGTTTCTGGGTGCTATCGAAGTCCCATCGATCTCCCGGCGTGGTCTGATAGTACCAGGCCATCGAACCATCGTCGGCATGGATGCCGATAATTGACGCCGCATAGAGTTCATCGCCGCCGCGGCGTCCGCCAAGATGCATGTTGTAGGGAGCCGCATTGCCGGTTCCGATGTATATGAGCCGCAGGGCCGCGTCATACGCCATACCGTCCCACACCGTGCCGCCGCTGCCAGCGTCCCAGCGATGCCGCGGGTCCCAAGTCTTCACCGCCGCCACGAGGTGCGCCTGGTCTTGAGCACCTTCCGCGGGATTGCGCGGCACGGTAAAGAAGCGCCAGCGGAACTCCCCGCTCCGGCGGTCGTAGGCGGACACGTAACCCCGTACTCCGGCGAAATCCGCCCCAGTGTTCCCAACGATGACTAGGTTTCCCGCGAGGAGCGGTGCGCCGGTGAGCGTGTAGGGCTTTTGCTCCCCACGACCGATGAGTGTATCGACTTTCCACGCGAGTCGGCCCGTCTGCGCATCGAGCGCATGCAGCCAACCGTCGAGCGCTCCAACATAAAGTTTCCCTTCGAAGGCGGCGAGTCCGCGGTTGACGACGTCGCAACAGGCATAGCGCGCCCACTGTCCATTGACATGCGGGTCGTATCTCCACAATTCCTTGCCCGTCGCCGCATCAAGCGCATACACGCGTCCGAAGTTGCTCGTCGCATACATTACGCCGTCGATCACGAGCGGGGTCGACTCCTGGCCCCGATTCGTCCCCAGACGATAGTCCCAGGCGAAGCCGAGCTTCTCGACGTTGCCGGCATTGATGTCCTTCAGCGGCGAATAATAGGTACCGTTTGCGTCCCGCCCCTCAGTCAACCACTGCTCCGGTTCGCTCGCCGCTAGCCGCTCAGCGTTTATGTCGGCGGCCCTGACTGATGACCGTTGCACTGCAGTCGGCGGAGCCTTTTGGTAGCAACCACATAGAGTTACGATCGTGCCGGCGACGATCAACGGAGCGAGCGCGGCTAACGCCCGACTCACCGTCCTGGGGATAACAGCAAGCAGCAGGATGAGACGCGCGAGTCTCACGTTTTCCTCCAGAGAGCTTGCGCGTCCGACTGTGCTCCCGCCGCGGCCTGCAATGCAAGGAGTGTGGGCCCGAACGAGCGGCTGCTAAGCAGAAAATCGAAACTTCGTTGTCAACGGCGCCTATTGGCCGCACTCGGGCAGATTCGTCAGCAGCAACGCCTCAGCGGCCAAGTAAGTCCGCGCCCGCGTGCCGAGGTTCACGTACCAGCACTTCCCACCGTGTACTTGTGTTCACTCCGGGCGCTCCAGCGGTACAGATCCTCGTCCCCGCAATGCGGGCACTTGATCGCAGCAAGTTGGTCGTCGGATTCAGCCA
>JACXTT010008295.1_pt1 | contig 14424 bp, 10 predicted proteins | sample 9270951 | NCBI WGS metagenome assembly JACXTT01 (sample SAMN15532306, study PRJNA645909) | rock metagenome | isolation source: weathered quartz diorite | place: Puerto Rico | collected 2017-06-21
ATGCAGAAGCTGCACTTGTGGTTGCAGCCTTCGGAAATCTTCAGGTAGGCGTAATGCTTGGGCGTGAGCTTGACGCCTTGTGGCGGCAGCAGGTCGATGAAGGGGTCGTGCTGCGGCGGCACGGCCTTGTGCAGCGCGTTCATCACCGTGGTGTAGTCCTGCGGGCCGCTGATCGACAGCACGTCCGGAAACTTCTCGCGGATCATGTCGCTCTTGGCGCCAAGGCAGCCGGTGACGATGACCTTGCCGTTCTCGGCCATGGCTTCGCCAATGGCATCCAGCGATTCGGCCACGGCGCTGTCGATGAAGCCGCAGGTGTTGACCACCACGACATCGGCGGCCTTGTAGGTCGGCACGGTTTCGTAGCCTTCCGCACGCATCTGCGTGAGGATGCGTTCAGAGTCCACCAGTGCCTTGGGGCAGCCAAGGGATACAAAACCGACCTTGGGGACGGCAGACTTGCGGGAGCGGGTGGCGGTGCGGGGGGTAGGCATAACGCAATACGGCAGAAACGGTGACATAGTTTACCAGCAGGGGCTTACGGACGGCCGCCGCGACGGCCAGGGAGGCAACATGAGCAGGAAATGGTGCTTGGCCGGCCTCTTCGTGGGACTGGCCCTGCTGAGTGCTTGTGACAGCCTCAACCCCTTGCGGCCTGACCTGCGCCGCCTTTACGAATTCGACGGCCCTGTGGGCATGCAGCCGCCTGTGATCGTGATCCCCGGCATCCTCGGCTCACGCCTGCGCGACCGTGCCACGGGGCAGGAGCTCTGGCCCGGTTCGGTGAGTCACCTGCTGCTGGGCAGCAAAGACTCGCTGGCGCTGAAAATCGATGCCAAGACGCTCGAGCCCATCGACGATGGCATTGAAGCCGCGGGCCTGTTCGAAGGTGTCCTGAACCGTGATTTCTACGGCGAGATCCTGCACACGCTGGAACGCTATGGCCGGTACAGGCCGGGCGTACTGGGCCAGAAGCAGGACGGCCACGTGCGCCATTACTACGTGTTTGCCTATGACTGGCGGCAGGACAACGTTGTCACCGCGCGCAAGCTTGATGCGCTGATCGAACAGATTCGCCACGATTACGGCGATCCCAAGCTCAAGGTCGATATCGTCGCGCACAGCATGGGCGGTTTGGCGACGCGGTATTTCCTGCGTTACGGCACCGTGGACGTGCTCGATCGCAATGATTTCCCGGTCAATCTCAGCGGTGCAGCCAAGCTGCGCACGGTGATCCTGCTCGGAACGCCCAACCTGGGTTCTGCGCAATCCCTGCATGGATTCCTGAAAGGCGTGGACGTAGGCCTGCGCCGCATTCCGCCCGAGGTGCTGGCGACAATGCCCAGCGTTTACGAGTTGTTTCCGCATCCGATCAACGACTGGCTGGTGAAGGCTGATGGTCAGCCACTGGATCGCGATCTGTTCGATGTGCGCATCTGGCGCAGCTTCCAGTGGTCGGTGTTTGATCCTGAAGCAATCGCACGCCTGCGGACGCAGATGCCCAACGATGCAGCGGCGCAGGCGGATCTGTTGTTGCGTCAGCGCTACTTCGAAAAGCGGCTGGAACGCGCGCGACGCTTTGTCTGGTCGTTAACGGTGCCACTGCCTAAGACGCCGGTGAAGCTGGTCGTGTTCGGTGGCGATTGCACACTCACTCCGGCGCGGCTCCTGGTGGAAGAGGTGGGTGACGATTCCGTCGTACGACTCTATCCCGACGAGGTGAAGAATCCGGTGCCCGGCGTGGATTACTCGCGCCTGATGCTGGAACCCGGTGATGGTGCGGTGACCAAGCCCTCTCTGCTCGCGCGCGAAAACCTGGATCCCACCGCGGAGCGCCATCGCTATCTGTTCTTCCCCCTGGCCTATTCATTTTTCCTCTGCGAGCAGCATGACAAGCTCACCGGCAACATCAACTTCCAGGACAATTTGCTGAATGTGCTGCTGTCGCGTGAGCGGCCATGGGAAAACAGCGAGAAAATGATGCAGGTAAAGGGCATGCCGCATGAATAGTTGCGGCAACGCCATGGCTTGAGGCATCTTGCGCGGCAGTTGAAAAGCCTGTCGTCGACCCCACTCAGTCCAGCAGCGCCCGCCGCGACGGCGCGCTGTCAGTAAAGAATTCATAAGGTCCGGTATTGCCGGTCATTTTTGTCTTGGAGAAGCACATGTCCATTTCAATGTATCAAGCGTCTGCCCCTGTTCTGACACGCACACTCAATAACCTCATCAACATTCTCGAGAAGGGCGCGGCGCATGCCGAAGCCAAGAAGCTGGATGCTTCCGTACTGCTCAACAGCCGTCTGTTTCCCGACATGTTCGCGCTGACGCGACAGGTGCAGATTGCAACCGACATGGCCAAGGGCTGCGTTGCACGCCTGGCTGGCGACGAACCGGTCAAGCTGGAAGATGGCGAAACCACTTTTGCCGAGCTGATTGCCCGCGTGCGCAAGGTCATTGGCATCATCGAAGGCTACAAGGCTGCGCAGATCGATGGTTCCGAAGGCCGCGACATCGTGCTCAAGAGCCCGCGTGGCGAGATGAACTTCAAGGGTCTGCCTTACCTGCAGGGCTTTGTGCTGCCCAACGTCTACTTCCACGTGACGACGACGTACAACATCCTGCGCCACAACGGTGTTGAACTCGGCAAGATGGATTTCATCGGCCAGCCGTAAATTCAAAAAAGTAATGCGCCTCAACAAGTTCATCAGTGAAACCGGCGTCTGTTCGCGCCGCGAGGCGGATGCGTTCATCGAGCAGGGTCGCGTTACCGTCAATGGTGCGCGCGCCCTGCTGGGTACGCAGGTGAATGACGGGGACGAGGTCAAGCTCAACGGAAAACCCGTCAGCGCAGCGCAGAAAAAGGCGCGTGTCTACATCGCCCTCAACAAGCCGCGTGGCATCACGTGCACGACGGAGCGACACATCGAAGGCAACATCGTCGATTTCGTTGGCCACCGCGAACGCATCTTTCCGATTGGCCGACTCGACAAGGATTCCGATGGCTTGATCCTGCTCACCAGCAATGGTGACATCGTCAATGAAATTCTCCGCGTGGAGAATCAGCATGAAAAAGAATACGTGGTGACCATCGACAAACACGTCACGGAAGAATTCATTGCAGGCATGTCCCGCGGCGTCTATTTGCCAGAGCTGGAAGTAAAAACAAAACCCTGCAAGCTCACACGCATCAACAACAACGTATTCCGCATCATTCTCACGCAGGGTCTCAACCGGCAGATCCGACGCATGTGTGCGGAGTTCGGCGCCAATGTGCGCCAGCTGCGCCGCGTGCGCATCATCAACGTCAAGCTTGGCGATTTGCCTGTCGGCAAATGGCGGGATCTCACCCAGGCAGAACTGAACGGCTTGTTGCCACAACGCAAGGAGTGGTGAGCGCCTCAGGCTTCGTCGTCGGGCTCAGGCAGCGTCGGCGGGATTAAGGCGTCAGCTGCATCTGTTGGCAATGCTTCCACGTTGCGCAGCTGCCTTGTGATCGCGCGTGTACGAACGTTGGCGGCATCTATGGTTTTGCCTGCCTGCTCGAGCTTGTCTTTTACCTTGTCGAGAACGTCGCCGAATTTTCCAAATTCGGTTTTGACGTTGCCCAGCACCTGCCAGACTTCACTGCTGCGCTTGGCGATGGCCAGCGTGCGGAAACCCATTTGCAGGCTATTGAGGAGTGCGACGAGCGTGGTCGGCCCTGCGAGCACGACACGGAATTCACGTTGCAGGCTGTCGACCATGTTCGGACGACGGATGACTTCGGCGTAGAGTCCTTCGGTCGGCAGGAACATGACGGCGAAGTCGGTGGTGTTCGGCGGCGCAATATATTTTTCGCTGATCGATTTGGCCTGGATGCGAACCGCGCGCTCCAGTTGCGCGCCAGCAGTCTTTATCGCTTCCACATCGGCGCGCTCTTGCGCGTCGAGCAGGCGCTCGTAGTCTTCGCTTGGGAACTTGGCGTCGATCGGCAGCCAGCAGGGCACTTCATCATTGCTGCGCCCCGGCATGCGAACGGCGCAGTCGACCATGTCGCGGCTGCCCGGCTTTACCGCAACCTGCTTGGCAAACTGCTCCGTCGTGAAGATCTGCTCAAGGATGCTTTCAAGCTGGACCTCGCCCCACCCACCACGTGTCTTGACGTTGGTCAGCACGCGCTTGAGGTCGCCAACCCCTGCGGCCAGGTTCTGCATTTCACCCAGGCCCTTGTGGACCTGCTCAAGGCGATCGCTGACCAGCTTGAAGCTTTCGCCAAGGCGCTGTTCCAGCGTGGCATGAAGTTTCTCGTCAACGGTTTTGCGCATCTCTTCCAGCTTGAGTGCGTTGTCTGCCTGGATATCCTTGAGCTTGCCTTCCAGGGTGGCGCGCATTTCGTTCATGCGCAGGGTGTTGGATTCGGTCAGCGCGGCGAGTTGCTGGGTGAGGCCGCCTGCAAAGCGTTGCAGGCCCTCGGCTGTTTCCCGGCGGCCGCCACGAGCGTCTTCCAGAAAGACCTTGAAACGTTCGTCGAGCAACTGACGGATCGCTTCAAGATTGCTGCCCAGTTCCTGCCGTTGCTGGCGATTCATGTCCGCGAGTTCAGTGCGCAGGCGCGTGGTTTCTCCACGCAGCAAGGCGTCAATCTTTTCCGCGGCGCCATCGTCGTTGCTGCGTTTGCTGCGCCAGAGCAGGAGGAGCTGCAGGGCCAGCAGAAGTGCCAGGGCCGCGTAGAGAAAGAGGTTCGTGTTCATGGCCGCAGTTTAGCGGGCTGCAGGCTCATATGGAGAGCTGTCCCCTCCCCCATAGGTTGTCTAGACCACTAGTGGCTGTACCTTTTAAAGCCTAAAAAGCCACGCAGGTACGTGGGTCTGCACAGAGATGAAGTCGCGGCGGCCCGGTGCCCTGTCCCCTGGTGGCCAGGGTTAACTCCAGTTTGTGGGCTTGGTGCATGTTTCCAGTCAATGGTTCCGGCGTTGGGTTACGCCTGAAAGCTACGGTTTGCAAGAAATGGCACCTGCCCGGGCTGCTGTTGCTGACGGCTACCTATGTGTTGAGCGGCAAGCTCAGTTTGATGCTGGCGGTGGAGCCGGGTTTTGCGTCTGCCATGTTTGCGCCCGCGGGCATCGCGATGGGTGCCGTTCTCGTTAGCGGATACATCACCTTGCCATGGATTTTCCTGGGCTCCGTGTTGTTTTCCACATGGAATGGCGACGTCGTAAACGGCAACTTCAATGCGACTGCCGTTGCAGCGGTGCTGTTGATGTCGATTGCTGCAACTGCGCAAGCCGCTGTGGGCGGAGCGCTCCTGCGCAGGGCACTGGGGTCATCCATCTGGATGGATCATGGCAGCCCGCTGATCCGGTTTGGTGTATTGACGCCGGTGGCCTGCACCATCAGTGCAACCCTCTCCGTGGGGAGTTTGCACTTCATCGGGATCATTCCTCCTGACGTACTGATTTCGAGTTGGCTGATTTGGTGGAGCGGCGATTCTCTTGCTGTCCTGATCATGGTGCCGCTGATCCTGATGTTGTGTGGCGAGCCACGGCAGCTGTGGCGACGTCGCCTGGCAACAGTGGGCATTCCGATGGTGGGTGGACTGTTGCTGTTCATATTGATCTTCGTTCGCTTCGGAGGCTGGGAAAAACAACAGGCACTCATGGAGTTTGATCGCCTTTCCCAGCAGGTCGCGGATCGCATCCAGACGCGCCTCGAAGGCCAGGAGGTTTTCCTGCAGCAGGCTGAAACCTTCCTGAGCAGTGATGATCCTGTAACCCGCGAAAGCTTCAGGGATCGTGTCGGCAAGATTTTCACGCGCTACCCGGCGGTGATGGCCGTGGAGTGGGCGCCCCGCGTAACCGCGAGCGAGCGCAAGGATTATGAAGCACGCAACAAACTTCGCATCCGTGAGCAGAGTGAGGATTCGAAGTCGCTGATCGTCGCGCCCGAGCGCGAGGTCTATTACCCCATCACTTTCATCGAACCCAGGAAAGGCAATGCGGAAGTGATCGGGTTCAATCTGGCAAACCAGCGTGTCCCCCTGCCCATACTGGATGCAACGGCAGCTACTGGACGCACGCTCATCTCGCCACCGATAACACTTTTGCAGGATCGGGCGCATGCCGGCATCCATCATGGACTTTTGGTGATCTACCCGGTGTCCGGAGGGAGGGGCGGACCGGGGTTCGTGGCAACGGTCGTGCGCGTCGATCAATTCATGAGTGATGCGCTGCCCTTCCTGCAAGGACAGTTGTCGGTACGCCTTCTTGATCGGGAAGCGGGAGTGAAGCTGTTCGACAACTTCGAGCAGGGTGCAAGACAACAGTTCGAAATGACTTTGCATTTCGGTGGACGAGAATATCTTTTGCAGACGGCACCTTCGGCGGAATATCTGCAAACCCATCGTGCCTGGCAGAGCTGGGCGATTCTGGTTGCCGGCTTGTTGTTTACAGCCTTGCTCGCGATGGCGCTCTTGCTGAGCACGGGGCAGGCGGCGCGCACTGAGGCATTGGTGGTTACACGCACTGCAGATTTGCATGATGAGAAGAATTTTTCAGAAACAGTCATCAACAGTTTGCCCGGCATGTTCTACATGCTGGATAAAACCGGGCAGTTGACGCAATGGAACCGCAATTTCGGCCGCGTGTTTAACCTGGACGACAGTGATGTCCAGAGCGAAGACGTACTCAAGACAATTTTCAACGAAGATCACGAAGCGATAGAGGTGGCCATCCGGCGTGTATATGCGACGCGTGGCTATGCGGAGCTGGAAGTGCGCCAGCATGCTGGTGATGGCCAGGTGAAGCACTATCTGGTGAATGGCCAGTACATCGAGATCGCAGGCCAGCCTTACATGTTTGGCACCGGCTTTGATATCACTGAAATCCACAATGCGCAGGAACGGCTTCGAAGCACCAACGCTGAACTGGAAAATCGCGTGGAAGAAGTCCACGCCTTGCAGGCGCTTCTGCAGGAACAGGCCATACGCGATCCCTTGAGTGGGCTTTATAACCGACGCTATCTCGATGAGATCCTCGATCGGGAATTGACCAAGGCGCAGCGCGAGGGATATCCCGTCAGCATCATCATGGGGGATATCGATCGTTTCAAGGAACTCAACGATACCTATGGCCATCAGGCGGGGGACGAAGTCATCCGCTTGCTGTCGCGTCTGCTGCGTGAGCAATCAAGGGCCAGTGACATCCTGTGCCGATTTGGCGGAGAAGAGTTCTTGCTGGTGATGCCCGGGATCAGTGCCAGCGTTGCGCATGTCCGTGTTGACCAGTGGCGTGACCTGTTCTCGCAGCAGCGTTTGAATTTTGGTGTTTTCGAATTGTCGTCGACGATTTCGTTCGGAGTCTCGGCTTACCCAATGCATGGCAAGACATCCGAGCGGCTGATTGCCGTTGCGGACAGGGCCCTGTATGCCGCCAAGGCGAAGGGACGCAATTGCGTCGAATCACTTACAGCCTGAAAAGACCAGAATCCTCGATGGGTCCATGAACAATTTCATTTTCAAATGGCTTGAAGGAGCAGGCGAGTACATCTCTGGTTACGAACTGGTTTGGCTAGTTTCTTTCCTGTGGGCGATCATCGTGGGCATTGCCTTGCTGTGGGTGATTCACCAGAAGCGTCGCGCACGGGATTTCCTGATGATGCGTGCCGAGGGGCAGCTGACGCATGTGACGCTATCGAGCGTGAGCGATGGCGTGATTCATACGGATGCCGAAGGCGTTATTACTTTTTGCAATGCGGCAGCAGCAAAGATCCTCGGTATTCCAGCGGATCGTATTGTCGGGCAATCATTCAGGTCGGCGGTGCGCGTATACAAGGGAGAGGCCCAGGTTCTCGTTGAAAATCCTGCGACGTTCTCGCATGCCAGCGATGCAGGGCTCGATCCCTATAGCGGCATTCTTGCGGCCAATGGTGAAATCCGGCCGGTATCAGAAACCATTTCCATCGTGCGTGATCCAGACGGCAAAGTGGCTGGAGCGGTTTTTGTTTTCCACGATGTCAGTGATGCACGGGATTTGAGCGACCAGCTCAATTTCCAGGCGCGTCATGATCAGCTCACGGGTTTGCCGAATCGCCTGGCTTTCGAGGAAAGCCTGCGTTCATTCGTGAGAGGTACATACGCAGGTCAGGACCCGGCGTTCCTGATGTATCTGGATATTGATCATTTCAAGATGATCAACGATGTGCACGGCCACGGCATTGGCGACCAGCTTTTGCGGGAAGTCTCCGCGCTGTTGCGCAGGCTGTTGCGTCCCGAAGATGAGCTGGCCCGACTGGGCGGCGATGAATTCGCGATCACGCTTTGCCTTGCGGATGCCGGCAAGGCGCAGCAGGTTGCGGAAAATTTGATCGCGGCAGTTGGCGCCTATCGTTTCGATATCGACGGACATTACCTTGAGGCGGGCCTGAGCATCGGCATTGTCGCGATCGTGGCGGATCATTGCGATCCTTCGGCCTTGATGGCGCGAGCGGATACAGCCTGTTACGCCGCCAAGGACCGTGGCCGCGGGCGCTGCCATCTATATCTCGACGATGATCCGCATATCGTTATCGCAGAGCACACACTGGACTGTGCAAACCGCATTCAACGTGCGTTTGATGATGATCGCTTTGAAGTGCATTTGCAGGAGATTGTCGGGCGCGACCGCAAAGTGCTCGGATACGAGTCGTTGATCCGGATGCGCAGCGAGACGGGTGACCTGGTGATGCCGGGTGCATTCATGCCGGCTGCACAGCGCATGGGATGGATGACTCGCATTGACCAGTGGATGTTGCAGCACGTCATCGCCGTCGCCTGTTGTTGGCCTTCCTCTGGAAGACAGCAGCCCTACCTTTCGCTGAATCTAAGCGCGCGGAGTATTGGTGATGAATCCTTCGTCGACGGAATGCTGCAATTGCTGGATACGAGTGGAGTGAGTAACCGCATTCTTCGCTTCGAGATCACCGAGACCGACGAATTGCAGACCACATCCACTGAGGTGCGTTTGATTGATCAACTGCATCAGCGTGGTTTCCGTGTGTGGCTGGATGATGTTGGTACCGGGTACAACTCTTTCGATCTGCTCAAGCGTATCCAGGTGGATGGCATCAAGATCGATCGCTCATTCACGCATGCACTGATTGCAGATCCGGTTGATCGTGCCTTGACGCAGGCGCTCATTTCCATCGGCAAGATCATGCATCTCGAAGTCGTGGCTGAAGGTGTTGAAGACGAGGAGACGTATCAGGCCCTGCTGACGATGGAGGCGGATGCTTTCCAGGGGCATCGCTTTCACAAGGCCGAGTCGGCAAGCGATGTGATCCTGCATCAGCACGGTGCGACCGCGTAACGGGCCAGGACTTCGATATCGGCACGAAATTTGTGTAGGAAATTTCTCACAAAGCCCCGAATCCGGTTATCCTATACAGGGAGTTAAGGGGCGGGAATGAAGGGCGCGAAGGATCGCGGAATCACTGGTTTTTTCAGGACTGAGGGCTCGGTGAGGCCGCGGCTGCCTGCTTGCCTGTTCCTCATGGTTGCCTATGTTCTCAGCGGCAAGCTGGGTTTGTTGTTGGCGATTCCTCCCGGATACGCCACTGCCATTTTCCCTCCTGCCGGAATTGCGCTGGCCGCGGTGCTTGCGGTTGGCTCTTCGACACTGCCCTGGATTTTCGCGGGCTCTGCCATCCTCAATCTGTGGGTTGGCAGCAATGTGGTGGGGCAGACGGACCTGGCCTGCATATTGGCAGCGCTGCTCATCGCCCTTGCTTCAACCCTGCAAGCAGCGGTTGGAGGCGCCTTGTTGCGCCGTGTGCTTGGGTGGCCTACCGCAATGGATCATGAAAAACCGCTGATCCAGTTTGTCTTGCTGACCCCGCTTGTTTGCCTGATCAGCGCCAGCGTTTCCATCGCCGGGCTCTGCGCACTGAACCTGATTGCATCCGATGTCGTCGTCCCGAGTTGGGTCACCTGGTGGATCGGCGACACCTTGGGCGTGCTGGTGATGCTGCCTTTGTCCCTGGTCGTCCTGGGTGAGCCGCGCGCCTTGTGGCGCAGTCGTGCACTGCCGCTTGGGCTGCCGATCGTGATTGGCATGATTCTCTTCGTGGTGATCTTTGTCCGCTTCAGCGCCTGGGAAAAAAGCCAGTCCCTGCTGGAGTTCAGCATGATGTCGCAGCAGGTGGTGGATCGTGTCCAGACCAGGCTGGAAGGGCAGCTGGTTCTGCTGGAACAAGTCGAAGGTTTCCTGGGTGGTGACGAGCCGGTAACGCAGGAAAGCTTCAAGCGCTATATCGGCAAAACGCTGGCGCGTTATCCGATGGTCAAGGCCGTCGAGTGGGTGCCAAGAGTGGTGTCGGCAGAACGACTCTCGTACGAGGCGAATCACGGCGTTGAGATACACGAGTTTCCCAATGATGGGCCGCGCGCCAGGCGCGCCCGGGAACGTGAAATCTATTACCCCATCACCTACATCGAGCCTCAGTCCGGCAATGAAACCGTGCTGGGATTCGATTGGGTGACACGCATTGGCATGCCTGCACTGAACGCAGCCTCAAGGACGCGTCGTGCATTCATCACGGCGCCACTGCAGCTGTTGCAGGACAAGGGACATAGCAGCGCAGGGCCGGGAGCGCTCATCATTTGCCCTGTGCGTGGCGGTGCGAATGGCCCTGGCTTTGTTGCCAGCGTCTTGCGCATGCATGAATTCATCGACGGTGCCTTGCCTTTCGTGGATGGACAGCTGTTCGTGCGTCTCGTTGACAAGGAAGCACAGTTCACGCTTTACGACAGCATCAAGGGCGACGACGCTTCTGCGTTCGAAACGGAATTCAATTTCGGCGGGCGTCACTACGTCCTGCAGACAGTGCCATCCCCGGCGTATCTGCAAAGCCACCGTGCGTGGCAGAGCTGGGGTGTACTCGTCGTGGGCCTGCTCTTCATCGCGTTGCTTGCTTCCGCGCTTCTGCTGAGTACAGGCCACGCCGCGCGAACCGAGGCGCTGGTGATTGAGCGGACAGGTGACCTGCGCGACGCGAAGAATTTCTCCGATACGGTGATCAACAGTTTGCCCGGCGTGTTCTACATGCTCGACGAGTCCGGCGCGCTGGTGCAATGGAATGGAAACTTCAAGAAGGTTTTTGGCAACAGTGACGAAGAAATAAAATCGGGCGATGTCCTCATGACCACGACCGATGAAGATCGCGGCGTGGCACGGGACGCAATCCGTCGCGTATTCCAGACTAAAGGGTATGCCGAAGCCGAGCTTGACCAGCGTGTGTCCAGCGGTGCCCTGCGGCGCTATCTGGTGAGTGGCAAATACATCGAGATTTCCGGCAAGCCCTATCTGGTCGGTACGGGCATCGATGTGACCGAGCGTCGAGAGATGGAGCAGCAGGTCCAGCGCGCGCAGCGTGTGTTGCGAACGTTGATCGATGCCGCTCCTGCGTGGCTGTCGATGATCGATTGTGACGGCCGCATGGTGATCGCCAATCGACGCTATTCGGAAACGTTTGGACTTTCCCTGAGCTTCATTGAAGGGCGGCACTATTCTTCAGTATTGCCTACGGAAACCAGTATTCGCCTGCAGTCCCTGCTCACTGAATGCTTCGCCGGCAAGCAGATTGAATTTGATGACGAGTGGAACGTGCGCGGGCAGTCCACCCGATTCGTCCATGGCAAGTGCGTGCCGATTTTTGAAGGCGATACCGTCGTCAGCGTGGTCACTGCAATCATGGACCTGACGGAAATCCAGAACGCGCAGTCGCGTCTCCGCAGTGCCAATGCGGAACTTGAGCGGCGTGTCGAGGAAGTCCATGCGCTGCAGGCCTTGCTGCGTGAGCAGGCCATACGCGATCCGCTGAGCGGCCTCTATAACCGTCGTTACCTGGATGAAACCCTGGATCGCGAGCTATCGCGCGCGCTGCGCGAAGGTTATCCGGTGAGCGTCGTGATGGGCGACATCGATCACTTCAAGACGCTCAACGACACCTATGGGCACCAGGCTGGCGATGAGGTCATTCGTTCCCTGGCCCGCTTGCTGCGGGAGCAGGCGCGGGCCAGCGATATCCTGTGCCGATTCGGCGGCGAAGAGTTCCTGCTGGTTCTGCCCGGCATGTCCCCGGATAACGCGCTGGAACGCGTCGATGCGTGGCGCAGGAAGTTCGTGGAACGGAGCGTGAACTTCGGTTCGGTTGAACTATCGGCGACGGTTTCCTTCGGGATTTCATCCTATCCGGCGCATGGCGATACGCCTGAACTCCTGATTGCTGCGGCTGACCAGGCGCTATATGTGGCCAAGCGCAAGGGGCGTAACCGCGTCGAGCACAGCGAGATATGAATGGCTGCGATTCATGAGCGCAGACGCGTATCATGGAGCCATGGATAAAACGTCTGACATCGTGGATTGGGATCAGGTGGATCATGTCATCCTGGACATGGATGGCACCATTCTCGATCTCTCCTACGACAACTACTTCTGGCGCGAACTTGTGCCGCAGCGCTATGCGCAGCTCAATGGCCTGACGATGGAACAGGCGCGCGAACAGCTGACCCCGAAGTTTCTTGAAGTGCAGCACACGCTGCCCTGGTATTGCACCGATTACTGGAGCGATGTCACCGGCATCAACATGGCGGCACTCAAGCACGAGATCCGTGATCGCATCGGTCCCTTGGATGGCGCCGTGGATTTCCTGCATGCCGTACGCAGCAGTGGCCGCGCCTTGTGGCTTGCCACCAATGCGCACTATGACAGTTGGTCGCTCAAGCTGGAGCAGACTGGGCTCACACCGTTATTCGATGTGATCGTGAGCTCTCACCAGTTTGGCGCGCCCAAGGAAGATGCACAGTTCTGGCAGCGGTTCAGGGCCAAGCATCCGTTTGACCCCGCGCGCGCCCTGTTCGTGGATGACAGCTTGCCGGTGCTGGAGTCGGCACGTGCTTTTGGTATTGGCCAGGTGGTGGCGATCAGCCATCCTGATACTTCGCTGCCGCCACGAGTGATAGAAAACTTTCCCGCGACACCACGTTTGGCAGCAATCGCGCCGCGGCGCTGAGCCCGAAACTGCATCAGGAGAACGCCATGATTTTTCTGACTGTCATCACGCTGATTTTTTCTCTGGGTTTGTTGGCGTGGGCCTTGAAGCTGCGTGCGCGGCTCGCTGAACTGGAGAATCAGGCAACTGCGCTGGGTGCGCGTCTGGGCAGCGTGCCAGTCACTCCCGGTGATTCCACGGGCAAGCCCATGCTGCTCACGATCGAGATCCTTAACCCCGTGGAATTGGCACGCAAGGAATCCTGGTTCGCTGGCGCGTTTGGCAGCCTGACACCAACGTTGCTGCGTCGTATTGTGTACGCGCGAACACTCACCATCATGCAGCAGCAGTTGCTGCAGTTCGATGTGAAGGCTGACGTACAGCTGCAAGGCGATATCTAGAATGATCGCTGTCATGGCCTTGCTGTCCCTGCTGATTGCGGCAGGCGTTACTGTTGACGTGCATCGTCGCTTGCGGATGACGCAACGCCAGAACCTGCGGAACGAAGCGGCGATTTCCGAGTTGCAACTGATGGCACAGATCCGTGCGCAATTGGCCGCAGGACAAGTGATCGCGGAGAACGTCGTCGAAGGCGGCACTAGCACGGTACGTGCGGTGCACAAGGGCATCGCCAGTATTCCTTTCGGCATCCTCGAAAGCATTCCGGTAACGCGCGACACCACGCGCATCGTGCGCCGAATCCACGATGCAATTTCCGATGGTGTCTATGGTGGCATCTCGGCGACCAACAAGGCGCTGCATCAGGCCGCGCGCAATGCAGTCAATCCGCCAGCGCCAAACGCGGATGAGCCAGGAGTGTCGTCAAAAGATTCGCCAGACAAGCCAAAATAGGAAGGCCCCGCATTGCGGGGCCTTTTATTAAGAGCAAAACTTCTAGGCTTCGATCGTCTTGCGCAATTTCTTCATCGCGGCCGCTTCGATCTGGCGGATGCGTTCAGCAGACACGCCGTACTCATCGGCCAATTCCTGCAGGCCAGCCTTCTCGCCTTCGCTGAGCCAGCGGCGATTCAGGATGTCGCGTTCGCGATCATTGAGTGATGCAAGGCCAGTGCGCATTTTTTCTTCGCGCTCTTCCTGCCACTCGGCTTCTTCGATCGCGGCAAAGCTGTCGTTCTGCGCCGTCAGATAATCTTCCGGCACGTAGCTGTCTTCGCCATCAGCTGGAGTCGCGCTGAAGGAAACGTCCTGTCCGCCAAGACGCGATTCCATCTGCAACACTTCTTCCGGCTTCACGTTCAGTTCGGCGGCAATGCGTTCCACTTCGGCCTGGTTCATCCAGCCCAAACGCTGCTTGCTCGAACGCAGGTTGAAGAACAGCTTGCGCTGCGCCTTGGTCGTGGCGATCTTGACGATGCGCCAGTTCTTCAGCACGTACTCATGAATTTCGGATTTGACCCAATG
>JACXTT010008296.1_pt1 | contig 14423 bp, 10 predicted proteins | sample 9270951 | NCBI WGS metagenome assembly JACXTT01 (sample SAMN15532306, study PRJNA645909) | rock metagenome | isolation source: weathered quartz diorite | place: Puerto Rico | collected 2017-06-21
GCCAGGGGCCAGGGGGTGGGGGGGGCGGTCACAGAGGCGGGTGTCTTTGCGTGGCTTGCTCCCGGCGGGGCTTCTTCTCGCCGACTTGGCCCGGGGTTGTTTCGCCCAAGTCGCGCGCATCATCGCGACGCCGTGGGCCCAGGCGGCCGTCCCAGACTTCGTTCATCCCGACACCCGCGGCGAGCGGCCGCCGGACTTCGAGCAGACCCTGAAGTTCGGGATGGCGCTCGGCAGGCTGGCCGCCCGCGACCCGGAGGTTCACCGCCTGACGTCGGAGGTGCAGCACTTGTTGAAGCCGCGCAGCGTCTATCAGGATCCTGAGCTAGTGCAGAAGGTGATGGCTATCATGGCGAGGGCATCGGCATGAGCGAGATCAAGCACCGTACCGTCGAGACGAACGGCATCCGCATGCACGTGGCCGAACAGGGCACCGGCCCTCTCGTGATCATGTGTCACGGCTTCCCCGAATCCTGGTACTCCTGGCGCCATCAGCTCGCGGCGCTGGCCGCGGCCGGCTTTCACGCGGTGGCGCCGGACATGCGCGGCTACGGCCAGACCGACGCGCCGGCGGAGATCGAGGCGTACACGCTCCTGCACCTGGTCGGCGACATGGTCGGCCTCGTCGGCGCGCTCGGCGAGAAATCGGCGGTGATCGCCGGCCACGACTGGGGCGCGCCGGTCGCATGGCACGCCGCGCTCCTGCGTCCCGATGTCTTCCGCGCTGTGATCGGCCTCAGCGTGCCGTACCGGCCGCGCGGCGGTACGCGGCCCACGACGGTGATGCCGCAGAGCGACGAGGCGATGTTCTACCAGCTTTACTTCCAGGCTCCGGGCGTGGCGGAGGCTGAGCTCCAGCGCGATGTGCGCGCGACCATCCGCCGGCTGGCGTACGGAGGCTCGGGCGACGCGCCTGCGCGCGGCGGCCTCGGCATGGTCCGTCGGGGCGGCGGATTTCTCGATCACGCGATCGATCCTCAAACCCTGCCGGCGTGGCTGACCGAGGCCGATATCGAGTTCTACGCGGGCGAGTTCGGCCGCGCCGGCTTTCGCGGTGGACTCAACTGGTACCGGAACATCGACCGCAACTGGGAGCTGCTGGCGCCCTATGCGGGCGCCGTCGTGACCGTCCCCGCCCTGTACGTCGCCGGGGACCGCGATCTGGTCGTGCGGTTCCCCGGGATGGATCAGCTCATCCCGAATCTGTCGCGGTTCGTGCCTCAGCTGCGGCGAAGCATCATGCTCCCGGGCTGCGGCCACTGGACACAGCAGGAGCGCGCGGCGGAGGTGAACGACGCGATGCTGGAGTTCCTGAAGGGGGTTTGAGCAGTCGCGATGGACTGTCCGCGATGCGGGACCCAGAACCCGCCGGACGCGAAGTTCTGTCGCGGATGCGGCGCACGCGTGGAAGCGGTGTGCCCTGCCTGCGGACACTCGAATCTGCCGGGAAGCCGCTTTTGTACCGAATGTGGCGGACCGCTTGTTGCCGACGCGCGCGCGCCGTCTCAGAAGGCTGGCTACACCCCCAAGCACCTCGCCGATAAGATCCTCAAGGCTCGATCTGCAATCGAAGGCGAGCGCCGGCAAGTGACAGTGCTGTTCGCCGATCTCGCGGGATTCAGCGCGCTGGCCGAGCAGCGCGATCCCGAGGAAGTCCACGCCATCGTCGAGCGCTGCTTCGAGATGATTGCGACCGAGGTGCATCGCTTCGAGGGCACGATCAACCAGTACACGGGCGACGGCGTCATGGCGTTGTTCGGCGCCCCGATCGCGCACGAGGACGCGCCCCGCCGCGCCGCTCACGCGGCCCTCGCGATCCAGCGCGCCGTCCACGACCTGAGCCGCGAGCTGGCGCCTCGCCTCGAGCGGAATCTCGAAATGCGCATCGGCCTCAACACCGGACCGGTCGTCGTGGGCAAGATCGGCGACGACCTGCGCATGGACTACACCGCCGTCGGTGACACGACGAACGTCGCCGCCCGACTGCAGCAGAATGCGCGACCGGGTAGCGTGCTCGCCGGCGCGACGACGCACCGGCTGATCGCCGGATACTTCGAGACCGTGGACGTGGGCCAGCTCTCCGTGAAGGGCCACGCGCCTGTCCAGGCGTTCGAGGTCCTGCGTGCGCGCGGCCGCAAGGCACGGCTCGACGTGGCGAGCGAGCGCGGCCTCACGCCGCTGGTGGCACGCGAACCTGAGCTCGCCACCCTCATGGACCTGTTCAATCGAGCCCGCGACGGCCGCGGGCAGGTCGTGTTCGTCGCGGGCGAGGCCGGCATCGGGAAGTCGCGGCTCCTGGTGGAATTCCGCCGACGGCTCGCGGCGGCGCGCGAGCCCGTCACGTGGCTCGAGGGCCGCTGCATCTCGTTCGGTCAGTCCAACCCGCTTTTGCCCGTCGTCGATCAGCTTCGCGAGAACTTCGGGATCGAGGAGTTCGACGGCGAGCCCGAGATCATCGCGAAGGTCGCGCACGGGATGCAGCGGCTCAGGGGACTCGAGCCGCACGTGCCGTTCGTCCGCTACCTGCTCTCGGTCGACCCAGGCGACCCCGCCGTCGCCGCAATGGACGCCTCGCAGCGACGCAAGCGCACGTTCGACGCCGTGCTGGCGATGTCGTTGCGCGGCGCCGCGCTGCGCCCGCTGGTGTTCGTGTTCGAGGACCTCCACTGGGTAGACACGAGCACCGAGGAGTATCTGGCCGCGCTGATCGACAGCGTGGCCGCCACCCGGATCATGATCGTCGCCACACACCGCCTCGGCTACTCCCCGCCGTTCGGCACGCGCAGCTTTCAGACGAGGATCACGCTCAGTCCGCTATCGGAAGCCGACGCGCTCGTCATGGCCGGCCGCATGCTCGGTGTCGAGCGGTTTCCTGCCGACGTGACGCGGGCGCTGCTCGACAAGGCCGAGGGCGTGCCGCTGTTCGTCGAGGAAGTGACCAAGACATTTCTCGATCTCGGCATCCTCGAGCGTGACAACGGCGGCTTCCGCGTCGTGAGACCGATCCGGGACGTCGCGGTACCGGACACGATCAACGACATCATCATGGCGCGCCTGGATCGGCTCGGCGAGGAGGGCAAGCGCACCGTACAGCTTGCCTCGGTGATCGGCCGCCAGTTCCTGCGCCGCCTGCTCGAGCGGATCGCCGGGCTCACCGGCGAGCTCGAGGGGTTTCTCCAGGAATTGAAGGCGCTCGAGATCATCTACGAGCAAGGGCTCTTGCCCGAGCCGGCGTACATCTTCAAGCACGCGGTGATCCAGGACGTCGCGTATCAGAGCCTCTTGGTCCAGCGCCGGAAGGAGCTCCATCGCGCCGTCGGCCGTGCGATCGAGGAGCTCTATCCCGACCGGCTCGCCGAGCACTACGAAGAGCTGGCGCACCACTTCGTCGAAGGCGAGCAGTGGGCCGAGGCCTTTCGCTACAGTGTGCTCGCCGGCGATCGTGCCGCCCACTCGTTCGCGAGCGCCGAGGCGCGCAGGCATTACGCGCAGGCGCTCGCGGTCGCCGGCCGGGCACGGCCGGCGCCGAGTGACGGCGAGCTGGCGAGCGTCCACGAAAAGCTCGGTGGCGTTCTCTACATCCTCGCCGAGTTCGACACGGCGGTGGTGGAGTTCCATCGGGCTCTCGAGCTCGTCCGCGGGCTCGGCGACCGGAAGCAGGAAGTGGCGACCTTGCTTGGATTGGCGAACGTCTACAACTGGGGCCACAAGATTGACGAGGTCCTGGCGACCGTGAGCGACGCCCTCGCGATCGCGACCGAGATCGGCGACACCGCAGGCCAGGCGGGTTGCCACGCTCTGCGCGGCGAGGCGCGCGGCGGCGTCTACGGGCCCGTAGCCGAAGCGATGCGCGATGTGACCGAAGCGGTGCGTCTCGCTCGCGAGGTCGGCCAACCGCGTCTGCTGGCCCAAACCCTGGCGTTCGCCGGGCGGCAGCTCGAGTGGCACGGCGAATACGACGCGGCCGTCGCGCATCTCGGCGAGGCGCTCGACCTGGCGCGCCGCGAGCATGCGGGCTATCTGCTGGGCCTGGCTCTCTTCCATCTCGGCCACGCCGCTCTGGCCCGAGGCGACTACGAGGCTGCGCTCGCACATTACAAGAGCCTGGTCGAGTACGCGGAGGCTGCCGGCGACAAGCTCTATCTCGCGCGGGTGCCCAACCTGCTGGGCGGCGTGTCGCTCGAGGTCTACGACTTCGGCGAAGCGATCCGATACAACTCCGAGGGCAATGAGACGAGCCGACGCATCTGGCCCTGGCCCGAGCCCCGCGGTCATTCCCTCTGGAAGCTGGGCCTCGCTCACATGTACCGCGGCGATCACGGGAGCGCCGAACGAGCGTTTCGAGACGCGGAATCGCTTCGCGAGCTCGACAACTGGGGGCGCTGGACGTGGGAAGGCTCGCTCTGGAGGTCACGCGGCGAGCTGGCGCTCACCGAGGAGAAGTATGAAGAGGCCTGGGCCTGGGCCTCGCGTGCGCTCGAGGCCGCGACGCAATGCCGCCAGCGCAAACATGGCGCCCGCGCCATGAGGCTGCAGGGTGAGATTCTAGCCGCGCAGGGCCGACTGGACCATGCGGTTCGAGCATTGATGGCGTCGCTGGATCAGGCGCGCTTGCTTGGAACGGCGCGCGAGTCGTGGATCGGGCAAGCAGTCCTCGGCCGCGTGCTCACGCGTCTGGGCCGAGATCGAGAGGCTGAAGCGCAGCTCACCGCGTCCGCGCAGACGATCGAGTCCATCGCCGCGAAGCTAGTCACCCCGCACCGGCGCCAGAGCTTTCTCGCTGCTGAGCCGGTAACGAACGTCTTTCAAACGCTGGGACGAAGGGCGCCGGCATCGGGCTGAGTCAGCCTATGATTCGCGTGGACGCCGGTCGGCCCACGGACGCAGTGCCTCGAACGTAGCGGCGGCACGGAGCACCAGCGCGTCCTCCAGCCGCCGGCCGACGATCTGTAGGCCAACGGGCAATCCGCTTGCCGTCCAGCCCGCCGGTACGGACACGGCCGGCTGGCCGCTGTAGTTGAACGGATAGCAGAGGGTCCAGCCAAGGTGGGTCACCTTGCGACCGGCCACTTCGCTGGGCCCGACGACGCCGAGCGGGAACGCCGGCAAGCATAACGTCGGAGTGAGAAGGAGATCGTAGCGCTCGAAGAATCGTCTAAGCGCGTCCACCATCGCCTGGCGGGCGGCCACGGCGCGCACGTGCTCGACAACGGTCAGCCCGGCCGAGGCTTCAGCGTACGCCACCAGCGCCGGGTCCATCTGCGCCTTCTGCTCCGCGGAGCGAGCCGAGTGCGCGCCGGCCTGAGCGCCTCCGTAGAGTGCCTTCAGAATCGAGCTCGGATCGCCGAGGTCCGGGGTTGCCTCGTCGATCGTCACAGCGATCCCCGCAAAGGCGCGAGCGGCGGCCTCGGCGATCTCACGCGTCTCTCGCTCGACCGGAGCGAAGCCCAGGTCTGCCGACCAGGCAATGCGGAGCGGCGTCCCTGCTATCGATTCATCGCAAGCGGCCAGATAGTCCGCGCCGTCGTCCGGAAGCGCGAACGGGTCGCGCGGATCGTGACGCGCGATCGCGTTCATCATCAGGGCGACATCGGGCACGGTTCGCGCAAGCGGACACACGTGGGCGACCAGCTCGTTGCCGCCGGCGGCCGGGTACATCGGCACGCGCCCGAACGTCGGCTTGAAACCGACGAGACCGCAGAAGCTGGCGGGGATACGAATCGAGCCGGCGCCGTCCGAGCCGAGCGCCAGCGGGCCCAGCCCCGCGGCGACGGCCGCCGCGCCTCCGCCCGTGGACCCGCCGGGCGTACGCGTCAGGTCCCAGGGATTGCGAGACTCGCCGAACAAACGGTTGTCGGTCGAGCCGCGCCAGGCGAACTCTGGGAGGTTGGTCCGGCCGACGAAGATCGCTCCGGCTGCGCGCAGGCCCGCGACGCTCGGCGCATCCTGGGACGCGACGAACTCCGCGAGCAGGCGCGAGCCGTAGGTGGTGCGCTCGCCGGCCGTCCAGAGATTGTCTTTGATCGAGACGGGCACACCGTGAAGTGGTCCGAGCGATTGGCCGGCCATCACCGCCTGCTCGGCGGCGCGAGCTTCGGCGAGCGCTCGCTCGGCGTGGACCGCGACGTACGCGCCAAGGCGTGGGTTCAGGCGATCGATCCGCTCCAGCACGGTGCGGATGATCTCGACAGGCGACAGCGTCCGGCGCCGGATCATCTGCGCCAGCACGGTGGCGGACGTGAAGCAGAGGTCGGTCGCGTCCACGTCAGCCCCGCGCGGCCCTCAGAGCCTCCGCGAGCCGCCGCGCCGTGAATGGCTGGCGGCCGGCGGTGACGCCGAGCGGCGCCAGCGCGTCGGCGACGGCGTTAGAGATGGCCGCCGAGGCACCCATCACGCCGCCCTCGGCCATTCCCTTCATGCCCAGTGGGGTGTTCGGATCGAGGCGCTCGAGATGCTCCACTTCGAACGATGGCACCAGCCCGGCTGTCGGGATCGCGTAGTCGAGCAGCGTCGCGCTGCGGTTCTGCCCGTCCGGGTCGTACACGATCTCCTCCAGAAGGGCGCCCCCCAGGCCCTGTACCGTCGCACCGTGAAGCTGCCCCTCGACAACGCGGGGGTTGAGCACTCGCCCGCAGTCCTCCACAATCGTGTAGCGTGGGATCGTCACCACGCCCGTCTCGGGGTCGATCTCGACCTGACAAATGTGGGTCCCGCTCGAGAACGTCAGCGGCGGCGGATCGAAGGCGTGCGTCGCCTCGAGCCCCGGCTCGATGCCGGGCGGCAGGTCCGTCGGCGCGAAGTAGGCCTTCTGCGCGAGCTGGGCGATGGTCATGCCCGACGCCGGCGCGCCGCGTACACGGATCGCCCCCTCGACCAGCTCCAGGTCCTCGAGCGGCGCCTCCAGCAGATGCGCCGCGATCCGCACGAGCTTCTGCTTGAGGACGCGCGCGGCTCCGAGCGCAGCGCCGACGCTGACCACGCCGCCGCGAGCGCCGCGCGTACCCATGCCGTACGGCGCCGCGACCGTATCACCTGACTGCACGCGGATCTTGTCGATCGGCACCGTCAGCTCGTCGGCCAGCGCCTGGGCCACCGTCGTCAGGTGCGTCTGACCTTGACTGACGACGCCGATCTGGGCGGCGACCGCGCCGCTTGGCTCGATCCGGACAATCGCCGCGTCGTGACCCGATCCGGGGATCCCCGCCGTCTTGTAGAACTCCGAGCCGTACGTGTTGGGCTCGACATAAGTGGCCACGCCGATCCCGGCGATGCGGCCGGCCGCCCGCGCCCTCGCCTGCTCGCGCCGCCGGTCCGTGTAGTCGAATGCCGCCAGCGCACGCTCGAGCGTGTCGCGCGGATAGACCGAGCGGTAGACCATCGCGCTCGCCGTCGTGTACGGCAGGTCCGAGTCCGCGAGCATGTTGCGCCGCCGCACCTCGATCGGGTCCAGCGCGAGGGCGCGCGCGATCGCGTCGATCGTGCCCTCGGTCACCCAGCTACAGATCAGCATCGGCGCGCGGTACGGGCCGGCCGGGCACTTGTTCGTGAGCACGGCCGTGATCTCGTACCGATAATCGCGCAGTCGATACGCGCCCGGCACCATCATCCCGATGACACGGGCCATGTAGTTCGCGGGGAAGTACGCGTACGCGCCGAAGTCGGTGAGGATCTTCGCGTCGAGACCGAGAATCGCGCCATCCGAATTCACGGCCGCCCGCACGTCCACGATGTCCTCGCGGGCATGGAGCGCGGCCAGCAGGTTCTCACGTCGGGTCTCGATCCAGCGCACCGGGCGGCCCAGCATCCGCGAGGCCGCGGCCGTGGCGAGCTCCTCGCGATAGAGCGGGATCTTCTGACCGAAACCGCCGCCGACGTCGGGGGTGATCACGCGCACTGCGCTCTCCGAGATGCCCAGTCTAACGGCGAGCGCCGATCGCATTGGATGCGGGATCTGGGTCGAGTGCCAGAACGTGAGGGTCTCGTCGCCGGGCAGCCAGCTTGCCAGGCAGCCGCGCGGCTCGAGCGGTACGTGCGTCTGACGACCTTGATGGAAGCGCACCTCGATCACTCGATCGGCAGAGCCGAGGGCCGCCGCGACGTCACCGCCAGCGAAGACGCCAGCGTAGGCGCGATTCGCAGGGATCGTTTCGTCGACCAGCGGCAGGCCGGGTTCCTGGGCACGCTCTGGATCGACCACGGCCGGAAGAGGCTCGTACTCGACGTGCACGAGCGCGCAGGCGTCCTCGACCTGGTAACGCTGCTCGCCGATCACGCAGGCGACGGGATCGCCCACAAAGCGGACCTTGTCCCGCGGAAGGGTCGGCATTTCCATGGGCAAGAGTCCGTCGATCGGCGGCGCGATCCTGAGCGGTGCCGTCACGCGCGCCACATCGTGACCGGTCAGCACCGCCACGATACCCGGCTGCTGGCGGGCGGCATCGACGTCGATCCGCTGGATCCGTGCGTGCGCGTGCGGGCTGCGCACGAAAGCGGCGTGCAGTAAGCCCGGCACGGTGAGATCGCCGACGTAGCTGCCGCGCCCGAGGACGAGCTTCTTCGTCTCGCGCGGACTCAGCGCCGCGCCAACGTAGGACTTGGCGGTCTCCATGGCGGCGGAGCGCCATGATACTCCTCTTGCGCTCTGTGCTACCTTCGCGCTACCACATCGCGGGAGGAACCATGACGGAGGCAGCCGATCCGAAGGGCAACCCGATTGGAACCGAGCTGGTGTACGAGGACGACAGCGTGAGGGTCTGGCGAATCGAGCTGGCTCCGGGTGAGACCGCCGGATGGCACACCCACTACCTCGATTACACGACGGTCGTCATCGAGGGCGACCTCGTGGAGCGCCCGAATGCCGACGGCACCGTGGACCGGATCGAAGTGAAGCCGGGCGCGATCATGCGCTGGAACCAGGGCACCTTGCGGCACGCGCTGCGCAACATCGGGACGAAGACGTTCCGTAACGTGATCGTCGAGGTCAAGGGCCGACAGACCGGCGCCTGAGAGGAGCAACCATGAGTCAGCGAGCGATGACCCGGCGCGACGCGCTGCGCGTTCTTGGCCTGACCGCGGCGGCAACGGGCATCCGCGCCGGCGCTCCCGCTACCGCCGCGCCGACCGGCGAGGCCAAGATCGCTCTCGCGGCCGAGCCGAACACCTTCGACCCGCATCTGACCGTCGGCCGCAACACTCAGATCTTCATCGCCAACGTTTACGACGGCCTGACGGCGCGCGACGTGCAGGGCAATCTGGTGCCCGCCCTCGCCGAGTCGTGGAAGCGGCTCAACCCGACGACCTGGCAGTTCGCATTGCGCAAGGGCGTGAAGTTCCACAACGGCGACGACTTCAACGCCGATTGCGTCAAGTTCACCCTTGATCGCGCCACCAATCCAGAAACGAAGGCCACGATCAGCTCCGAGCTCAGCACGATCGCCGGCACCGAAATCGTGGACGCCTTCACCGTCAACATCGCCACCAAGACGCCGGACTTCCTCCTGCCCGTGCGCCTCGGCGAGCTCTTCGGCCTGATGCTCTCGCCCAAGCACACCAACGCGGCCGGCAAGGAAGCGATCGCCATCAAGCCGAACGGCACCGGCCCGTTCAAGCTGGTCACCTGGGCAAAGAACGAGCGGCTGGTGCTCGAGGCGAATGAGAGCTACTGGCGGGGCGCGCCGAAGGTCAAGACGATCGTCGTGCGGCCGATCCTCGAAGACGCCGCGCGAGTCGCCGCCCTGCAGGCCGGCGAGGTCGACCTGATCGCGCCGATTCCCCACGTGCGTATCGCCGAACTGCAGCGAAACGACAAGCTCGTGATCAAGACGATTGCCGCGCCGCGCATCTTCCACGTGACGATCGACGTGCGCAAGCCGCCGTTCGACAACGTCAAGGTGCGCCAGGCGCTGAACTACGCGGTGGACGTCAACGCCATCTTGAAAACCCTGTATTTTGGCCACGGGGCGCGTCTCGCGACCGTCGTGGACAAGGGCTCGCTCGGCTACGACCCGAGCGTCCAGCCCTACCCGTACGATCCGAGCAAGGCCAAGGCGCTCCTGACCGAGGCCGGGTTGCCGAACGGCTTCGAGGTGGAGTTCGACAGCTTCACCGGGAGCATAGCCGATCATTCCAAGCCGGCCGAGGCGATCGTCGGTTACCTCCAGAAGGTGGGAATCAAGGCGAAGGCCAACGTCTTCGAGTTCTCGGCGTTCGGACCGCGCCGGGTCCAGAACAAGACTGCCCCGCTCTTCATCTACAGCATCGGCAACGCGTACCTCGAGCCCTCGTGGGTGATCCGCTGGATGACCCAGGGCGGACTCGGCATGCATTACAAGAACGCCAGGCTCGACGAGATGCTGACCAGGATCGAGGCGACGGACGACCCGAAGAAGCGCGCGCCACAGTACAGCGAGGTGCAGAAGCTCCTGAAGGACGAGGCGCCGTTCATCTTCCTCTACACGGCCGACGCCGCGTTCGGGATGAGCACCAGGGTGGACTACACGCCTCGTCCCGACGAGACCCAGTGGCTATATCCGCTCGCGCTGAAGGGGTGAGGTGCGTCGATACATCGCGGCTCGCCTGGCGACCGCGGTCCTGGTGGTCGTCGGCGTTTCGATCGTCTCGTTCTTCCTGACGTTCCTGACTGGTGATCCAGCCGAGATCATGCTGCCGCCGGGCGCGACCGCGGCGCAGATCGAGAAATTTCGCGCCGAATGGGGCTTCGACGATCCGCTGTTCATTCAGTACTGGCGTTTTCTCAAGCGCGCAGTGTACGGCGATTTCGGGGTCTCGCTGCGACACGGCCAGCAGTCGCTGCCGCTGATCGCGGCACGGTTGCCGGCCACCCTTCAGCTCACGGTGACCGCGATGGTGCTGGCGATCGCGCTCGCGGTCCCACTGGGCGTACTGGCGGCCACCCACCGTGGCGGCCCGATCGATCTGCTGGCGATGGGCGTGGCGCTCGTCGGCCAGTCCGTACCGAACTTCTGGCTGGCGATCATGATGATCCTGCTCTTCGCCGTTTCCTGGGGACTCCTGCCCACGTCCGGACGCGGCGGCGTCGCGCACGTCGTCATGCCGGCCGCCGCCATCGCGATCAACCTGATGGCGCTCCTGACCCGTCTCGTGCGCTCGACGATGATCGAGATCATGTCCGAGGACTACGTGCGCACGGCTCGCGCCAAGGGCTTGCGCGAGCTGTTCGTGACGAGCCGCCACGCGTTGCCCAACGCGCTGATCCCGCTGGTCACGGTGGTCGGGCTGCAGTTCGGTTACATCCTGGGCGGCGCCGTTGTGATCGAGACGATCTTCACCTGGCCGGGGGTCGGGCTGTTCACGATCCAGGCGATCCTCAACCGGGACTATCCGGTCGTCCAGGCCTCCGTGTTCATCCTGGCCACGGCGGTGGTCCTGATCAATCTGGTCGTGGACCTGCTGTACGTCTGGCTCGATCCGCGCATTCGTGTGACGTAGATGGCGACCGACGTGAGCGCCCGAGCGGACGTGCGCGTCTCGGCGTCGCGGCTGGATCCGTCGATCCGGCTCGCGAGACGCAGCCCCCTGGCCTGCGCCGGCGCACTGATCGTCGGTCTGGTGATCCTGGCGGCGCTGGCCGCGCCGCTGCTGGCCACGACCGATCCGATCGACCAGGACCTGACGGTCGCGCTCAAGCCACCGTTCTGGGCGGAGGACGGCTCGCTCCGGCACCCGCTGGGCACCGATCACCTCGGGCGTGACGTCTATTCCCGCCTGATCTACGGCGCCCAGATCTCGTTGACGATCAGCGTGCTGGCGGCCCTCCTCGGCGCGGTCGTGGGAGTGCTCGCAGGGCTGGTGGCGGGTTATCTCGGCGGCCGCCTGGATTCCGTGATCATGCGGCTCGCCGATCTGAACCTGGCGTTCCCGCTGATTCTGCTGGCGCTGGCCGTGGTGGCGCTGCTCGGTGCCAATCTGAAAAACCTCGTGATCGTGATGGCGGTCACCACGTGGATGATCTATGCGCGCGTGGTGCGCGGCCTGAGCCTCGGCCTGCGCGAGCGCGAGTTCGTCCAGGCCGCCCGCGCGCTCGGCGCCCACGACGCGCGAATCATCACCCGCCACGTACTCCCCAACGTCCTGGCGCCGGTCATGGTGATCTGGACGCTCGAGGTGGCGCGGATCATCCTGATGGAGTCCGCGCTCTCGTTCCTCGGGCTGGGCGTGCCGCCGCCCACACCGACGTGGGGCCGGATGCTCGCCGAGGGCCGCGACTACCTGACGGTGGCGGGATGGATCGCGATCTTCCCGGGACTGGCCATCCTATTGACGGTGCTCGGCATCAACTTCCTCGGTGACGGTCTCCGCGATCTGCTCGACCCGCGCCTGCGGCGACAGACCTAGCAGGCCCTTTCACGCCCCGAAGACGACACGTGTTCCCGTGGACGGCATGACCAGCGTCTTGGGCATCGCCGTGTTCACGGCCATGATCATGTTCATACCCGAGCAGTGCATGGGGACGATGTAGTCGGGATTAATCTCCTTGAAGGCGGTCACGGTCTTGCCCACGATCTCGTCGGGCGCCGGCGCCAGGTGGAAGCCGCCGACGATCGCGTGAACTTTCTGGATCCCGGACACCTTCTGTGCGTGGCGGACGGAATTGATCACGCCCGCGTGGCCGCACGACGTGATGACGACCAGGCCGCGGTCCTTCACGTGATAGACGGTGGCATGCTCGCCTGCGAAAGTGTCGGGAAGAAGGTCGCCCGCCTTCGCCTCGACCTTCGTCGTCCCGAAGTGGCCCGGGGCGCACGCGGAATCCATTGGCCCGGCCATGAGCCGTGCGGCCGCGGGCGGCTTCTCGAAATCGGTGATCCGAGCGATCTGCCCGGTGACGAAGGCGTGGCCGGCGACCGGGGCCGGTTGCTTCGCGAGTACGACCTTGATCCCGTGCGCCTCCAGCGCCGGGCGATCGAGCGTGCCGTAGTCCATGGAGCCCCCGGGTGTGACGACCACGCGATGGCAGAACGTGTCCTCGCCGCCCGCATAGAGCGTGATGCCGGGCTTGAGCTTGCCCTGCGAGACCCGGGCGAGATCGGGCAGCGCGCCGTAGTGATCGAAGTGACCATGACTCACGATGAGCGCGTCGGCGCGCGCCGGGTCGACCTTCAGGAGACCGTAGTTGTTGAGCAGAGTCCCCTGGGTGGCGGAGAAGTCGAGGAGGATCTCGCGCCGCTCGCCGCCGCGCACTGATTCCAGGTGGTACGCGAGCCCGTGCTCGAACAACAAGAGCCCTTTGGGATCGAGCGCCGCGCGCTGCACGGTGATCGTGTCGAGCTTCCCGCCCCTGGCGAAGGCATCGTAGACGTTGTCGACGGCGCTGGTCAGCACGAGGCGGTCCACTGTCGGTGGTGCGCTCATCTGGGCAATCGCCGGACCACCGCCGAGGAGCTTCGTCCCGCCGAGAGCGAAGGTGACCGAGCCGACCGCACCGAGTTTGAGGAGCTCACGTCGCTTCATGGCTGCACCTCGTCACTCCGTGTCCAGGCTGAGTACAGCGGCGATTGTGCGCCAGCCGTCGAGCCGGCGCAACTTCCACGGCCTACCGGGTGGAACCAGCGGTGGTCAGATCAGGATTGGCATGGCGACGGCGCGCCGGCGAGCGTCGACGTACGACCGAACCGACTCCATGTGATCGAAGGCGAGGTCGAGCGACAGCACGCGATCGATCGGCATCCACTGCACGTCCGATGACTCGGTATCCGGCTCGCCGCGCTTCTGGAGCGGCTCGATGACGAAGTCGAAGGCGACGTTTTGACGATCCTCGTGCGGACGATCGGGCCGCGAGTTGATGCGCAGGAGACTCAGCACTCGTCCCTCCCAGCCGGTCTCCTCGCGGAGCTCGCGAAGAACGCCCTCCGCCAGCGTCTCGTCGCGGTCCAGGAACCCGCCCGGGAGGCCCCATTTTCCGCCCTGCGACAGGCGCGGCGCTCGCTTCACGAGCAAGAGGCTCTCGTGTTTTTCGACGATCGCATGCACTGCGATGTGCCGGAGCAGAGCACGGCCACCGTCTTCGAACGCGCAGGTGATCATAGTCTCAGTTTCACACCGGCACGCTCTTCTTGCAGCGTCGAGGCCTTGAGGCGATCCGCGTCGCCCCAGCCGCGGTTCATGGCCTCCTGCAGCTCCATCCGACAAAGATCGAGCAGGCGTGTGGGGACATCATGGGCGCGGGCGAGATCCCCCGCCAGCCCAAAGTCCTTATGCGCAAGCGCCAGCGCGAAGCGCGCGGCGAAGTCGCCGCGAAACAAGGTCGCCGGCATTCGCTTGGTGAAGGTCATGTTCTGACCCAAGATGCACCCGGCCCCGAACGCCTCGACCAATCGCCGCATCCCCGACCCCGCCTTCACCCCGAGGGGCCTGGCCCCGGCCATCCGCCCGTCTCCCCCCACGGC
>JACXTT010008297.1_pt1 | contig 14420 bp, 13 predicted proteins | sample 9270951 | NCBI WGS metagenome assembly JACXTT01 (sample SAMN15532306, study PRJNA645909) | rock metagenome | isolation source: weathered quartz diorite | place: Puerto Rico | collected 2017-06-21
CGCCGCGCGACGCCAACGGCCAATCACCGATGTAAGACTTTCCGGAAACCGGAGCCCACGGACAACTTACGGCAGCAGGCGCCAGTTGTTCGTGGGCTCCGCCGGAATCTCCTTGTGACGTTCGACCCAATCGATGATCAAGTCGCGAATTTCTTCGCTGGACCGCGATACCACCGGTGCGGTCTTGTACATCGTGTAGCCGCCTCCGCCGTTGACTCGATAATTGTTCACCGCCAGTTTCAGCTTCTGTGAGGGATTCAGCGGCAGACCTTTGAACTTCAGATTCTGAATCCTCTGCCCCACCGGTTTTGTGACATCCAGATCGTAAGCAACACCTTCCGCAATATCGAAGTTGAAAGCGGGAATGTTTTCGTCGACGAGTTCGGGAGCTGTCTTGCCCGCGACGAATGGCCGGAAGTACTTTGCGGAATGCTCCAGCGCTTCCTTCAACTGCTGCCCCGTGACTTCAAGCACAACAAGCGTGTTTTCGTAGATGTAGAGTCCGGCGATGTCGCGCACGGTGACGGGTCCCCTGGCGATGCGAGCCTGCAAATTAAAGGGCGCCGCCATCGACACATCCGCTTTTCCCGCCTCGAGCTGGACGCGTTGAACCAGATCCATGATTGCCGTGTCGCGAAAACGAGAGTCTCTTGCGGTGAGATCCCCGGAGACCTGTCCAATAGGCCGGCCCAGCCACGCCTGCGTTTCAGAGTCGTAGGCGGTTGCGATCCGTACGATTTCCTCGTCGGCCGCAACTCCATCGACGGACATCGTGCGCGCCGACTTTGCGACCACGTGCCATCGACTGTTACGCTCGTCTTTTTCGAGGTAAGCGTCGACGCGGGCCAAACGCCGCCCCCAGGAGTCCGCTTGTGTCATCAGCACGCCATTGATGATGAGCGAAGAAACGTCGCGATGGGTGTGGCCCAGAAGCATCACATCGATGTCGGGAACGGCCTTCGCGATCTCGATCGCTGCGTTTTCGTCTTTCAAGTTGCTGGGAAACGATTCGCCCGTCCTCAGATCTTCTTCGAGTCCCATGTGCACGGCAGCGACGACGAGATCGGCGTGCTCCTTTTCACGCAGGACCGGTACCCATTTCCGCGCCTCGACGACGGTTTCTCGAAACTCCAGCCCGGCGTAGTTTGGAGGATTCTCCCAGCCGGGAATTGCCGGCGTCGTGAGCCCAAGCACACCGACGCGCACGCCCCCGAATTCCCGGATGATATACGGATCGTAGGCCGATTCGCCGGATCCCTTCTTGTAGCTGTTGGCGGAAATCCATGGGAATTTCGCCTCGCGGCGCGCCTTGTTCAGAATCTCGAGACCGAAGTTATATTCGTGATTGCCGACGGTCATCGCGTCGAACCGGAGGGCATTCATCGCAAGCATCATCGGATCGGGAGGCGTGTTGTTCTTGCGGTTGTGGTAGTACTCGAGCGGCGATCCCTGAATCGTGTCGCCGGAATCCACCAACAGCACGTTGGGATTGTCGCGGCGCGCTTGTTTGATGAGGGTCGCCACTTTCGCAAGTCCGCGGTTGTCGGGCTTATTGGTGTAATAGTCGATCGGAAGAATGTTTCCATGCAGATCGGTGGTCGATAGAATCGTTAGCTGCACACGCGCAGGCGCCCGCAGCGCGATACCGGATGCGGAAGCGGCAAGGACAGCGGCAAGTCCCATCAAAACCCGTAGCGCAGCGCCAGGCTTCGTGAGGCCTCTCGCAGTAACGGTCCTCATGACAGCATGAACTCTTGAAGACGATTGAGCCCTTTTTCGAGTTGCTCCATCGAAGTCGCGTACGAAATCCGAATATGTTCCTTTGTACCGAAGGCCTCACCGGGCACAACCGCCACGTGCTGCTTTTCCAGCAGCTTCACGGAAAAGTCGATGGTGTTCTGAATTCCTTTTTTGAAGGCGGACGAAATATTCGGATACGCATAGAAGGCACCGCCAGGCTCCGCGCATTTCACTCCGGGAATCGCTCGCAGCCGCTCCAGAACATATTTGCGGCGCTTCGAATACTCTTCGAGCATTTGACGGACGGAATCCTGAGGTCCACTCACAGCTTCGAGAGCCGCCTTCTGCGCCATCGACGCCGGATTGGAGGTGGAATGGCTTTGCAGTTTCAAAGTCGCCTGGACAAGCTCCGGTACTCCGAGCACGAACCCGATGCGCCATCCCGTCATCGCGTACGTTTTCGACAGCGAGCCCGCGATGATGACATGACTCTTCAAGTCGTGCTGCGAACCGATCGAAAACGGTTTTCGATGGTCATAAACAAAATACGCGTAGCACTCGTCGACGAGAAGATAGACGTCGCGTTCTTTGCATAGCCTGGCAATGCGGACAAGCTCGTCGTCGTCGATCACGGCGCCGCTGGGATTGTTGGGAGTGTTCGCGATGATAAGCCGCGTTTTCAGTGTGATCGCCTTTTCCAGCATTCTGGCCGTCAGACGAAAGCCCTCGGCTTCGGCGGTTTGCACAAAGACTGTCGTCGCGCCGACGAAGCGAACGATATCCGGAAACGAGACCCAGTAGGGTGCGGGGATGATGACTTCATCGCCGTCGTTCACGGTCGCCGAAATGATATTGAAGATCGCGTGCTTCCCTCCGATATTCACCAGGCACTCGGACACGTCGAATCTGGAACCGAAGTCACGCGCGTGCTTATCGACGATTGCCTTCTTCAGGTCGCGGATCCCTCCCGCCGCGGTTTATTTGGTGAAGCCGGAATTGATGGCGTCGATGCCGGCTTGCCGGACGTTTTGGGGAGTTGGAAAGTCGGGCTCACCGGGACCGAGATCGACAACGTCGATACCCTGGTCGCGCATCTTACCCGCTGCTTCACCCACGGCCATGGTTTGAGAAACCGAGATTCGAGAGATACGTTCGGCTAATTTCATTGGCAAAAACCTCTCCTGCGCGTCACGGAGGACTATTTCAACTTCTTCGACAACAACTCTTCGACCAGATCCGGGACGAGGCCCTTGACAGACCCGCCGAGTTGCGCCACTTCTTTGACGAGTCGTGAACTGAGGAACGAATAACTCTCCGACGGCATCATGAACACCGTTTCGATATCCGGATTCAATCGTCGGTTCATCAACGCCATCTGGAATTCATACTCATAATCCGACACCGCCCGTATTCCGCGGACGATGACCTGCGCCTGTAGTTTCTTCGCATAATCGACAAGCAAGCCATGAAAGACGTCCAAGCGAACGTTTTTCAATCGCGGTTGAACAATACGTCGCAGAACGTCCATCCGTTCATCGACGCTGAACAACGGTTCTTTTTGCGGATTTGTGAGGATCGCCACGATGACTTCGTCGAAGAGGCGGGCACTGCGCTCAATGACATCGAGGTGCCCATTGGTCAGAGGGTCGAATGATCCAGGATAAATGGCGCGTGTCATTCCGCCCCCAATCGATAAAAACTCAAAGCGCTGTCGCCTTGAATGAGCGTTCGGAATCGTCGCCGCCTGCCAGCGGCCTCCGGAAGTTCCTTTCGCTTCGAGTGCTCGAAGATCAAAAGTCCCTCCGGTGGCAACAATGACCCGTTGTCAAAACGGCCGAGCGCGTCCTTGTATATATCGTCGCGATCATAAGGAGGATCGATAAACGCGACATCAAACCGCATTTCGTCGCGCGCACAAACGTCGAGAGCCTTGGAGAGGTCGAGATCCAGGATCTTGAATCCTTCCTGAACATCCAGCGCCTGAAGGTTATCGCGAATCATTCGCGCTGCTTTGCGCGACTGATCGACGAACACAACTGTTTCTGCTCCGCGGCTGATCGCTTCGATTCCGATCGCACCCACTCCGGCACACCCGTCAAGAAAAGTACAGCCTCTCACAGTCTCGCCCAGGACGTTAAACAAAGTTTCGCGAAGCTTGTCGCTGGTCGGCCGCATCCCCGGCGGAGGCGCTGATTTCAGCTGACGGCTCTTGAACTGTCCCGAGATGATCCGCATCTTTACGCTAACCCACGGTGACGAGGCCAATCGGGTTTCGACCGCCGGCGCGGCTCGACAGACGCTGGATCAGGTGTTCGCGCTCTTCTGTGCGGCTTGCCCAGCGATCGGCTTCTTTCTGCGCCAGGCTGAGAAGGTGCGAATCGGTAAACAGGTTCGCGGTGCGAAACTCGGGCAGTCCCGACTGGCGGGTGCCTGCCATCTCTCCCGGTCCTCGAATCTGCAAATCCACTTCGGCGAGTTTGAAACCATCCGTGCTCGAAACCAGCGCCTTGATGCGCTGCCGCGCGACGTCGTTGATTCCGTAGGGCGTCATCAGAATACACAACGATTGATGGCCGCCACGCCCGACGCGCCCTCGCAACTGATGAAGTTGTGCGATTCCGAAACGCTCAGCATGCTCAATCAACATGACCGTGGCATTGGCGACGTCCACACCGACTTCGATCACCGTCGTCGAGACAAGAATGTCGATCTCACCGGTGGAGAACGCCCGCATGATGGACTCCTTCTCGACGCTCTTCAACCGGCCATGGAGCAATGCGAGACGGCGGCCGGAAAAGACCTCGGACAGCTTCTTGAAACCTTCGGTTGCCGAACGCAAATCGATCTTTTCGGATTCTTCGATAAGCGGATACACGACGTAACACTGACGCCCCAGCTCCAACTCCGCTCGAATCGTGGCGTAAACCCGGTCCACATCCCGGTCGGTCGCATGACTCGTCCGGATCGGCGTTCGTCCCGGCGGCATCTCGTCGATCACGGACAAATCAAGGTCGCCGTAAATGGTCATTGCAAGCGTTCTCGGGATCGGAGTCGCCGTCATGACGAGCGTGTTGGGATTCTCACCTTTCGAAATCAGCTGGAGCCGCTGAACAACGCCGAATCGGTGTTGTTCGTCCACGATGACCAGTCCCAGTTTGTTGAATTGGGTTTTCTCCTCGATCAGGGCGTGCGTTCCGATCACCACTTGCGTTTCGCCCGATGCGATCTTCTGAGCGAGTTGCTCCTTCTCGGCTTTGCGCGTGCCTCCCCGCATCACCCCGATCGTGTATGCCAGAGGGCCGAGAATTCGCTTCGCGTTGAGGTAGTGCTGTTCTGCAAGGATTTCAGTCGGGGCCATCAGCGCTGCCTGATAACCGTTTTCCACAGCGACAACGATCGTCTCGAAAGCCACGATGGTCTTGCCGCTGCCCACGTCGCCCTGAAGCAGCCGATTCATCGGATAGGGCGCCCTCAGATCATCCACAATTTCTTTCAGCACTCGCTTCTGCGCGTTCGTGGGATGGAACGGCAAAATCCGCTTGACCTGATCGCGAATCCGATCCCGGGTCTGAAACCGCACTCCTTTCACGCTTCGCGCCTGGTATCTGCGGAGAGCAAAAGCCAGTTCGAGAAGGAAAAACTCTTCGAAAATGAAACGGTGATGGTAGGGAGAATCCCGGTGATTCAGCTTGTCGAGATCGTCGCTGTTCTCCGGAAAATGAATCCGGTGGAGAGATGTTTTGAGATCCGGGAATCCGTTCGCTTCACGAATGTCTTCGGGCAGCGGATCGTCGATGACGTCTTCCAGTTGATTCAGCGCGGACGAAACGATCCGCCGAAACTGCCGCGTGGTGATTCCGCCGGCTTCTTCATAGATCGGCACGATTCGTCCGATGTCGAGCGATGAAAGGCTGTCCGAGTCGTCGATAACTTCGAACTCCGGATTGAACAGCACGAATGTGGATTCATAGCTGTCGAAATCGACGCGACCAAACAGCACGAGCGGCTTGCCGGCGGAAAAGACGCGGTTCTGCTGCAGGTAGCCGCCGTGAAACCATTTGGCGTGAATGAAGCTCGTGCCATCGGTCAGGATCACGTCCAGGATCTTTCCGCGGGTCCGCGTCTGAATGACGCGGCTCCGATACACTTTCGCCTGGACCGCCGCTTCCTGACCGGCTTTCAGCGAATCCAGCCGGATGAAATTCGCGCGATCCTGGTAGGTGCGTGGAACATGCAGCAGCAGATCCTCGACCGTTCGAATGCCGCGCGACTTCAGTAACTCGGAGCGCCGTGGTCCGACTCCCTTGACGTACATCACATCCGAATCGAGTCGCAGCATGTGGATCGATCAGCCGTTGGCAGTGCCGCCCTGTTTCTTCATCTGCAAATAAGCCTTGATGAACACTTCCAGGTCGCCGTCGAGGACGCGATCGACGTCGCCGACTTCGACTCTGGTACGAACATCCTTCACGAGCCGATAGGGTTGCAGGACGTAGGATCGGATCTGGCTTCCGAAGGCGATGTCAAGTTTCGAATCTTCGATATCCTTCGATTCGGATTTCTTCCTCTCCACTTCCAGTTCGTAGAGCCGCGCGCGAAGCACTTTCATGCAGACTTCCCGGTTCTTGTGCTGCGAGCGCTCGTTCTGGCACTGCGTGACGATACCGGTTGGGATGTGCGTAATGCGAACGGCCGAGTCGGTCGTATTGACGTGCTGGCCGCCCTTTCCGGAAGACCGGTAGGTGTCGATGCGCAGATCTTTTTCTTCGATGACAACGTCGATCTTGTCGTCGACTTCCGGATACACCGCAACGGAAGCGAATGAGGTATGACGCCGTTTGTTGGCGTCGAACGGTGAAATCCGGACCAGTCGATGGACGCCGGTCTCCGACGATAAATAACCGAACGCGTAGTCGCCGATGACGTTGAGCGTCGTCGATTTGATCCCTGCCTCTTCACCGTCCTGATAGTCGAGAACCTTGGTCTTGAAGCCGTTCTGCTCGGACCACCGGAGATACATGCGCATCAGCATTTCGGCCCAGTCCTGCGCTTCGGTGCCTCCCGCGCCGGGATGGATATTGACGATCGCGTTCAGTCGATCATTGTCACCCGAAAGAAGAACCTTCGTCTCGGTCTGATCCACAAACGTTTCGAGCTGTTTGAGCTGGGATGCAAATTCGTCGCCGACAGGCTCGCCTTCGCGAGCCAGTTCCATCAGGGCCTCAACGTCGTCGACATGGCGGGTGATTTCGCGATCGAGTTCGATCGTTTCCTCGAGACGGGCACGTTGCTGTTGAATCCGGCTCGATCGCTGCTGATCGGACCAGAAGTTCGGTTCCGCGATGACCTTCTGCAGCTCGTCGAGCTGCGACTGTTTTTCAGCTGCGTCAAAGGAACCTCCGCACTTCCTGACTGCGGCTTCGAACCTGACCGAAACGCTCCATGAGATCTTCGTACATTCTCTGCTCCTCTTTCTGATTTTCACGCACGGCGGATGCCGGCGCCGGCAATCGTAACGACCGCCGCGACGACGTTCAAGTACGCGAAAACGTCGCCGTGCCGCGTATAAAACGTCTGATCCCGTCGAAACCATGCCTTCCCGTCGAGAACCATGCGGCGTCCGATCGGTGTCGGGTTCTGGACGCGGCCGTATGGATCAATTATCGCAGTGATTCCGGTATTTGCGGTACGGACCTCGTATCGGCGATTCTCGACGGCCCGGACCACACCCATTCGGAGATGCTGAAATGGTGCCGACGATTCGCCAAACCATCCATCATTTGTGATCACAACAAGCAACTCCGCGCCTTTGCCCACGAACTGCCGCACGAGGTTCGGGAAGATGCTTTCGTAGCAGATCACCGTCGAAAACCGATGATCCCCGATGGGGCTGAGTGTGTCGACCGTGCCTGGTTTGAAGTCGCCGACCTGACGCGTCAGGCTCTCAGCAAAAAACAAAAAGCTCTTCAGCGGAACGTATTCGCCGAACGGAACCAGGTGCTTCTTGTCGTAACGCGAGATTACCTCGCCGCGAGAATCGACGAGAGCCGCGCTGTTCGTGGGCCCGTCTTCTTTGCTGTCGATATAGCCGACCAGAATGTTCGCATTGGACGCCTGCGCAATCCGCCGGACTCGCGTTCGAAACTCGGAATTATCCCTCAAATAAAAAGGCGCGGGAGTTTCAGGCCAGACGATCAGGTCGACGGTGCCTGAGGGTGCTGTCGAGATTCGTTCCAACTCACCGAGCAGGCCGGTCGCTTCCGGTTCCCCCCAGGATTGATCGATCGAAATGTTCGTTTGAACGAGACGCACATTGATCGCGTCACCGGATGGCGCGGCGGGTGACGGCAATATGGGTAGCACCGAAAGAACGACAGGAAGCACGACCGCCGCAGCCGTCCATGACCGGCTTCCCACGGCAATGCCGTACGCCAGGGCGCTGCCCATTAGAGTCGCAATGAAAGACAGCCCGTAAACTCCTGTCAACGTCACGATCTGCAAAAGCCCGGAAAAGGGTACCAATGCATATCCCGACAACATCCACGGAAAGCCGGAAAACCAGTAAGAGCGCGCAAGCTCGACGCTGACCCATATCGGAGCCGCGCCAAGAACGCCGGCCGCGCCCCACTTCCGGACGGCAAGCCATACGCCAAGTCCGAAGAGCACAAAATGCAAAGCGTAGGTGACGCAGAACAGCACGCCGACGCCGATCGCGGAAGCGGTATCGACTTCGCCGTAAATCATCATCGTTTCCGTGATCCAGTAAAACGTCCCCGCAAAAAACATCAGGCCGGCCGCGTAGGAACTGATCGCCGCCCGCCGCCAGTTTCCGGCTCGGGCTATGGCAAACAGCAGGGGAGCGAGAGCGATCCATGCGAGTGGATAGAGGTCCGGCTTTGGAAGAGAAAGAACGAGCAGCAAACCGGAAGAGATGCCGAGGAGAACGAACAAATGCTTTCCACTCCTTTGAGGAGCGTGTTGTGTCTCTTGCCCGATCATCTCTTGCCGAATTACTTCTTGATGATCGCTTTGAACCCCGCCGCGTCCAGTTTTTGCTTCACCACGTCCGCTTCAACAAGGTCGGCTACGGCGACCTGCACGCGGTACAAAGGACCGGGATCGGCGGCGGCCGGCGATAATATGAAAGCGCGGCCGAAACCTTTCTTCTTCAGCTCGGCGAGCTGTTTTTCCGCCTCGGACTTTTTCTTCCACGCGCCAACCTGCAGACTGACGCCGCTGCCGGGAAGCGGCGCGCTCTCTACCTTTGGCAGCGCCGGACGGGGCGCCGGCGTCTCAGGCTTTGCGGCGGGTTCCGGCAACTTCGGCTCGGGACGCTCGACTCGCGCCGGTAAGGGCTCTTTCGATTCAGGCTTACTGGCAGCCTCGACGGTGACTGTTGCCAGTTTCAATGCCTGCATTCTTCCGACAAGCATGCCGAGCACAAAGAAAATCGCGCACAGCACGACGATTCCGCCGAAGATCATCAGCGTGAATGTGTGCCCTTTCCAGGAGTTTTGATCTTCCATTTACTTTCTCCCGCTCTCCATGAAGTACCGCAGGAAATCCACAGGCACCGGAAAGACAATCGTCGTGTTCTTTTCCATCCCGATCTCGGTGAGTGTCTGCAGGTAGCGCAGCTGCAGAGCGACGGGGTGATCCTGGATTTTCGCGGCCGCATCCGACAAACGCTCGGCAGCTTCGAACTCGCCCTGTGCGTGAATGATCTTGGCGCGCTTTTCGCGTTCGGCCTCGGCCTGACGCGCCATGGCGCGCTGCATCAACTCCGGCAGATCGACTCCCTTGATCTCGACCAATGACACCTTGATTCCCCACGGATCCGTGTGCAGATCCAGAATTTCCTGCAGCCGTTGATTCAATTTCTCGCGCTGGCTCAGCAGGTCATCGAGACCCACTTCGCCCAGCACCGATCGCAGCGTCGTTTGCGCGAGCTGCGACGTGGCATACAGGTAATTCTCTACTTCGACCACGGCGCGACTTGGGTCCACCACGCGAAAATAAACGACCGCGTTAACCTTCACGCTGACGTTATCGGACGTGATGACATCCTGCGTCGGGACATCGAGAGTGATCGTGCGCAGGCTGATCCGGACCATCCGGTCGATCGGCCACAGCACCCAGATCAGTCCCGGCCCCTTCGGCTGGGACAAAAGACGGCCCAGCCGGAAAATGACGCCACGCTCATACTCGCGAAGCACGTTGACGGAATTCGCAATCCAGATCAGAAAGATCACAAGAGCAACGAGCGACAACGGGAATGTATTGTTCATAGCGACTCCTTCTCCGCCTCCACTTCAACTTTGAGGCCGTGCACGTTCACGACTCGGACTTTGGAACCAGCGGCAATGGGAGCAGCCGAGAAAGCATTCCAGTACTCGCCGTGCACCAGAACTTTGCCTTCATCACGAATGTCGGACTTGGCGATACCGACTTCACCAACCATGCCCTGCTCTCCCGTCACCGACTTGTGGCGATGCGAAAGAACAACAAGACGAACCAGGAAAACCGTGATCGCCGCGACGGGAATTGTCACGGCCAGCGTCGTGCCCAGATTGATGCGAAGCTGAGGAATCGGTCCTTCCACCAGCATCAGCGCGCCAAAAATCATCGCAATGCAGCCGCCGAGCGCGAGTATGCCGTGACTTGTGACCGTCGCTTCGAGAACGAACAGAGTTAGAGCGACCAGAATCAGCAAGGCACCGGACCAGTTGACCGGAAGGATATTGAACGCGAACAGTGCGAGGACCAGGCTGATCGCTCCGACAACACCCGGAAGAATCATTCCCGGATGAGTCATCTCGATGTACAAACACAACAGCCCGAGCAGGCCGAGAATCAGGGCCACGTTCGGGTTCAGCACACCCGATAACACACGCTGGCGGGCTGTCATCTCGAACACCTCGACGGTGGCGCCCTGCAGGTTCAACGGAACTGTGTCGCCCGACAGGCGAGTGACCTGTTTTCCGTCATACCGTTGAATGATGGAAGGAACGTCGTTCACGACGGCGTCGATCAGGTTTTCCCTTAAGGCTTCTTCGGCCGTGAACGACTGGCTTTCGACGACGCCCTTCTCGGCAAGAACGGCATTGCGTCCGCGTTTCGCGACGTAGCTGCGGATATACGCGGACGCATCGCTGACGACTTTCTTTTCCATCACGTCATCGATCTTGGAACCCGTGATCGATACCGGATGCGCCGCACCCGAGTTCGTGCCGGGCGCCATCGTCGCGAGATCGCCCGCCAGCAGGATGAAGAATCCCGCCGAAGCCGCCCGCGCGCCGTTTGGACCAACCCACGTGATGACAGGCATCGGCGAAGCCAGGATGACTTCAACGATATCGCGCATCGAGTCGATGAGACCGCCGGGAGTGTTCAGCCGAATGATCACAGCCCTTGCATTGATGTCTTTGGCGTGCTGGACACCCTGCTTGACGTAATCCGCGCTGACGGGATGAATGATGTCTTCAAGATCAACCTGAACGATGACCGGACTCTGAGCTTGAAGCGAAGAGCTTCCAACCAAAACAGCGAAGACGGCAACGAGTCCGAAGAATGTTTTCATGGGTCCAGCCTTTTTCCAGGAGGCTTCTGGAGCTCGGCTTTCAACGCCAGCGCCGCCGCATGATCCGGATCCAACTTCAAAGCTTGCTCGACGGCGCGCAACGCCAGTTGCGTTTGGTTCATCGTCCGGTAAAGGCGCGCCATCATAACGTAGGATTCGGCGGAAGGACGAATGCCGATCGACTTCTGATACTCCTTTACTGCGTCGTCGAAGTTCTTTTGCTTCTCGTAAACCTGCGCCGTGAGCAAGTGAGCGTCAGCCGAGTCGGGAAAGACCAGCAGCGTCTCACGAAGCTGGCGAAGCGCGTCCCCGTAGAGCTGCGAATCGATCTGGGTTTGAATGGACTCGACCCACGACAGCAAATCCTGGCCCTTCTCTCTTCGAGCAACGCGCGCCGGCGACCAGAGCCCCGTGAAATCGATTCCGCGAAGCGCGGCCAAGTCCGGACTCAGGCAAAGTCGTTCGAGCTTCGGAAGAGGCTGCGTCAACCAACGTTCCACACGAGGAGATTGACGCGTGGCCTGCGATTGTAGTCTTTGGGAGTCCTCAACACGACCCAATCGATCGTAAACGCGAGAGAGAAGAAACATCGCCTCCCAGTCACGCCCCTGCAGCCGCAGAGACTGCTCAAGACTCTTTGCTGCGGCGTCCAGATCGCCTTTGAGAAAATTGGCGTAGCCGATGTTGAACACAGCTTCCGTTAAAAACGGATCTATCGCCAAGGCCCGCTTCCACGCGGCAAGAGCAGCACCCGAATCTCCTTTTTCAAGTTGGGCAGCCCCGAGATTGACCAGCACGTCGTAGGTTTCCGGCAATTCCGACAACGACGCCGCGGCACGCGCGTAGTCGCCCAACTGGTAATCGTTCAACGCGACGGCGAATCGCGCACGGAGGTAGTACGGGTCGAGAGAACCGATCTTTTCCAGCTGCTGCTTGGACGCCTTCCAATCTGCTTGAAACGACTTCAGCCGTCCCAGTTCGAAGACCGCAGCCGGATATTGAGGTTGAAGACGGATCGCCGTTTCGAGAAACTCGCTGCGACGCTGCGGGTCGGTGCTCAGGATGCCGCGCACGTAATTCTCAAAAGCGCTGCGCGGAACCGGAGGACGGGACGTGTAGTCGGACTCGGGAGTTTGCGTCGCGGGAACGATGATCTTCAAGAGTTGCCACGACAATGCATTCGTCAGGGGAATGATGTCGTCGAGTTTCCCACTGGCCTTGATTTCCTGGGATGCGCCCGCCGCAGCGAGATCGATGATTCGGGCATAAACGCTGAAGTTCGCCGCAGTGCCCGCAAACCGTCCGACGATCACCCGGTCGGCGCCGTTGTCCCAACCCAATTTCATCGACGTCGCACGGCTGATGACGGCCGTATCGGGTATTCCGAGTTTTTCGAATCCGGCCAGACGCTCATCACGATCGAACACATACAGCTCCGGTTCCGATCGCAAGCGCTCGATGATCAACTCGGAAATCCCCTGGCCGATCCAGTCCAGGTTCCGGTCTTCGGATTGATTTTCAAAAGGAAAGACAAGAACGGTTCCCTTATCTGCAAAAACCGGCGGCGAGAGAAGCGTTATGAGGATTGCGGCCAAACCGAAGGATCGCAACACAAGCCGATTATAAATGGAACTGATCACAATTTACGGTCGATTATGAATGGCGGATTTGGCCTGGGATGCGTTACAACTGCACCTATGCGAGTCGCGATCGACATCCGCAAGGTCAACGAATTCGGCGTGGGAGCGTACATCTGGAACCTCATTCGAAATCTGGGTGCAATCGACGGCGATGGCGCGAATCAGTATTTTTTGCTCGGTTCGAATCGCAATTTCCACGAACTCGGACCGCTTCCGGGAAATTTCAAGCACCTGTTTCAGCCGGATGGACGATCGTTGTGGCAGGACCACTACTCGATACCGATGTGCCTGCGCCGCAGCAAAATCGACGTGGTCCACGTTCCTCATCATGAAGCGCCCGTGGTTGTTCCCACCCGGTTGCTCGTCACTGTCCACGATTGCGTCCACCTGTTGTTTCCCCCCGAAGACTACTCGAAGTTCAAAAACTACCGGACCTATCTGCATACCAAGAAAGTCGTGGGTGTCGCGCGGCACGTGGTTGCGGTTTCGGAGTCCACAAGAGAGGACCTGATCAATATCTTCAACCTGCCGGGCTCGAAGATTTCCGTCGTTCACAACGCGCTCGACGAACGGTCCGCGTCGGATCATACGATCGAAGAACGCCGGCAAGTGCTCGAGCGCTATCAACTCAAAGATCCTTTCATTTTGTACTCGGGAAGAATCCGGCCGCACAAGAACGTGCACCGGTTGATCGAGGCGTTCGCCGTGTTGAAGATGGAGTTGTCCGACGATCCGCGCTACCAGAATCTAAAGCTCATCATCATTGGCGATGAACTCAGCAAACATCAGTACCTTCGACTGACCGTCGTTCGCAGCGGAGTTCAGGATCATGTGCGATTCTTTGGTTTTGTTCCGCATCCCATCCTGCGCGTCTTCTATCAGTCGGCCGTCCTGTTCGCGTTTCCCTCTCTCTACGAAGGCTTCGGCCTCCCGCCGCTCGAGGCGATGGCGAACAACACTCCCGTGATCGCGTCGAACACATCGTCGATGCCCGAGGTTCTCGAAGATGCCGCGCTCCTCGTCAATCCGGAAAACGTGTTCGACATCGCGCGGGGAATGAAGTCCATCCTGACCGACGATCTTCTGCGCCGGCGATTGATCCTGCGCGGCATCGATCAAGTCGCCAAATTCTCGTGGCGCGTCGCGGCCGATCAGGTACTCGGCATTTACCGCGACATCGCCGCCGAACGCGCGCACATTGCCGCGTCGTTCTAAGGCTTCAGCGGATTTTTCCCGGTGATCTCTTCAAACTTGAGACTCGAGATCGTTGCGATTCGCGCATTTGGTGTGTCGATCCGGTTTGTAACTGATCCGCGCGTGAAGATCTGCGTTTGCCCGACGATGCTGATGGACTGTGGACCGGGCCGGGTCTCGAACGACACGGTTTTCGTCCGAAGGGGCGTCACCGATGGTTCGAGGCCGGCGGCGGCTGTTTTGTCGACGGTCTCAGTGAATTTATC
>JACXTT010008298.1_pt1 | contig 14419 bp, 6 predicted proteins | sample 9270951 | NCBI WGS metagenome assembly JACXTT01 (sample SAMN15532306, study PRJNA645909) | rock metagenome | isolation source: weathered quartz diorite | place: Puerto Rico | collected 2017-06-21
CTCGGCTTTAAATTCATCCGAAAATTGTCTGCCTCTGCTCATCTTTGACCCCCTTAGTTAACCAGAAATTATATCTCTGATTTGGCTTTTAGTGGTCTAGATTTTTGGGTCCATTATACCTAACAGACTGACTTTTACACCCCGGTGTCGTATGAGGTTTTAAAATAAGAACTCAGATTATCAGAATATCAGAAGGAGAGGTCAGATTTCAGAGAATCAGATTTAAAAGCCATCTGGGTGCTCTCATCTGATAATCTGATTTCTGAATTCTTCTTCTGATATTCTGATTTCCTGAAATCTTATTTTACTGATTCCATTTCCCTGGCCTTATCTAAATAGCCAAGCTCCGTATTTTCAGCCTTGCTTGTTTTGATGGGCTCAGCGGGATTGGTTTTAATCCCTAATAATAGAGGAAGGTTGTTGATCGGGGCCACGTTGATGATGATTGGCTGGAACCCTTCGATATTAATGTTATCGATGGGTTGTAAATTTAAAGGCAGCGGCACGCCGTTGCCATCGCGCTTGATCTGCATGTTCATCGTCGCTGGGTTAAGGTCGATACCACCGTTGGTAGGCTGTGCGCTTTGAGCTTTGATCTCTGAATTTTTATCGACCAATAACGCCGAATCGGAAATATCCAGTGCAATTCCATCTTTTAACACATAGGCGACTACATTGCTTGTTCCAAAATTTCTCATCGCCGACTCCCAGCTGATGACTGTAGGATCATTTAGGCTTTCGGCATGATCTAAACGTAATCTGTCACTTAAGTAGACTGCTACATCCGGGGATGTTTGTCGATCTAATATTTCCATAAGTGTTGATCCTTGGAAATTCATGAACATTAACTTCTCAACATAAAATCTCCAAGCCTGAATACCATTTTGTCGTATAGTCTTTAAATCTTCAGCTAGCGACCGATTATATGTGGCTGGGTTATTAAAACGACTCACTCTTTTACCCGTCTTTATTTGCCCAGGTTTCCTTAGATATGGTTTCAATGCTTCTTTAAGCTCTACTAAACCTTTTCTTCCCAAATATTTCATCCACAAAAGTTGTCGATCAAACATTCCGTTGATATCACTTAATCTTTTCTTCCTGTTTTTACGGAGAACATTATCAACGCGAACACTCAAATTCAACTCACTGATAAACTTATCGAGATATCGTGGATCAATTTCAAGTCTTGTCGAGGCTGCATCTTTTTCAGCAGATTTACCCGTCATGGCGGCGTCGGGACTACTTGCTTTTCGCTTGATCCATGTCCCATTCCAATTAAGATCAGCAACGCGACGTACGTCTTCATTGAGCTGCTGGATATTTCTTGTGTCTCCTAATGTTTGCAATTCTCTGTGCAAATCCTCAAGTTTAAAAATACGGTCGACTTTTTTTATGGCTTCGCCTAAGTTACGATCTCCCGAAAGGGCGGAATCTACCTTAGTCCTCGGTCCACGGTCCACCGTCGACGGTGGACTATTGACTGTGGACTGTTCAACCGTCATGGCGGCGTCGGGAATAATTTCTTCCACTGGAATGCCGGCTTCAGTTAATTTTTTTGCAAAAAGTACGGCGTCCGTTGCCAATTGAACAATTTGTCTTTTAAGCTCCATATCGAAGACAGTTGGAGATTTACCTTCAAGATGAAATATTTTTAGTATTCTTTTAAGGACCTGCGGCTTTAACATTCTTAAACGTTCATCAATAGAACCTTCCGGAAGCCCTTCTTGTGTTTTACCTATAGCGGCAATCTTCATCAAGGTTTCAATATTTGAACGAACGGGTTCGTCAGCTTCGAGTTTATCAATGGCCTGGTTGAAATCTTGAGTAAAAAAATTGTCAAAATAAATACGATAAATCTTACTTCTTTTTTCCTCATTCAGCATCGCAGCGTTGGCATCAGTAGCTTCCTTGATAACTTCTACAGTCCTTCGCAAATATTTAAAAATAATCCTTTTATCTTTTTCATCCAGAAATTCTTGGCCTTGACCGGATTGTTTATAAATGGCATTGGCTGCAAGATAAATTACCCGCATGGCCCTTGAACCCAATGTGAGGACAAATACTGGATCGGGATTTGCCATAGCTCGATGGGCAGCGTCTAAAAGCTCTTTTTGTGACAAACCTTCTTTTTCTTGACGGAAAACCCTTAAGCCAGCATATAGTGAAAGAAGTGGATATCCTAAAACTGATGGACTCTCGAAGTCTTCCAAATTTGTTATAACACGGTCAAGCAAAAGATAGTCGTCCCCAGGGATTTCATCAACCGTCATAACAGCCTTACCCAGATATCCCTTTAAACTCTCTAAATCGTCTCGTAATTCTTTAACACCTTTGACTGCCGTTGGTCTGTCTGGATAAATGTCTGGGACCAAAGCATCAATCATTTTTTGAAGAAATGGAAGTTTACCTAACTCTTCATAGTTGCCCTGGTCTAGACGGGTCGACGCCTCTGATAACCAAGCAGCAACATAATACACTTCATGATAAACACCTTCCGCTTTCATAAGATGGTATACCATCTTTTTAGTCTGTGGGTTTCCCCATATTTTTAAAACATTTAAAGAATTTAACTGAGCAGCGACAAAAACAGCGGCTTGAACCGCTTGGTTTTCTTTATAACCTTTTTTAACAAGAACGCCCGTCGCTGTTTTTAAGTTTTCCGGCAAATTTGAGGAAAGGCCTTCGGGAGATGCTCCCTTATATTTTATGGCCAGTAAAAATGAAATAGGGTCACTAATGCCTTCTGCTATCAGTCCATCACTTAAATCATTGAAGAATTCCTGCCCTTTTGTTTGCATGTATTGAATATCTTGCTCGGATAACATCGCCGAATCCGGCGCGGCCGTCATGGCGGCGTCTTTTTCAATCACACCTTTTTCTTTTAAAAGCGCTATCAATCGCGGGTGTTGGGTCATGATGAAGGGTTCTTTCCCAGAACGGAACACTTTAGATCTTTCCCTAAGCGCATGGTCGAATTCAGGCATAAATTTTATAATCATATTAGGATTGACCCAGTCATTCTCAAGTAAATCAGCTAAAATTCCCATAGCCGCATTTTCAGAATAGAGATCGGTCGTTGTAGGTTCTGCTCCAGGGTATCTGTCCCCTTCTTCCCTATACCAAATATTTTCAAGCAGCCTGCGGACTTGCTGTTCATTGTCTATGATGTAGCCTGGCTTGAGCAACCCTCTATTTTTAAGATCGAGTAGACTTTTAATCGCTTCCCCTCGAAGTCGGCCGGTTGGATCATTATCTTTCATTAACTCATCCCCCAGCATCGCAGCGTCGGGCGAAGCCTGACGGGCGTATTTTAAAGCTTCAGATAATAGAGAAATCACATCCAATAACCCTTGGGCCTGCTCATTGCTATTGGTGAAAGGATTGTTACGATAAATAAACGCTGACAGGTCCGCTTTCCTTGCAGACAAATTTTGAACAATCGTCTCGATTTCTCCTGAGGAGAATTCTCCTTGGGTAATCAACCGATCAAGTGCTTGTACTACATTTGTGTTAACTTCATTTTGAAAATTCACAGGATCAAAACCCAAAGGTAAAGAAATTGTGGCTGTATTATGTAACGTAGAAAGTTTTTCCATGGCCTCACTAACTTTATCCCTTGCACTCTTTAACTGATTCAGCATCGTGGCGTCGATGATTTTTTTCTCTCGTAATAATTTCATTAAACGATCATAGTTTGCCAACTTAAGATCTGCTTTCCTCATAAGCTCTGGGATGTATTGAGGCATAAGTGCTCTCAATGCTTCCAAATTGACCCAATTATTCTCCAACAAATCGCTCAATGTTCCCATCGCATCATTTTGTGAAGCTAAATCATCATTGGTCGGGTTACCCCATGTTCCATCTTCAACTCTTCCTCCGCGCATAAAAAACATATTCTCAATAAGCCGACGGACATCATCTTGAAATTCAACGATATATCCTTCCTTTAACAATCCTCTTCTTTTAAGATCTTTAAGACTTACAATAGCATACCTTCTGATCTTTCCCTCTGGGTCATATGGAGTCGTCAAGGCGTCAACCAGCATCGCGGCGTCGGTCTTTTGATGAACTCGAGACTTACCTTTTCTTGTGTCATAGCTCAAAAAGTTTTCTTCTGATTCAAAATAGTCTTTCATATATGGTCTTCTCTCCGAAGAACCATTCATTTGTCCAAGAGCTCTATTGACCATCACTAAATTGACCTTAACCCCTAAATCATATCGTGGGAGGGCTGGACGGACATTGACCCATCGCGATGATCTTTCTCCAAGTTTAGCCAAATTCCTCTTCTGACTGATACGGTCTTTTCTTTTTTGCTTTTGATATTCTTTGTCTAACACTAAACCATTCCCATTGCCGATTGCCAGGGATGAACCATTTAAAGGAATGACGATCTCAATATCAGGCGCTTCTTCTTGTAAATATTCTTCTTCTTGCATAATAGGGGAATTTTGAAGAAGTGAGATATGGTTTTCCAATTCTCGTCGGTTAAAGCTGCCGGCTTCTTCGAATCTTAACATCTTTTGCACACTAGCCAAACGCTCCACGGTAATTAAACCGCTTGAAATTGTAACGCGGCCATCTAATATCTCTTCTCTAAAATTCGCTATCGCTTCTTCTGCCAATCCAATAATTCTTTGATTTTCTTGTGCTTCATCTCCAGTGTTATATTCAAAACGAATATCCAAAAGCCATCGGCTGATCTCATCTAATTCAACCAGCATCGCAGCATCGGGGGAACGCAATTTACTTTCCATCCCTTGCCTAATAGCCATCCTTAACTTATCAAAATCTGCCTTTTTAAAACTTCCTAGCCCGGGAATATTTAACCCATCAAATGTAAAATTGTCCTCAGCCAATTGATCACCTAGAATCGTTATCTCTCCAATGCTTCCGCCTAGATTATCCACATCGCGATCCCACAGATAGACGGCCATTTTGACTAAGGCCGCTTTAAAAGTCGGTATGGCTTCAAATTTTAATCTCAATCTGTTCAGCTCAACATGTCCATCAACCTCACGGGTTCGTCGCGCTTGTTCTTCCAACGTAGCTGTTTGAATGCCCAGCATCGCGGCGTCGGGACCGACAGGGATCTCAACATGGTCAATTTCATTCAATAGAACATTAAGTGCTTCGTATAACTCTAAGGCGTGAGCTTGATAAGCCCCGCTAATTGATTGCGCATATTGTCTAGTAAAACTTTTTTGGGGATTAGCCCTATTTGTGCCACCGAACAGGAGCCTTTCAACAGAGTGTTTTAAATATTCATAATCTTGTTGAGATATTGTTTTCCGACCCTGAAATTCATCTAAAATATTTCTAGCACTTCGACGGGCATTAAGATAGATGACAATCTGTGCTTGAGGGTTTTCTTTGGCCACCATTTCTAAAAATGACAAATGATCTTCAACATTCAAAGCTCTTTCAACTTTCTTGAAGCCGTCTCCCAGCATCGCGGCGTCGGGAGATCTTTCGGCATTTTTAATAATTTCGATTCTTCGTTCAATATAACGTCTTCTAATATCACGAAATGGTAAACCACTACTTAATACTTGATTAAACTGATCCCAATGAACGTTATATCGGCCGTATTCATGTTCAATGATACGCTGTATTCCCCGAGGATTTGCCTCCAGCCCTTTTAAATCTTCCATATTAAACCTGTATGAATATTTCCATTCTAGGCCAATATCGCTCCCATCCATATCATTAAGAAAACCTAAGCTAATGAGTGATCTTAATATTCGAGTGGCTTGATCTTTTGTGATGCCCCGCCATTGGGCATACTGCCCCGCATGAAAATTCAACGGGATTCTAGTTTGCATCTGTTTTCGAAAGAGAAAATAAAGTTCTGTAAAAAGAGTCGTTTCGGAGAATGATAGTTTTTCTCCTCGTCTTTCTCTATTACCCAATTCCCCTGGCGCATAAAAAATGCCCATTTCTTGCACGCTATCTTGCCAACGTTTAAAAGCAAAAATAAACCTTGATGTATTGTATGGATCTCCATCCAGTCGTTCTATGATGTAAGACATTTCATCACTAATGAGACCGGGGAAATCCATTTTTGTCTCGACAACATTATTGGGAGAGATAAACTTAATTCCTTTTATGCCTACGGCATTTCCTTCTCTATCTATAGCAACTTGATAACCTTTCAATCCAGGGTTAACATCGCTCCATTCATAAGTAGTTTTAGCCAGCATCGCGGCGTCTTTAATCTCTCTCAAAAACAAATGAAGTTCATTGACCTGTCTAAATATACGATCAGCATTTGTATAACCCATCTCTTTGGCCATTAAAGCAAGAGCTGAAAAAGTTATTGTGTTTCCTTCAAATTGGGGAGAATGTTTTCCGGCGATAATGTCACTAAGAGGCTTTAACAATTCTGCCTCAATAGTTGGTGTAGGCATTTTTCGGATATCTTTATATTCAATAGATTCAATGTATGTTTGTAATCTTTGAACGACCTGAGGATATTCATCGATGACGTACTGCTGAAAGCCCGTGAGAGAACCAAAAGCTTTGGGACCGCTAATTAAATCTTGTTTGGAATCATCTTGGATCAATTCTCTTAATTGCTTAAGCATGGCGAAGATTTTTGTTTCGATTCGAGGATTGGTTTTAAGCTCGGAAACTCTACCCAAAGTCATTAAGGCATCCGCGATTTGATCCAAGCGAAAATAAAGAGAATATTCTGTATCATGCAATCGATAAGCCTGGTCCCTCACATGGCCTCTTACCAAAAAGAGATTAAACTTAGGGAATAATCCTAACGGTCCTATAAAATCTTCCGGGTGTTGTTGATTGATATCAAACATTTTCTCGACCAGAAGATCAGCAATATCCAAAGCGGCATGCATTTGCTCTTTACTAAAAGCAAACAAATATTTATTTTCTCCCACCTTGGCTTTCCACTCAAGCAAGACGGGATCCATCAGTTCTCTTAACTTTCTTATAAGAGCGCCCGTGGTTTTGCGGTTCATGGGAATTTGAGCTCCACTACTCTGATAAAGCTCTTTAAGCTCTCCCAGGGCTTCTGGACGAATGATAGCCTCATCTGTTCCGGGCTTTTGAACGAAAAGTTCAACGTCGTGCAATTTCTTATTGAATGCTTTAATCGCCTCTCTTTGCTCGCTTGAAAGCATCGCCGCGTCGGGGTTTTTTAATTCTATTCTAAGCCGTTGATCAATTTGGTTGATTCGCGATAAAGGATCTGTTGCCTCGTTACCTCTAATACTGGGATGAGCTTGATATAAATCCAATAAGTTTCGCTCTTTTTGAGATAATTGTCTTTTGAATCTCTCTAGAGCTCTATTGTAATTTCCAAATTTTATATCCTTAAGATATGCAGTCCTTCTAATTCTCCGAGCGATACGTGCATTTACTCTTAGTATCTCAGGAAGAGAGCCCACCGATACTGCAGCAGGATCTCTTAAGAAATCTTCTATTAATCTTTGATCGGGAAGAAATAAACTTTCAAAAGCCTTCATGATACGAGTATCAGAATATCTATCTAATTCAGTCGCCAGCATCGCGGCGTCAGCTGAATTTTGTACTTCCGCAATTCTTTTACCCAAAGAAACGACATCTTCTTTAGTGGAAACAACACCCGTTTGCAGCATATCGTCCATCAGCCACTTTTCTTTCCCATCCAGATGGCCTCTTCCAATACTTTCTAATAAAATAACCACTTCAACTGTTGTGACCGGCGATAATCCCATGGTGGATTTCGCGTTGATATATCGATTAATTAAATTCAAATCTTCCGGATAGCTCTTTAAGGCCTCTAATAAACGATATCCTGTCTCTAAAGAAATCGGCTGCTGAGTTTTCTTCAAATCAACGGCTAGCATCGCAGCATCGGAGTAGTGAAAAGTAATGGGACCAGCAGTTTGATTTGTAATAAACAAATCATTACCTCTTCGACCTACTCTTATTTCTTCAGCGTTTCTGTCTGTACTAACAGCAAACCTCCATTCATTTCTATCAGAAAGCTGTTGGTTTTGATGTGTACTTTTTGGAGTTAAATCGAACATCTGGTTTCCGACTTTGCTTTTCTCAAAGATAATTTCACTACCATCTTTTTTGACAATGATGACCTGGGATTCATTTTCCAAAGCTTTAATATTAATGGAATGTTGTTGACCTGCAGGCAGAATTAAGGTTCTCATTACAAATCTTGTCTCAACTGCCTTGGCTACCCGATAAAACTCTGATTCAAAAGAATCAAATCTCTCTCGACCTTCTTCAATCTTTCGGGCCAGGAGATTAAGGTCACCTCGAACAGAATCTATCGTTGATGGATACGCCAAACCTTTGATTGTCTGTTGAGGGGTTTTAAATATAACTTGTAGTTTATTTTCCGCATTAGATTGGTCGGAAACAGTCATGGAATAGCCTTTGAATATTGGACCCATATCTTCCCAACTGTAGGTATGGCTCACCAGCATCGCGGCGTCGGCTGGTTCTATTGTAAATATATGCTCTCTTGTCCATGCTCCGTCATCCGCGAAATCTCGGTCTCCCTCAATAACCTCTGTTATTTTAAATTTACCGTCTTCTGTATCCAATAAAATGACACGCTCATTAACCTGAAATATTGGTACTTGATTAATTAATTTACGACCATAATAAATACGACCGTCTTTCCATTTAAAATTCTTTGCTATTGCCAAACCTTCTTCTTTAATCTGACGTGCTCCTAATGGTTCAGGCGTCAGCATCCGCTCAAGCAACGAAACAACTTCCTTTTGACCTACAGGACTCAATGTATTAAACGCTCTTGGTTGCGTGGCTTCATCGCCCAGCATCGCGGCGTCGGGGATTTGTGGCGTAATTTCTTGGGTTGATGTTGTAACCATAACAGCACGATCGGGGCCTAGTGTTCTTAAAGCAGCATCGAGGGCAACGGGTGTCGCTGTGAGCGCCATATCATTTGCACTAAACCCGACAATACCACCTGAGAAATATTTCCTTGGGATGACTTGTTGGGTCGCCGGGTCGTAATCTTCTTTGATGTAATCGTAGACGCCTTTCTTGAAGGCATCGATATATTGGTTGTAAATCTTCTGGGTGATGTCTTTATCATCAACCTCTACCCCTTTGAGCTTGGCTTTGTCGACATAAACTTTACCTAATAAACTTTCTTTAAGGGCTTTCTTGTACCAAGTGGCGAGAATCATCGATGAATAGATCTGTCTTAAATTAGCGAACGTCTTTCCTTCATTGACTTCCTTTTCAATCTCGGGGATAAGAACTTCTTTGATGATGTCTTTCTGAAGCTGGGTGAGGGGTTTTAAATCTTCTTGCTTAACATTGCCTAATCCGTGGTCCTTCGAATTCTTATTAGCTTCTAACGCAAGATAATCCTCTTCTAACATAACCTTCAAATGACTTGAGACAACAAACGCGCCTTTTTGGTTCTCATACACTTGCGCTTTCTCAGGAACAATCCAAATCTTGTTAAACGTATTTAACGCGATATCTTCTGTCCCAAACTTCTCTTTGGCCTTTTGTCTTACTCTTTTCCAAAACTTATCACCCAAATCTTTATCCGGCATCATCAATGACGCCGTTAATTGCTTAAGCATATAATCCTGGGCAAGTAAATCTCTTCCCATTTCCGTCTGACTAAAATTCCCAGGAATAATCCTGTCTTTTTCATATGGAGATAAGTTGACCCACATTTGGTTTTCAGGGATAGTTAATGAGGCGAGGAAATACTTAACGAGCTTGTTAGCTTCTTTATTAAAAGCGTCCCCTTCTAATCCTTGGTCGCCTTTGTCCATAATAAAATCAAATTTGAGCGAATCTTCCGGGTGGACCATCACCCCGCGAATCATCATCGGCGAATAGCTGGGGGTTAAATTAACAACAGCGCCGGGAATGGGCAAGTTTAAAACAGACTGCGCCATCGACGGTGGAACAATCGAGGTGCTGATAAATGTAAAAGCGATAAATAAAGAAACGATCTTCTGTAGGAAGGAATTCTTAAACCATGTCATGGGGGACGAATGCTCCTTAAAATAGAGATTTTGTAAAAATGAAAAGTGGTGAAAATATAATATATGTTTTGGAAAAAAGCAAATTTATTTTCATTCGGTTAGGTTAGTTGGGCTAGTTTAGCTGGTGTGGTTGGTTTTTAACAAGCCCTACTAACAAAACTAGCTAAACCAGCCAAACAAATTACACCGCGGGGGGGTGTAATTCTTTAATGCAGAACAATACTGTAGTATTCTTTAATTTTCTCTACGGCCAGCAAGGCGGCCTTCCCTAATATATAGGAAAGCCCAAGGACGACGGTGGTGATGACAATTTTCTTGGGTAGGCTGTAATAAGGATTAAACCAGGCGAGCGGCAAGGCAAACGGGCCGATACAACAAACGAGCACAACAAAAAACCCCGTCCCAAAATACCACGGGCGTTTGGGTAAAGCAGGTTGCAAAACTTTAGAACCATCCAAAAACTCACCGCAGTGTTTACACTTAATGGCTTCGTCTTGGATCTCTTCAGCGCAGAAGGGACATTTTTTCATAAATTAATCTCGAATATCGAAATCCGAATCTCGAAACAATATCAAATTTTCAGAACTTGAATCACCAAAAGCGCTTTTGAACATTCGATCGTTTGAAAATTAAAATTTGTTTCGGATTTCGAATTTCGGATTTCGGATTTTAATTAATTCTTCTTTATCAATCGAATAACTGTGTGCTTTATCCGGAAATTTTCCATTAACAACTTCTTTTTTAAACCCAGTAACGGCCTGAAGAATATTTTGATGAAGGTTCGCGTATTGTTTCACAAACTTTGGGATATGCATCTGCGATAACCCAAGCAAATCATACGTCACCAAAACTTGTCCGTTACAAAATTTCCCTGCGCCGATACCGATCGTTGGGCATTTGACTTTTTTTGTAATGATCTTGGCGATTTCTGTTGGAATACATTCGAGGACGATGCTAAAGACACCTGCTTCATCGAGGGCAACAGCGTTGTTGATAATTCTCTTCGCTGATTGGGCATCACGGCCTTGGACTTTAAGTCCGCCTAAACGGTCAGCGGTTTGCGGCGTTAAACCCACATGTCCCATCACCGGGATCCCACTCTTAATCATTTTTTTCGTTACATCAAGACAGCGGTCAAACCATTCGATCTTGACGGCATCGCAGCCGGCTTCCTTCATAAAACGTTTCGCGTTTAAAACAGCTTGGCCTGGATGGCTTTGATAAGCGCTAAACGGCATGTCGCCGACGACAAAAGCGTTCTTGACCGCGCGGCGAACGGCCTTCGCGTGATGGATCATCTCCGTCATGCCCACTTGTTTCGTTTTCTCTAAACCTAAAACGACATTGGCGAGCGAATCGCCGACAAGAATGATATCAATGCCCACCTCATCCAAAATCCGCGCCATGGGATAATCGTAAGCGGTGAGCATTGTAATCTTCTTGCGAGATTTCTTAAAATTATAGAATTGTTTAATGAGCTTCATAGAGGTTAGTGGTAAAGAGGTAAAGTGATATAGTGGTAAAGCAAACACGAATTTTTTGATTGTTACCACTATACCACTCTAGCACTTTACCACTACTTCAGAAATTCAATCATCTTTTCCGCTGCTTTTTTCCCCGAAGCAATGGCTTCTACAATAGGACCCGCATTAGTAACGACATTACCGCAGGCGAAAACTTTCGGGATACTCGTCTGAAAAGTTTCCGGGTCGATCTTAATGGACCCGTCAGGATTAAACGTCATTGCTTGTGACAAATTTTTAATCAAAGAATTCGGCTTGTGTCCAACGGCCATGATGACCGTGTCCACATCCAATGTAAATTGCGACTCTGGAACCTCGAGCAGATCCCACTTACTTTTATCATCGGTATGAGCGTAATCTAGGCGCACGCATTTTAACCCAGACACAAATTGATTGCCGTTATCCTGGATCTCAATTGGTTTTACGAGCGGCTCAAAGATAATCCCTTCTTCCTTGCCCAGCTCGCGCTCTTCTTTTCTGACCCACATCTCTTCTTCTGTCCGACGGAAAACAAGGGTCACTTCGCAATCAAAACGTTTGCACGCCCGCGCGCAATCGAGCGCTGTGTTCCCGGAACCGATGACCGCAATTTTTGACCCGATAGAAAAATCCGGCGCGCCCTTAGAAAATAATCCCGGCTTGATCAAATTAACGCGCATCAAAAATTCTTCACCGTAATAAACACCGCCTAGATGTGTACCCGGCAATTCCATAAATTTAGGAATGCCGGCGCCGGTGGCCAGTAGCACGGCCTTAAACCCTTTAGTCAAAAGTTCATCGATGGTCACCGTCTGGCCCAGATACACACTTGTTTGAATATCAACGCCTAAAGTTTTAAGCTCATTGATTTCCTGGTCGAGGATTTTTTTAGGGATACGAAATTCCGGGATGCCGTAACGCAAGACCCCGCCGGCCTGATCGAGGGCTTCAAAAACCGTGACCTGATATCCTTTATTGGCTAATTCATAACTAGCCGCCAGCCCCGACGGGCCACTTCCGATAATCGCAATTTTCTTTCCATTACTTGAAGGTTTCTGCTTGCTAAGAGATTGTCGGCCGAAATCAGATGCGTAACGCTCAAGGCCCCGGATGCCGATGGGCGCGTGCTCTTCATTAAGAACGCAGGCAATTTCACAGGGCGCCGAACAAATCCGTCCACAGATAGAGGGGAACGGATTTTTTTCTCTGATCTTTGCAAAGGCGCCCTTCACATCGCCTTCACGTAGTGATCGGATAAAACCGGGGATGTTAATACCGATGGGACAACCGTTCATGCAGGTTGGGTTGGCGCACTGCGGACAGCGAAGCGCTTCTTCCGACGCTATTTTTTTATTAAACCCGAGAGAAACTTCGTTAAAGTTCTTGGTTCGTTTATCTTTGGGCTGGGTTGTTGTCTGTGGCTGAGCCATTCTGATTCCTCAAAAGCCTTGGTCCTTGTTTGATAATAAGCGTAATCCACTAAGTGCCCGTCGAATTCCGGGCCGTCCATGCACGCTAACTTAATATCATCACCGATCTTTACGCGGCATGAGCCGCACATGCCCATGCAGTCAACCATCATAGGTGTTAGCTGAACTCTTGTTTGAATCGATTTATGTTTTGTCGCCGTACAAACCGCTTGCATCATGTCAACCGAGCCGATCGCGTAGACGAAATCGACCTTTTCTTTTTCAAGCAAACTTTTAAGCATGTCGGTCGCCAAACCTTTTCGTTCATACGATCCGTCGTTGGTCGTAATGAAAAGCTTATTGCAGGCAATACGCATTTGGGATTCCAGGACAATGCTTCGTTTGGTTTTTGCGCCGATGATGCCGATCACTTTATTGCCGATCTTACGAAGACCACGGACAATCGGCAAAATCTGTACGGCGCCGATTCCCGTCGCCACACAAACGGCCGTGCCTTTTTTTTCAATTCTAGAAGCAACGCCTAACGGTCCGACGATGGAAAAAATGGATTCATTGATCGGGATAGCCCCAAGTTTTTTGGTCGTCGCGCCGACTTCCTGAAAAATAAGCGTGATGGTCTGGCGGGGTGCGTCAGAATCAATAACCGTTAAAGGAATACGCTCGTCCCCTTCTTGGGGGCAAACGCTCACAAATTGTCCGGGTTTTATTTTTGAGGCGATCTGCGGGGCAAGAACATCTAGACGCTTGATATCAACGGCGAGGTTTTGTTTGTTCTTAATGAAAAAACTCATTAGCTCTTGGCTCATAGCTCATGGCTCATGAGCTTAATTTAAACTTAGTTTGATTGTATTAGCGAGGCCTGAAATCATTCGACCGATCTCTTCACCCTTTAATTTCATTTCCTCAAGATCAGATTTTTTGATCCAATTCATTCTATAGAAAATTGATAAAAAAGTAATTGTTTCAAACAATGATCCTCTGGCTATATAAAGAAATTGTATAAATTCTTTTTTAGAGTACCTCCTTTTCCTTCAGCAATATTGGCTGGAATTGAAGCAGAACATGCCTCTAACTGTTCTAGAAGACGATAATTCTTTTGCCGAAGTTTTATTTCTCCTGTTAACTGAATAATTTGAATGGAGAAGTCCACAGATTTGTTCCAAACATCCAATCCTTCGAAACTAAACTTTCCTTCCATTTTTCACCTGTCCTTTCATCGCAACGATTTTTATCCATTATCAATGAGCTACGAGCCATGAGCTAAGAGCTTTTATTAAGCTGCTTCATTAATTTTTTTATGTCAAACGTATTTATCACATCAGCGCAAGACAGCCAGCCGCGACGGGCAATCAAAACACCGAATTTGATAAAGGCCAATTGATCGATGTGATGCGCATCAGAATTGATCACAAATTTAACACCCTGCTCTCTGGCAAAATACACGTGGTGCGAATTAAGATCAAACCTTGACGGCGACGCATTG
>JACXTT010008299.1_pt1 | contig 14418 bp, 13 predicted proteins | sample 9270951 | NCBI WGS metagenome assembly JACXTT01 (sample SAMN15532306, study PRJNA645909) | rock metagenome | isolation source: weathered quartz diorite | place: Puerto Rico | collected 2017-06-21
GGACTGTATCTGTTCGAATTGGGCCTTTCCCTGGTGGCATTGGGCTGCGTGCTGCTGCTGAAATTGCCGCCGGGCGATCGCATCAAGTCCTTTGAGAAACTGGATTTCCTGACCTTTGCCTTGTTTGCGCCCGGCATGGCGCTGCTGTGCGCGGCGCTCACCTTCGGCCGCCTGCAGTGGTGGCTGGAAACGCCGTGGATCGGCTGGGCCCTGGCCGCTTCCGTCGCGTTGTTGACGGCTGCCATCTGCATCGAGCACAACCGCGTGCGGCCCCTGCTCAACACCCGCTGGCTGGCCAGCGGCGACATCGTGCGCCTGGTGCTGTCGATGATCCTGATCCGCGTCGTGCTGTCCGAGCAGGGCACGGGCGCGGTGGGTTTCCTGCGCGCCGTGGGCTTGACCAACGACCAGATGCAGACCCTGTTCGTGATCGTGCTGATCGCCAGCATTGCCGGCATCCTGCTGTCGGCGCTGACCCTGTCGCCCGACCACCTGTCCGCGCCGGTGGTGCTGGCCCTGCTGATGATGGCGGCGGGCGCCTTTCTCGACGCGCGCGCGACCAGCCTGGTGCGGCCGGAACAGATGTATCTGAGCCAGGCACTGCTGGCTTTCGGCGGCGCCTTCTTTATCGGGCCCTCGCTGATTGCCTTGATCGGCGGGGTGATCGCCAATCCCGCCAACCTGATCAGCTTTTCGGTCGTGTTCGGCCTCAGCCAGAACCTGGGCGGCCTGATCGGCTCGGCCGTGCTGGGCACGTTCCAGATTGTGCGAGAAAAATTCCATTCGAGCATACTGGTGGAACAGCTGAGCCAGCTCGATCCCCTGGTGACGGCCCGCATCCAGTCGGGCGCGGCAGCGTATGCCCGCTTGCTGCCGGACCCGGCCGCCCGCACGGGGCGCAGCCTGGCCAGCCTTTCCGCCACCGCCACCCGCGAGGCCAACGTGCTTGCCTATAACGACGTGTTCCTGCTGATCGGCTGCATCGCCCTGGCCACGGCCGCCTGGATCTTCCTGCACGCCTTGTGGAAGCGGCTGTACGGCCCGCCGCCCGCGCCACCGGCCGCGCCCACGCCGGCCACCACCATCGAACAAGTACGCGACTGAGCAACACCGCAACACAATAAAGGATCCCCATGAAAGCACCCCTGCCAGCCACCACCCCGCGCCGCAAGATCATTCTCAGCGCGCTCGTTTTCAGCGCGATCGCGCTGGCCGGCGTGCTGGTGGTCTTGTACGCCTGGAACCTGCCGCCCTTCCACAGCACCATCCAGAGCACGGAAAACGCCCTGGTGCGGGGCCAAGTGACCTTGATCAGTCCCCAACTGTCGGGCTACGTGGTGGAAGTGGCGGTGCAGGATTTTCAGACGGTGAAGGAAGGCGCGCTGATCATGCGCATCGACGACCGTATCTACCGCCAGCGGGTGGAGCAGGGCGAGGCCCAGGTGGCGGCCGCGAAAACGGCGCTGGCCAACTTTGCCAACGCCAGGAGCAGCGCCGAAGCCACCATTCGCCAGGGCCAGGCGGCCGTTGCCAGCGCCGATGCCCAGGCGGCCCGCGCGGCAGCGGACGAGCGCCGCGTGGAAGAGCTGGCGTCGGATGGCTCGCTGTCCGCACGCGAGCGCGACCAGACCCGCGCCGCGCGCGCCCAGAGCGTGGCCGGCGGCGCCCAGGCCAGGGCCGCGCTCGACATCGCCCGGCAGAGCCTGCAGACGGTGACGGTCAATCGTGGCTCGCTGGAGGCCGCCGTCGCCAACGCCGAAGCGGCCTTGAAACTGGCGCAGATCGATTTGTCGAATACGCGCGTGCTGGCGCCCCGCGACGGCCAGCTGGGCCAGGTCACGGTGCGGCAAGGCGCCTACGTCAACGCCGGTGCCCAGGTCACGGCCCTGGTGCCCGCCCAGTTGTGGGTTATCGCCAACATGAAGGAAACCCAGATGGCCCATGTGGCAGTGGGGCAGAGCGCCGTGTTCACGGTGGACGCCCTCGACAACGCCCGCCTGCGCGGCCACGTCGAGCGCATCGCGCCCGCCACCGGCTCCGAGTTTTCCGTGCTGGCGCCGGACAATGCCACCGGCAATTACGTCAAGATTGCTCAGCGCATCCCCGTGCGGATCAGCATCGATCCCGGCCAGCCGCTGGCGGCGCGGCTGCGGCCCGGCATGTCGGTGGTGGCCAATATCGACACCGCCAGCGGCGGCGCGCGGCCATGAAGCGGGCGCTGAGTCTTTTCGCAGCGGCGGCACTGGCCGCCTGCAGCCCGCTCGCGACCACGCCGCCGCCCGCGCCGACCCTGGAAGTGCCGGCCGCATGGCGCACCTTGCCAGCGAGCAGCGCCCAGGCGCCCGAGGCGATCACCTGGGCCGCTTTCGGCGATCCCGTCCTGGCCGAACTGGTGCACCGGGCTTTGGCCAGGAATGGTGACGTGCGGGTGGCCCTCTCTCGCTTGCAGGAATTCCAGGCCCGCATCCGCGTGGCCGACAGCGCCCGTGCGCCAAGCCTGACGGCCAGCGTCAGCCCGGGCCGGGCGCGCGCCATCGGCGGGCTTGGCGTTCCGGTGGAGGCGACCTCGCTGGCCGGCAATCTGCAAGCCAGTTACGAGCTGGACCTGTTCGGCAAGCTTGCCAAGGCCAGCGCGGCCGCGCGCGCCGACTTGCAGACCCAGCAGGCGCTGGCCGCCGCCACCGCGCTGGCCGTGGCCGCCAACACGGCGTCGGGCTACCTCAATTTGCGGGGGCTGGACGCCCAGCTGGCGCTGGCCAAGGCCACACTCGTATCGCGCGAGCGTTCGCTGGCACTGGCCAAACGCCAGTTCGACGTGGGCTACAGCTCGCGCCTGGACTGGGCCCAGGCCCAGGCCGAGTACCACGCCACCGCCGCCGCCGTGCCCCAGCTGGAACGCTCGATCGGCCAGCAGGAAAATGCCCTGGCCGTGCTGGTCGGCAGCAGCCCCGGCACGGCGGGCGGCAGCATCGCCCGCGGCGCCCCGCTGGACCAGTTGCGGGTGCCCGAAATCGATGCGGGCCTGCCCTCGAGCTTGCTGCGGCGCCGTCCCGACGTGGTCCAGGCCGAGCTGGCCGCCGTGGCCGCCGACGCCAGCCTGGCAGCAGCACGCGACCAGATGCTGCCCAGCATTCGCCTGAATGCGTCCACCGGCCTGCAAGCCTATTCGCTGACCCAGCTGTTGAACGCGCCGTATCTGTTGTGGGGCGTGGGCGGCAGCGTGCTTGCGCCCATCTTCGAAGGGGGCCGGCTCGAAGCCCAGGCCGCCATCGCGGCGTCGCTGCGCGACCGCGCCCTGCTGGGATACGAAACGGTGGTGCGCAATGCCTTTGCCGACGCCGACAACGCACTCTCGGCCGTCGCGCGGCTGGATGCCCAGCTGGCCGAAACGCTGCTGCGCCAGCAGGCGGCGGCAGAGGTGCTGCGGGTGGCGCACCGGCGCTACGCCAACGGCTATGCCTCCTACCTGGAAGAGCTCGACGCCCAGCGTACCGCCTTCGCCACCGACCAGGCCGTGTTGCAATTGCGTACAGCCGCGCTGGCGGCCCGGGTCGATCTGTTTCGGGCGCTGGGTGGCGGCTGGCAGTCAAACTTGCAATCGTATAAATAGTTTGTGGGTGCGCCTGCCTCATTGTGGCGCAAAAGCCTTGATTTAAAGCAATAATTTGGTGCACCGGGAGAATTCCCTGATAGGATAAAGTTTCCTTGCACCATTACATTGCAAAATGAAAAACTTAAATATCGGCGTGCGCCTGGCGCTGGGCTTTGCCGCCGTCCTCATCCTGCTGGTCGCCGTGAGCGTGTTCGCCCTGACCCGCATGCAAAGCGCGAGCAGCATGACCGACGACCTGGTGCGCGACCAGGTGCGCAATGAACGCCTGATCGACGAGTGGCATCAGGTGGTGGAAGTGAATGCGGCCCGCACCACCTCGGCCTATCTGGCGGTCGATGCGGCCGACCAGGCCGCGGTCGAAGGGCAGATGAAGGCGTCCTCCGCGCGCGCCACCGAAATCCAGAACAAGCTGACGGAAGTGCTCGACCAGCCTGCCGAAAAGGCCCGCCTGGCCGACGTGCAGGCCACCCGCAATGCCTACACGGCGGCGCGCGCCCGCGTCTTCAAGGAAAAAGCGGCCGGCAACGCCGACGTCGCCAAGCAGATTTACACGGATGAAATGGTGGTCAAGCGCAGCGCCTACCTGGCTGCCCTGGCAAAAATGTCCGCAGCGCAGCGCGCTGAAGTGGACGCCACTGCCGCCGCCATCCGCGCCACGTATGAAAGCGCCCGCACCCTCACCATATCACTCAGCCTGGCGGCAGTGCTGTTGGGCGTGGCCTTTGCCGTGATGATCACGCGCGCCATCACCATTCCATTGCGCGAAGCGGTGCGGGTGGCCGAAACCGTGTCTGCGGGCGACCTCACCAGCGTGATCGCGGTCGACAGCGCCGATGAAACGGGCAAGCTGATGGGCGCCCTCAAATCGATGAACGACAGCCTGGTGCGCATCGTCGGCGAAGTGCGCCAGGGCACGGAAACCATCGGCACGGCCTCCAGCGAAATCGCGGTGGGCAATATGGACCTGTCGGCCCGCACCGAGCAGCAAGCCAGCGCCCTGGAAGAGACCGCCTCGTCGATGGAAGAATTGACCTCAACCGTCAAGTTCAATGCCGACAACGCCCGCCAGGCCAACCAGCTGGCCATCACCGCCTCCGAAGTGGCCAGCCGCGGCGGCGCCGTGGTGTCCGAAGTGGTCTCCACCATGGGCTCCATCAATGAATCGGCCCGCAAGATTGTCGACATCATCAGCGTGATCGATGGGATCGCCTTCCAGACCAATATTCTCGCTTTGAACGCCGCCGTGGAAGCGGCCCGGGCCGGCGAGCAGGGCAGGGGCTTTGCCGTGGTCGCCTCCGAGGTGCGCAACCTGGCCCAGCGCTCGGCCGCCGCCGCCAAGGAAATCAAGACCCTGATCGGCGACTCGGTCGACAAGGTCGATACCGGCTCGCGCCTGGTCGACCAGGCCGGCAAGACCATGGACGAAGTGGTGACCGCCATTACCCGTGTCACCGACATCATGAACGAAATCACCACTGCCAGCGACGAGCAGCGCGAAGGCATCGAGCAGGTCAACATGGCCATCACCCAGATGGATTCGGTAACCCAGCAGAACGCCGCCCTGGTCGAGGAAGCCGCCGCGGCCGCCGCCTCGATGCAGGAACAGGCGGCCCGTCTGACCGAAGTGGTGGGCGTGTTCAAACTCGACCTGCAGGCCGCGCCCCGCGCTGCCGTGACGCGGGCGGCGCCGCCCCGGCCGCTGCCTGTTGCCAAGCCTGCTCCCCGGGCAGCAGTGGCAGCGCCGGAAGTCAAGGTTGCGCCCGCACCGCGCCCGGCCGTCGCGGTCCATGCCAAGGACGAGTGGGAAGAGTTCTAAGGTCGACCATTGTCCGATCCGGCGCCGGCTAGTATGCTGGCGCCGATGCATTTGCCTGATATCACTGCTCCCCGCCGTGCCCATTGCACCATTTGCCTGCGCCCGCAGGCAAGCTGCATCTGCCGCTGGATCGCGCCCGTTGCTACCCGCGTCAGCCTGCTGATCCTGCAACATCCTCTTGAAGTGCAGCACGCCAAGGGCAGCGGCCGCCTGCTCCACCTGTGCCTGCCCGGCAGTGTGCTGGCGGCGGGCGAGCAGTTCGATCCGGGTGCCTTGTCGGCTCTGCTGCACGAAGGCGGCCGCCAGCCCGTGCTGCTGTATCCCGGCGCGGTGGACGACACCGCCTTGCCGGACGCGGCGCCGGAGCGCTTGCGCCTGGTGGTGCTGGACGCCACCTGGCGCAAGAGCCGCAAGATGCTGCACCTGAACCCGCTGCTGGCCGCGCTGCCCCGGCTGTCGCTGCGCCAGATGCCGGCGTCGCACTACCGCATCCGCAAGGCGCACGGCCCGGATCAGCTGTCCAGTTTTGAGGCGGCGACCTACGGTTTGCTGCGGCTGGAAGGCGGCAACGGGGAGATGGCCGGTTTGCTGGACGCTTTCGACGGCTTCGTCGGGCAGCAGGCCGCATACGTGCTAAACGCAGGTCCCCCAGCCAACTAATTTCCAGCATTCATTGCCTCTAACACAGGTTCGGTGGCAATTGTTGAGCGTGATCAGAGAGCAGTCCGGTAGTTTTCACCCGCCTCGGATGGGCCGCTACCATCGACTTCGTACTACTCCGATTTCTCACGAATGCGAGGAAATATGAAAACAGCTCTGTTGATGGCCGGCGCGATCGCGTCGGCGTGCTTGATGGCCGCAGCCGGTCCGGCCGGTGCGGCGCCTGCCCCGGGCCCTGTCGTCAAGACCAATACCGTCTCTGCCCTCCTGCCCAATACCTACTGGACACCGGAACGCTTCCGCGCCGCCAAGGCCCTGGACCTGCCCATGGCGGCGCCCGGCCAGCGCCACGAGCAGAGCCTGTCTGCGCCTACCACGGGCAAGGCGGTGTCGAGCGATCCCGGCCTGCCCACCGTCGACCTGAACCAGCCGGCCACCCGTCTGTTCACGCCCATCGAAGGCAAGAACAGCCTGCTGGAAGGGGACGATGCCGCCGCCAGCTTGACCATCCGCAGCGGCCAGGAGCAGGTCACGCCCACCGCCGCCGGGACCTTCGGCGCCTACTACACCAGCACCCGGGTGTTTCCGATGTTCACGGGCTCCGCCACGCCCTACTCGGCCGACCGCGCCTATCCCTACCGCACGGTGGGCAAGCTGTTCTTCTCGATCAACGGCGTGCCCTATCTGTGTTCGGCCTCCGTCATCCAGCGCCGTATCGTCGCCACCGCCGGCCACTGCGTCCACAGCGGCAACCTGGCCACGGGCTTCTACAGCGACTTCGTGTTCGTGCCCGCCTACCGCGACGGCGTGGCGCCGTTCAAGACCTGGAACTGGCGGGTGGTCACCACCACCTACACCTGGGCCACCGGCAATGGCGTCGTCCCCAATGCGGCCGACTACGCCATGATCGAGTTCGACGACCAGGCCCTTTCCACGGGCGCGCCGCCATCGCGGCTGGGCAACGTCACCGGCTGGCTGGGCTGGCAGACCAACAGCCTGATCCCCAACCACACCTCCAAGCTGGGCTATCCCTGCAATCTCGACGCCTGCCAGAAAATGCAGAACGTCATGAGCAACAGCTTCCGGTCGACCGATCCCAACAACGTCGAATACGGCTCCGATGCACGGGGCGGTTCCAGCGGCGGACCGTGGGTGCAGAACTTCCAGGTCGTGCAGGTGGGCGGCGGCACGGGCATCCAGACGGGCAGCAACCGGGTGGTTGGCGTGACTTCCTACGGCTACGTCAGCGAAGACCCGAAAGTGCAGGGCGCATCGAATCCGGATGGCCGCTGGGTCGGCTTGTTCAACCTGCTGTGCGGGCTGCGCACCGGCAACTGCACGCCTTGATCCGTGTCCGGCTCGCGGACGGCGCTTGAAGTGCGGCGCCGTTCGCTGTACACTACTGTATATAAACACAGTGTAGCAGGGGCCGGCAATGGGGCAGCGCGACAGTAAAGTGGCAGGAAAGCAGCCTGACGGCCCGGAGTTCGAAGGCCAGGTCATGCTGCCGCCCCGGCCCCTCGCACCACGCAAGGGGCGCGGGGCGGTATCGAATTTGCAAGGCCGCTTCGAAGTGGCAGCGCGCGAACGGTTTGACGATGGCTGGATGGATGACGAGGCTGAGCTGGCGGCCGAGGCAGTGTTTGGCGATGAATTTCAGACGCAGGGCGCAGCGGCTCCGGGCATTGTGTCAGGCGTTGCCGCGACCAGTGAATTGCGCGCGCCGCCAATCAAGACCATCGTCACGGAAGAACACGCCAAGTCCATCCTCAGCCGCAACAGTTCGCCCGACATCCCTTTTAATGTCTCGCTCAATCCCTACCGGGGCTGTGAACATGGCTGCGTCTATTGTTTTGCCCGGCCCACCCACAGCTACCTGGGCCTGTCGCCGGGCCTGGATTTTGAAACGCGGCTGTTCGCCAAGGTCAACGCGGCCGAGTTGCTGCGGCGCGAGTTGGCGCGGCCCAGCTACGTGCCCGAATCGATCGCGCTCGGCGTCAACACGGACGCCTACCAACCCTGCGAACGGGAGCTGGGCATCACCCGCCAGGTGCTGCAGGTGCTCAGCGACTGCAAGCATCCCGTCGGCCTGATCACCAAAAATTCCCTGATCGAGCGCGATATCGACATTCTCGCGCCCATGGCAGAAAAACGCCTGGCGCTGGCGGCAGTCACCTTGACCACCCTCGATCCCGCCGTTTCCCGCACCTTGGAGCCGCGCGCGGCCGCGCCGGCCCGGCGCCTGCGCACCATCCGCACCCTGGTCGAAGCGGGCATTCCCGTCAGCGTCAGCGTGGCGCCCATCATTCCCTTTGTCACGGAACCGGACATCGAAAAAATCCTGGAAGCAGCCGCCGAGGCGGGCGCCACCGGCGCCCATTACACGGTGCTGCGACTGCCCTGGGAAGTCAATACCCTGTTCCAGGAATGGCTGCAAGCCCATTTCCCGGACCGCGCCCAGCGCGTCATGAACCGGGTGCGTGAAATGCGCGGCGGCAAAGACTACGACGCCGACTTCGCCACCCGCATGCACGGCGAAGGCGTCTGGGCCGACCTGATCCGCCAGCGATTTACTCGCGCCGCCGAAAAGCACGGTCTGCTGGTGAGCGGGAGCCGCCACGAAAAGCTGGACTGTTCCCAGTTCATCAAGCCCCGCCTGGTCAAACCCACGCCGCAGCTGGACCTGTTTTCCTAGCCCAGCGCAGCCAGATGGGCTTCGATGGCAAATACGTGTTCATCGACCTTGCCCAGCGCGCGCAGCGCATGCGCCATCCCCAGCAAATATTCCCGGTTCGGCCCGCTCGGCCCCGCTGCGGTGGCAATGTGGCGGGCGATGGCGTCTTCGCTCGCCGGGCCCAGCCAGGCGGCATTGTCGGCCGTGGCGATGTAGACCAGCGCTTCCGCCGTGGCCGGCTTGCCGGGTGCGGCATCGTCGAAGGTGATTGCCGCCGCCAGCCGCAAATAGCCGTTTTTTTCGCGGTGGTCCAGGTGGGCGAACACGGCCGGGGTGATCAGGTAGGCCATGCCGGCGCAGACGGCGTCCGGCGCCGGCGCCAGGGTCAGCACCCGCCCCGGTGCGTCCGGCGTGCCGCGGTGGTCGTGCGAGCCTTGCCAGAAACGGCGCTGCCAGCCGGGCAGCAGGGCAGGGCGCTTGTCGAGGTAAGGAAAATCCGCCTTGAAGATCAGGGAACCGTAGCCGAACAGCCAGACTTCCTCGTGGCCGTCGAAGCGGTCCATGCGCTGGTTGATGGCAGTGGTGTCGTGGGACATGAGGATAAAAGCAGGACCGGAACGTGTTCGAGGCTAAGGAGCGCCTGACAAAACCTCCATTGCGGCGTCGCTCCGGCTTGCCGTACAGTCGTACTGTCTTCGCCGTCGCGCCTTGCCCTGAAGGTTTTGTCAGTCGCTCTACATTATAGCGAGCCGCGGCTGCACGCTTGTGATACAGATTTTCACCACAACAAAAAACATTTGTATCATGACCCGTTATGCACTCTAATGTCGGCTATGAGTGCGCGCGCTCGCGCCTTTCCTGGAGACTGGAGACTTACCATGAGCATCAAGAAAATCCACCACGTCGCTTACCGCTGCATCGATGCCAAGCAGACCGTCGATTGGTACAACAAATACCTGGGCATGGATTTCGTGCTCGCCATCGCCGAAGACAAGGTGCCCTCGACCGGCGCTTTCGACCCCTACATGCACGTCTTCCTCGACGCCGGCGGCGGCAACGTGCTGGCCTTTTTCGAACTGCCCACGCAAAAGAATATGGGGCGCGACGAGAACACGCCCGCCTGGGTGCAGCACCTGGCGATGGAAGTGGACACGATGGACGAATTGCTGGCGGCCAAGGCGAAGCTGGAAGCGGACGGCATCGAGGTGATCGGCCCCACCAACCACACCATCTTCAAATCCATTTATTTCTTTGACCCGAACGGCCACCGCCTCGAGCTGGCCGTCAACACGGGCACGCCGGAAATGATGCAAAAGCTCGACGCCGTCAAATGGGACATGCTCAACGAGTGGGCCGAGACGCGCAAGGCGCCCCAGCATGCGGCCTGGATGCATGAGCAAGCGCCGGCAGACAAAACGCCGGAGGTGCAGGCATGAAGCTGGCGACCCTCAAAAACGGCAGCCGCGACGGCCAGCTGGTGGTGGTCGACCGCCACCTGACGGTGTACCGCGCCGTGCCCGCCATCAGCCCCACCTTGCAGCACGCGCTGGACAACTGGGAACAGGTCGCACCGCAACTGGACGCTGTCTACCGCGAGCTGCATGCGGGCGCCGACAATGTCCAGCCCTTCAACGAAGCAGCCTGCCATTCGCCTTTGCCGCGCGCCTACCAGTGGGCCGACGGCTCGGCCTACATCAACCACGTCGAGCTGGTCCGCAAGGCGCGCAATGCCGAAGTGCCCGCCTCGTTCTACACGGATCCCCTGATGTACCAGGGCGGCTCGGACGCCTTCATCGGCCCCTGGGATCCCATCTACGCCCTCGACGAAGCCTGGGGCATCGACCTGGAAGCGGAAGTGGCCGTCATCACCGGCGACGTGCCGATGGGCGCCAGCACGGCCACGGCCGCCGCGGCGATCCGCCTCGTCATGCTGGTCAATGACGTCTCTCTGCGCAATCTGATCCCCAACGAACTGGCCAAGGGTTTTGGCTTTTTCCAGTCGAAAGCGGCCAGCGCCTTTTCTCCCGTCGCTGTCACGCCGGACGAACTGCGGGGCGCCTGGCAGGACAGCAAACTGTGCCTGCCCCTGCACGTGACCTTGAACGAACGGCCCTTCGGCAAGCCCAACGCGGGCGAAGACATGACTTTCAATTTCGCCCAGCTGGTGGCGCACGCCGCCCGCACCCGCGAGCTGGCGGCCGGCACCATCATCGGCTCCGGCACCGTCTCGAACAAGCAGGGCAATCTGCACGGCTCGAGCATCGAGCACGGCGGCATGGGCTACTGCTGCCTGGCCGAAGTGCGCATGTACGAGACCATCGAGAAGGGCGCGCCCACGACGCCATTCCTGAAATTCGGCGACAAGGTGCGCATCGAGATGCTCGACGGGGAAGGGGCCAGCATTTTCGGCGCCATCGACCAGGACGTGGCCCGCTACGACGCCAATGCCGAGGCGCCGGTTGCAGCTCGACTGGCAGCGCGCCTGGCGCGGACCTGACATGCAGCTCTACACCTACTTCAGGAGTTCCGCCGCCTACCGGGTGCGCATCGCCCTGCATTTGAAAGGTTTGCCGTTCGAGGCCATCCCCGTGCATCTGGTGCGCGGCGGCGGCGAGCAGAAGGGCGCGGCCTACCGGGCCGTCAACCCGAATGCGCTGCTGCCCGCCTTTAATTGCGACCCCGACGAGCACGGCGCCAGCGCCACGCTGACCCAGTCGCTGGCCATCATCGAGTATCTGGACGATCTCTATCCCGACGTGCCCCTGCTGCCCTCGACGGCGCTGGGCAGGGCGCGGGCGCGCGAGCTGGCCCTGCTGGTCGCCTGCGACATCCACCCGCTGAACAATCTGCGCGTGCTGCGCTATCTGAGCGACACCCTGCACGTGGACGAGGCCGCCAAAAACGCCTGGTACCAGCACTGGGTGCGCGAAGGACTGGCCGCGTTCGAGCAGCACCTGGCCCGCCATGCCTACGGCGAAGGGGGCGCAGGGTCCGGGCTGCAAGCGGGCCAGTTCTGCGTGGGCGACGCGCCCTCCATCGCCGATTGCTGCCTGGTGCCCCAGGTGTACAACGCCCGCCGCTTCAAGGTGGATCTGGCCGACTATCCCCTGATCGAAGCCATCGACGCCCGCTGCGCGCAACTACCCGCGTTTTATTCGGCGCATCCGGCGCAGCAAGTGGATGCGGAATGAGCCGGGGACTGGCGCCGCAGGTGCCTGTCCCCATTTTGCCTGTCTTTGGTAGCGCGCAGCACCACTACAAGTTCAAAATGGGGACAGGCCCGCAGGGCCAGTCCCCGATACTGCATAAAACTACTTCTGCCCAGCCGGCTGCGAAATTTTGCCGAGCGCCTGGTCCGTGTCGCTGGACGCTTTCACCGCCATGTCGCCCAGCGACACGATGCCGACCATGGTGTGCGCATCCTGATCGACCACGGGCACGCGGCGGATCTTGACGTCGCCCATTTCGGCCAGCACCTCGTCGACCGTCTGGCTGGCCTTGCAGGTGCGCACTTCGGTGCTCATGACGTCGCCCACGCGGGTGGTGGCGGCTTGCTTGCCCTCGGCGGTGGCGCGGATGGTGATGTCGCGGTCGGTGATCATGCCGACCAGCTTGCCGCCGTCGCAGACGGGGATGGCGCCCACGTCGTGTTCCTTCATCATCTGGGCGGCGCGGTGGATGCTGTCTTCGGGCGAAACGATTTTGACGTCGCGGGTCATTACATCTTGAATAGTTTGCATCAGGGTCTCCCATAAAGTGAGCCCGATGATGCCAAAGTTTTATCGGTATTGACGCATGATTGGATTATCATCGCCGCCATGACGCCTTCCCGCCCAATCCCCAGCCCAATCCCCAGCCCTATCCCACCCACCATCGCCGTCGCGCTCGGCCTGGCCCACCCCAGCTGGCGCCCCGTGCTCGAAGCGGGCCTGCAAGCCGTCGCCGCCGCCCAGCCCGATTACCTGCCGGCCCTGGCCGCCGATCACTATCTCCCGACCGAAGGCCGCCTGTTCGCCGCCTTCGCCCTGCCGCGCGAGGCCGTGCGCTACGTCCTGGTGGGGGAGGGGCCGTATCCACGCGCCGAGTCCGCCACCGGCGTCTGCTTCATGGATGGCGCCGTGGGCGATCTGTGGAGCGAGACGGGTCTGTCGAAACCCGTCAACCGCGCCACCTCGCTGCGCAATTTTCTGAAGATGCTGCTGGTGGCGGGCGGTCACCTTGAGCCGGACGCGACCGGCGGCGCAGCCATGGCGCCGGTGGCGCAGGCCGCGCGCAACGGCGCCATGATCGCCACCCTGGCACAACTGCAAGCCAATTTGCTGGACCAGGGTTTTCTCTTGCTCAACGCCGCGCTGGTGTTCCGCCCCCACGTGCCGCCCCCCGTCGAGGCACGCGCCTGGTTGCCGTTCTTGAAGACGGTGCTGGCAGCGCTGGCGGGCAGCGAGGTGCAGTTGGTTCTGTGGGGAAAGATCGCCGAACAACTGGCAAACTTGCCGGAGGCGGCCGCACTGGGGCAGCTGCGTGCGGAACATCCGTATAACTTGTCGTTCATTAAACACGCCGGTATGCAGGGCCTGTTCGGGCCAATGCGACTGCTGCAGGCGCCCGGGTCAAAAACGGGGCGCTGAAAGACAAGCGGCGCGGGATTTGTTATACTTGACTAAATCATTCAACTAATCCGGTCTTCTCTGCAACCTGGCGAAGAGTTTGAATTAGTTAGTTTTGAATTGGCAAGATTTTACCATTTCCCGAGGATGCGATGCGTTTGACCACCAAAGGCCGTTTTGCTGTGACAGCCATGATCGATCTTGCCCTGCGCCAGGGTAAGGGACCGGTCACGCTTGCCGGCATCAGCCAGCGCCAGGCCATTTCGCTCTCGTACCTGGAACAATTGTTTGGCAAGTTGCGCCGGCATGCCATCGTCGAATCGATCCGCGGCCCCGGCGGCGGCTACAGCCTGGCCCGCCAGGCGGACAAGGTGACGGTGGCCGACATCATCATCGCCGTCGACGAGCCCCTGGATGCCACCCAGTGCGGCGGCAAGGAAAATTGCCACGGCGCGGATCCGGCCACGGGCGCCCGCTGCATGACCCACGAATTGTGGTCGACCCTGAACGAGAAGATGGTCGACTACCTCGATTCCGTGTCCCTGCAAGACCTGGTCGACCAGCAGCAGATGAAAGAACACAAGCATCTCGCCGAGCAGGCGGTGGTAGTGGTGCACCGCAGCCAGGCAACCGCCGAGCACAACTGATCAAACGAGCACATCAAGATTACTGGAGTACGACACATGAACGCGCCCTTGGACAAAGAATTGAACCCCAGCCTGGAGCACAGCTTCACGCCAGCCCCGCATTTTCCGATCTACATGGATTACTCGGCCACGACGCCGATCGATCCCCGCGTGGCCGACAAGATGATTCCCTACCTGCGCGAACAGTTCGGCAATCCCGCCTCGCGCAGCCATATGTACGGCTGGACTGCGGAAGCGGCCGTGGAAGAGGCGCGTGCCGAGGTGGCCAAGCTGGTGGGCGCCGATCCCCGCGAAATCATCTGGACCTCGGGCGCCACCGAATCGAACAACCTGGCCTTGAAAGGTGCGGCGCACTTCTACAAGACCAAGGGCAAGCACATCATCACCGTCAAGACCGAGCA
>JACXTT010008300.1_pt1 | contig 14418 bp, 10 predicted proteins | sample 9270951 | NCBI WGS metagenome assembly JACXTT01 (sample SAMN15532306, study PRJNA645909) | rock metagenome | isolation source: weathered quartz diorite | place: Puerto Rico | collected 2017-06-21
TCGGTTAAGCGGCCAGCCGGTTTGACAGCTAACTTGCCATCAGCAGTAGGGGTGAACGTGAACCCTTGCCGTTCGAGCTGATGAAGCAATTCGATAGCGCTCATTCAAAACAACTCCTCTTTTCGTGCATCGTTCGTGAAGGTTGCGTCTCGTGTCTCATTTTCTTCATCAACGGAGTAAACGCCCTTTCTGGAAGAGGCATTTGACAAGGGTTCTTGAGATGTTTTCTCTGTTGCCCTTGATTCTTCTGCAGACGAAGTAAAGTCTTCTTCAGAATCCGCTTTTCTTGCGGGTTCGGAGTCATCTTTTTCTTTGTTGCCAGTATTCATGGGGTCCACAGAGTTACCTTCCTCTCTGGCCCCACTCTCATCAGGGTTTTCTCCAGGGTCATTACTCTGTCGCCCGTGTCCTTCAGAAGTAGATGCTGTAATGGGGAAGAGTGCTTTCGGCGTCCCTTTCCCGCGTCCTGAAGGGAGGGGTTTAATCTGCCAGCGTACGCCATCCCGCTCAGAAATCAGTAAACGTGATGCTTTTTGTGTGAGCTTGTAATCGTCTTGGAGAAAGGTTTCCGCCTCGGTTTTTAAGATAGGATCTTGAAGATCCACACGCTCTTTGACGAGGAGAGTGAGGGCGTCCGCCGCTGTTTTCAGCTTCGCATTTTTCAGGTTTTCCGCGTTCCGGACGGTCTCTTCCCCTGTCTGCAGAATCTCCTCAGTGACATCACGCAGTGTCCAGGGTACGTTTGGGGCGAGCTGTAACTCTACGCAGAAGGGTTCGGGCTCCGCCGCTAAGCGAAACTTCGCGGGGATAAAAGCAAGACGGTAATCGGTACGCCCTTTGCGCCGAGCAGCACGTTCGGCCCAGTTCGCCGCCCCATCTGCTGGGAGTTCTAACCACCAGGGCCGTTTGCCCGAGGGGACAAATCCGGTAGCGTCTCGTACTTCAAACTGAATATCCGCCCGGTCTGCCCATTCTCCGCGCCCACGGATATTGGTGCCGGTCTTTTCTGTGTTTTGCAGAAGTATGATGCCGATATTGCGATGGGCCAGGTCGAGCAAAGTCGCCAAGACTTCGCTATTTTGTTTCCCCTCTTTTTCGGTGATGCCTTCTGTTGATGCACCTACCGAGTCAATGACGACCACATCATAGTCTTCTACCGGAAACTGCGCCCACACGCGGCGGTCCTTGAGGTCTGGCGCGTCTTGGCGTGTTAAGACGCGTAGATTTTTTGCGCCCGCGGCACCCCAAGCGCGGAGCCGTTGTTTCAGGGTTGCAACCGGGTTTTCGCGATCGAGTAGGAGCACGCGAGACAGAGTCACCTGCTCGCCGCGAAAGACGCCGCCAGTAGCGAGAGCGACGATCAGCGCGTGAATCAGCTGCGTCTTGCCAATGCCTTTGGGGGAATCGATCAAAGTGATCGCTCCGGGGACTACGAGGTCTTTGGCTAAGCCGGTGAACTCTTTTTCTTCTTCAGCAAGAAACTCAGGTGCCGCCTTCGCCCGAGCCCAGGGATTTTCGTTTGCTCCAGAGAGTGTATCCTCATTAGATCCTCGCCCATCGCCTTGGAACACTGCACCGTTTCCCTTCGTGTCCCACCAATCGCGTTTTTCCGTAGCGATCGAGCCACACCACTTTTTCAGCGCATTCACGACAGGACTAGGGAAGACCTCCGCGAGAGACGGGATTCCTTTGATCGCCCGATCAGCGCGGGCTTTTCGGTAGGTATCTGTGACTGCATGGACCCTGTCCGCGACACGCCTATGTCCGTCTATTGTTGCTGCAATTTCAACGAGACGACGCGCGTCGTCTTCATGGACCCCACAAGAATAGAGTAATCCGGCCACTTTTAGGCCGGTGTCGTGTCGACCAGGAGACGGCCAGTGTTCGGCGAGAGTCGCCGCGATCGCGATAAAGGCTACTCGTCTGCGTAACTCACTATAGGTGATGATAAAGGGCTCTCCAAAGGCGTCCCACCGATAACGAACTTCTTCGGTATAGTCGGGGTGAAGGGAAGGGGCGACGATTGATTGTTGCCCATTACCACGCAGCTCCACAACAGTCGTTTCGTCTTCGCCTATTGTGTAGGCAAATTTTTCCGGCTTGACGTTCGGCTGAATTTCGCTCCCAGGGTCTACGATTCGGTAGAGGTAGTGAGAACGTGGCCTTTCATCATGGCCACTAATGAGGCCAGTTTCCGGCAAAAAATGAGACGCTGCAGCAACAGCGTACGAAGTATCAAGATCGACATCCGCAAGCCCGTTGGACAGGAGGCCTAAGAGAATCCCGATATTCTTTACCGAGCGAAAGCACGCATCTATTTCCTCGTCCGTGCAGTGAAATTTTTGCCAGTTTGGGAAACCCGGATTTTTACCATTCAAAATGGGAATGGGCGAGAAGCCGCATTCGCGGTACCGACGCGCCCAGGCAACGGTATTATCCTCGCCTTGCTCAATCGATTGTGGAAGCATTTATCTCACATTCCTGCTGGCCACGAGAAAATTTTTCTAGCATCAAAGTTGCCGCTTCGGCTTTTTTCTGAGGGAACTGTATTGTTGTTTTTGTTTTCTTATTGAACGCAATAAAGAATGTTTATTTGTCAAGAGTAACTATTCGCAAACAGTAGTATGGGGAAGGGTTGCTCGTAATCATTTCCCTGTCATCTCTGCTACGACCTCGTCAACAATTTTAGCGAGGTTATTCTCGGCCCGAGACGCTTCTAAGAACCTCTTAACCTCAGAACGTCGAACCAGCGTCTTGCGTTTCGAAGGGCGATACGCGGTGAGGATTCCCGTTTTAATCCACTCAAAGAATGTTCTTCTTGACAATGAAAACTCTTCCTCAAACCGTCTGAAATCGAGCCATATTTCTTTCTCATCCATTTTCGAATACCTCCAAGCACGCATAATAGCCTCTTGAAGATCATTTTGCATAAATGATATAGTCATAAATATGTCAAAATATGAGATGCAACTTCACGGAAATACTTTGCTGTGGTGCTGGGTGCCTGGCAGAACTCCGAAAAAATTGAAGCTGTATGATTATGAGCCGTTGGGTGAGTTCACCGCGCTCGTGACCCTTAGGCAGAGACGAGAGTCTCTACAGCAAAACGAAAGACCTATAGAGGAGAGAGCATGGGACGATTTAGAAGACCATGAGCGTAGTCAGAAGGCGAAGGAAATTCTCTCTTTTGCGCAGAAGTGGGGACCGATTGGACTTTGTGTACATCATCGACCACTAGATCATGGTAAGGTAGCGGGGCACGGATTTGATGCTCAGCTAGAGCAAGATCCTGACACACCTGCAGGCAAAGAAATCGATTGGGACCAGCAAGAAGCCCTCCTCTTAGGACGGGACCAAGGTCTTAACGCATCTGCAGAAGAAGAAAGCATTACGAGAGAAGCTCTCCGAGTGTGGCGCAGGGACCCGGGTCTCATTCCTCTGACAACCGGCAGAAGAATTACTGAGAAAGAACCTCTCAAAATGTGGCGGATTGAGATGTCACTTTGTCAGCCACGGGTAGTCTATATTGGTGATAAGCTGTATTTTGCTGAGTCTCTCGCTGCGTGGTGGCGTTTAGCAAAAGCCGCTACCGCACTTCATCGCATTTTTTGGGAGCGACGTACCAACAAGCCTCGTCCGTCTGTCGAACCCTTACGCATACTGACGAGGATAGCACGCCAAATCGATTCACCGATCAACGCTAGTAGTGGATTCTTAGAGGAAGATAACAAGGATATTCCCCGTTCTTGGAGTGGCGCTTGGCCTTTGATCAGTGATTTTTTGAATGACTGGCTTGTCAGCGCACCAGTGAGATTTCGCTGTGAAATAGACGAGAAGGCAAAACTTCAGATTGACTTTGTAGTCGGTGATGAGCGTGGTATTTTTCCGGTCTTGACGGCACAGCTTTTGGCCCTTCTTTCCACCTCGGAAGGGGCAACCATCTGTTCGGGCTGTCGCCTTCCTTTTATTCGAACTCGTACACCGCCGCGAGGAAACCGTGCGTACTGCCTTGGGTGCCAAGAGGCAAATCGCCCTCAGCGTGACGCCACAAACGATTATCGCAAGCGAGAAAAAGAGCGATCGAAAAAAAGAACGATAAAGTAAGAGAAACATCACCTTTTCGAGTCGCCATTTTGGGGCTTCATAGATATATCGAAGAATGGTATGCCCCTTCCGATTTCGACCACTCTATGCAAAGCTTCGAGGCCAAGAAGGGACACCAAGCTCATCAGGAGTAGCGAGAGCAAGAAGGTAGTATGAGAGACACAAATCTAAACTGGATTGCCAACTTCATTTGGGGCATCGCTGACGACGTGTTGAGAGATGTCTACGTTCGTGGCAAATACCGCGACGTGATTCTCCCCATGGTCGTGATCCGTCGTCTCGATGCCGTCTTGGAACCGACGAAGCAGGCAGTATTGAACATGAAGAAATCACTTGAGGCTGCCAACATTACGAACCAGGATGCTGCGCTGCGGCAGGCTTCAGGCCAAGCTTTCTACAATGCCTCACCCTTTACTCTGCGAGACTTACGCGCCCGCGCCAAAGCGCAACAGCTCAAGGCGGACTTCGAAGCGTACCTTGACGGCTTTTCCCCCAACGTTCAGGAGATTTTGGAGAAGTTCAAGTTTCGCAACCAGATTCCTACCCTGGTGGACGCTGATATCCTCGGCAGTCTGATCGAGAAATTTCTCGACCACTCCATCAATCTAAGTCCTCAGCCTGTGCTCCACACCGATGGCTCGGAGCGGCTCCTGGCTCTCGATAACCACACCATGGGCACCATCTTCGAGGAGTTAATCCGCCGCTTCAACGAAGAAAACAATGAAGAGGCGGGAGAACACTTCACGCCGCGCGATGTCGTGAATCTCATGGCGGCTCTCATTTTTCGGCCAATCGTCGAACAGATTGAGTCCAGTACGTATGCGGTCTACGACGGCGCTTGCGGCACTGGCGGCATGCTGACAGTCGCTGAGGAGCGGCTCGCGCAAATCGCACGCGAACACAATAAAGACGTTTCTGTCCATCTCTTCGGCCAGGAAGTTAATCCTGAAACTTACGCGATCACGAAAGCCGACCTGCTTCTCAAGGGTGAGGGTGAAGAGGCGGAGAATTTCCACCTTGGTTCGACGCTTTCACAAGATGGATTCCCCTCCCTGGAATTCGATTTCATGCTCTCTAACCCGCCCTACGGAAAAAGCTGGAAGACAGATCTTGATCGCTTGGGTGGGAAGGGAGATATTCGCGACCCACGTTTTGTCATCGAGCATGCAGGTGAGCCAGAGTTAAGCCTCATCACTCGCTCTAGTGACGGTCAGTTGATGTTCCTGGTCAATGCATTAACAAAGATGAAACCTAACACGCCGCTCGGCAGCCGCATTGCTGAGGTGCACAACGGCTCCTCGCTATTCACTGGCGACGCCGGTCAGGGCGAGAGCAACATTCGTCGCTGGATTCTGGAGAACGATTGGCTTGAGGCGATTATCGCTCTTCCACTCAACATGTTCTATAACACCGGGATCGCCACCTATATCTGGGTGCTCACTAACCGAAAGCCTGCACATCGCCAGGGCAAGGTGCAGCTCATCGATGCTACCGCCTGGTACAAGCCCCTCCGAAAGAATTTAGGCAAAAAGAATTGTGAGCTGTCGGAGGAGGACATCCAACGGATCGTAGATACGTTCCTTACTTTTGAGGAAAGTGAGCAGTCCAAAATCTTCTCTAATGAGGCTCTCGGTTACTGGAAGATCACCGTCGAACGCCCGCTACGCCTACGGATAGATCTGTCCGACGCTGCCCGGGTGCAGTTCCATCGTGTATGCAAGGCGGTGGACGAAGAGCCGCTCGCAAATCTTGTTGACCGCGTAGCAAAGACACTCGGCCATGGCCCACATTTAGATTTCAACCAGTTTATGGCTGTGGTCGAGCACGATGCAGACCGACACAACGTCAAGCTAACGGCAAAACGACAGAAGCTGCTGCAAACCGCTCTTGCTGAAAAGGACGAGTCTGCCGAGCCGGTCATGAAAAAATTGTACAAACCTGGCAAACTCGAAGCCGATCCGCTACGAGGCCGATTCGCTGTAACGCTGGAGGGCAAGCCTTGTGTGATGGAATACGAACCTGACACGGACCTGCGCGATACCGAACAAGTGCCTTTGTTGGAAGAGGGCGGCGTCGAAGCCTTCTTCCGTCGTGAAGTACTGCCGCATGTTTCGGATGTGTGGATTGATGAATCCTCCACAAAGATCGGCTACGAGATCTCGTTCACTCGTTACTTCTACAAACCGCAGCCGCTGCGCACCTTAGAGGAAATCCGCGCCGATATTGAAGCGCTGGAGCACGAGACTGAGGGCTTACTTGAACAGATATTGGTGGAAACGGAGAGGCATAATGAGTCTGAGGCTCAAGCCCTATCCTGAATACAAAGACTCCGGCGTGCCGTGGCTAGGGAAGATCCCAGCACATTGGGGGATCCGACGTGGCAAGGGGCTATTCCAGTGCATTGATGTCCGCTCCTCGACCGGACAAGAAGAATTGTTGACTGTGTCTTCCGAGCGAGGTGTGGTGCCAAGGCACTCCGCTAATGTAACAATGTTCAAGGCAGAATCGTATGTCGGCTACAAGCTGTGCTGGCCCGGAGACTTAGTTATCAACAGCCTATGGGCTTGGGCTCAGGGGCTGGGAGTATCGCAGTACCACGGCATTGTAAGTTCTGCGTATGGCGTTTATCGCCTCCAGTCAAAGTTCAAAGAGTACTCAAAGTTTATTCACCAGTTGGTCCGGTCTAGCCTCTTTCAATGGGAACTCCAGGTACGCTCAAAGGGTATTTGGATTTCACGTCTTCAGCTGACGGATGAAGCGTTCCTGGCAGCCCCGTTTCCGTTGCCACCTTCGGATGAGCAGGCAGCCATTGTCTGCTTCCTCGACCACTTTGATTGGCGTATCAATCGCCTCATCCGTGCCAAGCAGAGGATGATCAAACTGTTGGAAGAACAGAAGCAGGCTATTATTCACCGCGCGGTGACTCGGGGCCTCGACCCCGACGTCCGCCTCAAGCCCTCGGGCGTGGAATGGTTGGATGCTATTCCGGAGCACTGGAAGGAAATCCGTCTGAAGTTCTTGGTGCGAAAGATTACGGATGGTGAACACATCTCACCCTCGTTGGTTGGTGAGGGTATCCCACTCCTTTCCGCAAAAGACATCAGGGACCGAATGATCCTCTATGATGTCAATAAATTCGTAACTCAGGATCAAGCAGAGCAGTTCTGGGGCCGATGCCGACCGGAACATGGCGATCTCTTGGTTGTTAGTCGTGGCGCAACGATTGGTCGTGTTGCTCTTGTTGAGAAAAACATACCGTTCTGCCTGATGGGAAGTGTCATCCTGTGTAAACGAAGGGACGCTTACGCTAAGGAGTTCCTTTACTACGCTTTGAACGCACATCATGCACAAACATCGCTGTGGTTCACTTCAGCATCCAGCGCTCAACAGGCGATTTATATACGAGACGTTGCAGAGCTGCGGTTGCCGATGCCTCCGTCAGCTGAGCGTGAAGACATTGTGCGCCACTTGGAGGAATTGCTTAGTGGTATTAGGGATGCGGCAGACCGCACACGTCGTGAAATCTTCCTCCTCCGCGAATACCGAACCCGCCTGATTGCTGACATGGTAACGGGCAAGCTTGACGTGCGAGGTGTAGAGCTGCCTGAATTAGAGGAAACTGGTGTTCTGGAAGAGCTGGATGGAGAGGTAGCCGCTGAGGATCTGGATTCGGATACCGAAAGCGACGATGAGAACATAGCGGAAGAAGTGGAAAGCGCATGAGTGCGCCACCGCCCAACCCGAAAATTTACCATATTACGCATGTAGACAACCTGCCATCCATTATTACAGCTGGCAGCATCAGCTCGGATGCCCAACGAATCCGGCAAGGATTTGCAAACATTAGCATTGGTATAACAAAGATCAAAAGGCGGAGGTTAGACGAACTCAATGTCGCATGCCACCCTCGCACCACAGTGGGTCAGTACGTACCGTTTAACTTCTGCCCACGGTCGGTAATGTTGTTCATCATCCATCGTGGGAACAATCGAGATCTCTCTTATCGGGGTGGTCAACAACCGATCGTTCATCTTGAAGCGGATCTTAACAGAGTGGTGCAATGGGCTGAGGCGAATAACCGGCAATGGGCGTTCAGTAAAAGTAACGCCGGGGCCCGTTACACAAAGTTCTTCAATCGACTCGACCAACTTGATGAGATCGACTGGGCGGCGGTGACTGCCGTAGACTTTCGCGACTCAATAATAAAAGAAGAGAAACAGGCGGAGTTTCTGGTATTTGATGAATTTCCTTGGTATCTCATTGAGCAGATTGGTGTGATGAATCGGCGAATGGCGGAACAGGTCGTTGCTCTCGTGCAACAGGCAACACATCAGCCCACTGTAAGAGTTCAGTACGGTTGGTACTATTGAGCGCGACAAGGGGAATGGCCATGATTGAATTAAAACACAACGATATTGTTACTGCGGATGCTGAAGCTTTAGTCAACACGGTCAACTGCGTTGGCGTGATGGGCCGTGGCATCGCTTTGCAATTTCGCAAAGCTTTTCCCGAGAATTTTGCCGCCTATAAGGTTGTTTGTGATCGTGGCGAGTTGCATCCTGGCCAATTGTTTGTGTACGTTCAAAACCAACTAACTAATCCACGCTACATCATCAATTTTGCCACTAAAGATCATTGGAAGGGAAAAAGTCGCCTCAATTATATTGATTCAGGCTTGAAAGCGCTGGTGCAAGAAGTGCAGCAACGAGGTATCCATTCGATCGCGATTCCGCCATTAGGTTGTGGGTTAGGAGGACTGAGCTGGAGTGATGTGCGTCCACGGATCGAACATGCATTCTCGGCTTTGCCCGATGTCCGCGTTTTGTTGTACGAACCGCATGGCGCGCCGGAGGCTTCTTCCATGGTCAAAGGCCAGCAAGCGCCCAAAATGACCGTTGGGAGGGCTGCCCTATTGGGACTGATGAATCAGTATCTGGCGGCGCTGATGGACCCTTTCGTTTCTTTGCTGGAGATCCATAAGCTTATGTATTTCATGCAGGAGACAGGAGAAAAGCTCAAACTACAGTACAGCAAAGGAACCTACGGTCCGTACGCCGAAAATTTACGGCATGTGTTGAATGTTATCGAAGGGTACTTCATCCATGGATACGGAGACGCTGAAGATGCTCCGGGTACCCAGATTGAATTAGTACCAGATGCAATCAATCAGGCTCAGGCTTTTCTTCAGCATCATGCAGATACTAACGCGCATTTCGATCGAGTGGCGGATCTTGTCGAAGGCTTTGAGACGCCCTTTGGTATGGAGTTGCTCTCCACAGTCCATTGGGTCGCGACACGCGAGACGAGTGCTACTGTAGATGAGGTTATCGAGAAAACCTATGCATGGAACAGCCGCAAGCGCATGTTTGACCCGGCGCAGATTCGTATTGCCTGGGATGTTTTGCGTCAGAAGGGTTGGTTATCCACAGAGGCGTAAAGAAAAGCAATGCCAACGACGGATACCAGCGAGAAAGGGCTCGAAACTCTCATTGTCGCTGCGCTTACAGGTGAAATCGGAGAGGCTCAAGTCGAAAAAGACATTGCGAGTGAAACGCTCGTCCCTTTTGGTAGCGCTGGTTACGTGCAAGGCGATCCTAAAGACTACGATCGCGACCACGCGGTAGATTTTCCTAAATTGCTAGCTTTTCTGCGCGCGACACAACCAAAGGTTATCGAACAACTGGGGCTTGCAGAAGATGGCCCCAAGCGCCAACAGTTTCTCGCGCGACTGCAAGGCACGATCGCCAAGCAAGGGGTCGTCGAAGCGCTACGCAAGGGCGTGAAACACGGCCCGGCCTCAGTAGATCTTTTTTACGGTACGCCTTCGTCGGGCAATACCAAAGCGATCGAACGTTTCGAGGCTAACGTTTTCAGTGTCACCCGCCAGTTGCGCTACAGCAAAGATGAGACCCAGTTAGCCCTTGACCTTGCTCTATTTATTAATGGTCTCCCCATTGCCACGTTTGAGTTGAAAAATCGCCTCACCAAACAGACTGTGGAAGACGCCGTGCAACAATACAAGCGCGATCGCGATCCGCGCGAGCTACTTTTTCAGTTTGGTCGCTGTTTGGTGCACTTCGCTGTCGACGATCAAGAGGTGCGTTTCTGTACCCATCTCACAGGAAAAGATTCTTGGTTTTTACCTTTTAACAAAGGCTACAACGACGGTGCAGGCAATCCGCCGAATCCAGATGGTTTGAAGACCGATTACCTGTGGCGTGGGATTCTCACCCGTAAAGGACTCACCGATATCCTGGAAAACTACGCGCAGGTCGTGGAAGAGAAAAACGAGAAGACCGGCAAGAAAAAAGCGATACAAATCTCTCCTCGCTATCATCAGCTTGACGTGGTACGAAAGCTTCTCGCTGACGTGAAGGGCCGGGGCGCAGGCCGTTGCTACTTGATTCAACATTCAGCGGGGAGCGGCAAGAGCAATTCTATCGCTTGGCTAGCGCATCAACTTGTGGGCCTAGAAAAAGATAGCACCCCGATTTTCGACTCGGTCATCGTAGTGACTGACCGCAAGGTGTTGGACAAGCAAATCCGGGACACTATCAAGCAGTTTGCTCAGGTGGCTGCTACTGTGGGACATGCAGAACATTCAGGTGATCTTCGAAGGTTTCTCGAAAGCGGAAAGAAGATCATCATCACTACCGTCCAAAAATTCCCTTTTGTACTGGACGAGATTGGCAACGACCATCGCGGGCGGAAATTCGCTATTGTCATAGACGAAGCGCACTCTAGCCAAGGAGGGCGCACGGCGGCGCAAATGAACATCGCACTCTCGCCTGAGGGCGGTGAAGAGGAGGGTGAGACTACTGAAGACGCTATTAACCGCATCATGGAAGCCCGCAGGATGTTGCCGAACGCCAGCTATTTCGCCTTCACTGCCACACCAAAGAATAAGACCTTAGAAGTTTTCGGCGAGCCTTGGCCGGAAGGAGACGTTGTCAAGCATCGGCCTTTTCACAGTTACACTATGAAGCAGGCAATCCAAGAGGGTTTTATTCTCGATGTTTTGAGGAACTACACACCAGTAGACAGCTACTATCGGCTCGCGAAGAAGATTGAAGACGACCCTGAATTTGACACCAAGAAAGCGCAGAAGAAATTGCGCCGTTACGTGGAGTCGCATAGTCATGCTATTCGCGAGAAAGCTGAGATTATGGTGGACCATTTCCAGGAGCAGGTCTTGGCCAAGCAAAAGATTGGAGGCCAAGCGCGGGCCATGGTGGTGACCAGCAGCATTGAGCGAGCCATCCAATACTTCAATGCGATCCGTGACTACCTGAAAGAGTGCAAGAGCCCATACCAAGCCATCGTCGCTTTCTCCGGAGAACATGAATATGGCGGTCAACAAGTGACCGAAGCTTTCCTAAACGGCTTTGCCAGCAATCTCATTCCAGAACGCATTCGTGAGGAACCGTACCGCTTCCTAATCTGCGCTGAGAAATTTCAGACTGGCTACGACGAGCCGCTTCTCCACTCGATGTATGTAGACAAGCCACTTTCCGGCATCAAAGCAGTGCAGACACTTTCCCGCCTCAACCGGGCCCACCCGAAGAAACATGACACTTTCGTGCTCGATTTTCAAAATAATGTTGACATGATCAGACAGGCGTTCGAAGGCTACTACCGTACGACGATTCTCAGCTCAGAGACTGATCCTAATAAACTCCATGATCTGAAATCTGCGTTGGATGCCTATCAGGTGTACGACGACGCAACCGTGGCGCAATTGGTTGAGCGCTATCTGAGCGGGGCAGACCGTGACCGACTCGATCCACTCCTTGATAGCTGCGTAGCGACCTATGTCGACACGCTTGATGAAGATGGGCAGGTAGATTTCAAAGGCAAAGCTAAAGCCTTCGTCCGCACGTACGGTTTTCTCGCTTCAGTGCTACCGTTTAGCAATCCCGAGTGGGAGAAGCTCTCCATCTTTCTCAACTTCCTGATCCCAAAGCTGCCCGCGCCTAAAGAAGAGGACTTATCGAAGGGCATTCTTGAATCCATCGACATGGATAGTTACCGCGCCGAAGTACGCTCGGCGATCGCCATAGAACTGGCCGATCAAGATGCCGAGATTGAACCTACACCTACGAGTGGGGGCGGTCGCAGACCAGAGCCGGAGTTAGATCGTCTGAGTAACATTTTACGCGTGTTCAACGATCAATTCGGCAACATCGATTGGAAAGATGCCGACAAGATCCGTCAGGTTATCGCCGAAGAAATTCCCGTAAAAGTCGCGGCAGACAAGGCTTACCAAAATGCGATGAAGCATTCTGACAAACAGAATGCTCGTATCGAACATGACAAAGCGCTACAGCGAGTGCTCATCGAACTTTTGTCTGATCATACCGAGCTGTTCAAACAGTTCAGCGACAATGCCGCGTTCAAGAAGTGGCTAACAGATACGATATTTTCTGCAACCTATACTCCCCCAACTCCATAACTAAATAGACGAGCCTTTAATGAACTAGATCTCACAGTTTGTTTGGTTGCGGATAGGTTGCGTGTTGGTGCGTGCAAGAAGATGAATGAAAGAACAAAGCCCTTGAAAATTCAATGATTTCAAGAGCTTAGGCCACTCTACGAACCTGTAGGCCGTGTGTTCGAATCACGCAGGGCGCACTCTCTTCCCTTCTTGAGTCTTTTTACGATTGAGGAGAGAAGAGGGTTGACTCGTTGCAACTCTCTTCCTCTACTGGCGCAAAAGAAAAGAGCTACGCGCGTGCGGCTTGCGCGGAAGCTTTACTAAACGAGACTTCTCCAATTTCTGAGCCGCTTAAAACGACTAACAACACGGCTTCTTCTTCCCCAACGTTGCGGAATCCTTCTTGCGTTCCGGCTGGAAAGGAAATTGTGTCCCACTGCTTGAGCGTGACTTCGTTCTCGCCTTTGTCTCCCCAGAAAAATGCGCACGAGCCGGAGAGGACGACGAAGACTTCCGGTTTGGGGTGGCTGTGCAGCGGCGCGCCTTTTCCAGGACTGACTTTGTTCACCGCCATGGTGAAGCCATGCTCCCCTGCAATGGCTGGCGTGGTTTTGCCGGCGCGTCCAATCAACGCATATCCTTGCGCGCCATCCGGCTTGTAATTTTTGATGAAGCTCGAGTAATCAATCGGCTGGAGATCCTGATACCGAGCGATGCGCGCCTCGTGTCCTTCCTGCGAAGTTTGTGTGCTCATACGACCCTCCTTTTGGTTGATGAGATGATTTTCTCTGCTCTTCGCGTCCTACCATCCTGCTGACCGGAGAGCAAGTCGTCCTCTCCACTCTTTCTTCGTGCTGTCTCAAAGTGCTAGAGAAAGAGATACTCGCCACATTTCTCAAAAGGAGCACTCGTATGACGTATCAACAACTTCGTCTCGACCAAGTGACAATCGCGGCGACAGGGTTTAAGGGACCAGAAGGGGTTACGGTCGATCGCGACGGCAACGTGTATGGCGGTGGGGCTGATGGGGTAATTCGCAAACTTTCTCTAGACGGTAAGGTGACGGAGTTCGCCCAGACCGGCGGCCGTCCAGCTGGGATGGCGCTTGATCGGCAGGGGAATCTCTTTGTATGTGATGTCGGCAAAGCGGCTGTTTTAAAAGTCACTCCGAGCGGCGCCGTGAGTCTTTTTGCAGATCAGGCTGGCGGGGTGCGGCTGACGCTCCCCAATTTTCCGGTCTTTGATGCGGAAGGCAATCTTTATGTGTCCAATTCTACTGACCACGTCCTTACCAGCGTTGCTGATGTCATAGAAGAAATTCGCCACCCGGTTGCCAAAGGCGCCTTGGTGCGTTTACGGCCAAACGGACAAGGGGAAGTCGCGGCTACTGGTCTATACTTCGCCAACGGCACGGCTATCGATCCACAAGAGGAAGCGGTCTACGTGCTGCAATCGAGCCAAAACGATTGCGTTCGCGTTCCTATGCGTAAGGACGGGACGCATGGCAAACCCGAAACCTTCGGTGAGAAACTTGGAGGGCTTCCCGATGGGATGGCTTTTGACGCTGAAGGTTTCTTGGTTATTACGTTGCCGATGATCAATCGGCTCGTGGTGCTTGATCCGCAAGGGCGCTTATCGATACTGCTTGACGATCCAGAAGGGAAGAAGACAAAGGGCCCCACAAACTGCGCGTTTGGCGGTCCGCAATTCGATGATTTATACATCGCGCATCTTGAGGCCGACCACGTTGCGAAAGTGCATTTAGGCTTCAAGCAAGAATAACTTCCGGATTATGAACCGAGGTGATAGGCTGCCGACATGGATAGACGAGAGGCAGTCATGCGAGAGAAGTATGCCGCACTCACGGCGCATTTGACGGA
>JACXTT010008301.1_pt1 | contig 14418 bp, 10 predicted proteins | sample 9270951 | NCBI WGS metagenome assembly JACXTT01 (sample SAMN15532306, study PRJNA645909) | rock metagenome | isolation source: weathered quartz diorite | place: Puerto Rico | collected 2017-06-21
CAAGGTAAATATCGCCGAATATGGATTATTTACATGGGAACAATAATGATACAAAAAACGGCGCAAAGGCGCGCCATCTCTTGCTTAGCTGTGTTTCGGGCCCGCAAACTTCGGGCTAGCTGTTCAGCTCACGGGCTACCCGCGCCATGCATGCGATGGCGTTCTGCGCCATCGGCGATGGCGTCCTGTTGCGAAGACTCACCACCCCCATTTCGGAATACAGCGCGGGCAGTCCCCGGATTTGCAGCGGCAGCAGCGCACCTGACTCAACATCTGCCTGCATCGAAGCCTGCGTCGCGGCCAGCACCGTGTCGGTGGACAACGCAACGCGCCGGAGCACGGCGATGTCATCGCATTCCAGCGCAAGGACGGCGTCCTGCCCCCCAGGCAAGCCAAGCATTTTCGCCAGCGCGACCCGCACCGGGCTTGGCAGCTTCGTGGCCGCAACGCCGTATGTCCAGGCGTCCTGCAATGAACAATCACGTCCTGCGAGCGGATGCGCGGCGCGGACGTAGAGGTCGCCGCGCTGCTTGCCCAGCGGTCGAACATCCAGCGCCGCGTCATCGGGCAGGTCGCGCACATCCGCGACGAAAAACTCGATGTCCTCCGCACGCAGGCGCTCCAGCAACTGCTGCCAGTTACTCTCCTCCACGCGCAAGGCAACCTCCGGATGCAAGCACCGCAGCTCGGTCAGCACGGGCGGCAAGAGGGTCGCGGACGGAAAGGGCCCGATGCCAAACGCGGTGTCGCCCAACTGGCTGTCGCGATAGAGATCGACATCGCGCTGCAGGCAGCGCGCATCGAACAGCAGCCGCCGCGCCCGCGCGATCACGAATTCGCCGGCCGGGGTTGGCCGCACGTCTCCGACGTCGCGGTCGAACAGGCGGATGCCAAGCTCGCCCTCAATGGCCTGGATGCTGCGGCTGAAGGCTGGCTGGCTAAGGTGAACGCGCTCCGCCGCCCGTGCGAAATGCAACGCGTCGGCAAGGGCCAGAACATGGCTGAGGCGGCGAAGGTCCATCATTTCAATGCTCCATGCGCATTGGATCATTGCAAAGTATGCATTGGACGCATCGACACGGCAAGCCTACAGTCATCCGGACCCTGGAGTCAGACAGACCATAACGATCGGAGACGCCCCAATGAGTCCGCAGTTACAGAACATACTGATCGTGACGCTCATGCTTGGCTTTGCCGGGCTGGAGATCCTCACGCGGCGCTATAAAAATAGCGTTCGCGCCACACGGGACGACACCAGGCTGGAACTGGCGATGTTCCTGAGCTTGCTGGCGGTGGTGCAGCCGTTGCTCTTGCTCGCCACGAACATGCTCTGCACATCGCTGATTCCGGAGCAGCGCGGCGCCTGGGCGAGCCTGCCGTGGTGGGCCATGGCCGCGATCCTGCTGGTTTGCGATGACCTGACCCAGTACTGGTGGCATCGCATCTCGCATACCCCGCTGTTGTGGCCATTGCACCGTGCGCACCACACCGCACAGTACATGAGCATCCGCATCACGTACCGCAACAACTTCTTCTATTACCTGATGATGCCGGGCCTGTGGGCCGCGGGGGTGCTGCTGTACCTCGGCTTTGCCAAGGTCTATGGCGTCTACTTCGTCATCAAGATCGCGGTGATTCTCGGAGCGCATAGCGCATGGCGCTGGGACCAGCCCCTCTACAAGATCCGCGCGCTGCACCCGCTGATGTGGCTGCTGGAACGGACCATCTCGACGCCTGCCACGCACTGGGCCCATCACGCGCTGACGAACGAGGACGGCATCGGGCATTACAAGGGCAACTTCGGCAATCTCCTGTTCTTCTGGGACGTCCTGTTCGGCACCGCCTACATCACGCGCAAGTACCCGGCCAAGGTCGGCCTGCAGGACGATCTGATCTTTGGCCAGGAGCGCTGGTTCATCCAGATGTTCTACCCGCTGTTCCAGTCCCGACGCGCACATTCCGCGCTGCGCTTCGGCGGCCGCGCCTATGCCGAAGAGGAAACCCGCTCCGATGCGCCCCCGCAGGCTACCGAACAAAGGAGGTCGGCATGAACGACCGCGCACTGACAGACCAGCAGGCCAGCCAGGCCATTGAGCAAGCCCGCGTGGAATCGGTATTCGCCCGTCAGCAGCAAGCCTTCCTCCATGACACCTGCCCGGATGCCGGCACGAGGCGCAACCACCTGCGAGCACTCAGGCGGCAACTGCTGCGCTACCAGGACGTGCTGGCCGAGGCGATCTCGCGCGACTTCGGCGAGCGCGCCGTGGCCGAGACCAAGATGCTCGAAGTGCTGCCGACCGCGCTCGAGATCCGGCACGCGCTCGCGCACCTGCGCCGCTGGATGCGCCCGAGCCGGCGCATGCCCGAACTCCTGTTTGCGACCAACAGCCTGCAAGTGAGATACCAGCCCAAGGGCGTCGTCGGGGTCATCGCCACCTGGAATTTCCCGGTCTACCTGTCGCTCGGGCCGCTGGTGACGGCGCTGGCGGCGGGCAACCGCGTCATGATCAGGATGCCGGAGACCACCCCGGCCACCAACGCCACGCTCAGGAAGATGCTGGGCGAGGTCTTCGCCGAGGACCACGTTGCGCTGATCGGCGAGGAACTGGAAGACCCCGCCGTCTTCACCGCCCTGCCCTTCAACCACATTGTCTTCACCGGCTCGCCGGCGGTGGGCCGTATCGTCATGGGCCAGGCGGCGCGCAATCTCACGCCGGTCACGCTGGAACTCGGCGGCAAGTCACCGGCCATCGTGCTGCGCGACTATCCGGTGCGCGAGGCCGCCCGGAGCATCGCCCATGGCAAGGGGATCAACTGCGGGCAGATCTGCGTGGCGCCTGACTATGCACTGGTGCCGCGCGAACAGGTGGACGCCTTCGTCGAGGCATTGCAGCAGAGCTTTGGTGAGCTTTTCGGCAAGCGTACCGACACCAACGCCGATTACACGGCGCTGGCCACCGAGCGCCATGCGGCGCGGATCCGGGACCTGCTGGACGATGCACGCGCCAGGGGCGCGACGGTCATCGCCTGCGGCGAGGCTGGCAGCGGACGGCGCATGCCACTCCATATCGTCACGCATTGCACGCCCCAGATGCGCCTGATGCGCGAGGAGATCTTCGGTCCCGTCTTGCCCGTGGTGCCCTACGACACGCACGAGCAAGCGATCGAAATGGTGCAGCAGCAAGCACGCCCGCTGGCGCTGTACTGCTTCAGCCATGACAAGCCTGAACGCGAGAAGCTGCTGGCGCGCACGCATTCCGGCGGGGTCACGATCAACGACTGGGCCTGGCACGTGGTCAACCACGATGCGCCCTTCGGCGGCGTCGGCCAGTCAGGGATGGGCAATTATCACGGCGAGGAGGGGTTCCGGGAGCTGTCGCACGCGCGCACCGTGTTCAAGCGGCATCGCTTCTTTCCAATCGGCTTGTTCTATCCGCCGTATGGCAACCTTGCGCAGCGCCTGACGCTGAAGCTGTTCGCCGGACATGGCGATCCTGAGGTGAAAAGGCCCTTCTGACCAAAAAGCAAGAAGCGGAATGCTCTTGGGGGGCGGTCCATCGCACTTGCGATGATCGGCCCTCCGGCGCTTTAGTTGCTGCTGCCGCGTGGCGTCGAGCGCTTTTTTCACGGCTCCCGCTTATGTTGCATTTTGTGTTGTTATTTGGCATTTTGTGGAATAAGATTCAGCCACACGCTGATCATTCATTCCCAAGGTGCCCTACATGCCCCCACCCCTGCCCTCTCACTCCCGCGTCGTCATCATCGGCGGCGGCATCATCGGCTGCAGCGTGGCCTATCACCTGACCAAGCTGGGCTGGAAAGACGTGGTGCTGCTTGAGCAAGGGCAGCTCTCGTGCGGCACGACATGGCACGCAGCCGGCCTGGTCGGCCAGTTGCGCGCGCAGGAGAGCATGACCAAGCTGATCCGCTACTCAACCCGCCTCTACAGCGAGCTGGAAGCGGAGACCGGCCTTGGCACCGGCTGGAAGCAATGCGGGTCGCTGTCGGTGGCGCGCACGGCGGAGCGCATGACGCAACTGCGCCGCACCGCAGCGGTGGCGCGGGCCTATGGTGTTGAATGCGAAGTCATCTCTGCGTCCCAGGCCGGCGAACTGTGGCCGGTGATGCGCACCGACGACCTGCTTGGCGCGGTATGGCTGCCGGGCGACGGCAAGGCCAACCCGACGGACCTTACGCAGGCCCTGGCACGTGGCGCGCGCTCACGCGGCGCCGTGATTGCGCAGGACACCAAGGTCACCGCCATCCACAGCCGCGATGGCCGCGCCACCGGCGTGAGCTGGCGCAACAAGGCCGGCGACGAAGGCCGCATCGGCGCCGAGATCGTCGTCAACTGCGCCGGCCAGTGGGCGCGCAAGGTCGGCCAGATGTGCGGCGTGACCGTGCCGCTGCACTCGGCCGAGCACTATTACATCGTCACCGAGCGCATCGCCGGCGTGCTCCCTGACCTGCCGGTGATGCGCGACCCGGACGGCTTCATCTACTTCAAGGAAGAAGTGGGCGGGCTGGTGATGGGCGGCTTCGAGCCCAATGCCAAGCCGTGGGGCATGCAGGGCATTCCTGAGCCGTTCGAGTTCCAGTTGCTGCCTGATGACTGGGACCAGTTCGAGATCCTGATGGAGAATGCGCTGATCCGCGTTCCGGCACTGGAGTCCGCACAGGTCAAGCAGTTCTACAACGGGCCCGAGTCCTTCACGCCGGACAACAACTTCATCCTCGGCGAAGCGCCCGAGCTGCGCAATTTCTACGTGGGCGCGGGCTTCAACTCAATGGGGATCGCGTCTGCCGGCGGCGCCGGCATGGCGCTGGCGGAATGGATCGTCGCGGGCGAGCCGACCATGGACCTGTGGCCGGTCGATATCCGCCGCTTTGCCGGCTTCAACGGCAACGAGAGCTGGCTGCACGACCGCGTCAAGGAAACGCTGGGCCTGCACTACGCGATGCCCTGGCCCAACCGGGAACTGGATACGGCGCGGCCGTTCCGGCGCTCGCCGCTCTATGCCCACCTGCACGCTGCCGGCGCCAATTTCGGCAGCAAGATGGGTTGGGAGCGGCCAAACTTCTTCGCGCCTGCCGGACAATCGCCCGAGATCCGCTACTCGTTCGGACAGCAGAACTGGCTGCCATGGAGCGGCGCAGAACACCGCGCCTGCCGCGAGGCAGTGGCGCTGTTCGATATGAGTTCGTTCTCCAAGTACATAGTCAAGGGTGCCGATGCCGAGGCCGTGCTGCAATACGTGATGAGCAACGACGTGGCCGTGCCGCCGGGGCAGACCGTGTACACCGCCATGCTCAACGACCGCGGCACCTATGAATCCGACCTGACCGTGACGCGGCTGGCGCACGACCAGTACCTGCTGGTGACCGGCTCGGCGCAGACCACGCGCGACTTCAACTATATCGAGCGCCTGATTCCCGCCGACAAGCGCTGCGCGATTGTCGATGTCACCGGCCAGTACGCCGTGCTGGCGGTGATGGGCCCGCGCTCGCGCGAGCTGCTGCAGAGCGTGTCGCGCACCGATTTCTCCAATCAGGCGTTCCCGTTCGGCACCTCGAAAGAGATCGATCTCGGCTATGCCACGGTGCGCGCGACACGCCTGACCTATGTGGGCGAACTGGGCTGGGAACTGTATGTCCCGGTGGAATTCGCCGTGGGCGTCCATGACACCCTGCACCAGGCCGGGAAACGCTTCGGACTGGTCAACGCCGGCTACTACGCCATTGAATCGCTGCGCATCGAAAAGGGCTACCGCGCCTGGAGCCGCGAACTGACCACCGATATCCATCCGTTCGAGGCCGGGCTGTCGTTTGCCTGCAAGCTGAACACGGACATCCCGTTCCGCGGGCGCGAAGCGCTGCTGAAGCTGCGCGCTGCCGGCGGTGCCGCGCAGGTGCGGCGGCGCGTTGCGGTGGTCACGCTGGACGGCGCCAGCGAGGCCATGCTCTGGGGCGGCGAGGCAATCCTGCGCACCGCCCAGGACGGCACCGTGCGGCCGGCCGGCTTCGTGACGTCCGCCGCATTCGGCCACACCCTTGGCTGTCCAGTGGGCATGGGCTTGCTGGCACGCGACGATGGTCCGGCCGACGCGGCATGGATCGAGGGCGGCAAGTATCACGTGGACCTGGCCGGGCAACTACTGCCTGCGCGCATCCGCCTGCGCGCGCCGTACGATCCCGCCAGCGAGCGGACCAAGGCCTGAACATCGATGCAAGCGGATACCGGAGTGCCCATGCCAGTGATCCAGACCGAAACCGCCAGCTACATCCTGACGCTGTCGTGCCCCGACCGTCCCGGCATTGTCCATGCCGTCTCGGCCCTGCTGGTGGAAGCCGGCGCCAATATCGTAGATTCCGCGCAGTTCGGCGATCGCGACAGCGCACGGTTTTTCATGCGCGTGCACTTCCAGCGGCCGCTGCCCGAAGGCCAGGATGCCGGCGATGCGCTCGCTGCCCTGCGCAGCACGCTGGCGGACGTGGCGGCCGCGCATGAGATGGACTGGTCCCTCCACGATGCCGCGCGCAAGCCGCGCGTGATGCTGATGGTGTCAAAGATCGGCCACTGCCTGAACGACCTGCTGTTCCGCTACCGCACCGGGCAGCTGCCTATCGAGATTCCGGCCATCGTCTCCAACCACAAGGACTTCTACCAGCTTGCGGCGAGCTACGACATCCCGTTCCATCATCTGCCACTGCTCAATGCCACGCCGCAAGGCAAGGCCGCGCAGGAAGCGAGACTGTGGGACCTGGTCTGCGACTACAGTATCGACCTGGTCGTCCTGGCCCGCTACATGCAAGTCTTGTCCGACGACCTGTGCCGCCGCCTGGAGGGCCGCGCCATCAACATCCATCATTCCTTCCTGCCCAGCTTCAAGGGCGCGCGCCCCTACGCGCAAGCCTATGAGCGCGGCGTCAAGCTGATCGGCGCCACGGCGCACTACGTGACCGGCGACCTCGACGAAGGCCCCATCATCGAACAGGAAGTCGCACGCGTGGACCATGCCATGGACGCCGCGCAGCTGACTGCCATCGGACGCGACGTGGAATGCGTGGCGCTGGCGCGTGCGGTGAAATGGCATGCGGAACATCGGGTCCTGCGCAACGGCGGCAGGACGTTGGTGTTCCGCTGACGCGGCAGCCTTTGCCGCCGCTTCAGGCTGCCACCACCCGTCGGACCTTGCGCAACGCCTGCTCCAGCGCATCCATGGAGATCGACCCGAGCGCCAGCCGCATCGCATGCGGCACGCTCGCGCCAACCGCGAACGGCTCGGCCGTCGTCACCAGCACACCCTCTTGCTCCAGGGCGGCCGCGACCTGGTCGGCGCGCAGGTCCTCCGCGAGTTCAAGCCAAAGGTAGTATGAAGACGGGTGCGCCGTGACGCGGCAGCCACGCAAGATGCGCCGCGCCAGGCTCTGCCTGCGCCGGGCGTCCTTGCGTTTGCGATCCTCCAGGTCATCGACGGTCCCCGCTTCGATCCAGAGGCAGCCGAGCGCCACGGTCAGCGAAGGGGTGTTCCAGGTTGACACGCGAATGGCGCGTTCCAGGGCCGGCACCAGCGGCCCGGGCGCCGCGACGAACCCCATCCTCAGGCCCGATGCCACGCTTTTCGACAAGCCCGAGACGTAGACGGTCCGCTCCGGCGCGAAGGTGAACACCGGTTTCGGCGCCGGTTCGGCAAGGAAGGCATAGGCACCGTCTTCAATGATCAGCAGATCATGCCGTTGCGCCAGGGCCGCAAGGCGGCCACGGTCCGCCTCGCTCATGACATAGCCCAGCGGATTGTGCATGGTCGGCATGGTGTAGACCGCCCGCACCGGACGCCGCTTGCAGAGCGCGGCAAGCCGATCCAGGTCCAGGCCCGCGGCAGTCGCCGGCAACGGCTCCAGGTCGAGCCGGTACAACTGCGCCAGCGCCTTCATGCCCGGATACGTCAGCGCGTCGACCGCCATCACGTCACCGGGATTGAGCAGCCCCATCACCGTCACCGCCAGGCCCTGCTGCGCGCCGTTGACGATCAGCACCTGGCTGCCCGGCACCCGGATGCCGCGGTTGCGCAGGTGCCTGGCGACGGCCTGCCGTTCATGCGGGCGCCCGCCCTGCGGCGCGGAGTGCAGCAGGGCGTCGAGATCACCCGAGGCCGCGATGCTGCGCAAGCCATCGCGCAACAGTTCAACCTGCCCGGGCAAGGACGGATAGTTGAAGGTCAGGTCCACCGCGCCGGCGCGCACCGGATGCTGCTCCAGCCCCAGGCCGCGCGGCAGCGAGGTATCGCGCACGAACGTGCCCCTGCCGGTCTCGCCGACCACCAGCCCGACGGCCTCCAGCTCGACGTAGACGCGTGCCGCAGTCGCCAGCGCCACGCCGTACTGCTTCATCAGCGCACGCACCGTCGGCAGTTGCGTGCCTGGAGGCAGCTCGCCGCAATGAATGCGCGCGGAAATCTCGTCAACAATGGTTTTATAGCGCGCGTGGGCCATGCTTTGTATCTAGAACAATTCTTTGCGTGTATCAGGCCTGAAGAATAGCCTGCATGCCTAGTCAACGCTAACCATTTCCTGCACATGATTGCCCTGACCACCCTGTCGATCTTCGCGGCGGCAGTGATGCTGCTGCTCCTGTCACCCGGCCCGAACATGGCATTCGTGATGGCGCATGGCATCACCTATGGCCCTCGGGGCGGCGTTGCGACGGCACTGGGGATTGCCGTGGCCGACCTGATCCTCACGGTCCTGACCGCCACCGGCATCACCGCCCTGGTGATGGCGTGGGCGCCGGCGTTCGACCTGATCCGCTATGCCGGCGCGGCCTATCTGCTGTGGATGGCGGTCAAGGCCCTCCGGCAGCCGCTTGCGCTGAAGGAGGCAGTGGTGACGCAAGCGTCCTTGCGCTCGGTGTTTGTGCGCGCCATGCTGAACAGCCTGCTCAATCCCAAGGCGCTGCTGTTCTTCATGGTCTTCCTGCCGCAGTTCGTGGATCCCGGCAAGGGCGGCGTGGCCCGGCAGCTGCTCATGCTTGGCCTGGTCCTTACAGTGATCGCCACCGTGTTTCACGCGTTGCTCGGCGCGGCTGGCGGCACCGTGCGCCGCTTCCTGTCATGCCACCCCAAGGCCGCTACACTGCAGTCGCGCGGCCTGGCAGCCGTGCTGGTGCTGCTGGCGCTGCGGCTGGTGCTGACCTCACGCCCGGCCTGAACCCACTTCTCACGCAGAGCCCTTGATGTATATCGCAGCCTTTATTTACCGGCCCGGCCAGGCCGATGACGAGTTCCACCGCCTCAGCGCCCTGATCGACGAGATCGCCGCTGGCATACCCGGCTTTGTCGGTGCCGAGTCCTGGCGCTCGCCAGATGGCCAGTTGTCCAACGCCAGCTACTACTGGCGCGACAAGGACTCCCTGCAGGCCTTCGCCACCCACCCGCGGCACCTGGACGCCAAGCGCCAGTACCGCAAGTGGTATGACGGCTATCACGTGGTGATATCCGAAGTGCAGCGCGCCTATGGCGACGGTTCGCTCCGGCATTTCGTGCCCGACAGCCGGCGCCAGCCGCAGGGCTAAACGCCGTCGCCGTGCCCGGCCGATTATCCCGGCGGCCGGCCGCCCGCCGGGATATGAATGATTCTGGCGGCGATCTGAATTCTTTCGGTCCCTGCCGCTACCCGCGCGGCATGGATCTGCCTGCCTGTTCGTGCAGACAACGGCTCCAGGCATGGCTTGCGGCACCGCCCCGCGCCATGATGCGATGCACAACCGCGCGCCCGCGAGTATCAACCCCCACTGATAACCGCTATTCGACGCCCCGGCTTGCGGTATACCCTGACGTCAACGCACAATCGCCCGGTCAGCGCGCCAGGCCGTGCCACGACAGATAACAAGACATTGCCCCACCTCTCACCAGCCCTCTCCGGCGCCACGGCTACGCAGCCAGGCCCACGCGCGCGGCATCACCGCGTTCGGCCAGGCACTGCTTCGGCCATCTTGTCACGATCCCCGTTGATCCCGCACGTCGCGCGCCGGCTGCAGTAGCAGCGCATTCCCGAGGAATCCTTATGCCCAGCTTCAACCCTTCACGGCGCACTTTCCTGAAAGCCAGCGTCGTGGCCGGGGTGTCGGTCTATATCGCACCCATCGGCGGCAAAGCCTTCGCGGCATTGTTCGAAGACAAGCTCCTGACCCCGGTCCAGTGGGACCCCAAGGCCGGCATCCCGAAATTCCGCATCGACGGCATCGCCAAGGTCACCGGCGCCAAGGTGTTCGCGCGCGATATCCGCGCGCGCGACATGCCGCACTGGCCGCAGCAGCAATCGCACGCCTTCATCCTGCGCGCCACGCAGGCCGACCGCACCTATGAGGGCTTCGACCTCGCCGTGCTGGGCGACGACCTGAAGCCTGACCGCGTGGTCACCGCGGAAGACCTCGCCCGCGACAGCGTGGCCTTCCCCGCGTTCTACGGGGTGGACATGCTGCTGCCCGCGGGCAAGACCCCGGCCTACCTGGGCCATGCGGTGGCGATCCTGATCTACCACGATTTCGCGCGCTTCCGCTTTGCCAAGGACAAGCTCAAGTTCCGCGACGACGTGATCCGCTACGGCGCCAGGACCGGCCCGCTGGAGCGCGATCCGTGGGGCACCTTCCGCTTCGTGCGCGTGGGCGGCACCACGCCCTATGACGACGACGTGTTCTCCAGCCTGAAGAACGCGCCGGTGTTCCCCAGCATGATGCGCAAGCACCAGCCGGTGTGGCCGGACGGCAAGGACCATGGCCAGCTCGGCGAACAGGGCATGTACCACGCCGACGCGATCCGCGCGCAGCTGGCCAGGCCGCCCGAGGACTGGCTGGTGCTGGAGCGCGAATACAACTCGCAGTCAGTCGACACCGCGGCGCTGGAGCCCGACAACGCCAACTGCTGGTATGACGCCGCCGCGCAGGCACTGCACCTGGTGGTGCCGACGCAGTCCCCGATCGAGGTCGCCGAGAGCGCGGCCGAGATGCTGGCAAAGGCCAAGGGCGCGTTCCCGGTGAAGCAGGTGTTCCTGCACCCGTGCTACACCGTGGGCTACGGCTCCAAGGACCACTACAACTTCCCGTTCTACGGCCTGGTCACGGCGCTCTATGCCGAGGGCAAGCCGGTGCGCCTGGCCAACGACCGCTACGAGCAGTTCCAGACCTCGATCAAGCGCCACGCCTTCAAGATGCGCTACCGCATCGCGGTGGACCGCAATACCGGGCTGTTCCAGGCCTTCCAGGGAGACCTGGAGGCCAACGGCGGCGGCCGCGCCAACTTCTCGCCGTCGGTGGCGATGGTGGGCGCCACCGCGGCGCAATCGATCTACTACTTCCCGAAGAACGACCTGACCGCGGTGGCAATCGCCTCGCGCGCCATCGACGCAGGCTCCGCGCGCGGCTACGGCACGCTGCAGAGCATGGCCGCGACCGAGATGATGGTCGACGAGTTCGCCGAGCAGCTCAAGCTCGACCCGATCGAGTTCCGGCTGAAAAACGCCTTGCGCTCCGGCATGAAGAACACGCAGGGCGCCATCCCGGCCGGCGCGATCCGTGTCGATGAAGTGCTGGAAGCCGCGAAGGTCCATCCGTTGTGGACCGGCCGCGCGAAGAAGAAGGCGGAGTACGAAGCCGCCAACCCCGGCCGCCGCTACGGCGTGGGCTTTGCCTGCGTGCAGAAAGACTTCGGCACCGGTGCGGAAGCTTCGTTTGCCAAGGTCGAGATGAAGGCCGACGGCAGCATCGCGCTGCACCACTCCGGCGCCGAGATCGGCACCGGCATGTCGACCTCGCAGGCCGCCGCGGTGGCGCGCTGGCTGGGCAAGCCCGCGGCCGAGGTGCGTACCTCGGTCACCGACTGGGCCGACCTGCCGGTGGTGACCTCGGGCGATCCGTACCTGATGAGCCAGGCCGAGCAGGACCGGCTGTGCGCCAACCCGCGCTGGTCGCCGTCGTACGCGTCGCCCGCCAGCGCCACCAACTCGGCCTACTACTTCACCCACAGCACGCGCGAAGCCGCGCGCGTGATCTTCATGCACGGCCTGTGGCCGGCGGCGATGGCGATCTGGAGCCAGGGCATCGGCGGCGGCCAGGCGGCCTCGCTGGTGGTGCGCGTGGAAGACGCGCGCTGGGTCGAGGGCAAGCTCAGCGCCGGCGGCCTGCAGGCGCTGCCGCTGGAGCAGCTGGCGGCCAAGGCGCATGAGATGGGCCTGGTCACCGGCGCCACCGTGCACGTCTTCAACCGCTGGCAGTGGAGCGAGGCCGATTTCGACATCAGCGGGCACGCCGCGCGGCTGCCGGTCGATGGCCTGTCGGTGCGCTACGGCGATGGCGCTGACGGCGCGCGCAAGGCGCGCATGCGCACCAGCGGCGGCTATGACGTGCTCGACCGCAAGAAGGTCTACGTCGCGACCACCCAGCGCAACAATGCCTCAGTCACGTACTACAGCGCGGTCGGCACCTTTGTCGAGCTGTCGGTGCATGAGGCCAGCGGCAAGGTCGAGGTGCTGTCGCACCACTCCATCATGGAGTGCGGCACGCAGTTGTCGCCGCAGCTGGTGTCCGGCCAGCTGCAGGGCGGCATCGCCATGGGCATCGGCCACGCGCTGCATGAATACCTGCCGCTCTACGAGGACGGCCCCGGCAACGGCACCTGGAACTTCAACCGCTACCACCTGCCGCGCGCCAGCGACGTGGCGGTGTGGACCCAGACCGGCACGGTGCTGCCGCCCGTCTCTGAAACCGACCCGCCCAAGGGCATCGCCGAAGTGGTGATGATCCCGGTGGTGGGCGCCATCGTCAACGGCATCGCGCATGCCATCGGCCACCGCTTCACCGACCTGCCGGTCACGGCCGAAAAGATCCAGGAGGTCCTCGCATGAGCATCGCCACCCAACCGCTTTCCCTGAACATCAACGGCAAGGAGGTCGGCCCGCTCGACGTGCCCGAAGGCCTGATGATGATCGACTTCCTGCATGAATACCTGGACCTGACCGGCTCGCGCCTGGGCTGCGGCCAGGGCATCTGCCATGCCTGCGTGGTGATCCACGACAAGGCCGACGGCACCAGCGAGGAAGTGCGCAGCTGCATCACCGGCGCGCACTGGTTCCAGGGCCGCAAGGTGCGCACCGTGGAAGGCCACGGCAAGCGCAACGAGAAAGGCGAGGTGGTGGAGCTGACGCCGGTGCAGCAGAAGTTCCTGGACCACTTCAGCTTCCAGTGCGGCTACTGCACGCCGGGCTTCGTCAATGGCGCCACCATCCTGGTGGAACAGCTCAAGCGCAAGCCGGTGGCAAAGGACAAGGTCGACGAGACCATCACCACCGCGCTGGACGGCCACATCTGCCGCTGCACGGGCTATGTGCGCTACTTAGAAGCCGTGAAGGACGTGATCACCAGCACGCCGGGACTGGTCAAGGACAGCGGGAGCGCCAAGTGATGCGGCGCCCCGCCTTCCTGACCTTCGCCCGCGTGGCCCTTGCCGCGCTGGCCGCCGCCACGCTGGTGGCCGGCTGCGGCGGCGACACCGAAGCCGTCGCCCCTGCCGCCGACCGGGCACCCAAGACCCAGCTCCCGCCCGCCGAGCAGATCGCGCGCGGCCGCTACCTGGTGCGCGCGGGCGACTGCGCCGCCTGCCATACCGCTCCGCAGGGCGCGCCGTTTTCCGGCGGCGTGGAACTGGCCTCGCCGTTCGGCAAGTTCTACGGCACCAACATCACGCCGGACAAGAAATACGGCATCGGCAACTGGAGCGCCGACGACTTCTACACCGCGCTGCATGACGGCAAGACCCCGGATAAGCATCTCTATCCGGCGATGCCGTACACCTCGTACCGCGGCCTGTCGCGCGCGGATACCAACGCCATGTACGCCTACCTGATGCAGGTGAAGCCGGCCGCGGTGCCGAACCGCCCGCACGACCTGCAGTTCCCGTACAACCTGCGCTTTGCGCTGGCGGGCTGGAACCTGCTGTTCCTGGAGAACAAGCTGCCCGACGCCTCCACCGGCAATTCGGAGTCGTGGCAGCGCGGCCGCTACCTGTCCAATGCGCTGGGCCATTGCGCCGAATGCCATACGCCGCGCGCCGCGTTTGGGCGGCTGGACCTGTCCAAGCCCCTGGCTGGCGCCTCGCTGGCACGCGTGGGCGCGCCGGACATCACCCCGGCCGGGCTGGCCACACGCGGCTGGAACGCGGCCGACCTGCAGCAGTTCTTCGCCACCGGCATCGCGCCGCAGGGATCTTCGTTCGGCGAGATGTACCCGGTGGTGCATCTGAGCAGCCAGTACCTGAACAAGGGCGACCTGGCGGCGATGAGCACCTATCTGCTGGGTGACAAGGCACCCGCGCCGCAGCCGGTCAAGGCCATCAACGCCGATGCCGCGCAGCTGGCACCGGGCCGCCG
>JACXTT010008302.1_pt1 | contig 14414 bp, 13 predicted proteins | sample 9270951 | NCBI WGS metagenome assembly JACXTT01 (sample SAMN15532306, study PRJNA645909) | rock metagenome | isolation source: weathered quartz diorite | place: Puerto Rico | collected 2017-06-21
TCTACAACGAAAAACGTCTTCACTCATCGTTGGGCTACTGCTCACCGGCTGAGTTCGAAGACAAATTCTACTCACAAAAAGTAGCCTAACTACCTATCCGGGCGTAAGGGGTCATCTCAAATATTATCTTCGCCGCCTGTGTGCTATGCCTCCTTACGATAGCCACGTTATTTTCGGGGTTTCAGTCGAGAGCTACCGCGGGGATCATCGCTAAGGGAATACAAGTGACACGCAGCTCGTCATTGAAGACGCCATCACCCCAAATACCAGGCCCAGAATGGATGGTGATATGCCCGGATGGCGACGGGAAGGTCTGGTGTCTCAGTGTTCCCTGGGATTGCGTAATAATATATCTCTGAGACCTGATAGGTTGAACGAAACCAGCGTCTTCGTTGAGACGCTGGTTTCGCGTCAATAAAATGAGTAGGGCTGCAATCTCATTTCTGACTGTTTGTGTATTTCTTGTGGGGGGCTATTTTCTCTTTCCTTTGGTGTCTGAAAAGAATAATTCTCCAGACCTTCTCAACGACTTTGTGGTTAGATCCAATGGTGCAGTGACTATTGATCCAAAGAAATTAACTCTGCTTGTTGTCTTTTCACCATACGATTGTGCGAGGTGTCTACGAGAAGTGATGGCGTGGAAACACCTGCAGGGCCTTTTCGGGGAACGGGTAGCTATCGTTGGACTTATTCGATGTCGCGAAATTCTTGAGGTGAAGAGATTTGCGGAAGTGAATGACGTGCAATTCCCACTTGTGCTTGATTCTACAGATCAGCTGGCTGAAAAATTCTTGGGTAATGAAATGATTCCTATGCGTTTCTTCTTTCATAAATCGGCTCTATTACGAGCCGATAAAGTTGGGGTTGAATTCGGATCGAAGGAGGAAAGAGCACTAATCGATTGGATAACCGATGAACTTAGCAAGGAAAATTAGCACCGTGGTTTGTGGGTCATTGACATTACTATATATTCTCGTTGAAATGGGGTGTCATCCAAAAGGCGATCAAAGACTTTCATCTGCTGGTAAGAGAGACAAGATTCAGTTGTTGCATCGCGCCGAGCTAAAGCTTGGAGTTTCCGAGAAATCCTTTGTCGGAATGCCAATAGATGCCATTGTTGATCCACAAGGGAAGCTTTTCATTGCAGATGCACTTGACGGCTCGATCAAAGAATTCGATACCAGCGGCACCTATATTGCAACCATCACCAAGGGCCGCAAGATGGAGATAACGGGGATTTGTTTGGACGACGCTGGCAATATATACGCAAGCGACTTGTTGACAAGTGCAGTTCACCGTTTTTCAAACGAAGGCGCCTTCCTTGACAGCATTGCAGTCGGCGAAGAGAGCAGATTTGTTCTTGGAATTCCTAGGGTGTACAAAGACAAGATCTTTATCGGGGTTCTCGACAGCACATATGGTGTGGATTTTTACAAGTCGACAATTGTAGGTATCTATAATTTACCCAGTGGCCAACTCATCAAGAGATTCGGAAAGTTTGACGACATCTATGCGAAATATATTCCATTGAGTCCAGAGGTCCATTTCGATGTCGGCGGAGACGGCACGGTTTACGTCATCCAATGCCATTCTTATCTAATCCGCTCATATGATTCCGAGGGAAACCCGTTGAAGGTGTTTGGAGAGCAGGGCATGTATTTTAGACAACCGAGCAGCGCGAGGACCAAGGATCGTGAGGAATATTTTGAATGGCTAACTACATGGTCTAACATGAACTATATTAAAGTGCTGAAAGATATGCTTGTTGTACAGTACTTTGATCGCGCAAAAGCTGGAGGCGGCCCGGGAAAGTTCAAAGAAGAGCATTATATCAGCCTCTATACAACCGGCGGAGAAATGATTGACATCGATATTAGACTACCGGGTACTTTAATCGCGGCAAAAGATGATCTCCTCTACGTTGGAACAGATCTCGAATCGCAAGTCAAAACCATCTCGGTTTTTGAGATCAAACGGCCAGCAATCTCAGAAGCGACTAGAACCCCATAGTAGTTGAATTTAAGGAAAGCAGAACCCTTGTGGCTAGGTTCTTGCCGAACGAGTGATGCCTTCATGGTTCTTCTGAAGGTGTATAACATGCTTGGTCAGCAGCTGAAAATTCTGGTCGATGACCAACAGGACCCGGGTTACAAGTCGGCGAGCTTCGATGCGAGCATCCTGCCGAGCGGGGTCTACTTTTACCGCTTGCAGGCGGGGCAATTTACGGACACCAAGAAGATGATCCTGATGCGTTGAGCCCGTGGTGCCTGTGACGAAAGAGAGCCAGCTCACACCCGCGGGCTGGCTCTCGCTATTTAACATCTTGCAATTTTGACGGAAAAATCATATCATCTAATCGTCGTGTCGCCATATCCTGGCGCAGGATCAAGAATCGTTTCGGACGATTCGACCCGCCTCCCGGGCACCACACTCATTCATTCTATTGCCAGGGGGGATTATGCGCACTCGATTCGCGTTACTCTTCGTTGCACTCACCGGTATTATTCAAGGTCAGATCCGGCAGTTTCCCTTTAAGGAGTCGTTCGACAGCGTCTCAGTACCCGCTCTCCCTCCCGGCTGGCTGACCACATCGAACCACGCAGCTTCGGGCGATTTCGTCACGACACATTCCGCTCCCCTCTCCGATTCCACAGCCGTTCTGAGCACGAACGCGACGGTGTCGCAGAGCCTAACCTCACCTCTGCTCGATTTCACAGATCGAGAAGCCGACAGCTTGATCTTCTACGAGCGCCGGTCGGCCAGCCACAATTCCGGCCTGCTCCTGGAGGCATCCTCCGATGGAGGTGCCACGTTCGTGATCCGGATCGGCGACACGCTGCGAAACCCCGGTGTCACATCGTATATTCTGCGCAGAATGCAGCTCCCCTCCGGCCTGAGCAATCAAGCGAGCGTGCGTTTCCGCTGGCGGGTCCTTGATAACGGAACTGGCTCAACGGGCACGATCCGTTTCGACGACATTGAGATATCGGCAAAGGCGGGAATCGATGCCGCGATCACCGAGCTGATCTTCAGCCCGATGATTCCCCGTGCCGGAGATTCGGTCGTCGTAAGCGCGACAGTCGAGAATGTCGGAATTTCTGCGATCGGGGCCCATGCAACCGAGAACTTCACTGTTGACTTCTATGACGACATCAACGCAGACTCGATTCCCGAAAGCCAGGAGGTCTTCGGATCCTCCCCTGTTGCACGCACGCTCCAGCCGGGGGAGAAACTCAGAATGGAATCGACGCTGCGCAATCTGCGGGAGGGCAACCGAACGGTCATTGCCGTCGTTCACCTCCCCGGAGACCAGAATCCTGCCAACGATTTGGCCCGGAGTGTGGTGCCGGTGGCTTTCGCGCGCTCGTCGCTCGTCGTCAACGAAATCATGTACGATCCGGTTGCCGGAAACTCCGAATACGTGGAGCTTTTCAATTGCAGTCGGGAGACGGTCGATCTTCACGGCTGGAGCGTGTCGGATGTGAGCGGCCCCGCGGCAAGAACGAGCGCCCATCTCATCGCGCGCGCGGCATTCGTGATCGCATCCGGAGAGTACATTGTTATCACGACGGATTCCTCCATCTTCACGCGCTTCTCCTATCTCACCCAGCCCTCTTACCACGTCCGCATCAGGCCGGGCGCATTCAGCCTGAACAATGCGGGGGACGATGTCATCGTCAGTGACTTCACCGGTTCGACGATCGACAGCGTCCGCTATTCTCCGGATTGGCAGAATCAGGAGATCGACGACCCGTCGGGCAGATCGCTCGAGCGGATCAACCCCTCCCTTCCCGGAAACGACCGGCGGAACTGGAGTACGTGCGCCGACCCGCTCGGGGGAACGCCGGGACGAAGGAACAGCCTGTACACGAGACCGGCGCCGTCATCGGCCTTGGTCTCGTTCAGCCCGAACCCTTTTTCGCCCGATGGCGACGGTTACGAGGACATGACCATGCTGACATACCGGATTCCTGCTGCCTCGGCGGTCATTCGTGTTCGGATTTATGACTCGCGCGGACGGCTTGTGCGCACCCTTGCCGATGGAGATCCGAGCGCTTCTCGCGGCGAGCTGATATGGGATGGATCGGACGATAACCGAAGGCGGGTGAGAATGGGAATATATATTGTGCTGCTCGAGGCGCGCGGAGCTTCCGGAGAGACGATTCAGGCAACAAAATGCACGGTCGTAGTAGCGGTCAAATTGTAGCGTTCCGCGCGTAATTCATCAATTGCGCCCTCATGCTTGCGCTTCTGCATGCAGGACGTGCCGAACTTTCACCCCGATGCCGGTGTTCGTGAAGAAAGACCCTCCCGCGAAATGAGCGGAAACGCTCGGTCATGCGTTGATTACCTCACAATCACACTGTAAGGAGCAGGTCATGACGATGAACGGGAACAAGAGTACCTATCTCTCCGCAGTTCTTTGCGCCGCCCTCTTTGCGACCCAACTCTGCTTTGCCCAGGGTGGGAAGGAATTTGCCACGCAGGGCGCGACAGAGCTCGGAGGGAATGTCTCATTCGTAAGCATTACTCCAATCGCCAACGGATTCTCCGGGAATAACGTCACTGTTTTTTCTCTGAGCCCGACGATAGGATATTTTGTCGCGGATAACTGGGAGATTGGCGCCGATCCGTTCGGACTCACCTTCATCAGCGGCGGAGGCGGGACCGAGGTCAACATGCTGTTCTTTGGCGCATACAATTTCAAGACGGACCACGCCGGGTTTCCGTTCATCGAAGGGCTCCTGGGTTACAGTTCGGAGTCGGATGGAGCCACCCGTAACGGGCTAAGTTGGGGTGTCCGCGGCGGAATCAAGGCCCCGATCGCCGGGCAGGCGCTGGTGAACATCGCCGGGGAATACCTTCAGATCACCCTTGATCCTCCCAACGCGGCAAACCGGTGGGGATACAACCAATTCTCGCTCGTCACCGGCTTGTCGATCTGGCTCTGAGGGTATCTCAGGGAGGGAGAGTTACGTAACTGCAGCGGAGGAGAGATCGAGGGATTGCGGCCTGAAGAGGACCGGCTCGGGGGTTAGGTAGAGGGTGTTGGATCGCCGCCGGATTTCTTCGAATCCGATTCTGAAGGTTTCTTCTCCGCCTTTGTTTCCTGCTTCGCGTCTCCTTTGGATTCCTGGGGGGATTCTTTCGCCTTTTCCTTCGGAGCGGTTTTCTTCTCCGCCGAATCGGATGAGGAACTCTTCTTATAGTCCGTCCCGTAGAACCCGCTTCCCTTGAACACGAGTCCGGCGCCCCCTGAGATCATGCGGACGAGAGTATCCTTGCCGCAGACCGGGCACCGGATAAGGGGAGCTTCGGACATCTTCTGCAGTTCCTCGAATTCGTGCTGACAATTCTTGCAGCGGTAAGCGTAGGTTGGCATGTTACATTGCGATGGTGGAGTACGCCGTACTCAATACGCCTCTCTCAGTTTCTTGCATCCTGCTGCAATCCGGTCCACCCCTTTCTCCAGTTCCTTCATCGAGCAGGCGTACGAGAGCCGCATGTGGTGCTTCGAGCCGAATCCGCTTCCGGGGACGACAGCCACATGCTGGCCTTCGAGAAAGAAGTCCGCAAGAGCGACGTCGTCCTTGATCGGTGTGCCGTTGAGGCGCTTCCCCGCAAAGGCCTTGAGGGATGGAAAAAGATAAAACGCTCCCTTGGGTTCCTGGAGTTCAACTCCCTCGATCTTCTTCAGCTCGCGGAAGGCATAGTCCCGCCGGCGGTTGAATTCCGCCACCATCGATTCGACGTCCGCCCCGGGAGCCGTCAGAGCCGCGGCTGCCGCGCGCTGGGAGATAGAAGAAGCGTTGGAGGTCACCTGGCCCTGCACCTTCGCGGCGGCCTCCACGATCGACGATGGGCCGCCCAGATACCCGATCCTCCATCCCGTCATCGCGTACGCCTTCGAAACCCCGTTCACCGTGATCACCTGATCTGCGATCTGCCTGATGCTCCCGATGCTGAAATGCCGCGTTCCCCCGTAAATCACCTTCTCATAGATCTCATCTGAAATGACGTAGATGCCGGTCTCTTTCACGACATCGGCAAGCTCCTCGATCTCCCCCTGCGAGTACACATTGCCGGTGGGGTTTCCGGGCGAGTTGAAGATGAATGCCTTCGTCTTCGCGTTGATCGCCTTGCGGAGCCTGCGGGCGGAGAGCTTGAAGTTCTCGTCGATCGACGTCGGCACGATGACGGGCTTCCCGTCGGCGAGCTTCACGATTTCCGGATAACTGACCCAGTACGGGGAAGCCATCACAACCTCGTCGCCGCGGTTGCAGATCGCCTGGAGCGCGTTATAGATGGAATGCTTCGCCCCGCAGGAGACGAGGATCTGCGAGGGATCGAAGCGAAGCCCGTTGTCCCGCTCGAATTTGGCGACGACGGCGGAGATCAGGTCGGGGATTCCCTGGTTCGCCGTGTAATGCGTGAAGTTTTCCTCGATGGCCCGGATCGCTGCCATCTTGATATGCGGGGGAGTCGGAAAATCGGGTTCTCCGGCGGTCAAATTCGCAACGTCCACTCCCGCCTGGAGCATCCGGCGAGCCCGCTGGGTAAACGCGAGCGTGGTCGACTCTTCGATCTGCCGGACTTTGAGGGAAAGCGATTTCACCGCTTGGACGGGCGCCTCAGGGACCTCATCTTGGCGGCGAGACGTCGCCTGACATTCGGCGGGACAAATTCGCTGACGTCGCCTCCGAGAAGGGCGACCTCCCGGACGATGCTTGAATTCAGGTAGGTATATTTCTCATGCGGCATGAGAAATACCGTGGCTATCCTCCCGTCGAGTTTGCGGTTTGTGAGCGCCATCTGGAACTCATACTCAAAATCGGAGACGGCGCGGAGTCCGCGTACGACGGCGATGGCCTTCTTCGAGCGCACATATCTGACGAGGAGCCCGTCGAAGCGATCCACCTCCACGTTCCTGAACCGCCCCAGCACTTCCGAGATCATCTTCACGCGCTCGGCGGCCGTGAAGAGCGGCTTCTTCCCCGAACTTTCCGCCACCGCCACGATCACGCGGTCGAAAATCTCACCCGCCCTCTGCACCACGTCGATGTGGCCGTTGGTCACGGGATCGAAGGTCCCCGGGTAGACGGCGATTCTCATCGCGCTCCGGAAGCGAGATTATGCGGAATGAGCAAAGAAGCTGAGGCGTGTGTTGCCGAATTCCTTCTGGGCCGAGATTCGATAGAGCGGCGACGGTTCGAAGGAAGTGCGTTTTGCATGCTCAATGATAAGAAATCCCCCCCTCTCCAGCAACTGACGCCCGAAGATGGCTGCGGGGAGCTGCGTCGTTTTTTCATAGGGATAGGGCGGGTCTGCAAAGACAAGCCCGTACTCCCCGCGGCCCTGCTCCACGAATGAAAAGGCGTCGGCGCAGATCACCGTGCATTGATCCAGGCAGTCGAGGTCTCTCGCATTACGCTCGATGACGTCCAGGGCCGACCGGCTGTCGTCGACGAACGTCACTGCCGACGCTCCGCGGCTCAGAGCTTCAAACCCGAGGCTTCCGGTGCCGGCAAAGAGATCGAGGACCTGCATTCCGTCGATGGAGATCCTGCTCTGGAGGGAATTGAAGATGCTTCCCTTGGCGCGATCGGTCGCGGGCCTGATGCTTTCGCCCCGCGGCGAGAACAGCCGCCGGCCCTTGTATTTCCCCGTGATGATTCTCAACGGTCGTGGAGCGCGCAGCCGACCGCGGCGGCGAAGCGGTGTTCCTTCCCCGCATACGAGTCGAACTCGCGGAATGAGGACGCCACGTCCAGCTCCCTGAACGGATTGAGGACGGCGATGGACGACGAAAAACGCGTTTTCGCTTCGCCGAGAAGCTCTTTCGTCACCTCGCTTCCGTGAAAGTGGATCTCGGCCACCGGGAACGAATCGAGGGCGGGCCGTAGGGCTTCCAACGCCCTCTCCGACGATTCGAAGGAGGCGCTAGAGTAATGCACGAGGCGGCCGCGGTTCATCACCCCCACCTCGACGCGGTTTTTCATCACGTGGACGAGCGCCACCGACTTTGTCTTGATCTCGGGGTTGTTCAGCAGAAGAGCGTGCTGAGCGCCGAAGTGGTTCGTGCCCGAGCTGGCGAGAACGATATCCTGCTCGCGCAGCGCTCCCCGGGCCCTCTCAAGAAACGCCTTCTTGTACGCCACGACCAGCAGATGTGAATACTGCCTGTGTGCGTGGGTCTGCAGGAGGTGCTTTTCGCGGGTGTACTCGTCGGCGTTGAACTTCGGAATGAAATTGGACAGTTCCCACGAGATATGGTCCTGTTCCTCCTGGGCGCTGAGCGTGCTGTCCGACGGGAAGCAGTGAACGAGGGCGGCGGCCCCGTCAAGCGCGATCGCCGCGCGGGAAACCTTCCCCAGGATCTTTTCCTTCCCGGCGAGGAGCCCCTCCAGGAACCAGAGATCGCCCGGCCCGTTCCGCGGATATTCGGCCAGGTACTTCAGCTTGACGGAGGATTTCTTCGCCTTGAAGACGGAGAGATGGGCCACATCGTCCGCAAAACTGATCCCTGCCACATAGGTTCCGAACATCAGCGCCCCGTCGTGCAGTATGGGGCGATGCGCTGAAGCTTCTTGGGGCCTATTCCCCGCACGTTGCTCAGCTCTTCCACGGACACGAACGGTCCGTTTTCCTCCCTGTACGACAGGATTCTCTCCGCCATTGCTTCGCCGATCCCTGGCAGGCGAATCAGCTCTTCTTTGGTCGCGGTGTTGATATCGATGCCTCGGGGTAGAAGGTGGATGGAGTGCGCGCTCTTGCGGGCTCCCCCCTGCGCGGAGTCGCCTCCGGCGCTCTCAGTCGCCGCCGTATCCGGAGCCGGAAGGCGCCGCGATCGCGCGTCGAATTCGGAGTCTGATGCTGAGTAATCAAACCTGGCCGATTCCGTTCTCGCCGATCGGATGAGTTTAACACCGATGCCGGCGAGAAATGTAAGAATGAGAAACAGGGCGACGCGGCTCTCCTGGGGTGTGAAGCCCAGGGTCTTCTGAAACTCTCGCAGCAGGCGCATGAGTCCTCCCTCCTCAGCGCTGGGGCGGCGCCCGATTGACTACGTGAACATGTTCTTCATCTTCTCGAAGAAGCTCTTGTCGGAGTGCGCGGAGCGGTCGCCCTCCTTCGGCTTCATCACTTCGCTATTCGACAATTCCTTGATCGCGTCTTTCTCCTTGCCGGAGAGGCGCGTGGGCACCCAGACGTTGACGCGCACCAGCTGGTCGCCGCGGCGCCCGCTGTTGAGATCGGGAATCCCCTTGTCCCTCATCCTCAGAATCTTGCCCGATTGAGTGCCCGGATCGACCTTCAGCCGGGCCCGCCCCGTGAGCGTGGGAATCTCGATCTCCGCGCCGAGCACGGCGTCCGGGAAGCTGACCAGAAGATCCAGAAGTATATCTTGGCCGTTGCGCGTGAAGAGCTGGTGCGGTTCTTCCTCGATGATGACAAGGAGGTCGCCTGCCGGTCCGCCGCGCTGGCCCGCATTTCCCTGGCCCCGAAGGGGAATGTAATTCCCCTCCGCAACGCCCGCCGGAACGTTCACCTTGATCGTCGTCTCGCCCTGCACCCTTCCTTCCCCACCGCAAGTTTCGCACGGATCTTTGATGATCCTTCCCTCCCCGTTGCAGTTGCTGCACATGGAGACATTGACAAACTGGCCGAAGACCGAGCGGGAGACGTGCCGGACTTCTCCGGTGCCGTTGCACACCGGGCATGTGACCTTCGCGCTCCCGGGCTTGGCGCCGCTCCCGTGGCAGGTATCGCAGGTTTTCCAGCGCCTGATCTTGAGCTTCTTCTCGACTCCGCTCGCAATTTCTTCGAGCGTCAGCCGGAGCCTGATCTTCAGATCGGACCCCGGGACGCCGCCCTGGGTGCGGGAGCGCGACCGGGCTCTGCCACCCGCAAAGACCTCTTCGAAGACGCTTCCTCCGAACGCGGAGCCGAAAATGTCGTTGAAGCTGGAGAAGATATCGTTGACGTTTGTGAATCCGTGGAAGTCGGCGCCCGGCCTGAGTCCCTCGTGACCGTACTGGTCGTACTTCCTGCGCTTCGACTCGTCTCCCAGGACCTCGTAGGCCTCGGCCGCTTCCTTGAACTTCTCTTCGGCCTCCTTGTTGTTCGGATTTCGGTCGGGATGGAACTGCAGCGCCGCCTTGCGGTAGGCTTTCTTGATCTCGTCCGTATTGGCGCTCTTTGGAACGCCGAGGATGTCGTAATAGTCCCTCTTCGCCATAGTCAGTTCGCCGCGCCTCCTCCGGGTTCGACCCCGCGCCCGGCCGGATCGTCCGGCGACGCCTGATCCGCGGAGACTACCACCTTCGCATGCCGCAGGACTTTATCGTTCAGCATGTACCCCTTGTCGACCTCCTCGATGACCGTATGAGGCGGCACGTCGCTTCTCGGCACCTGCAGGAGCGCGTCGTGGAGATGAGGATCGAACGGTTTGCCCACCGATTCGAACGCGCGCACGCCCTGCGACTCAAGAATTTTCTTGAGTTTGTCGTAGACGAGCCCCATCCCCCTGCGGAGCGATTCCTCTGCGGCCCGGATCCCCGGGTCCTGCTCTTCCAAACGGGATCCTCCCTCGTTCTCCCCGGCCGGGCGAGTCATGCGGATAGACCTCTCAAAATCATCAACCACGGGGAGGAGTTTCAGTATGAGGTCCTCGTTCGAGAATTTGACGATAGAGGCGTAATCATTTTCTATGCGTTTCTTATAGTTCTCGAATTCGGCGGCCTTCCGCAGCAGCTGATCTTTATACTGCCCGATGCTTTTCTCCAGCTCGGCGATCCTGGCGCTGAGCGATTCAATCTCGCTCAGCTCGGGGATTTGCACGGGAGCCTTCTGATCGGGCCGCTCTTCGTTCTGTTCGTCCCCTGGCAAAGGTAATATTCTCTGGTTAGTCTTTTTGGTGGTTAAGGAGGCGGCGTGGCCTCAGAAATCGCTAAAACACTCTAAATTATATGAATTTTCACGCTCTTTGTCAAGGTAACTCCCGGAGCGCGGACTCGTATACTGTTGAAAAATATCCGCAGGAAGGTTACCTTCCAACACGTCAAGAGTGAACTCCCTCGTAGTTGCTCCTTCCCAAGTCCCACCGGATCGGGAGCGCGCGTTCAGCCATCATCCAATCACCAGATCGGAGTATCCATGAGTAAAGTGTTCTCATTCGTCGTCCTTGCAGTCCTCGCCCTCGCCTCGTCCGGCTCTCTCGACGCACAGCAGGAAGCAAGACTTCTCCGTTTTCCCGCCATCCACGATAACAGGATCGTCTTTACATATGCGGGCGATCTCTACACGGTCGCTTCGACCGGTGGCATCGCGCGCAAGCTCACGAACTCGGAGGGGTTCGAGATGTTCCCCCGCTTCTCCCCCGACGGGAAGTGGATCGCGTTTACCGGACAATACGACGGTAACACCGAGGTATACGTCATGAGCTCCGACGGGGGGGTTCCGAAGCGCCTCACCTACACGCCGACCCTCGGACGCGACGATGTGTCCGACAGGATGGGCCCGAACAACATCGTCATGGGATGGAAGCACGACAACAAGCACATTGTCTTCCGCTCGCGGATGCGCGAGTTCAATGATTTCAAGGGGCGGCTCTATCTTGCGTCCGTCGACGGGGACCTCTCCGAGCAGCTCCCCCTTCCCCGCGGCGGATTCTGCTCGTACTCTCCCGACGATTCCAAGCTGGTGTACAACCGCGTGTTCAGGGAGTTCCGCACCTGGAAGCGGTACCGCGGCGGGCTGACGGACGATGTCTGGATCTACGATTTCAGCACGAAGGCCACGGAGAACATCACGAACAATCCGGCCGGCGACATCGAACCGATGTGGAGCGGTAACAAGATTTACTTCCTCTCCGACCGCGACTCCCTGAAGCGGATGAATCTGTACTCGTACGATCTGACGACGAAGGAGACGAAGCAGCTCACGTCCTATGCGGAATTCGACATCAAGTTTCCCTCGCTCGGAGACAATGCGATCGTCTACGAGAACGGAGGCTACATCTATCGTTTCGACCTGGCGGCGGAAAAGCCGGAGAAGGTCACGATCATGATCGAGGAAGACCTCCTCGGCGGGAGAGGGGGCATCATCAAGGTGTCGGACAACGTCAACAACTACGAAATCTCACCCGACGGAAAGCGGGCGCTGTTCGGAGCCCGCGGCGATGTCTTCACGGCACCCGTCAAGTACGGGGCGGTCCGGAACATCACTGCGACCCCCGGCGTGCACGAGCGCAATTCCAAATGGTCGCCTGACGGAAAGTGGATATCGTACATCTCCGACGCGACCGGAGAAGACGAGATCTACATCGAGCCGCAGGACGGGAGCGGGTCCGCGATCAGGCTTACGAGCGGCGAAGACACCTATAAGTATCAGCCGTACTGGTCGCCCGACAGCAAGAAGATCCTCTGGGCCGACAAGCGGCAGCGGCTCCGCTATGTGTCGGTCGATTCGAAGTCGATAACCGAAGTGGCTCATGCGGATGCGTTCGAGTTCTCCGACTACAGCTGGTCCCCGGACAGCAAGTGGATCGCGTACGCGAAACCCGAGGTGGAGGTTATGAACAAGATTTACCTTTATTCGCTGGCGAGCGGTCAGACGGCAGAGATTACCGATGGGTGGTATACTTCCTCCAGGCCGGCCTTCAGCTCCGATGGGAAGTACCTCTTCTTCGAATCGAACCGGGACTTCAATCCGACGTTCAGCCAGACCGAATTCGACCAGGCCTATCTCGACATGGAACGGATTTATCTTGTCACCCTCTCGCAGAGCACAGAGTCGCCATTCAAGCCCAAGAGCGACGAGGTGTCCGTGAAGGAAGAAAAGGCGAAGCCCGAGGAGTCGAAAGACAAGAAGGATGAAGCGAAGGGCGACAAAAAAGAAGCGGGCGTAGTCGTGAAGGTGGATATCGACGGAATCAAGGGGCGCATCGTTGCACTTCCCGTTCAGGCCTCTTCCTACAGAAACGTCGTCTCGGCCGGAAGCTCGGTCTACTACATCCGGCAGGGCACCAAGGATGAGAAGGCCCAATTCCAGATGTACGACCTCTCCGAGCAGAAGGAAACGCCGCTCGGCGAAATCGACGGATTCGAAGTGTCCGCCGATCTGAAAAAAATCCTCATTGGGAAGGACAATGCGTACTACGTGCTCGATCTCCCGAAGGGAAAAGTCGAGCTGAAAGACAAGCTCGACCTCTCGGGTATGGAAGTCAAGCTCGACAAGCGCCAGGAATGGACCCAGATTTACAACGAATGCTGGCGCCAGATGCGGGAATTCTATTTTGCGCCGAACATGAGCGGAGTGGATTGGCCGGCGATCAGGAAAAAGTACGAACCGCTTCTACCCTACGTCAACCACCGCGCCGACCTCACCTACATCATCGGAGAGATGATCGGCGAGTTGAGCACGGGCCACACTTACGTCGGCGGCGGCGACATGCCCAAAGCGAAACGCATACAGACCGGCCTCCTCGGGGCCCAGCTTGAACGCGATCCCAACTCGAAATACTACCGGATCAGAAGGATTCTCAAAGGGCAGAACTGGGACAACGCCACCCGCAGCCCTCTGACCGAGATCGGCGTGAACGCGAACGAGGGAGAATACATCATTGCCGTCAATGGCAAGTCCACCAGCGCGATGTCGGACATCTATGAGTCCCTGGTCAACACGGTGAATAAGCAGGTGACGCTCACCCTGAACGCCCAGCCGTCCGCCGAGGGGAGCTGGACGGTGGTGGTAAAACCCATCGCAGACGAGTCCGGCCTCTATTATTTTAACTGGGTTCAGGAGAACATCAGGAAAGTCGATTCCGCGACTCACGGCAAGGTGGGTTATCTGCACGTGCCCGACATGGGAGCGCACGGGTTGAACGAATTCGTAAAATACTTTTACCCGCAACTCCGCAAGAAGGCGCTCATCGTCGATGTACGGGGCAACGGAGGCGGCTTCGTCTCGACGCTCGTCGCCGAGCGCCTCAGGCGCGAAATCGCCATGGTTGGCATCGCGCGGAATACCGTGCCGAGCCCCGACCCCGGCGACATGCTTCTCGGACCCAAGGTTTGCCTCATCGACGAATTCTCTGCATCCGACGGCGACATCTTCCCCTACCGATTCAAGAAATACGCGCTGGGGAAATTGATCGGCAAGCGGACCTGGGGCGGCGTCGTGGGGATCCGCGGCTCGCTCCCCCTGCTCGACGGAGGTTTCCTGAACAAGCCGGAGTTCTCGCGTTACGGGTTTCTCGGGGAGGGTTGGATCATGGAAGGACACGGCGTCGATCCCGACATCGTGGTGGACAACGATCCGGCAAAGGAATTTGCGGGAATCGACGAGCAGTTGAACAAGGCCATCGAGGTGATCCTCGACGAATTGAAAACCAAGGAGCAGTCGCTCCCTCC
>JACXTT010008303.1_pt1 | contig 14413 bp, 18 predicted proteins | sample 9270951 | NCBI WGS metagenome assembly JACXTT01 (sample SAMN15532306, study PRJNA645909) | rock metagenome | isolation source: weathered quartz diorite | place: Puerto Rico | collected 2017-06-21
AAAGGAAATTAATGGTTGGCCTTTTCTTCTGCGAATTTAATTTCTCGCGGCAATGATCGTCACCATCATTCTCATGGTCTTGTCGATTACGCTGAATGCACCGCTGGAGGAACCTGCAAATCCGAACCTCACCATGAATCCAGCCAAGGCCCCCTGGTACTTCCTTGGGCTGCAGGAAATGCTCGTGTATTTCGATCCCTGGATCGCCGGCGTGGTCATGCCTACGCTTATCATCATCGGATTGATGGTGATTCCGTACATCGACACCAACCCGCTGGGTAGCGGGTACTACACCTGGAAGCAGCGCAAGTTTTCCATCGGCACATTTTTGTTCGGCTTCATCATCCTGTGGGTCGCGATGATCATCATTGGGACGTTCATCCGCGGCCCCGGCTGGCAGTGGTTCTGGCCAGGACAAACCTGGGACCATAACCGCCTCATTTATGAAGTGAACCGCGATTTGCCGGATATCTTTGGGATTACATCCAACCTGGCCAAAGCGATCTTCGGCGCCTTCGTGGTTGGAGGCTACTACGTCGCTGGCGGGTTCGTGGTTCACGCCCTGTTTCGGCGCTACAACCCGAAAGACTACAAGCGCATGAGCCTGCTGCAATATTCCATCATGATGTTCTTCCTGCTCACCATGGTGGCACTACCGGCAAAGATGTTGCTGCGGCTGGTGTGGCATATCAAGTATGTGTGGATAACACCGTGGTTTAACGTCTAGGGCGTCGCTGGCCGTTCGTCGTTGGTCGTTGGCCAAAGTCAACGGCCCATAGCTGGGGCCAACGACCAAGGGCCAACGACCAACGACTGACTTGGGAGGATTTGGTGCCACCTGTCCCCGAAAATGATCCGATTGTAAGCAAGTCTTACGCGGCGCATTACGTCATCGCGATGCTGATCCTCATGGTGACGCTGTTCTGGGCATTGTGGGACGAGTCCTTTGGACAGCGCCCCTGGAAGACATTCCAGCATGAGTGGAGGGACCGCTATAGCGCCTTCCTGAAAACCGCGCGGTCGAAGTCATCGCAATCGGAGAAGGAAGTCGAGCAGAATTCGCAGTACCAGCAGCTCGAAAAGGCTTACAAGGATGCCTACGAGACCGCCAAGCCCCGCCGGGACGAACTGCAAAAACGGATCACAGATTTGAGCGCGCAGATTCTGGCGGTGCAGAACGTTTTCACCGACCGCCGAGCCTATGTCAACGCGCTCACCTACGAGCTCGAGACCGAGACCAGCGCTTCGGGCAAGAAGAGCAAGCAGCAGGACATCGACGAATATAAAAAGAAGAAGGCGACGGTCTTATTTCCCGACGGCCACAGGCAGCAATACAACTTCCAGGAGCTGGAAGGGACCTATAACTCCCTCAAAGATCAGCGAACCAAGCTGAGCGCCGAACTGGGAGACGTGTTGAAGCCGGTCACCGAAGCCAGCACCAAGATGTCCGCCTTCGTGACCGACCACATGGTGGACCTCACGCCCTCCCAGATTGATGGCCTCAAGAAGAAGACGGAGGAGTGGGATCCGAAGATTGTGCAGATCAACGTGGCGGAAGCCAATATTGTGGACCGCTGCGAGTCCTGCCACATGAACGCCCGGGAGCCGCTCCGGATCACGCCTGCAGTAATGGTCACCAAGGGCGAGAAGAAACCTGACGCGTATGCACGCGCCTTTGGCAGCCATCCCGAACCGGAGTTGCTGAAGGTCCACGACCCGGACAAGTTTGGTTGTTCGCCGTGCCACCAGGGCAACGGACGGGCCACTACCAGCGTCGAAAAAGCGCACGGCAATTACGAGCACTGGCTATGGCCCCTGTTTCCCAAGCAAAACGCGGAGGCCGGCTGCCAGACTTGTCACGCGGCGGACATGCACCTGGCAGCGGGCGACGTGGGTACTCACATTTCGAATGGCAAGTTCCTGTTTCGCCAGCGCGGCTGCATGGGCTGCCATCGCTACGAAGGCTATGACAAAGAGCCCGAGGATCTGACTTCGATCACGCAGCAGCTCAAACTGTTCGAGCAGCAGAAGGTCGATAATTCGAAGACGTCCGCCGATCTGATGAAGCAGGCTGACGCGGCCACCAGCAACGACGTAGCCAACCAGCTGAACCAGAAAGCGGTTGCGCTCAGAGTCGCCAACAGCAAGATCGACGGCCAGATCCAGCAGCTCGATTTCCAGACCCACAACCTGATGCAGGATGTGAAGAAGATCGGTCCGAATCTGAAAGACGTCCGCCTGAAGCTGAACCGCAACTGGATTCCAGTGTGGCTGAAAAAACCGAGTGATTTCCGGCCCACTACCAAGATGCCGAACTTTCGTCTGACCGATCACCAGATCCAGACCATTTCGGCGTACCTGTGGCAATCAGGATTCGCCGACGCCTTGCCCAAGCAGAGGCCGGGCAACGCGGATCACGGCAAGGAATTGTTCGAATCCCGCGGCTGTCTCGCCTGCCACTCCATCGGCGAGGGCGACCAGATGCAGGGCGGAACGTTCGCCGCCAACCTGACGCGAGTGGGCGAGAAAGCCAACTACGATTACCTGGTGCGCTGGGTTCACAACGCGCGCGAGCGTACGCGTCCTTATTGCCCATACGAAAAGAAAGACATCGGTCCGGAGGACTACGCCAAGAAAGGACTTCCCTACCAGTTCGACTTGCAGCACAGCCAGTGCCCCAACGATGGCCACGAACTGCAAGTACAGAATATGACTGTGATGCCGAGCCTGCGCCTGACGGTGGAGGACGCCCAGGACATCACATCGTATCTGATGACGCAGAAAAAGCAGGATCCTTCATCCTATGCCCAAGCTTCGTTCATGGAGGATCCTGAGCTGAAAGAGGAAGGCAAGAAGTGGATTCGGCATTACGGCTGCGCCGGTTGCCATGAGATTTCGGGTTTAGAGGACGAAGGCCGCATCGGCACCGAGCTGACCTACGAAGGCAGCAAGCCGATCGAGCGTCTCGATTTCGCCCTGTTCACTGAAATTGCGCAGCGCGGCGGCAAGGGTGCCGAACCGATCACCGATCCGGAAGATCTGGCGCGCCTGCCGGAAGGCCCGGCCAAAGAACCTTGGTATGACCACAAGGGCTTCTTCGAGCACAAACTTGCTGAGCCGAATGTCTACGACAAGGGCAAGGTCAAGTCGGAAACCGAAGTGCTCCGAATTCCGAACCTGCATCGTTCCAAGGCGGGGATTCAGGATCTTACCCCTTTCCTGCTTGGCAGCGAGGAGAGTTCTCTGCCCACCGGCTATCAGTACAAGCCTGGCGACGCCCGGCGCGACATTCAGGAAGGGTGGTGGGTGGTCCGGAAGTACAACTGCGTGGGCTGCCACCAGTTCACGCCCGATCAGGGGACGGTTTTGATGGGCATGAAGCGCTATCAGGACGCGCAGGAACAGTTGCCGCCGAAGCTGCTGACCGAAGGCGCGCGGGTTGATCCGGAATGGCTGCGCCGGTTCCTTTCCAATCCGTCGTTGAGTACGACAGACACCAACCGCAACGGCGTGCGGCCATATCTGCAAGTGCGCATGCCAACTTTTTCGTTCTCTGACAACGAGCTGCGAAAACTGGTGCGCTTCTTCCAGGCGCTCTCGCAGCAGCCACTTCCCTATATTCCGGAGCAGGTGCCGGTGCTCAGCACCAGGGAAACTGACATGGCGCGCAGCCTGTTCTCAAGCACGGCAGCGCCGTGCTTGAAGTGTCACGCAACCGGCGACCCCCAGCACGACAAGATCGCCACTGCACCGAACTTCCTGCTGGCGAAAGAGCGTCTCAAACCGGACTGGGTGGAGCGCTGGATACTCGATCCGCAGGCGATCAGCCCGGGCACAGCCATGCCTTCGGGACTGTTCAAGCGGGAAAACGAGCACTGGGTTTTCTCCGGCCCGACTCCGCCGTCGTTCCAGGGATATGACAAGGATCACAGCAAGCTGCTGGTGAACTACATCTTCCAGCTCACGCCGGAAGAACAGCGGCGGGTGGCGGCGTCCATGGGGCGCTCCCAGGCTGCGGTTCAGCCGCGGGATAAAGCCAAGGGAAAGCGGACCGGTGTTGTGGCTTCGGCAGCAGGCAGTGGTGGTTCGCGGTAGAATGTTGTGTTCTGCAATTGTTATGGAAGCGCTGGAGTTAACCCGCGCGGGCGAGTCGCCCGCGACCACACGTGCGTTCCGAACATTGAAACCTTGTATAGAGACATAACTCCGACGAAAGGGCGACATAATGAATAGGAAACTTTGTGCAGCACTGTTCCTGCTCTGCCTGTTGGGATTGCTGGCAGGCTGTAGCAAGAAAGAGAATACCAACGAGGAGCCAAGCACCGCGCCAAGCTCAGAGATGAAGCCAGCAGCGACCGCCACTCCGATTGATCCGGCTACGGCCGCCAGCGTGAGCGGGACTGTAACTTTTGCCGGGGCAGCCCCGAAGGCGCAGAAAATCGACATGAGCCAGGATGCGGCCTGCAAGGGCAACAACACGGCTGAGACTATCGTGGCGGATGGCGGTAAGCTGGCTAACGTCTTCGTTTACGTGAAAGAAGGTTTGGGAGATCGCACTTTCGACGTTCCCAAGAACTCAGTGACGATCGACCAGAAGGGCTGCCGGTACCATCCTCACGTCCTGGGCGTGATAACCGGGCAGAATATCGAGATCCGCAACGACGACGACACCACGCATAACATCCATCCCACCCCGAAAGACAACCGGGAGTGGAACGAGTCCCAGCCCCCGAAGGCAGCGGCGATCGAGAAGAGCTTCGCCCGCGAAGAAGTGATGCTGCCGGTAAAGTGCAACCAGCATCCCTGGATGAAGATGTACGTGAACGTGGTGAAAACTCCGTTCTTCGCCGTCACGGGTGCGGACGGCAAGTACGAAATCAAAGGCCTGCCGCCGGGCGATTACACGCTGGCGTTTGTGCAGGAAAAGCTGGGCGAGCAGGATCAAAAAGTCACGCTGGCCGCCAAAGACAGTAAAACCGCGGACCAGGTTTTCAAACCGTAACTGCACTTGAGCGTAGCGCCGGCCTCCCATTGGCTGTCCCGAGGGCATCTTGCCCTCGGCGCAGCGGGAGGAGTAACGGCGCAGCGCAAACTTCCAAGGAGCCGCTTCTGAAGGCCGTCGCCCTTCCCCACAACCGCGCGCATCACCGGTTTGCTGTCTTCACCGCGTGCGTCACTTTTGTGCTGATCATTGCCGGCGCCCTCGTCACCAGCAATGACGCGGGTCTATCCGTCCCCGATTGGCCTACTTCATTCGGATCGCTATACAAGATTCCTCATCTCGTCGGCGGCGTGCGATTCGAGCACAGCCATCGCATGATCGCCCAGTTTGTAGGCTTCCTCAGTATTGTCCTGGCTATCTGGACCTGGCGCGCCGACCGCCGCCGGTGGATGAAATACCTGGGCGTTACTGCGCTGGGCCTGGTGATCGCGCAAGGCGTTCTGGGTGGACTCACGGTGCTGTTCTATTTGCCTCCGGCGATCTCATCGGCGCACGCCGCCTTGGCGCAAACGTTCTTCTGCGTCGCCGTCCTGATCGCAATATTCACCGGCCAAAGGTGGGTGGAAGAAGTTCCGCGAGCAGAACTGGACGAGCAGCGCCCAAGTCTCTTCACCTTGACCTCGCTCTCGATCCTCGTTCTGTATGTGCAGCTGGTCCTGGGCGCGCTGTTTCGCCATCACGGGCTGGGCTGGTGGCCTCATGTTGTGAATAGTGGGACGGTGGCTATTGTGTTATCTTGGACCGTCATTCGCGCATTGTCGCAACACTCGAGGATTGACGCGGTAAGGCGCCCGGCCATCACGATGCTCTGCCTCCTGATCACTCAGCTCTGCCTGGGTTTTGTCGCTTTTCTCACTCGCGTAGCCTGGGGACATGACGCCCTCCAGCCTGAATTGCCCATGGTGGTTTCGACCGTGACTCATGTTGCCGTGGGCGCTTTGCTTCTGGCCAGCACCGTGGTACTGGCTGTGCAGGTATGGCGTCACGTCCCGGTGGCGCCGGCTGAGCTTGCTCCTGCTCGTGAAGGAAAGCCGGTGGCGGCATGAGTACGGCGACACAACCCCTGGTAGCTCCACGGAGCGGCGCTCTGACGCTGGTTCGGGATTACGCAGAATTGACTAAGCTACGCGTCACTACGCTGATTATCATGACCGCCTGGTGCGGCTATTATTTCGGGGCGTTGAAGTCAGGCGTATCTTCCCTTTCGTGGGGCTTGTTTCACGCTCTGCTAGGTATCGGCCTGGTTTCGGGTGGCACGGCGGCGCTTAACGAAGTGATGGAATGGGAAACCGATAGCCGCATGCGCCGCACCGCTCAACGCCCGATTCCAGCGGGCCGCTTCAGCCTGGTGCATGCTGCATTCGTCGGAGCTCTGATGATGTTCGGCGGCGCACTCTATCTGGGCGTAGCCCTCAATCCCCTGACGGCCTTGCTGGCACTGGCCACCTCTGGGGTCTATCTCGCCGCCTACACGCCCCTGAAGAAGGTTCATCCGATCTGCACCTTTGTCGGCGCGTTCCCGGGAGCCATGCCAGGAGTGCTGGGCTGGACTGCCGCGCGGGGCCACCTGGAGTGGGGCGCGCTGGTAATGTTTGCCATCGTCTTCTTCTGGCAGTTTCCGCATTTCTTCTCCATAGCCTGGCTCTATCGCCAGGACTATGAAGATGGCGGCATCCGCATGCTGCCGGTAGTGGACACGGACGGCAAGTCCACTGGCCGCCAGATTGTGCTTTACTCGCTGGTGCTGATTCCGGTCAGTCTGCTGCCCACGTTGCTGGGGATGTCAGGCCGACTCTACTTCGCTGGAGCATTGCTGTTGGGTGTGGCACTGTTCTATGTGGGGGCACGGCTGGCTACGTTCAAGCTTGCGCCGGACACAGCCCGTTCGAAACAGCGGGCGCGACAGCTCCTGCAGGCTACGGTGTTCTACTTGCCGCTGCTGTTCGCCCTTATGATGCTCAATACGCATCTGCATCCGTAGACCGGCGTACTGCCCCGTGTTGGAGACGTGTCCAACCGAGGGTGGCTCGGCCGCATCTTTAAGATTAAGATACCCTGTGGTTTCTAAAGCCCCCGCTTACGTCGTGCCAGACTTTCCAACTGACATCCGGCTGGCGGCGCCCTCTGTAGTCTCGGTTCAGGATCTAGTACACCGCTATGACGGCCGCACCGCCCTGAACGGGGTCTCGTTCGACGTGCGCCATGCCGAACTGTTCGGACTGCTCGGGCCCAACGGCAGCGGCAAGACCACGATGTTCCGCATTCTTTCGACCCTGATGACCCCGAGCGGCGGCCGTGCCGTCATCAAGGGATTTGATGTGGCGAAAGAACCTGCAAAATTGCGCCGCGAGATCGGGGTGGTCTTCCAGGCGCAGAGCATTGATATCAAGTTGACCGCCGCCGAGAACTTATGGCACCAGGGCCATCTGTACGGGTTGCGCGGCCAGGGGCTGAAAGCGCGCATCCCGGAAATGCTGTCCCGGGTTGGGCTGGCCGATCGCGCCAACGAGAAAGCCGAGACCTTTTCCGGCGGGATGCAGCGCCGGCTCGAACTGGCTAAAGGGCTGCTTCACCATCCCGGCGTATTGTTGCTCGACGAACCAACCACGGGGCTTGACCCCGGCGCGCGCCGCGACCTGTGGCAGTATCTTCGGATCTTGCGCGATGAAGGAAAGGTCACCGTGATCGTGACCACGCACCTCATGGAAGAGGCCGAGCGCTGCGACCGTCTAGCCATTCTCAATGAGGGAAAGCTGGTCGCGATCGGAACTCCGATTGAATTAAAAAGCGAAATCGGCGGCGACGTGATTCTGCTGGACTCCAAAGACGCAGAATCGCTCGCGGAACGAATTCGCGGACGCTTCAATCTGAATGCTCAAGTGCTGGCGGGCCAGGTTCGCCTGGAGCGGGAAAATGGCCACCGCTTTATCACTGACGTGGTCGAAGCCTTCCCCGGTGAGATTCAAGCTGTTTCGGTCAGCAAGCCTTCTCTGGAAGATGTTTTCATCCACCGCACGGGACACAAATTTTGGACTGAAGATGAAGAGCAACTTGCGTAGCCGGGCAGCGCTGCAGGGAGCGAGTCTATGATGCTTGTGCTTTCCATTGTTCTGGCCCTGGCGCCTTTGGCGGGCGTTGCCCGTATCGTCATGAACGGAACCATCACCACTGTGGACGGGCTTTTCATGAGCATCATTATGCTTTCCCTTTCCGGCATCCTCTTCCTGAACGTATACCTGGAAGTGCGCAGGAAGCTCATCCTCAAGAAGGCGCCACTAGCGCAGAAAACGAGTTGATGTGGTCACCCAAAGCGCCGTTCTTCCAGCCCACGCCAACCCCGACACCGGAATCATGCTGCCTGCGTTCACGCTGTGGTGGCGAGAACTGGTCCGCTTCTACCGCCAGCGGGCTCGGGTAGTGGGAGTCATCGCCTCACCGCTGTTGTTCTGGGTGGTCATCGGCTCCGGCTTTGGCAGCTCGTTTCGCTCCGGCAACGCCGCTGGGCAGCAGCACTATTTGGATTATTTTTATCCGGGCGCGTTGATCATGATCGTGCTGTTCACTTCGATATTCACCATGATGTCCGTGATTGAAGACCGCAAGGAAGGATTTCTGCTGTCGGTGCTGGTGGCTCCGGTGCCGCGGTCGGCGATTGTGTTGGGCAAAGTGCTGGGCGGCACAACGCTTTCGGCGATTCAGGGCCTGGTATTTCTTGCCTTTGCACCGCTGGTCGGCATTCATCTTGGACTGACTGCCTTTCTGCTGGTGGTACTCACAGTTTTCCTGGTCTCGTTCGCGCTCACGGCGCTGGGATTTACCATCGCGTGGTCCATGGACTCCACGCAGGCCTTCCACGCCATCATCAACCTGTTTTTGATTCCCCTCTGGCTGCTCTCGGGAGCGCTGTTTCCGCTGGCGGGCGCTTCGGGCTGGATTCGATTCCTGATCCGAATCAACCCTCTCACCTATGGGGTTGAGGCGCTGCGCGACCTGCTTTATCCCGCAGGCCCTGAGTTCTTTCCGCTGTCGTCGTCCCTGGCCACACTGGTGCTGTTCTCCGCTCTCATGTTTGGCCTCTCATTCATCATGGTGAACCGCCGCACGACGAAGCCGGCCGCGTGATGCAGGTCCCGGCACAATACGCGATTTACCCGGTGATTGATGCAGCCCTTAACGGGACCAGCGCCGTGCTGCTCCTGGTGGGAAGGAGTTACATCAAACGTGGCCGCATGGCCGCGCACCGCGCGGTGATGATCACCGCGCTGATTTCCTCCGCCCTGTTTCTGACTTCCTATCTGTACTATCACTGGCACGTCGGCTCGGTGCGCTTTCAGGGACAGGGCTGGTCGCGTCCGGTCTACTTCACCATCCTCATTTCGCACACCATCCTGGCGGTTGCCATTGTGCCACTGGTGATTATCACCTTGAGCCGCGCGCTGAGAGAACGCTTCGACCGTCATCGCAAGATCGCCCGCTGGACGTTCCCGCTGTGGCTTTATGTGTCGGTAACGGGCGTAGTGGTTTACGTGATGCTGTACCACCTGTTTGCGGCTTAGGGCTGGCATTACCACGGAGGCACCGAGTCACGGAGGAAAATCTTTTGTGTTTTCTCTGTGTCTCAGTGCCTCCGTGGTGAAATTCGTTCATGGCAACCGTGAAACTGAAGATCGATGTCTCCGGCAAAGTCGGAGATGAGGCCTGGCGCAATCTACGCCAGTTTGATGAAATTCAGAGCGCCGCTTTCGGGCCGCAATTCGGATCGAGCGGAGTCTGCACGCACGCCGCTAATCTGCCGCATGCCAAAGGCGAGTGGATTGGGGCCGAAATCCGGCTGGAAACACCGCTTCTGGCGCAGTACGCGGTCTCGCATTACCTGGAGCAGGAGCATGTGCTGGATGCCGACGTGGTCGAGTAACGCTACGGCGCGGACCGGAAGCCACGCTTGAGCGCGATCTGATATATTTCGACCCGGAAACACCCCTATGTCGGCTCTTCCAGATTCTCCTCCTGAAGCATCGTCCTCAACCGAGGAGACCATTCCGTCGCGGCCCAAGCCGCGCATGTCCACGCGCAACCGCTTCCTGTTTTTTTTCACCGGGTGGCTGATCGTCCTGATGCCCTTTCTGTTCTGGTGGAATACCTGGTTTGGCCGTCAACTTTCCGACAAGCAACTCAGCGAGTACCTGCAGGACGATAAGAAGCCCCGCCACATCCAACATGCCCTGGTACAGATTGGCGAGCGAGTGACGCATCACGACACCAGTGTCATGCGCTGGTATCCCGACGTCGTCCGCCTGGCGTCTTATCCGATTGAGGAGGTTCGCAATACCGACGCCTGGGTCATGGGACAGGACACCACCAGCAAGGACGCGACCAGTGCCGGATTTCACCAGGCGCTCTTGAAAATGCTGAATGATCCTTCGCTCATGGTCCGCGGCAATGCGGCACTATCGTTGGTGCGCTTTGGCGACGCCACGGGAAGGCTCCAGATCGTCGCACTGCTGCAGCCGACGAAAGTCATCGCGCCTCAGGCGGGCAAGATCACCGATTCCAGCACGGTGGGCACGGTGATCCACCAGGGCGGGATCATCGCCAAGATTGACTCAGAAGGCCAAACCACGGAAGTGCGCTCGCCCATCACTGGCCGGTTGCGAGAGCTGTCAGTCAAACCTGGACAAACCGTCGCCGCGGGCGATGAGATGGCGATGCTGGATCCGGGAACAGAGCAGGTCTGGGAGGCACTGCGCGCCCTATACCTCGTCGGCCAGCCCGAGGACATCCCAGCCATCCGCCCCTACCAGCGTGAGTTGCCGGAGATTCCAGACCGTGTGCGAAAACAGGCAGGGGAGGCGGAGCAAGCTATTCGAGAGCGGGCGAAATAACGGCGGTCAGTCGTTGGTGAGCTGTGGTCAATGATTTGGTTCGTCTTTCGCGGCTCGCACCTTCTTGACGAGCTTGACTTCGAGTTCTTTTCCATCGGGACGCTTCAGAAACATCGCGCCCTTATCTACCCGAAAGTCTATGGGATCGTTTACAACCCAATCCGGTTTGTAGCTGAGTTTCCCTGCCGAGTACGTAACAAAGTAGGTCAAGTCATCGCATTGAATTTGAAAGACGTACAGCAGGCCTGGAATAGGAGCCGCAATGGAACCAATGACGGCGACGCCCCTGTTTACGTTTTGAACCTGAACATCTAGGAGCTTGCCTGTTTGGTATGCCTTGGGACTGTCCTTCGCGACGCTGGGAAATGAAGCCAAGCAGCAAACGAACGCAGCTACCCAAAGAGCTTCTCTCTGCATACACATACCATCAGGAGGTCATTTGAGGCGATACGTCCCGCGCGCGATTCTAACAAAAAGCTCGCTATTCCCGCCGGGGTTCCCGACACAGTGCTTTGGAAGAAACGTCCCAGCCCAGTCAACCCCCAGAACTTTGTTTGTGTCGGCTGCCCGGAAGGGTTGCTTCAGTTTGCCGTCTCGAACCAGCTCCCTGATACGACGGATGGTTTCCCTTTCCATCGGCTTCCTGGCTAACGGCTAAAGGCCAAATGCTAATAGCTGCTTCTCAAAACGGCATTACTCCGACTTCCTTCTCCACCTCGGCCGTGTCTACCATCACAATTGCGTCCCAGGGACAGCCATCGAGGAAGGATCCCTCCGGACCTTTGCTGGTGCACTTGTTGCAGCCGATGCAGAGAATCGGGTCCACCTGGATGCGGCCAAAGGGTGGGTGGTCCTCATCGGGAACCCAGAACATGCAGTCTTCCACGGGGCAATACTCAACACACGCAGGCGACCCGGCACAACCGGTGCAGCATTCGGTGATTACGGCCAGTTCTTTAGGTTTCTTCTTGCGTGCGGTAAGGAGGCCCTTGGACCTGGGCTCGTGTTTGAACTCGTCGGGCACCATCCCGACTATTCCCCTGAAGGGCTCTGCAGGCATCGCCTGCATTATAACCCAAGGGCGGGCGTCGGACTTCAGACCTCGGACGTCATTCATCGGACCTCAGCACACGGGGTTCAGCCTGAGAGCTGAGGGCTAAGAGCCGATGTCCCCCGGATTGTTCATCCATCACATCGCCTTGCCAGGATTCTGGTATAGTGGCCTTCCAGCCCCTCGAATTCCGTTTCATTTTCCCGGCTCCCCGGTTCAATGCCCAAGCGAAGGGGCGGAAGGAGCAGCACTCATGGCAGGCAAAAGCGTCAATAAAGTCATCCTGATCGGCAATCTTGGCAAAGATCCCGAAGTTAAGTACACGCCCAGCGGCACCCCGGTGGCCAAGCTGGCGCTGGCGACGAACGAACGCTACAAAGACAAGAATGGTGAATGGCAGGACCGCACCGAGTGGCACAACGTCGTGCTATGGCAGAGGCTGGCGGAAATTGCCGGCGAATATCTGAAGAAGGGCGGCAAGGTGTATATCGAAGGCCGTCTCCAGACTCGCTCCTGGGACGACAAGCAGACCAATCAGAAAAAGTACATGACGGAAGTCGTGGCCAGCGACCTGGTTCTGCTGGGCGGCCGCGGAGAAGGCGGCGGTGGCGGAGACTTCGCGGGAAGCTCCCGCGGCGCGTCCGCCGGGGGAAATAACTTCGACCAGCGCACACAAGAAGCGGGGCCAGCGACAGCATCGAGCCCGATCAGCGACGAAGATATTCCGTTCTAGGGTACCTGTCAGCTGTCAGCTCTCAGCTTTCAGCCATCAGCGGGGCGCTCCATCCTGCGCGTTTTTTGCGCAAAGGTGGGAGCGGTCGCCGACGAACTTATGAAGCGTCTCATTTCATCGGCCCTCCTTTGCGCTATTCTCACACTGAGTCACTCCGCCTTTGCCAAGCACCACCATCACCACGACGACTCCGCCGGGGGAGGCCAGTTCGACTACTACCTGCTTTCGCTCTCCTGGGCGCCAAACTACTGCGCGGGCCATCCCAGCGATCATTCCAGCGAGTGCAGAATCGGCGGACACAAAGCCTTCGTCCTGCACGGACTTTGGCCGCAGGCGAGCAGTGGGCCGCCGCCTATGTCCTGCTCGAGCGCAAGCCCGGTCGCAGCCGCAACGGTGGACCACATGCTGAACTTCATGCCCAGCCGCGGCCTGATCCAGCATGAGTGGGAGAAGCATGGCACCTGTTCTGACCTTTCGGTGCAGGACTATTTCTCCCAGGCAGAGCAAGCTTTCACTCACGTGCAGGTGCCGCAGCAATATCGAAGTCTCGACCATAATCAGCAGTTCAGCGTGTCAGATGTGGAGAAGAGTTTTGCCGAGGCGAACCACGCTCCATTGCAGGCGTTCCGTGTCTCCTGTCACGCCGGGGACCTGGTCAGCCTTGAAGTCTGCGTGGACAAGAATCTTCAGTATCGGAGTTGCACCCAGAGCGTGCGCGAGTGTCCAGTCAACCAGGTGGACATGCGGCCACCGCAGTAGAAAAGGAAACAGCCATGCCAGAAGAACTTGCCAGCCAAACCTGTGTTCCCTGCCGCGGAGGCGTGCCTCCGTTGCAGGGCGGAGAGCTGCAACAAATCCTGCGACAGGTCCCGCAATGGAAGGCAGTCAACCAGCATCACATCACGCGGCTCTTTACTTTTCCGGATTTCAAGCAAGCGCTCGCCTTTGTGGATCGCGTGGGAGAGGTGGCGGAACAGCAAGGACACCATCCCGACATCCTGCTCACTTGGGGCAAAGCAGAAATCACCCTGTGGACGCACAAGATTGACGGCCTGACTCGCAGCGACTTCATCATGGCGGCGAAGATTGATCAGCTGTACTCCGGGTGACTCGCAAACCACGTGGACAGCACAATTTTCAATTGGTGCAGTCGCCTGACTACTCAACAATCAATCCACATCGCTTTCCACTCGTGATCCGGTGGCGGTTTTTCGGGGTGAGACTGACTGACCGCCGTGCTGATGCGTGACGATGACGACCACCACGTCAGACGCCACGGCGTACAGACTCCTATTGGAATTGGAAATCTGCTGAGCTTTCAATGGCAGCGCATCACAAGATAGATGCGACGGGCCGCCACTGACAATGGCCACCTTTTCACCCGCAGGGATGATGCAGAACGGATTTCCCCAAGCATCGACCTTCAATTTGGCGTCCATGATAAGAGGTTCGCTGGTTTGCGGCGTTTGAGAAGCGGCCTGACGAAGAAGCACGTCGCCAACCTGCTTGGCGTTCATCGCCGTATCAAGCATTTCGGCATACCGCTTGAACTTCTGTGGGTCTTTCCGGTAGGCCTCAATCAGCCCTTCGTTCTGGTCACCAACCGGAACGGGCGTAAGGAGTGCACCTAGCAGCCCGTGGCAGAAACTGCTGATAGTTCACGAGCGGTGACGAGGCATGCGGCAACGGAAAGATGATACGAGGGGCTGACCAACAGCGGTAAGTCGCCGGGCAGGCGAAACGGT
>JACXTT010008304.1_pt1 | contig 14412 bp, 9 predicted proteins | sample 9270951 | NCBI WGS metagenome assembly JACXTT01 (sample SAMN15532306, study PRJNA645909) | rock metagenome | isolation source: weathered quartz diorite | place: Puerto Rico | collected 2017-06-21
CCTGCTATCTGCGAGGCTTCGTCGGTAAGGATATCTCCAAAAAGATTGGCGGTAACCACTACGTCAAAGCGACGCGGGTCTTTTATAAGCAGCATTGCGGTAGCGTCTACAAACTGGTGCTCTACTTCCACGTCGGGATATTCCAATGCTATTTTTTGTACCACTTCTCTCCAAAGGCGAGAGGTTTCAAGCACATTTGCTTTATCTACCGAGCACAGTTTCTTTCTCCGGGTCCTTGCGGATTCAAATGCCTTGCGGGCAATGCGTTCCACTTCGTAGCGGCTGTATTCGGCCACATCATAGGCGGTATCGCCATTGTTTTTGCGACCCTTTTCACCGAAATAGATATCGCCGGTCAACTCGCGGAAGAATAAAATATCCGCACCTTTTAATATTTCCGGTTTAATGCTGGATGCGCCCAGCAGTTCATCAAATAATTTGATGGGGCGAAGATTGGCGTATAAGCCCAGTTCCTTGCGCATCTTCAGCAAACCCTGTTCCGGCCGCACTTTGGCGGAAGGATCGTTGTCGTATTTGGGATGGCCTACGGCGCCAAATAATACGGCATCCGATTTACGCATCTTTTCCAGCGATTCATCGGGGAGGGGAACGCCGGTGGCTTCAATGGCCACGTGCCCAATCAATGCTTCGTCATACGTAAAGGTATGCCCGAACTTCGCGGTTATCTTATCTAATACTTTTTTACCTACTGCGGTTACTTCCTGCCCGATGCCATCGCCCGGAACAATTAAAATATGCTTGTTTGCCATCCTTGCTGTTTATTGAAATAAAATAAATGTGCCTGTAGTATAATTATAGTTGATTGAGCATTTTTTGCGTAGCCTTGATCGCTGATACGGTTTGATCGCTGTCCAATCCTCTTGTTTTAAATTCTTTGTTATTATAGCTCCAGGTAATGATCGTTTCGCACAAGGCGTCGCTTTTGCCGCCCGGGGGGATGCGAACCGCGTAATCCGTGAGCATAGGTAGTTCCTGCTTTTGCTTTTTATACACTTTCTTCAGCGCATTCATGAATGCATCGTATTGCCCGTCGCCCTGTGCCTGCTCCTCAAACAATTCTCCCTTAATGGAAATGCGGATGGTTACCGATGGGTGGAGGTTTTTTGAATGGGTAAGCAGGTAGTTCTCTATTACTACTTTTTCTTCAATCGTATTGCTGTCGAGTATATCCGAAATGATATAAGGCAAATCGGCCTGGGTAACCACTTCTTTCCGGTCTCCCAGTTCTATGATGCGCTGGGTTACCTTCTTCAGGTCGGGGTCCGACAACTGTATTCCCAATTGCTGCAGGTTATTTTCAATATTGGCCTTGCCGCTGGTTTTGCCCAACGCATATTTGCGCTGTCGCCCAAAACGTTCAGGCATCAGGTCACTGAAATACAATTTATTCTTTTTGTCGCCGTCGGCATGGATACCGGCGGTTTGTGTAAACACGTTTTCGCCCACCACCGGTTTGTTGACCGGCACCCTGAAACCGGAAAATGTTTCTACCAGTTTGCTTACCCCGTATAACGACTCTTCCACCACCGATGTCTTTATCGAAGGCATAAAATCATTCAATACCGCGATGGCGCTGGCCAGCGGTGCATTCCCCGCCCTTTCGCCCATGCCATTTACGGTAAGATGGATACCATGCGCGCCGGCTTTTACACCTTCCAGCACGTTGGCCGTGCCCAGGTCGTAATCGTTGTGCGCATGAAAATCGAAATGGATGCCCGGGTAGCGCTGCACAATTTCCGACACATATTCATATACTTCCGAAGGAATGAGCACGCCCAGGGTATCCGGCAGCATGATCCGTTTTACCGGCTGGTGCTGCAAAAAATCCAGGTATTGAAAAACATAGTCTTTCGAATGGCGCATGCCATTGCTCCAGTCTTCCAGGTAGACATTGCATTCCAGTCCTTTTTTCCTGGCCAGTGCAATAACCGCGGCTACTTCGGCAAAATGCTGTTCGGGTTTTTTCTTCAACTGGTGGGTAAGATGGTTCAGCGAACCCTTGGTAAGCAGGTTCATTACTTTGGCGCCGGCTTTCTGCATCCATTGTACCGATACATCGCCGTCCACGAAGGTGAGCACTTCCACCTTATTGATAAAACCGTTTGCCTTTGCCCATTTGGTAATCGTTTTTACCGCGGCAAATTCGCCTTCCGACACACGGGCCGAAGCAATCTCAATCCGGTCTACTTTTACTTCCGTTAGTAAAAGCCGGGCAATGGTTAACTTTTCCTGTGGCGAAAAAGAAACCCCGCTGGTTTGTTCACCATCGCGAAGCGTGGTGTCCATGATCTCGATATATCGTTTGGCCTCGGGCATAATAGTAGGGAACTGCTTTTAATAGATGCTTTTTGAAGCGAATGTTTGGATATCGCTTTTCATGGCCTGCAGGTAATCGATATCGTCATAGCCATTGGTGAGGTTGTCCTTTTTGTAGCTGTTGATATCGAACGATTCGCTTTCTCCCGTGGCCGTGATGGTAATGGTTTGAGCGGGCAGGTTTACTTCCAGCTCTGTTTTGGGATTAGCCTCTATGGCCATGAATATTTTATCCAGGAATGCGGGGCTTACCTGTACAGGCAATATGCCGATGTTAATGGAATTGTTTTTAAATATATCGGCAAAGAAGCTCGATACCACGCAACGGAAGCCATAATCGTAAATGGCCCATGCGGCATGTTCGCGGCTGCTGCCGCTGCCGAAGTTTTTACCCCCTACCAGTATTTTGCCGGAATAAATGGGGTTGTTCAGCACGAAATCCTTTTTGGGGGTATTGTCGTTGTTGTAACGCCAGTCGCGGAAAAGGTTATCGCCAAAGCCCTTGCGCTCGGTTGCTTTTAAAAAGCGGGCGGGAATGATTTGGTCGGTATCCACATTTTCAATCGGCAATGGAACTGCCGTACTCTTTATTACCGTGAATTTATCGTAAGCCATGTTTAAGCTGTGAGCTGCGAGCGTTTAGCTGCGAGCTTTTTTAATATGAATGTTTTTATTTGCTATCATACCCTCAATGCCTTGTTGCCTGAGTGCCTTTATGCCTTCTCTTACAGCAGTTCTCTCGGGTCTGTTACTACCCCGGTTACGGCTGCTGCCGCTGCCACCAGCGGGCTTGCCAGCATTGTTCTTGCCCCGGGGCCCTGCCTGCCTTCAAAATTGCGGTTGCTGGTGCTTACCGCATATTTGCCGGCAGGTATTTTATCGTCGTTCATGGCCAGGCAGGCGGAGCATCCGGGCTGGCGCAACTGGAATCCTGCTTCGGTGAGTATATCCAGTATGCCTTCTTCCTTGATTTGCTGCTCCACGATATGTGAGCCCGGCACTATCCATGCGATAACATGTTCTGCTTTTTTACGGCCTTTTACAATAGAAGCAAAAGCACGGAAGTCTTCGATGCGGCCATTGGTACAGCTGCCGATAAAAACATAATCCACTTTTTTGCCCAGCATTTCTTCGTCTTCACGAAAGCCCATGTAATTAAGCGATTTTTCATAGCTGGCCTTGCCGCTGCCGGTTTCGGCCACAGGAATATGTTTGGTAATACCCATGCCCATACCGGGATTGGTGCCGTAGGTGATCATCGGTTCAATATCGGCGGCATCATAATGGTATTCTGCTTCAAAAGAAGCACCTTCATCCGTTTTCAATGTTTTCCAGTATGCCAGCGCTTTCTCCCAGGCTTCTCCTTTGGGGGCTTTCTCCCTGCCTTTGATATAAGCAAAGGTGGTTTCGTCGGGGGCAATCATACCGCCGCGCGCACCCATTTCAATGCTCATATTGCAAACGGTCATACGGCCTTCCATGCTCATGTTTTCAAACACTTCGCCGGCATATTCCACAAAATAACCGGTGGCGCCGGCGGCGGTGAGTTTCGAAATGATATAGAGGGTAACGTCCTTGGGAGTAATGCCTTTGCCCAACCTGCCGTTTACTTTAATGCGCATTTTCTTTGGCTTGGGCTGCATAATGCATTGCGAAGAAAGCACCATTTCCACTTCGGAGGTGCCAATGCCAAATGCAATGGCGCCGAAGGCCCCGTGCGTGGACGTATGCGAATCGCCGCACACAATCGTCATGCCCGGTAGGGTAATACCGTTTTCGGGACCAACTACGTGCACGATGCCATTTTTGGGATTGCCCAGTCCCCAATGCGAAATGCCGTATTTTGCCGAATTGGTTTCCAGCGCTTTCAACTGGTTGGCCGAAAGCGGGTCCTGCACCGGCAAATGCTGGTTGATGGTAGGTGTATTATGATCGGCTGTGGCGAATGTTTTTTCGGGAAACATTACTTTCAGTCCCCGGCTTTCCAGGCCCAGAAAGGCCACCGGGCTGGTCACTTCATGAATAAAATGCCGGTCGATAAAAAACACATCGGGACCACCGTCAATTTTCCTGACCACATGTGCGTCCCATACTTTGTCGAATACAGTTGCGGGTATCTTACTCATTTTCCATAATTTAAAAGAGAGTTGCAAAATTCTTAAAATATATCCGGATAATCAGCTTTTAACTTGCATTTTTTCTAACAATAGTCCGTTTGGCTTAAAACCTTTTTTGATTTCGGGGGATGAAGTTTAGAGGATAGCCGGTTAACTAGCTTACGGTCAGCAAGTTAAATAAAATTCCGGTAAGCGGGGCGTTTTGCTTTCTTATTTCATTGCTGTTTTGCAAGGCGGTTGTATAAAAGCTGCAGCTTCATGCCACGCAACTGGTTTTCCTGCTTTAATTCAGAGAGGTAGAAACTGTTCCTGTTGAGTGTAATAAAGCGCTGGCTGAGCAGTGTTTCATTGGTGATTAACTCCTGCAGTTTTTTAAGGATGGGGGGAATGGCTGCTGCTGTAAACCCGTCGGCATTTACCTGCTGCTCAATAACCAGGAAACGGATGTATTGTGCACGGATATCGGCCATCAGCCGGTACTGCTCAAATTCTTCGGTATTTTTCAAAGGCTTTAGCTGCCGGAACAGCTCGGCCGCTTTTGTTATACTGTCTGCCAATGCAGTCAGCCCGAGCGGAACCGGGCTTTTTACGATGCCATTGTTTACTTCATACGGTGCAGTCATGAGCGCCCTGCGGAAGGTGACAGCCTGTGATGGGGTAAAGCCGTATGTTTTTGCGCAATAGGCGGCAATAAAACTTTCTATATTGATCGGTTCCGGCATAGAAATGCTTTTTGTGTAGGCTGCCAGCAGGATATTGAACCCGGTAATAGGGTATACATGCCTGACAGCATATAAATCAGCTACATTGTTTTCCGATTCATGCAGATAAGAATAAACACCGGAGGTAGACCAGGAGGTCATTACAATGCCCTTATAGCCCAATTGCCGGGCGATGGGGACAAAATCCCTGATGTTATTAAAATGCTTTTCCCATTGCGTGAGGTAATAATTGTCGGGGCTGCTTCTGAGTGCCGGGGCGCCCCATATTTCAAAACCGCTTTCCACCAGTTTGCGGTGATCGCCAAACCGGTTGAGGTCCCAGCCATAATTCCAGTCTACAAAGATGGTTTCTTTGGGCAGGGATTGCAGGGCATCGGGATATTTTATGGCGATATCGGCCCAGAGCACAGGCTGTTTTCCCAGCCGGACCACAATGTTGCAAAGCATCTTTATGTAATCGGTGTACAGCTTTGCTATGCCCTCTTTTGTGGCTTTGGCCCGGCACCGGGCGCAATGGCCCAGCAAATGCGTTTCGTCGGCCCCGATATGAATATAGCGGGAGGTATGCGTTGCTGCCAGTTCAGTATACAAATCGGTAAACAGGGCGCTGTCCTGCACAGTTTCCATCGGGCAAACCTGGGAGAGATCCTGCTCGTCTTCACGCAAGGCCGCATAGCGGTAATGCCGCAGGATGTATTCCACATGACCAAAGCTTTGCTGTAATGGAATAACATCGAGCCCCAACTGGTTGCAAAAGGCGATGAAGGTCTTTATTTCCGTTTTAGTATAAGCGTATTTGTTGCTTATCAGCGGATGTTTTTCATAAGGGTAAGTACCCTCGTATTCCATTATCAGCGTGTTGATGCCTTCATGGTGTAGTTGTTGGGCAAACGCTTTTAGCGCAGGCATTGTCATAACCTCTATGCGTAGATCCAGGTGGAAGGCTTTAACAGCAAAATCATGTGCCGTTCCTGTTTGTGCCGGCGACCGGTTGACCATAAAAAGCACCACCAGCGCTAATAACCGGGTTTTCATAATTGTATCATTTTGCTGCTTTGGTTATCCAGGTATAGCCGGGCCGCCGGGTGTGTTTTTAGAATGGTGGACGGATATTTTTCACTAACGGGGCTGTTGAAGGTATGGTAAATCGCTTTCGCCTTTCTTTCGCCGGGCACCATACAGAAAATATACCGGCTGTTGAGCAAGGCGGGCACCGTGAGGGTAAGGGCTTGTGTGGGTACAGCATTCAGCGAAGGGAAACAGCCATCGTTTACCTGCTGTTGACGGCAATCGTTGTCCAGCGTTACGATTTTTACGGTTTCGGGGTCGTTAAAATTGGCCACCGGGGGATCGTTAAACGCGATATGGTTGTTTTCGCCGATGCCCATACACACGATATCAACGGGAAATTGTTTCAGTAAAGCGGTATATCGTTTGCATTCGGCCAAAGGATCGGCAGCATTGCCATTGAGGTAGTGTACTGCGTGGCAGGCTATTTTGTCGAACAGGTGCGCTTTAAGATAGGCCGCAAATGTTTGAGGGGAACCTGCTTCCAGCCCAATATATTCGTCCATGTGAAACGCATTGACACGTTGCCAGGGAATAGCCTGTGCCGATAAAGCCGCAAGGAACTCATTTTGAGAAGGAGCCGCGGCAAAGACAATAGTTATTTCCGGCTGTTCCTTCAACAGGCTGTGAGTGGTTGCTGCCACCGCCCTGGCGGCCGCGGCGCCCATTTGGGTCCTGCTGTTGTGTATTTCTATACTGGTATGGTTGCCCGGGGTTTCGCTGCTCATATTTACTGGTTGGGTTTGCCTGTTTTATGGTATACTATCCTGCCACCGATAATGGTCATGTGTACATCCATCTGCCGGTCGAAGATTACGATGTCGGCATCTTTCCCGGGCACCAGGCTTCCTTTTTGATCCCCTATGCCCATGATGGCCGCCGGGGTACTGGTCATCATTCTTACGGCATCGCATAAGGGCACTTCAGCCAGCTGTACCATATTTCGCACCAGGCGATTGGCGGTGGCGGTACTGCCGGCAAAGAAACTGCGGTCGGGAAGTTTTGCCACATCGTCTTCTATGATAACTTTTAGGCCGTTGTGCCGGCTTCCCAGTATGCTTTCGCCAGGTGGCATACCCGCGCCCCGCATGGCATCTGTTATCAGTGCAGTTCGATCTGCTCCCTTGATCTTATATACCAGCTTTAGCAGGGCCGGAGGCAGGTGCATGCCATCCGCGATGATTTCTACCGACATGTCATCAATAAGAAAGGCGCTTTCTACCGCCCCGGCATAGCGCTTTGCACCCCTGCGGGTTACCCCCAGCATGGCGGAATATAAATGCGTGGCGTGGGTGTAGCCTCTTTCAAATGCTTCGAGCACTTCTTCATAAATGGCATCTGTATGCGCCAATGCCGGCAGGATGCCTCTGGATCGCAGGTAGTCGGCAAATTCAAGCGCTCCCGGGAGTTCCGGGGCAGCGCTCCAGCGGGCTACTACATTGGAGCGGGATAAAATATCTTTGTATTCATCCGAGTCGGGGTCCCTGATATAACGCGGGTCCTGCGCGCCGCGCTGGTTCACGGCAAAATAGGGCCCTTCCAGGTGCATACCTATAAATTGTGCTCCTTTGGAGTTTTTTTCCTGCGCCTCTTCGTAGTTGTGCAGGGCCTGGAATATGGCCGCTTTATCAGAACTGAGCGTGGTGGGGGTCATGGCCGTGGTGCCATAGCGCGCATGCAGGGCTGCCACTTGCAAAAACGCATCCGCCGTTCCATCCATAAAATCGGCATCGCCGCCGCCATGTACATGCAGGTCGATAAAACCGGGTGCTACATATTTTCCTTCCGCATCGATGGTAAGGGCTTCGGGCACTTCGATATCCCGTTCGCTGACGGCAGTGATCCTGTTACCGGTTAGCAGCAGGGTAGCGCCGTTGAGTACCCGAAAGGGAGTAATGATTTGCCCATTAAAAATTTTAATCTGCTGCATATATATATCCCTTACCGGGTTTCAAGTGGTTGGCCGGGCCATAGCCTGGCCAACCACTTGAAATTACATAGCTTTAGACTGTTTATTAAAAAATTATCCCCTTACGGGCGGCGTTTTTTGATGTTCCTTGTTTCAATGCCTGTTTTATCGCTCCAGGTTTATCTGTCCCACATCCGTTGTTTGCCCGTTGGCAACGATTACATTGTCTTTGGCCGCATTCCGGTAGGGCGGAATAGCTTCCACAATTACTTTATAAGTGCCTTCTTTGGCAGTAGTGATTTCAAATGCACCGTTTTGCATATTCCCTTTTGCGGTATCAGAAGTAGACACTGCCCAAACCCGCGCGGCGCCTTCTGCCGGGCTAACTGTTCCCCGGATGGTTCCTGTAAAGGGCGCGTGCTTAAAGGCCAGCAGGCCGGCGGTGGCTATTGATAAGGCAATAAATGCCGTTTTTACTTTTTTCATAATTGTGCATTTAGACATAACTAAAAAGGGTTGTTGCTTGTTTTTCTGTTTGGTATAACAGATTGATTTAAAATGAGTAAATAAGGAGGGCGCTGGATAGTTGCCCCGGAAACCCAATTTTATAGGCCGGCCGGCGTTTAAACTGGCAGTATCTTTTAATAAAGCCTAAATTATTGTGCCAGCAGGAGGCCCCGCAATAGCCAGGGCGACACCGTTTTTTAGAGCCTGGTAAGACTGATAATCATTGAGTTAGCATAAAGGCAGGATTTTAATACATCAATATATTGCGCGGGCACAGGCGGTTTTTTTTCCACATTCGTGCATAACTACAGCAAATGGCCACTAATACGGTTTCATTATATTTGCCCGGTTTGGGAAGGCCCGAACGGGTTATTTTTAATTACCAGGACCTTAAATAGCTTGTTGGAAACGAAATAATTATAAAAAAACAGCCCAGTAACTGATCCCTATGGCAGAGAAAGATAAAAACCTATTTGATTACACGGAAGACAGTATTAAAAGCCTCGACTGGAAGGAGCATATCCGCCTGCGCCCCGGTATGTATATCGGTAAGCTGGGGGATGGTACCAGTCCCGACGATGGCATTTATGTGCTGCTGAAAGAGGTGCTGGACAACTGTATTGACGAGCATACCATGGGCTATGGCAAGCAGGTAGATGTAACGATAGAGAAAGGTGTAGTGTCCATTCGCGATTTCGGTCGCGGTATTCCGCTGGGAAAAGTGGTAGACGTGGTGAGTAAAATCAATACCGGCGCCAAATACGATAGTAAGGCCTTTCAAAAAAGCGTGGGACTGAACGGCGTTGGTACCAAGGCGGTAAACGCCCTTAGCAGTTATTTTAAGGTAACCGCTTTCCGCGAAGGAAAGGAGAAGACGGCTGAATTTGAAAAAGGGGTGCTTACCAAGGAACATAAAGAAATCAAGACCAGCGAAGAAAACGGTACCCTGGTCACGTTTATCCCCGACGGCACCGTGTTTAAGAACTATCATTACCTGCATGAATACCTCGATAACCAGTTCTGGAACTATTGCTACCTGAATGCAGGGCTTGTTATCAATTTCAACGGCAAGAAATACGTTTCCAAAAACGGCCTGCTGGACCTGCTGCAGCGCAAAACCAATGAAGATGAACTGCGCTATCCCATTATTCACCTGAAAGGAGAGGATATTGAAGTAGCCCTTACGCACGAAAATCAATACGGCGAAGAATATTATTCTTTTGTCAACGGGCAGTTTACCACCCAGGGTGGTACTCACCTGGCGGCTTTTCGCGAAGCGTATGTAAAGACCATCCGCGATTTTTATAAAAAGGATTTTGATGCGGCCGATATACGCGGCAGTATCTGTGCCGCCGTCAGCGTACGGGTACAGGAACCGGTGTTTGAAAGCCAGACAAAGACAAAGCTCGGTTCGCAGTATGTTTCGGATGGCGGTCCCACGATGAAGAATTTTGTAAGTGATTTCCTGGCGCGCGACCTTGATTTGTTTCTTCACCGCAATCCTTCTGTGGCAGAGGCGCTGAAAAAACGCATTGAGCAAAACGAACGCGAACGAAAAGAGCTGGCCGGTATTAAAAAGCTGGCCAACGAGCGGGCCAAGAAAGCCAACCTGCACAATAAGAAGCTGCGCGATTGCCGGGTGCATTATAATGATGAGCCCACCGGCAAGGACAAGGAAATCATCATCGAGAAATCAAAGGAGAGCACCATATTCATTACCGAAGGCGACAGCGCCAGCGGCTCTATTACCAAGGCCCGTAACGTAGAGACCCAGGCGGTATTCAGCCTTCGCGGTAAGCCGCTTAACTGTTTTGGCCTGACCAAGAAAGTGGTATACGAGAATGAAGAGTTTAACCTGCTGCACCATGCCCTGAACATAGAAGAAGGGTACGAGGGCCTGCGGTATAACAAGATTGTATTTGCCACCGATGCCGACGTGGATGGCATGCACATCCGCCTGCTGCTGATGACGTTTTTCCTGCAGTTCTTTCCCGATATCGTGAAGAATGGCCATGTGTACATTCTCGAAACGCCGCTGTTCCGGGTACGCAACAAACAGGAAACGATTTACTGCTACGACGAATCTGAAAAGCAGGCCGCCGTTAAAAAACTGGGCAGCAAGCCGGAGATTACCCGCTTTAAAGGATTGGGAGAAATCAGCCCGGACGAGTTTGCCCGTTTTATAAGCCGCGATATGCGCCTGCAGCCGGTATTGATTATGCCCGAAACGCATATACAGCAGATACTGGATTATTACATGGGTAAGAATACACCTGAGCGGCAGGAGTTTATTATCGGTAACCTGAAAGTGGAAATCGATCTGGTAGAAGAAGTTAAATAATTACTTATAAAAATCAATTTATACCGGGTATGATTCATATTGTTTTTAACGCGGATGACGTAGATGTACTGAAAAAAGCAATTGAAATGGACGAGAGCCTGCAGGGCGATGTGCTGCAGGTAAAAGACGATTACGCAGTAGGGCCGCTGGCAGGTATTTATGAAGCAGCAGGCATTGAAGCGCGCAAACAATGGTGGAAAGAACTATTGACTGGCGGCGATTATGCCGGCCTGGTAGAAAAGGGAGATATGGACGACAATAAGCTGGTGGCCGAACTAAAAGAACGCCTGCTGGCAGCGCCGGCGGAAATGCTCTGGATATGGGCGGCACAGAACAAACACGATGTAAGCGGCTATTACTGGCTTATGAGCCAGCTCAAGGATTTCCAGGGCCGTGTTTTTATTCTTTACCTGAACAACCTCCCGTTTATTAATGAGAAGGGAAATATTTTTTACCCCGACTGGCTAAGCGTAATCCCGCCCCGGGAATTTATCAAGGCCAAACGCCTTGCCCGCCCCATTACACTCAGCGAGTTTGAAGTAGACCCCGATGAATGGACGCGTATCTGCAACGAGGGTAAGGATATTCGCCTGCTGGAGGGAGGAAAGAAGCTGGCGCAACAAAGCCATGCCTTCTACGACGAAGAACTGCGCAAATTTATCACGACCGACTGGCAGAAAGCCAGTAAGATCATTCACCAGTACCTGAATAAAGCCAAGCACACGACAGGCGATGCCTATTTGTTGTGGAGGCTGAAAGGCCTGATAGCCAACGGTGAACTGGACGCACAGGGCGAAATAAAAAATATGAAGGATTTTGAGGTGAAGAAAAAAGCAGGGCAGACAGAGATTATCATGAGCTAAGGAAGCCAGTAAAACGACACGATAAACGTATTATGAGCGCAGCGAAAAATAAAATGCAGGAGTTCCTGGAAAACGATAACGGCGTCCAGGGCCAGTATAAAACATGGTTCCTTGATTACGCATCCTATGTTATCCTTGAACGTGCCGTACCGGCCATCGAAGACGGGCTGAAACCTGTTCAGCGCCGTATTCTCCATGCCATGAAGGAAATGGACGACGGCCGTTTTAACAAGGTAGCCAATATCATTGGCCAGGCCATGCAATACCACCCGCATGGCGACGCCAGCATTGGCGACGCACTGGTAAATCTCGGGCAAAAAGACCTGCTGGTGGAAACCCAGGGCAACTGGGGGGATATTCGTACCGGTGATGACGCCGCCGCCTCGCGTTATATTGAGGCAAGGCTTTCCAAATTTGCGCTGGAAGTAGCGTTCAATGCCAAGACCACCGAATGGCAGTTGAGCTATGACGGGCGGAAAAATGAGCCGGTGAACCTGCCCATGAAATTCCCGTTGCTGCTGGCCCAGGGAGCGGACGGTATTGCCGTAGGTCTTTCTACCAAAATACTGCCTCATAATTTCAATGAGCTTTGTGAAGCGGCTATCAAATACCTCAGGGGAAAACGGTTTGAGTTAAATCCCGATTTCCAGATGGGGGGCATGATAGACGTTACCAATTACAACGAAGGCAAGCGGGGTGGTAAAGTGCGGGTACGCGCGCATATTGAAGAATTTGATAAGAAAACCCTGCTTATAAAGGACGTTCCTTATGGGGTTACCACCGCGCAGTTGATGGATTCTATTGTAAAGGCCAATGACCAGGGCAAAATAAAAATCAAAAAAGTAACCGACAATACGGCTGCCGAAGTAGAGATACAGGTAGACCTGGCGCCAGGTATTTCGCCCGATATTACCATTGATGCCCTCTATGCTTTTACGGATTGCGAAGTGAGCATTTCACCCAATGCCTGCGTAATTATCGAAAAAAAGCCCCGGTTCCTGGGCGTGCATGAATTGCTCAAGGTATCGACCGACAATACCCGCGAGCTGCTGAAAAAGGAACTGGAAATCCGCCTGGCGGAATTGCAGGAAAAATGGCATTATACCTCGCTCGAAAAAATCTTCTTTGAAGAGAAGATATACAAGGAGCTGGAAAAGAAACATGCCACCTGGGAAAAAGTGCTGGAAGCTATTGCCGAGGCATTTAAACCTTTCCGCAAACAATTGCGGAGGGATATCACCCGCGAGGATGTGGTAAAGCTGACCGAAAAACCCGTTCGCCGGATTTATAAACTCGATATCGACGAACTGAATGAACAGATAAAAGGCCTTGAAGCAGATATCAAACAGGTAAAGCATCATATTGCCAACCTGGTGGATTATGCCGTGGCGTATTACGAGGGGCTTATACAGAAATACGGCAAAAACCGCCAGCGTAAAACGGAGATCAAGTTGTTTGATACCATCCAGGCGCGGCAGGTTATTATTGCCAACACCAAGCTGTACATGAACCGCGAGGACGGTTTTATTGGTACCGGCCTGAAAAAAGACGAGCTGGTAACGGAATGTTCCGACCTCGACGATATTATCGTGTTTACCAAGCGCGGTATTATGAAAATCGTCAAGGTGGCCGATAAGGTATATATCGGCAAAGACATCCTGCATGCGGCCGTATTCCGCAAGAACGATGAGCGCACGACGTACAATATGATTTATGTTGACGGCGCCTCGGGCATCAGCTATGCCAAACGCTTTAACGTAACGGGCATTACCCGAGATAAGGAATACGATCTTACCAAGGGGCACGAGAAAAGCAAAGTGCATTATTTCAGTGTCAACCCCAACGGTGAGGCTGAAGTGGTAAGGATATTGCTCACGCCCGGCTGCTCGGCCAAGAAAAAGGAATTTGATTTCTATTTTGAAGAGCTGGAAATCAAGAACCGCGGCAGCATGGGCAACCAGGTAACGCATTACCCGGTTAAATCGGTCAAGTTCAAGGAAGCCGGCCAGGCCACCCTGAGCGGTATAAAATTGTGGTTCGACGACCAGTTCGGTCGCCTGAACACAGAAGAAAAAGGCAAATACCTGGGCACATTTAATTCGGAAGATAAAATCCTTTCGTTCTTTAAAGACGGCACCTACCAGATTTCAGACCAGGAGCTTACCCAGCGTATCGACCCTGAAAAAGTGCTTCATGTGGAGAAGTTCAAACCGGAGAAAATTGTAAGCGCCGTTTACCTGGACAAGGAAAAACAGCAGTTCAATATCAAACGGTTTAAAATTGAAACCACTACGCTCAATAACCGCTTTTCCTTTATCAAAGACGGAGAGGGCAATTACCTGGAGGCTGTAAGCACCGACGAAGAACCCGTTCTCATTGTAACAAGGGGCCGTGGCGCACAGATCAATAAAGCCAAATTCAAGGTGGTAAAGCTCGTGGAAATAACGGGCTGGAAAACCGTGGGCACCAAGCTTATCGATTTCAGCAAGAGCATTGTGATGGAATGGGATAAGAAAGCGGCAGATAAGAATGCACCGGAGTTGTTTGA
>JACXTT010008305.1_pt1 | contig 14412 bp, 11 predicted proteins | sample 9270951 | NCBI WGS metagenome assembly JACXTT01 (sample SAMN15532306, study PRJNA645909) | rock metagenome | isolation source: weathered quartz diorite | place: Puerto Rico | collected 2017-06-21
CGACGTACTCGCCACGGGCATGGCGCGCACCCAGATTCCGGGAAGGGCCGGGGCCTTCCGGCTGCTTCCAATGATAGGACAGGCTGCACCTGCTCACGCCTTTCAGTGCGGAAACCGTTTGCTGGTTGCGCTCGTCCGGGGAACTGTCCACGACCAGCACCTCGAACTGGTCGAGTTCCAGGTCCTGCACCATCGCCGACTCGACGGCCTTGCGCAGCAGCTCGGGGCGCATATAAGCGGGGATGACCACGGACACCAGCAGCGTAGTACTGGACTGCCCGGTCGTTCGTTGTGCCTCTTCTGGAAGGCAAGCAACGCCCTGACACGAAACCGCAGGTCTTCTCATTGCAGGCCCGCGTACAGTGCCTCCAGCGGCGGGCCGAGCGCGGACCAGGAATAGCGTTCCGCGTGGCGGCGGCACGCGGCTCGTGTTTGCGGTTGCTTCGCGATCTCCAACGCCCCGAGAATGGCCTCAGTCAAACCATCCGCGTTCAGCGTCTCCTGTCCGTTTGTCAACGGGTCGAACAGCCTCCCGACCTCCGGCGTGACGAACTCGGGGAGTCCACCGTGACGAGTCGCTGCGACGGCTGCGCCGCAAGACCACGCTTCGAACATCACACTGCCGGAGGCTTCCCACATCGCGGGCAGCACCAGCACACTGGCTCCCCCATACAGCGCCGGCAAGTCATCCGGCCTGCCCAGGCCAAGCACCTCGACAGCCCCGCGCAACGAGCCCGAAAGCGGTGCGATCAGCCGGTCATACGTGTGCGCCGACAACTTGCCCGAGAGGCGCAATACAACATTCGGTACGCGCGAGTGCACGGCGCCGAACGCTTGCAGGAGAACGCGCAGGCCCTTGCGAGGCAGGTCGAAATCCGCGACGGCAAGCAGCACTGGCCGGCCGTCATCGGGGCCGCGGCCCAGCACAAAGGCGTCCACGTCTACCGGAGGAACATGTACTGTCGCTTCGGTCTCGTAGTGCTCAACCACGGTCTGCCGAGAGAATTCACTGCAGACGACAACTTGGTCGACCCCCCGGATAGCCGCGGCAAGCAGTCTGCGTTCCGGCGGCCACAGGCGATGGAAACCGGCAGGCACAGGGGCGCCATTGATCTGGAAAACGGTCCGGAACCGGCGTGCGCCGCGTGCGGTGATAGCAGCCAGGGCGTCGGTGTAATAGAAGCTGTGGACAATGTCGGCCTGCCGAGACCGCAGCGTCAGCAGGCATGGCAGGAAGAATGTGTGCAGTGGTTGGATGCGCAGTCGGGAAAGGGGGCGCGCCGCCCACTGGCGATGCAGGACGCGCTCGCCTGCGTCGCTGATTTCGACGGCCTTCGGCCCGGGCCGCGACGAAACGGTTGTGACCTCATACCCCCGCCGCGTCAGATAACGCGCGAGCCCCTCGATGTGGCGCTCGGTTCCGCGGCGCACGTAGGGCCAGCAATAGGGGTGCGTGATGGTTATTCGCCGCGGGCGTTCGGCAGCCACGGTTTCCCCCTCATGGCCATGCGCGGAACACCGCGTGCCGCACGCCCTGCTCGCCGGCACTGTCCATCAGCTCGAAACGCGAGATGGTTTCCACGCGGCTGAAGCCTGCGTCTGCAACCATACGCTGGAGCGCGGCGAAGCTGAAGTACCACCACACACAGCGGTGTACCCCGCCGGCGTAGTAAATCATCCCCTCCGGCACGTGCCTGTGGACGCAGTCCGCTATGAGCGCATACCCTCCTGGCTTCACCACGCTGCGGATCCGCTGCAGCGCCCTCACGGGACAGGCGAGATGAAGCAGCAGGCTGCCGCTGTAGACGAAGTCGAACTGGCCCAGTTGCTCCGGCGACAGATCGTACACGTTGAGGGGCTGGCGTCTAACACTGGAGCCTAGCACCTGGCTGGCGAGACGGAACCCGTCGCCTACCGGGCGGGAAAGCTCGGTCGCCGTCATGCGGGCGCGAGCCGCCGGGGGCAGGTCGAGTTGGTCGAAGATATCCAGGTCCATTGCAACGACCTCGCTTGCGCCGCGCCGCTCGAACTCGAACGCCCAGAAGCCATCATAGGTCGCCACATCGAGCACGCGCAGGCCGTTCAGATGTTCCGGGAGGCCGTAGTGGGGTAAGACGGGGCGATGGTCGAAGACGCCGGGCGTGACCACGCCGTGCCCGAGATCGATGGTGTGATACCAATCAATCTTGGCGACACGACGGCGCAAGGCGTCGTCGGCGTCGCTGGACCGGGGTGCGCCCTGCGAGCGCGGCACCCCAGCGGTCGCGGCTGAAGTCATGCTGGTGCCTGGCCTTCGTGCTGTTGGTGCCAGGCGGGATCGCTCCCGGTGGGACAAGTACAGTTCCCAGTCGCCCAGCTCTATTCTTCTGAAGCCCACCTCTTACCTCCCTTGCACTGCTTGCTCCCGGCACAGAGTTCAAGATAGAGCGACTCCAGCTCCGGCCCGATGTGTTGCCAGCCAAACCGCTCGACATGTGCACGGCAGATTGGTGCCGTGTCGGAATCGCGCCCGAGACCGACACCTTCCACGAGGGCGCGGGCCAGTCCTGCGGCATTTGATGGCTCCGCTGTCAGCGCCGAGCCCGGATCGAAGAGGCGTCCGACGCGCGCGTCGTTCAAGAGCTCGGGAAGCGCTCCGTCGCGAGTGCCAACGACCGGTGTGCCACAGGCCAAGGACTCAATCACGACGAGACCGAACGCTTCCCACAGGGAGGGCAGCACGCTGACGGTGGCCGCGCCATAGAGCTGCGGAAGATCCTCGGCGCGGCCCTCTCCGAGCCATTCGATGTCCTCCTGCCAAGGCGCATCGACCAATCCGAGAAGCTCGTGGCGCGTTGCGTTGTCCAGCGCGCAGGCGATCTGGAGGCGGGCGTCAGCGTGATGTTGCTTGACGATGTTGAAGGCTCGCATCAGCACGCGCCCGCCCTTACGCCGATCGTCGAGCGCGGCCGTGCATAGGATCAAGGGCGGTCCGGTCCTCGGTTTGCTGCAGAGGGCGAAGCGGCGCGTGTCGACCGGCACGGGAATGCGCCTGCCCGGGCGCTGGAAGCGCTCATTGAGCGAGCGCTGCACGTATTCGCTGATCGCGATGACCTCGGTAGCGCCGCGCACGGCGCGCCGGAACGCGGCGCCGCCGAAAGTGAGTGTACGGTAGTACCGCACGCGGGGGGGAAGTCCATTGACAAAGAACACGTGTGGCGTGCCGGTCACGCACCCCGCCGTCTGCGCAGCCAGCGCGTCCACGCTGCCGCAGCTTTGGACGACGTCGTACCGACCCCGCAGCAACGCGTCGAGGGCCACCGGATAGAACGCATGCGCTTCGGTGATCCCTGCTCGCCCCAGCCACGGGCTCCAGAGCCGGCGGTAGCTCCGCTCCACATAGCCGTTCCGGATTGTCGTCTCGCTGGGCCCCGGCTTGCAGGCGATCACTGTGACCTGGTGACCCCGCTTTGCCAGATAGGTCCCGAGCTCGTGCACGAACCGCTCGGTTCCGCGCCGCACCCGAAAGAAGGTCGTAGGATGGGTGATCGCGATCCTCAAAAGCACGCCCCAGCTGGTCGCGGTCGCAGAATTTCGCAGTGAACGCGCCCGGGAGTGAGGGCGCCGCCGATGCATACCATCGCAGCGTACCGCGCTCCGGCGCCTCCAGGACGAAGGTCGGGCGTCACTGGCGGCTGCCGACGAGCTCCAGCACCGTCACCGAGCACGGCGGCGCAGCGTAGGAGAAGGTCGCACCGGCGACGTCGAAGGGCGTAGATTTGATCTCAACCTCGCTGGGATTGCCCTGGTCAAAGCGATTGCTGCGAGACGCAGCCTGTTTCGCCCACGTTATGCCTGGCGCCTTGAATAGCTCCGTGCCCGTGTTGGAGTCCACAGCCAGACCGCCCAGAACGTGGGCGGTCCCTTGACGCGACGGTCGAAAGCCGCGCACCGTGATTTCGGTCTTGATCGGCTGCTGCAAGTGCTTGTTGATGACAAGGGCGTAGAGGGACTTGCCGTCGGTACTGCGGCTGGCGATCGCGCTGATGTAGGGCACACCTTGACCCGGTTCCACCCAACCCACCCCCGGAGTGTCATACGTCGGGGAGGTGGCGGTCGAAGCCACCACCATGTCGCCGAAGTGTCGCGTGTACAGCTGCAATGCATAGTAGGGCGCTTTAGGGATATAGGTGCCACCCCGCGGCCCGATCCATCCCATGAACAGCTGATCGTTGAGCTTGAAGAAATTGGCCACCTCGGTCCGCTGAGACGACAGAAGAACGCGCAGAATGTCTGCGGCATAGATGGCCGAGCCCAGGGTCTTCACATGATCCACGAAGCGGCTGTTGGGCCTTAAATCGAAGTTCGGTCCCCACTCGGTGACGGCAATGTTGATCTTGCCGGCACGTGCTGGCGCCGCGGCGTCGATCTTCTTGACTACTCGCTCCAGACTTCTTTGTACCTGAAGCGGCGCCGCCAGCATTGCCGCGTAGACGTTCTCCACCTCCCACCCCTTGTCCACCGGCACGGTCGGCGCGTAGGCGTTGTGGATTGCGACGAGGTCGATCTCGGTTGCCACCTTGGACACCACGTCTTGCAGCCAAGTCGGGTGCAACGGCGCAGCCTGCTCGGGGAAGTTCTCCTCGGCGATGGCAGCCAGTCTGATCTTCGGGTCGGCTTGGCGCATGGCGCGCGCGAACTCGAGCACCCGCTGTGCGTAATGCTGCGCGTCCAACGACGAGGCCTTCAGGTACGCCGCGTCCCCATTGATGTAGTTCTCGTTGCCGAGCTCCCACACGTCCACGCGTGGCGCATTGCGTGTCGGCGCACCTCCGGCATTGACGTAGCGCACCCAGTCGGCGGCCTCTTGGGGTGTGCCGGTGGCGATGTTGACGGTGATCAGCAGTGGCGCGCCGACGCGTGCCGAAAGCTCGAGCGCTTCGTCGGTGCCGAACACGTGCTGCGACTTGGAATCACTGCCTGGCATGTGAGCTGTCTCGCGACGACTCGAGCGTGGGCCGACCCCGTCGCGCCAGCGGTAGAAATCGGCGAAGATCCCGCCCGGAAAGCGCAACAGTGAGACATTCAGCGCCTCGGTCAGCCGCACGATGTCGGCGTTAAGGCTGTCCCGCTTTCGATCCCACAGGCCGTTGCCGTCCCAGATCCATTCCAGGTTTGTTCCATACAGGGTGCGGGGGATTCGCCGCACGTCTCTTGCTGCGTCGACGCTGATCGTTGCTGTCAACGGGCCACTCTCGGCAGCCTTGGCCGCAGGAGCAGGCGCCGCACCCGGCTGCGTGCCGAGGTACACATCGTCGAAGTAGGCGGCGCCTTCCTGACCTTCAACTGCGCACTGCAGTACTATGAACTGCGTGTTGCCGTCAGCTGGAATCTCCAAGACATCCTGATTAAACGCAGGGCGCTTTCCCGCGCTCTCGGTCAAGCGCACGCCCAGGACCTTGCCGTCCTTCCGGAAGGCATACAGGCCCACCACCGCGGTTGCTTTTCCTTCCGCGGCCATCCATGCAGAGACGTACAACTTCTTGCCGCGGAACGGATCGGCTGGAAAGCCTTGGCCCACCGACAACGGGCTGACCGATTTCTCCGCATCGATGTTCCTCGAGTTGGGTGCCAGGCGCAGGGCGGCGCGGCCGCTCTGGGCATTGCTTGCGACTACTGAGACGATGCCCTTCTTGTCCGCCTTTTGGCCGAGCTGCCAGCCGACGGGCAGTCCTTTGTCGCTCTCCTCGAAGCTCCCGTTCTTAGCCAGGTTTTCGTTGTTCTGGGCGCTGGCCTGCTGGCCGCCAACCAGCAGTCCACCGTCCGACAACACGAGCGCCACCAGCGCCACGCAGAGCAGCAAGCCGACGATCCCTATCCGGGTCAGTCTGCGGCGGGATCGCATCCGGATCCTCCTTCCAGTGTTGAGCTCATTGTCCTGGGCCGCGCAGGCCGCGATCGAAAAACTGCCACAGATCGCGGTCACGCACCGTGCGCCGGCTTTGGATTTCGCGGCGCCTACGCAAGCTGTCGGCGAGGTTGGCAACGTTCCAGAGGATGGCACGCAACTGCGCCGCCCTCGAAGGCCGGAGCATCGCATCCACGAGCGCCAGCAGGACATAAGCGCCGAGATAGCGCAGCGCGTTAACTGCCTCGTAGTTCACCAGCAGGGTCCGCATCCGATTACGATACACGAGGTAGCGCTCGCGCGTTACCGCCGATCGCTGACCCAGCGTAGCATGGGCCTCGTGCAAGGCAACGGCTTCTGGATTGAAGTAGGCATGGTATCCGAACAGGTTGGCGCGCCAGCCCAGATCGGTGTCCTCGTAGTACGCGAACATACGCTCGTCGAACCCGCCCAGCCGATCGAAGATGCTCCGCCGTACGATCACGGCGGCAGTGACCAGCCAGAGACAGCGGCGCGGAGCATTGAATTCGCTGGCGCGTCGGCCGATGCCACCGTTCCAAGCCACTCCGATCCGGTTCATCGCCCCATATGCGGCGTGCAGCGTTTCTGGAGCGGAGGCGTAGACCAGCTTGCCGCAGGCCATCGCTGCGTTCTGTCGGCACTGCAAGAAAGCGACTTGCCTGTCGATCCAGTCCGGCGCGAGCCGCACATCGCTGTCGACGAAGACTATGTAGGGGCTCGCGCACGCACGCATTCCGATGTTGCGGCTCGCGGCAGGACCAGAATCGCGCTCCTTCACAATCACGTCGACCCAGGGAAAGCGCTCTCTCACCAGAGCTGGAGTTCCATCCGTAGAGACGCCGTCCACCAACGTGCAGGCAACTTGACCGATGGTTTGCCGTCCTATGGCGCTTAGCGTGTCGCCAATGATGCTCCGGTTGTTGCGCGCACAGACCACCACGTGCACCAGTGGTGCGGCGGCGGTGTAGCCCGCGGGGCGGACGGGCTGAGTCGCGGCTTCAGCCGGCATAGCCCACTCCGTGATCTCGTAGCTCGCCCTTGGCGCCGCCGGCTCGCCGATAGCGCTCAACACGCTCGCGCGCCAAGCCCTTGAGAACCGGCAGCAGATCCCGCGACAGGCAGGCGGCAACCAAGTCATGCCCGGGGTCGGAGAAGTGCCAGAGATCTGCGAAGGTGGTTGCGTGCTCGGCTGCAAACGCGTTGCTGCAATCAACGAACAGGACGCCGGGCGAGCGCGCAAGCGCCGCCAAGCCTTGCCGCATCGCACGATAGCTGTTCTGCAAGGCCTGCTTGGAGCTGTGGAACTGCAGCGTGTATGTTTCCAGCTCGCGTTCCAGAGCACTCTGCTGTGGCTTCTCGAATAGCGCCGGCTGCAGGGCAAAGACCGCCGTAATTCCGCTATCACGCAGCAGCTTTGCGGCCGAGCGGACATTGTCCAGGTAGCCGTCGACACGGGCGTCGTAGTCGTGCTCGTGGTACAGCAGATGCCAGCGCGAACCGTCCAGCGTTTTCGTTGGCACGCCGAACCAGGTGCGGGCGTTGGACCCGACGGTGAGATCGTTGAGTCCGTCCAGGAACAGTACAGCATCCGGGTTCGAGGCGAGCCCGTACAACTTCAGCGCATCGACCTCCTGGCCGCTCTTCCATCCGCCCGACGCAATGACGGTGACCTCCAACGGCAACCCAATGCGCTCCGCCATCTGCTGCAGGCGTGCAAAATAGGTCCGATCGATGCTGGACGCGTAGGCTCCGAAGGCCACGCTGGCCCCCACAACCACCAGCGAAACGCCGGGACCGTTGGGTGCGGGCAGATGCTGGACACCATGCTCGCCCAGTTCGAGCAGCCCGGGAATGTGTACGGTCGGACTGGTCCAGCCCAGTAGCGGATGTTTCACGTGATCGCCGATGCGAGCACCCCAGAATCCGTCTCGCGGAGCGGCAGGCGGCGACAGGCCGCGTTCGGCATAGGTCGCCTCCCACGCCGCGCGGTTGACGCGCATCCCGGCCTCGACGATTGCCCGCGCCTGGCGCGCGGTGTAGTACCGGTAGCCCTTGTAGACGGCCAGAAGGCAGGCGGCGTTGATCGCGACCACGATCCCCCAGAACACCGCGTGCTTCCATGAACCTGTCCGCGGACTCACCGTTGCCTCATTCTGAATTTGGTTACGACCGCGAAGCGGATCTCAATCGTCCTCGAAGCGCCCGCGATGATGCTGGTCCAGCGCGGCACTTTGCTCCTCCTTCTTCAGCAGGCATCTCTCCACCGCCAGCAGCTCCACGCCGGTTCCCATGAAGCAGCGGAACGCATCTTCCGGCGTGCACACGATCGGCTCGCCCCGCACGTTGAAGCTTGTGTTCACGAGCACGGGACAGCCGGTCAGCCGATGGAAGTCGGAGATCAGGGCGTGGAACGTCGGATTCGTCTCGCGATCCACGGTCTGAATGCGCGCCGAGTAGTCAACGTGGGTCACAGCGGGAACTTGGGAGCGAACGACATTCAGTTTGTCGATCCCGAACAGGCACTGTTCCTCCTGCGTCATCGCCCGGCGCTTGGTTGGAACAACGTCGGCCACCAGCAGCATGTAGGGGCTGTCTTCGCCGAGGTCGAACCACTCCGCGACGTGTTCGCGCAGCACGGCTGGCGCAAAGGGACGAAAGGACTCGCGGAACTTTACTTTGAGATTGAGCACGGACTGCATGGTCGGGGACCTGGCGTCGCCGAGGATCGAGCGTGCCCCCAGCGCTCGCGGCCCGAACTCCATGCGGCCTTGAAACCAACCGAGCGCCTTACCCTCGGCAAGCGCCTGCGCACACGCGGTGAGCAGCTGTTCCGTGCTGAGAACTTGGAAGCGGGCGCCAACCGCCGCAAGTCGGCGCTCGACCTCCGCTTGCGGGAAGCCCGGGCCCAGGAAGGACCCCCGCATTGCGTCTCGACTGCTCGGCACCCGAGGCTGCCGGGAATAGGCGTGATAACCCAACAAGGCCGCCCCGATGGCGCCTCCCGCGTCCCCCGCAGCCGGTTGGATCCAGATGCGCTCGAAGGCTCCGTCTCGGCGCACCTTGCCATTGGCCACGCAGTTAAGTGCGACCCCGCCCGCCATGCACAGGTGCTTGAGCCCCGTCTCCCTGCGAGCGGTCCGCGCCAAGCGCAACACCGCTTCCTCCGCCACGCACTGAATCGAGGCCGCGATGTCCATATGACGCTGAGTCAGCGGTTCGCTGGGTTTACGCGGAAGTCCGCCGAACAACTCATGGAAGCGCTGGCTGGTCATGGTCAGGCCCGCACAGTAGTCGAAGTAGCGCTGGTCCAGCCTGAACGACCCAACGTCCTTGATGTCGATCAGGTGCTCGAGGATGAGATCCCGGTAACGCGGCTGCCCGTACGGGGCCAGGCCCATGAGCTTGTACTCGCCGGAGTTGACTCTGAAGCCCGCGTAGTAGGTGAATGCGGAATACAGCAGCCCGAGCGAATCCGGGAAGTGTATTTCCATGAGGACCTCGATGTTCTCGCCGCACCCCAGGGCGAGCGACGTGGTGGCCCATTCGCCGACCCCGTCCATTGTCAGCACGGCCGCTTCCTGGAACGGCGAGGGATAGAAGGCGCTCGCCGCGTGGCTGAGATGATGCTCGCTGAACAACAACTTCTTGGCCCAGTCAACGCCCGGGGCCATCTCTGCGAGTCGCTGCACGAGGAGGCGCTTGAGGAACAGCTTTTCGTCCAGCCACAGCGGCACGGCCATGCGAAACGAATTGAACCCGCGCGGTGCGAAGTTGACATAGGTCTCGAGGAGACGCTCGAACTTCAGGAACGGCTTGTCGTAGAAGACCACTTGATCCACCTGATGCAAGCCAATCCCGCCCTCGCGCAGACAATAGTCCAGGGCGCTAACCGGAAACGTGGGGTCGAATTTCTGGCGGCTAAAGCGCTCCTCTTGCGCTGCGCTAATGATCTGGCCGTCGCAAACCAGGGCCGCTGCGCTGTCATGGTAAAAAGCGGAGATGCCCAGCACCCACATGGGATTTCAGAACAAGGTGTAGATGAAGGGGGCGATCGCCGAGCCCTTGGCGAGCACGATCAACGCTCCCAGGAGCACCATTGCGAACAGGATCGGCAGGAGCCAGAATTTCTTTCTGGCCCGGAGAAACGCGAGCAGCTCGAGCAGAAATGAAATGGCGGCCTCAGAACTGGTTATTCATCGAGTCTGGCGGGGGGCCCGGCGGCCTCCGCGGTAGCCAATAGCTGTGTGCCTGTCGATCGAACCGCGAACGCATTTTGGCTCGGCCCAGCAAGCGCAGCACAAGGCCGGTCGGCGCGACCACCAGATAGAAAAGGACTGCGAGCGCGATCGGGCCGACGATGTGGCCGAGGAGCAAACCCACACGTGTCCAAGCACGGTTCAACGGCGCCAGGAGCCTCGGATGCAACAGCGCTGCGACCAGGAACAAGACGGCCAAGGCCAGCGCCCACAGCCGCAGCGGCAGGCCTCGCAACGCCGGCCCCGCGCCCACGATCAGAAACACCACGGCAAACACCAGGCCAAAGCCACGATCCGAAGAGCGCTTGACCTCGCCCCGCCGGCGGAAGTTCTCGTGTGCCATGTCGCCTCACCTATCTCAGGCTGTCGCCAAATCCGAAACTGATTTGGAGGTGTTGGGCTCCCCGGCAGCGGCCGAAGCCATATTCAGCATCGAAATGAGCAGGGCTGTGGTGAACAACACCGGATCGACCCACAGCGAGTCGTCGACCAGCTGCTGAGCGAGCATCGCGAGCAACCCCACGAAAATTCCGAGATGTGCCGCGCGCCAGGCCCCGTCCGAGGCTCGGATCGCCTTGAGCGCGACGCCCACGAACCCGGCTATAGCGATTGCCAGGGCGAGTGCCCCGAGCAGCCCGGTTTCCGCCAGCACGAAGAGGTAGATGTTCAGCGGGCCATAAATCATGCGCAAGTGCAACTGGCGCGGCAGGACGTCCTCGGAGCGCGCTGCCCATGCCATCATTTGTGGATCGAGACGCGGCAACCGCAACCGATAGTTGGACAGACCGACGCCCAAAAGCGGACTCTCCGAAAACTGCTGCAAGGCAATGGTCATGTCCTTCTTGCGAAAGTCCACCGACTGTGTCAAATCACGAGTCATGCGCTCTGATATCCGAGCCGTGAATGGCATGAGCGTCAGGCCGAGCGCCAAACCGGCCAGCGCTGTCACCGCGATTGCGCGTTTCACGCTCACCAGGGACATCCCACAAAGGGTGAGCAGAATGGTCGGCAGGGAGAGGGCCATGAGCAACCACGGCCAGCGCGACAACGTCATAGCCACGCCGATCAGGCCTGCGCCCGTGACGCAGACCGAAAACCATCTGACCAAAGGACGCCGTGCGACGAGCGCTGTCGCCGCAAACATCGGTATGACCATGACGAGATAGCAGGCGAGGTTGGGCGGATGTCCCATCGTACCGATCGCCCGGTACGAGCCGTAGAACTTTTCGGGCCGGAAGCCTTCGTGTGTGATCTGGGCACCGGGGCCACCGAGCAGCCACATGAAACCGGTACGCTGAAAGATCACCTCCATCGTGCCCATGGCCGACTGAGCCATGACAGCCAGACCCAGCCCCACGGCGCAGACCAGCCATTCCTCGCGCCCGAGGTTGTAGCGCAGATAGATTAGAACGACAGCCACCTTGGCCAGTCGCCCAAGCTCGAACAGGCTCCAAACGGGTTGCTCCGCAGCGAATACGGACACTACGCAGGCTGCCAGGAACGGGACCAGCCACGGCCATAGGCGCGCGCCGAATGGCCGCAGCGGGCGCTTCTCCACCACCGTCTGCCAGCCCCAAAGAGCAAGCAGAAGCGCGAGGAAAACATCCGACACCATCCAGTACGGGCCAAACGAGCCTTGGTAGCCGACCAGGCCTTCGAAGCTGAAGAACTGTCGGTTGTACGTGAGCGATACTACCCAGCACAGCAGCAGCACCTGCTTGGGCCGTCGCAGCAGGATCGCAATAACCACGGCGATCGCGCCGAGGCCCGAGAACAGCAGCCAACGGCGAGGCATCCCTCCGATATGAATGGCGAGCGCGCAGACGACCAATCCGATTGCAGCCGCCAGCACGATCGCGCCGAAGCCTTCTGTCGCCGCATGCCGCCCGACGCTGCCGGACCGTCGAACAATTCCGCCGGAAAGCATGGTGGTTGGTCAGAACTCAGTGAGCGACCCGCTGCGCTTCGCCACGTCGACCGCGAGCTTGAAGGCGTACATCCCGCCTGCGATCAACGCCACGGAGAACGCACACAACGTCCCGATCACGGGTGCCAGCGCCCGCAGATCCGCGCCCTTCAGCAGGGCGAACCGCATACCCTCGAGCGCATGCGTCAGCGGTACCCACTGAGCAATCGTCTGCAGCCAGGCGGGCAGCACTGCGACCGGAAATACCACGCCACTCACCAGCAGCACGAGATAGCTGAGCACGGCCGTGATCGCTTCGCCTCGCTTGATCAGCATAACCACGCTCGCCCAAAGCATGCCCACCCCTGCGAAGGAGAGCACCGTCAACAGGAAAATGACCAAGGCTGAAGTGAGGTTCGCCTGCTCCAGGCCAACTCCGAAGACCGCCACCCCGAACAGCAAATACAGTAAGAACCGACATGCGCTCAGGAAGTAGCTCCAGAGCGAGGAGTAGATCAAGATCCGTCGCAGTCCTACAGGCGACATTAGCGTCGCTTCCAGGGCCCCGGTCATCTGGCTTTCGCGGATCTGTGTCGCGAAGGTCGTCAAGCTCACGCCCACGCAGTCGGTCAGCGCGATCCCGACAAGCAGGAAAGCGAAATAGTTGCCGCCGTAGCGGTCCAGCGTGGGCAGGTCCTGGCCACCGACCGTGCGGCCGATGAAATAGAACATGCCCAGCCACAGGAAGCTGCCGGCGATCTGCATGACGAAAGCGGTGCGATAGCTCAGCGCGATCAGCGCATCGCGCTTGAAGAACGCCCAGGCGAGCGCCAGATCGCTGCGCCCGGCTGGATCGCTATTAGTCACCCTGGTTGCTCCGCTCGATCAAGTCGCAAAACACGCTGTCGAACGAAACCTTCTCAGTCTCGCAGGACACGATCACGCCTCCCGCCGTCAGGATCCGGCCAAGGACGCGCGACAGCAAAACCCCGTCCTCGCCGCCCTGAAGCCGGATGAGATGGTCGCGCCGAGGCTCCCGCAGGGGTTCGATCTGCACGGCTGGGAATTCGGCCTCCGGGAACAACGAGCGTGGAGCGGGACCGCGGTAGGTTATGGCCTCGAGGTTTCCGGCTGCCCGCTGCCAGCGCGCTCTGATCGCCTCTGCCGTGCCTTGAGCCACGAGCCGGCCCCGGTTTACGACGATCATTCGATCGCACAGCTGCTCGGCTTCGGCGAGGCTGTTGGTGGCGATCACGTGGACCTGCCGGGGATTGGTGTTGCGGCGCTCGCGGATCCACCTGCGTATGTGCTGCGTGCTCAACGGGTCCAGGCTGCGGGTGGGTTCGTCGTAGAGCACCACCCGCGGTTCACCGAGAAGGCCGCGGGCGATGGCAAGCTTTTGCTTCATGCCCGAAGAATAGTCCCGGTATGGTCGATGCATCGCTTGGGAGAGGTCCAAAGCCTCGAGCAGGCTGCCGATGCGCTGCCCTGCAACCCGCTTGGGCAAGCCGTATAGCGCTGCGAAGAACGCTAGGTTCTCACCTCCTGACAACCGCCAATAGAAGCTGCGCTCGTCGCAAGTGACCAAGCCCAGCGCGCCCCGGAACTTGGTCGGATCGGCGTAGACGTCCTGGCCGAACAGCAGCACCTTGCCCGAGGTGGGATAGATCAGGGTGCTGACGATCTTGAGCAGCGTCGTCTTGCCGGCTCCGTTCGGGCCGAGCAGGCCAAGGGTCTCGCCTTCCCTCACCACGAACGATACCTCCTGGAGAGCCTGCGTACCGTTGCGGCGGCGGAACGGATTGAGCAGGCTGGACAGCGGATAGTAGGTCTTGGTGACGTTGTCCACGCAGAGCGCTGCGTCGACCCCGGCGAGAGGGTGCCGTGCGGATGCGCGACCCGGGTGCAGGTGCTGAACCGGGGGCTCGATCATGGCCGAGCCCTGAGGATCGTTCGCCATCTGCTAGAGCACGAGTGCACGAAACTTGATGCTGCCGTACATGAAAGCCGCGCTGACTACGAAGTAGCGCGCGGTCAGCAAGGCAGCCTGAACGAGATGGACGGGCAAGCGCCGCCATCGGAACCACGGCCTCATCATCTTGCCCAGGACCACGCAATAGGGGAGCACCAAGAGCAGGCAAGCCGGATGGATCAGCCATCCGGCCAACGCTCCGAGCACGGCGAGGTAGAAATAGGGGCTCTCTTTGAAGAAGAATACGCCCCAGTGCAACAGCCGCGTGCGCAACTCGGGGTGCCGGGCGACGAGCGCGGGGACCACGAACAGGCGCCAGAGCTCGAGCAGCCAATTGATCGGGATCTGAGTCTCGATGTGGTGGTGGACG
>JACXTT010008306.1_pt1 | contig 14410 bp, 11 predicted proteins | sample 9270951 | NCBI WGS metagenome assembly JACXTT01 (sample SAMN15532306, study PRJNA645909) | rock metagenome | isolation source: weathered quartz diorite | place: Puerto Rico | collected 2017-06-21
GCGCGCGGGTCGGTTCCTGCATCACCGCGGTGCCGCCGTCGGGGGCGCAGGCGGCGAGCGCGGCGCGGGCGTCGGCGGCGGAGGGGAAGCGGCCGGCGGGCTCCTTGGCGAGCAGGCGGAGGATGAAGGCGCCGTGGTCGGGCGAAAGGAGGGGATTGCGCAGGCGCGGCGGCTCGGGCGCCTGCTGGAGGTGGGCGAGCAGCACCTCGGCGACCGCGCCGGCGCGGAAGGGTAGGGTCGCCGTCGCCAGTTCGTAGAGGATCACGCCCGCGGCGTAGAGGTCGGCGCGGCCGTCGAGCGGCTGGCTGCGCACTTGCTCGGGGGCGAGGTACTGCGGCGTCCCCAACACCTCGCCGGCGCGGGTGATCTCGAGCCCCTCGCGCGCCGCGCGGGCGAGGCCGAAATCGATCAATTTCAAGCGGCCGTCGGCGGTCACCAGCAGGTTGGCCGGCTTGAGGTCGCGGTGGATGAGCGAGGCGGCGTGCAGCCCCGCCAGGATCGCGAGCAGGTCGTCGGCGAGCCGCCAGAGCGCCGCGAGCCCGCGCGGGTCGAGATGGAACTCCCCGCCAGGCGCAGCGGCGCCGCGCCAGCGGCCGCCCCGCAGGTATTCGCCCAGCGGCCAGCCTTCCACCGCCTCCATCGTGTAGAGGAGGTCGGCGCCGGATTCGATGAAATCATGCGCCGCGACCACCCCGGGCAGCTTGAGGCCGGAGAGGACGAGGAATTCCCGCTTGAAGCGGAGGCGGTCCTCGTCGGCCGCGCCGCCGGAGAGGTTCATCCGCTTGACCGCGACGCGCGAATTCCGCTCGCGATCCTCCGCCAGCCAGACCTCGCCCATGCCGCCCGTGCCCAACCGGCGCAGCGGGGCGTAGCGCGCGGGCAGCCAGACGGGCGCGTCCATGCGGCCGGCGCCCCTAGTTGAGCGGCTCCGGCGCGCCGGGCAAGAGCGCGTCGAGCGCGGCGGCCAGCTCGAAGTCGGAGCGGGTGACGCCGCCCGCGTCGTGGGTCGTCAGGCGGATGAAGACCTTCCGCCAGCGCAGGTCGAGATCCGGGTGGTGGTCGGCCCGCTCGGCCAGCGCTCCCGCGGCGGCGATGAAGCCGACCGCGGCGGGGAAACTCGGGAAGGTGACGTGGCACTCGAGCGAGTCGCCGTTGCGCCGCCAGCGGGGAAGCTCCGCGAGCCGGGCCTCGATTTCCGCGTCGGTGAGCTTCTCGCGCATGCCGGAAGTTTACGGCGCCGAGAGGGGCTCGGGGGCGGGCGCGGAGCCGGATTCGGGCTCGGTCGCGGGCGCCGGCACCGGCGTAGCCTCGGGCGCGGAGGTCGCGCCGGGCGCGGGCTCGGGCGGCGGATCGGGGGCGGATGCGGAATCCTCGGACTCCGGCACCGGCTCGGGCGGCGGCCCGCGGCCCGTCATGGCGCGCAGGATCGCCTGCTGGCGGCGGCGGATGTAGGGCGTGGGCGCGGCGGGGTTCCACTTGCGGGGGTTGGGGAGGCAGGCGATGAGCAGCGCGGCCTCCTCGCGCGTCAGCCGGGCCGCGGGTTTGCGGAAATACTTCCGAGCGGCGGCCTCGACGCCGTAGACGCCGTCGCCGGTCTCGATCACGTTGAGGTAGACCTCGAGGATCCGCCGCTTCGGCCACAGCGTCTCGATCAGGGTCGTGAACCAGACCTCCGGCCCCTTGCGCAGCCAGCTGCGCGCCGGCCACAGGAAGACGTTCTTGGCGGTCTGCTGGGAGATCGTCGAGGCGCCGTGCTTGCGCCTGGCGTGGGTCGCGTTGTACTCGCGGGCTTTGCGGATCGCCTCCCAGTCGAAGCCGCGGTGCTCGTAGAACTTCTGGTCCTCGGAGCCGATCGCGGCCTTCTCGAGGTGGGGCGACATCTCCGCCAGCGGCACCCAGCGCTTGTCGAGCCGCGGCTGCCTCCCCTCCCGCAGCGCCTCCCCGACCCGCCACGCCTGCAAGCCGGTGAGCGGGATCGGAATGAAGCGGAACAGGAGCGCCGACAGGACGCTCGCGGCGAGAAACCCCAGCGTCCCCTTCCAGCACCACCCCCACAGGCGGCGCGGCCAGGATTTCCCGCGCGGCGCGGTTTCGTGCGGCGGCGGTTCCGCGGCGGGCAGCGGCTCCTCGGCGAACGGGATGACGCGCGGGTCGTTCACCGCTCCTCCGGCGGTTTGAGATTGCGGAACGCCCGCCACAGCAGGAGGTCGTAGACGATCTTCATCGCGGCGCCGGTGACGAGCGGCGCGGCGAGCCCGGCGCCCGCGATGACCGGCCCGGCGATGAAGGCGCCCAGCGCCCAGCCGCCCACCCGCACCACCTGGGTCGCGCCGGCGGCGAAGGTCCGCTCCTGAGGCGCCACGATCGCCATCACGTAGGAGGAGCGGGTCGGCACGTCCATCTCGACCAGCCCCTCGCGCAGCAGGAAGAAGAGCGCGGCGATCGGGAAGGTCGGCGCGACCGCCGCGGTCATCAGCAGCAGGCTCGACGGCAGGTGGGTGAAAACCATCGTGTTGACGAGGCCGATCCGCTTCGCCAGCCACGCCGCGCCGAGGTGGGAGAGCGCGTTGAGGAGCTTGGCCGCGAAGAAAAGCGCGCTCACCGCGACCGGCGAGGCGTGGAAGCGGACGAAGAAGAAATAGCTGAGCAGCGCGCCGGTGAGGAAGCCGCCGGCGGTGGCGTCGACGAGGAAGAGGGCGCAGATCTTCGCCAGGCTGGCCCGGCTCTCCGGCCGCAGCGCGCCGGGCGCGGCTTGGGGGGGCGCGAGATTCGCGGGCAGGAAGAGGCACAGCAGCGCGGAAACGGCAAGCAGCGCGGCGCACGCCTTCAGCCCCGCGCCCGCGCCGGGGACGAGCGCGGGAAGCCGCGAGAAGAGCGCGGGCAACAGCGTACCCAGCCCGATCGTCAGGTCGTCCACCAGCGAATACCAGGCGAACAATTTCGTGCGCGCCGATTCCGGCCCCAACGAGGGGAGGATCGCGCTCTCGATCGCCGACTGGATGCTCCGGTCGCGTCCCATCCCGTTCAGCATCCCGAGGCAGGCGGCCGCAAGCGCGAGGAACCCTTCCGGGTGGTCGACCAGCCGCCACAGGCCGGCGGCCGCGAGCAGCGGCGCGGCGACCAGCACGACTTTCGCCGGCAGCCGCCGCCCCGCCGCCATCTGCGCCAGGGTGGCGGCGAGCGAGCCGGCCAATCCCGCGCCCACGAAGAGCGCGATGCGCTCCGGAGCGATCCCGCGCTCCAGCCCCCATTGCCCGAGCAAAATCCCCAGCCCGCCGACCGCCAGGGAGCGGACGCCGGAGGAGACGAAGAGGGGGATGAGGCCGCGCATCGGGGGATGTTAGCGGTCGATCCGAAGCATCGGATTTGAAATTGGCCGCAGAGGCGCGGAGGGATTGAGAGGGCAAACCCGCACGCGAACGCCGCGTCGACCCGCTTGCACAAGCGAGGCTACCGGTCCCCCGCCTTTACTTCCTCTGCGCCTCGGCGTCTCTGCGGCAAATCAGGGTAGTCTTATGCGGCCGGCTGCTTCTCGAGCGGCGAGCCGTCGGGCCCGTATTCGCGGATCACGCGGTAGAGCGTGTCGCGCTGCACCGGGACGCGGCCGGCGCGCAGGATGAGGTGGATCAGCTCCTGCTTGGTCATCCCCTGCGGCGTTTCGGAGCCGGCTTCGTGGTGGATCGTCTCCTCGACCAGGGTGCCGCCGATGTCGTCGACCCCGAAGCCGAGCGCGACCTGCGCCAGCGCCGGCCCGACCGTGATCCAGTGGGCGTGCAAATGGCGGATGTTGTCGAGCATCAGGCGGGAGACCGCGTAGGTCTTGAGGTCCTCCTCGCCGGTGGTGGGCGGGATGGTGAATTCGTAGCGGGTGTTCTTGTTGTGAAAGGCGAGGGGGACGAAGCAGTCGAAGCCCTTCGTCTCATCCTGCAATTTGCGCAGACGGTCCATGTGGTCGAGGCGGTCATCGCGGCTCTCGACGTGGCCGTAGAGCATGGTGCAGGTCGAATGGAAGCCGGCCTGGTGGACCCGGCGCGCGGTCTCGATCCACATCTCGCCGTCGATCTTGCCGGCGCAGACCTCGTCGCGCACCTTGTGGTCGAAGATCTCGGCGCCGCCGCCGGGGAAGGAGCCGAGCCCCGCGGCCTTCAGGTCCGCCAGCACGGTCTCGAGGGGCTTGTGGTAATTCTCGGCCAGCCACGCCAGCTCGACCATCGTGTAGGCCTTCACATGGAGCTTCGGGTTGGCGTCCTTGATGACGCGCACGCAGTCGATGTACCACTCATAGGGGACTTCCGGGTTGAGGCCGCCCACCATGTGGACCTCGCAGCACTCTTCCGGCGTCTCGTGGGTGATCTTGTGGCGGATCTGCGCCAGCTCCATCGTGTAGCCGCCGTCCTGCCCGGGCACACGCGCGAAGGCGCAGAAGGTGCATCCGGCGGTGCAGACGTTGGTCGGGTTGATGTAGCGGTTGACGATGAAGTAGGCCTTGTCGCCGTTCAGTTGCTCCCGCTTCCAGTTGGCGAGCAGCCCGAGCGCGGTCAGGTCGCGGGCGGCGTAGAGCGCGCGCCCGTCGTCGATCGAAATCCGCTCGCCGGCGAAGACCTTGCGGGCGACGGGGGCGAGGGTCGAGTTCTCGAGATATTTCTTCTGGAAGTCGGAAAGGGGCATGGGGGATCCAACGAATGAATGTGCCGGCTATTTTAACGGCCGCGAGCGCATCACAGCAGCCCCAGCGTGTCGACGACTTTCCCCGCGATCCCCTCGGTGAGGAAGCGCTTCGCGGGGTGGACGGCGAAGCGGCCGCCGGCGCGCATGAGCAGGCGGGTTTCGAGGGCTGATGCGAGCGCAGTCGCGAAGTCGGGCGGTGCGTCGTCCGGAAAATATTTGCGCCACAGTGCCGCGAGATCGACGCCAGCGCTGATCCGCAATCCCATCACGATCGCGTCGCGCAAGAGCTCGCGCGGTGGCGGCGAGAGCTCCTCCACCCGGCACGGACGTCCGGCTTCCGCCGCCGCGAGCCACGCATCGAGGTCCGAGATCTCCTTCCACCGTTTTCCGCCGAAGTAACTCGCCGCCGAGGGGCCGATGCCGAGGTAGTCCTCGTCGGTCCAGTAGAGCGAATTGTGCTTCGACTCGAATCCCGGCTTTGCGTAATTGCTGACCTCGTAGCGGGCGAAGCCGGCTTCGCCCAGCTGCGCGAGCGCTTCGTCGTAGAGCGTCGCCTCGTCGTCGTCGCTCATCGGTGAAGCGAGCCCGCGCGCCGCCTCGGCGCCGAGCTTGGTCGCAGGATCGAGTTCGAGGGCGTAATGGGAGAGGTGGACGATCGGCCAGCGGGCCGCCTCCGCGAGATCAGCCAGGGCGGCTTCCGGGTTTTGTCCGGGCAGGCCGAAAATCAGGTCGATGCCGAGATTCGGGAAGACCGCCGCCGCCGATGCGACCGCGCGCCGCGCGACGCCGCTGTCGTGGTTGCGGTTGAGCCGGGCGAGCAGCCCGTCGTCGAGCGTCTGCACCCCGAGCGTCAGCCGCGTCACCCCCGCGTCGCGCCAGGCGGCGAGCGATTCCGCGGTGACGTCCTCTGGATTCGCCTCAAGAGAAACCTCGGCCGCGTCGCCGGATCTCTTCCGCAATCCCTCGAGAATCCGCGCCAGCGATTCACGGGGAAGTCGCGACGGCGTGCCGCCGCCCAGCGCGACCGTGTACGGGCCGGACGAAAACAGTTCCGCCTCGCGCGCGACGGGCGCCTCAATCGCTCGCGCGAACCGTCCGAGCGGCCCTTCCTCCGTCGTCAGATAAAAATTGCAGTAGCTGCAGCGCTTCGCGCAGAAGGGGACATGGAGGTAGAGGCCCTTCAGAGGGCCGAGGGCTGAGGGCTGAGGGTCGAGGGGATGGCGTTCCATCGTGACGGTTGATCCGGCGCCCGGGGATCACGCGCGCCGCGTGAATTCGCCGGTCACTTCACGGAAGGTCACCCTCGACCCTGCTTCCGAACGTACGCCCCCGATTTGCCTCCGGACTTGCTCTCGAGCCGCACCTCCGAGATCACGCACGCCTTCGACAGCGCCTTCGCCATGTCGTACAGGGTGAGCGCGGCGAGCGAGGCGGCGGTCAGCGCCTCCATTTCGACGCCGGTTTTCGCCTCGGTCTCAACGGTCGCCGTGATGCGCAGGACGGTCGCGCTCCGCCGCTCGATCCCGACCTCGACCTTGGTGAGCGGCAGCGGGTGGCAGAGCGGGATCAATTCGGGGGTCTTCTTGGCGGCCATGATTCCCGCGAGGCGCGCGGCGGCGAGCGCGTCGCCCTTTTTCCCGGTGCCGCCCAGCAGCGCGCGGATCACCGCCGGGGTCGAGGTGAAATCGGCGGTCGCGACCGCGACCCGCTTCGTCACCGCCTTGCCGGCGACGTCCACCATCCGCATCTCGCCGCGGGCGGTGAGATGGGTGAGGCGGGGGTGGGGCGGGCGGCGCGACATGCGGGGATTATTTCAGGGGCGGCGGGGACGCCGTGAGCGCCGCGAATTCCTCCCGCGTGTTGAACGAGCGGAAGACCGCGGCCGTCTCCGCGGAGGGTTCGAAGGATGCGAGGCGCAACGGCGCGAGCGCGTCCGTCAGCTTGCGCGTTCCCGCGGCGAGCGCGGCGGCCAGCGCGGGCGCGGCGGCGCGGCGGTAGAGACCGCAAACCGGGTTTGGGCGGTCGTCGAGGCGGAGCAGGACCGCGTCGATTCCGGCTGCGAGACGCGATGCGAATCGGGCGCGCAGGTCGCCGGGCGCGAGAACCATGTCGCAGGGCAGGATCAGCAGCGGGTCCTCGCATCCGGGATGGCCCAGCGCGGCGGCCAACCCGGCGAGCGGCCCCGCGTCCCTCGCCGCGTCCTCGAGGCGCGGCAAACGCAGCGCGGCCGCGGCCGCCCCCGAGCGTTCGCGCGAGCCCGCGAGCGCGGGGAGCTCGCCCGCGGCGCGCAGCCGCGCGACCAGTTCCGCGAACGGCCAGCGCCCGCCCGGCAGCCGCGCGCCCGGCTTGTTTTCCCCGAACCGCCGCGATTCGCCGCCGGCGAGCAGGACGCAGGTGAATCCGCTCACTTCGCCGTCGCGAGCCGGGCGAGGCCGGAATCCCGGGCGAGGTCGGCGAGGCTCTCCTCGCCGAATTCGCCCTGCAGGGCGCGGAACTGGCGGGTGTAGAGGGCGACCATCGCCGCGTCCTGCGCCGCCCCCATGCCGACCCGCCGCTCGCCGCGCCGCTCGCCGAGCGCCTGCCGCACGAGCGCGTCCAGGACGGCGGCCACGCGCGTTTTCGCGGGGTCGCCGGCGGGGTGGAGCGTCGCCCGCTCGGTGTCCACCGCGACCAGCTTCAAAGCGTGCAGGTCCTGCGCGATCTCCTCCCCCTTGGCGTGCGGGAGATGGTAGCGGGCGGCGATGCCGGCCGGGGTGGGGGCCTCCTCGCCGGCGAGGTGGGCGCGCACCACCTCGGCCAGCGCGCACAACCGCAGCATCGGGTCGTGCTCGTGGCGGCGGATGATGAAGGAGCGCGCGAACAGGGTGTCGAGGTTGTCGATTGCGAAGGCGAGGCAGCCGCCCAGCAGCAGCAGCACCCACGAGACGTAGATGAAGATGAGGGTGATGGGGATCAGCGACAACGAGCCGTAGACTTTGGCGACCGGCGAGTGGGTGAAGACCAGCCGCACGTAGTTGTCGAGCGCGCCGCGCAGCAGCAGCCACAGCCCGCCCGAAAAGAGCGCGCCCCACGCGCCGGCGCGCCAGCCGACCTGGGTGTTGGGCAGGTGGCGCTGGGCGATGAAGAAGAGCAGCAGCCCGCGCAGCAGCGCCAGCGCCCGCACCGCCGCGCGCCCCAGCGAGCCCATCGCGCGGAGCTGGTCGTCGAGCCGGCTGAGCAGGTAGATCGCGAGCAGGCCGAGCGCGAGCCAGAAGACGAGGTTGGCGAACTTGCGCCAGTAATTGCGCCCCTCGTTCACCTCCCAGACCTCGTTCCACGCCCCCTCCATCTGCCCGTAGAGCGAGAGGGTGCCGTAGACGAGCACCCCGAGCACGAACAGCCCGAGCGCCCCGTGGCCGATCATCTCGGCGTGCCCGGAGATCTTGTCGAACACCCCGATCGCGACCTGCTGGCCGGCCTGGGTCAGCACCGTGTCGAGCAGCAGCGCCAGCTTCTCGCGCAACTCCTCGCCGAACAATTTCGAGATGGCGAACACCGCGAGCGCGATGACCGGGATCGCCTCGAGCACGGTGAAGAAAGCGAGCGCGGCGGCCTTGGTCCAGCCCCGCACCAGCAGGAACTCGCGCGCGACGATGAGCGAGAGCTGCCCGAGCCGCCACAGCTTCCAACGCCAGGGGCGATGCGCGCGGTCGGGTTCGCGGACGAGCAGCCACTGCGCCCACTTCTCGACGTAAGGCAGCGTCAGGTCGCGGGCCACGGCGGATTCCGGCAGGCGCTCAGCGCGCGGCCTTGTCGAACAGGCCGCCCTGGCGCGGGCTGGCGTCGAGCGCGACCGGGTAATTGCCGTCGAAGCAGGCGCGGCAGAAGGGGCGCCCCTTGGCGATCGCGGTCTCCAGCGCGTCCAGCGAGAGGTAACCGAGCGAGTCGGCCTCCACGAAGCGGCGGATCTCCTCGAGCGAATGCTGGGCGGCGATCAGCTCCGATTTCTGCGGGGTGTCGATGCCGTAGTGACAGGGACCCATGGTCGGCGGCGAGGAGATGCGCAGGTGGACTTCGCGGGCGCCCGCGGCGCGGACGAGGCGCACGATCTTGCGCGAGGTGGTTCCGCGCACGATCGAGTCGTCGATCAGCACCACCCGCTTCCCCTCGATGACCGGCTTGACCGGGTTGAGCTTCACCTTCACCGACAGGTCGCGGATCGCCTGCTGCGGCTGGATGAAGGTGCGGCCGACGTAGTGGTTGCGGATGAGGCCGAAGGCGAACGGAATGCCGCTCTCGTGCGAGAAGCCGAGCGCGGCGCCGATCCCCGAGTCGGGCACCGGCACCACGATGTCGGCCCCCGCCGGCTGTTCCTTCGCAAGCAGGCGGCCCAATTCCTCGCGCGATTCCATCACCATCCGCCCGAAGACCATCGAGTCGGGGCGGGCGAAGTAGATGTGCTCGAAGATGCAGGGGGAGACCGGCTTTTGCGGGAAGGGCTTGCGCGACTCGACCCCGGCGGCGGAGAGGATGACCATCTCGCCCGGCTCGATCTCGCGCACCAGCTTCGCGTCGATCAAATCGAAGGCGCAGGTCTCGGAGGCGACGCAGTAGGCTTTGTCCTCGAGCCGGCCCAGGACCAACGGCCGGAAGCCGCGCGGGTCGCGCACCGCGATCACCCGGTCCTCGAGCAGCACCACGCAGGAGAAGGCCCCCTCGGTCTGCTTCCACGCCTCGATCAGCGCCTCGATCGGGTCCTCCGCCGCGGCCTTGGCCATGAGGTGGAGGATCACCTCGGAATCGGAGGTGGTCTGGAAGATCGCGCCGCGCGCTTCGAGCTCGGCGCGCAGGCGGCCGGCGTTGGTGAGATTGCCGTTGTGGGCGAGCGCGAGCGCCCCCTTGCTGGTGCGGGCGAAGACCGGCTGGGCGTTGACGAGCGCCGAGGCGCCCGCGGTCGAGTAGCGGCAGTGGCCGATCGCCGCGAGGCCGGGCATCTTCGCGAGCTCCTCGTGGCCGAAGACCTCGCTCACATAGCCCTCGCCCTTGTGCAGTGCGATCTCTTTGCCCGCCGAGACCGCGATGCCGGCGGCTTCCTGGCCGCGATGCTGCAGGCCGTAGAGGCCGAGGTAAGTCAGCCGCGCGGCTTCCGGGTGGGGGTAGATGCCGAACACCCCGCATTCATCGTGGAAATGGTCGTCGTCCGCGATGCCGGGCGATTCGGGCGGAGCGACGGTCGGCAGCCGGACTTTCACCGGCAAATTATAGGATCCGCTGCGGCGCGTCCCGGCGCCTCCGCACGACCCGCGCTCCAAAAAGGGGACCGCCTTGACGCCGGCGGAGCGGGAGGCGCCGGGGCCGTGCGGGAGGGCGCGGAGGCCTGTTTCGCCGTCGGTCGGCGCCGCGCATCCGCCTGCGAAGCGTCTCCGTGCCGCCGCAAACGGGCTTGTTGCCGCGCAAGGAGATTTTATGAAATGCACTTTCCGGGACCTTGTCGCATGACGCGAATTCATGCTGTTGCATGTGAGGCGCATGAACTCACCGAGTGCCGGACTGAAGCTGATTCAGGGGAAGAATTTTCCACGATGCGCTTTGATCCGATCCGGGAGAATTCGCGCATGAATGAAATCGCCCACCGGATGCTCGCGGAACTCGAAACGGGGCTGGAGCTGATCCGGCGCTCGCCGCGCGGGGAGGGGAAGATCGAGCTGATCGTCAGCCGCCCCTCGCCCGGCGAACGCCGTTTCCACGGCGCGGCGGAACTCTCGCTCGAGACCGGGCTGGTCGGCGACAACTGGAAGGCGCGCGGCAGCGCGAAGACGCCCGACAAAGCGGCCCATCCCGAGATGCAAATCACCCTCATCAACCTCCGCGCGATCGACCTGATCGCCGGCGCGCCCGAGCGGCGCGCGCTCGCGGGCGACCAGTTCCACGTCGACCTCGACCTCTCGATCGAGCACCTGCCGGCCGGCAGCCGCCTCGCGCTCGGCTCGGCCGTCATCGAGATCACCGAGCCGCCCCATCTCGGTTGCGTCAAATTCGCGGGCCGCTTCGGCAACGACGCGCAGAAATTCGTGAACACCCCCGAGGGACGCGCCCTGCGCCTGCGCGGGGCGCACGCGAAGGTGGTGAAGGCGGGGACGGTGCGGAAAGGGGAGATGGCGCGGGTGATCGAGCAGGGCGTACAGGTGGCGTGACGGCTGTACGCCGTTCACCCGGCCATTGATCGTCTACAATCGCGCCATGAAGGCGCTACGGATTATCGCGAGCCTGATTGTGGCGCCGATCTTGATTTTGTTGGGGATCGTCGGGACGCCATTTTCACTGCTGGCACTCGCGGATCCCGTTGGAGCAAAGATGTCGGACGATGCGGACCCGCTGGGACCGCCGCCCACGACGACTGAGTCCATGTGGGTGCTCGCGGGTTATCTGCTGATGTTGGCCGTCGGGCTGCTGATCGTGATTGGAACCTGTATTTCTATTTCGCATTCCAACAAGGCAACGTCCACGAATTCAGCCGCTTCCTAATCCCGCTCCCCTTCCGGCATTTCGTACATCCGCTTGAGCGACTCGACGTCGAAGTCGCCTTCCTGGTAGGCCTCGAGGGCCTGGGTGGCGAACTGGGCGCCGGCGAGGGTGGTGAAATAGAGGATGCCGCCGGAGACCGCGGCGCGGCGGATCGCAGCGCTGTCGCGGCGGGCGGGGCCGCCGGAAGGCGTGTTGATGATGAGGGAGATCTCGCCGGCTTTGATGATGTCGACGACGCTGGGGCCGCCTTCGGAGACTTTGCCGATCTTGCGAACTTTCAGGCCGCCTTTTTTCAGGGCGACCGCCGTCCCTTCGGTGGCGACCAGCTTGAAGCCCATGTCCGACAGCTTGCGGGCGATCAACAGCGCGGAGCGCTTGTCCTTGTTTTTGACCGAGACGAAGACCTGGCCGCCGGTCGGCAGGTCGGCGCGACTGGAGAGGAGCCCCTTCGCCAGCGCGTGCGGGAAGGAGGGCGAGGAGCCCATCCCCTCGCCGGTCGATTTCATCTCGGGGGAGAGGAGGGCGTCGACCTCGGGGAATTTCTTGAAGGGGAAGACCGGCATCTTCACCGTGAAGTAGGGCAGGTTCCGGTAATCCCGCAGCTTGTAATCCTTGAGCGACCGGCCGGCGAGGAGCTGGGTGGCGATCTTGGCGAGCGGCACCCCGGTCGATTTGCCGACGAACGGCACCGAGCGGGAGGCGCGCGGGTTGACCTCGAGGCAATAGAGGGTGTCGCCCTTGATCGCGAACTGGATGTTGAAGTGGCCCTTCACTTCCAGCGCCTTGGCGATCGATTTGGAGGCCTTCTCGATCTCGTCGGCCATGTCGTCGGAGAGCGAAAAGGGGGGCAGCACCGAGATCGAGTCGCCCGAGTGGACGCCCGCCTCCTCGATGTGCTCCATCAGCGCGCCGATGTAGACCTTCTCGCCGTCGCAGATGCCGTCGACGTCGACCTCGAGCGCGTCCTCGAGGAAAGAATCGACCATCAGCGGCCCGTCGGCGACCGTGCCCTTCAGGCGGGGCAGCGCCTCGTCGAGTTGCGCCTCGGAGTAGAAGATCTCCATCGCCCGTCCGCCCAAAACATAACTGGGCCTGATCATGATCGGGAACCCGAGTTCCTTGGCGACGCGCGGCAGGTCCTTGAGGCCGCCCGCCGGCTTGGAGACCGGGTAGGCGATCTTGAGGCGGGTCATCAGCGCGCGGAATTCGTCGCGGTCCTCGGCGGCGTGGATCGACTCGAAGGGGGTGCCGAGGATCGGCACGCCGCGCTTGTGGAGCGCCTCGGCGAGCTTGAGCGGCGTCTGGCCGCCGAACTGCAGGACGACGCCGGTCGGCTGCTCGTTGTCGATGATGTCGAGCGCGCTCTCGAGGGTGAGCGGCTCGAAGTAGAGGCGATCGGCGGTGTCGTAGTCGGTCGAGACGGTCTCCGGGTTGCAGTTGACCATGATCGTCTCGAAGCCCTCTTCGCGGAACGCGTAGCAGGCCTGGACCGAGCAGTAGTCGAACTCGAGACCCTGGCCGATCCGGTTGGGGCCGGCGCCGAGGATGATGATCTTCTTCTTTTTCGTCGGGCGCGATTCGTCCTGCTCCTCGTAGGTCGAGTAGAGGTAGGGCGTGTGCGCCTCGAACTCGCCGGCGCAGGTGTCGACGCGGCGGAAGACCGGGGTGACGCCCAGCGAGATCCGGTATTCGCGGACCTCGGAGGGATCGAGGTCGAGGATGAAGGCGATCTGCGCGTCGGAGAAGCCGAGCCGCTTGGCGCGGCGGAGCGCGGCGGCCGAGAGCGTGCCGCTGCGGGCCTCCTCCAGCAGGTTCCATCGCCCCTCGACGATCTCGCGCACCCCCTCGACGAACCAGGGATCGATCGCCGAGACCCGGTGGATCTCGGTGGTCGTCATCCCGGCTTCGATGGCAGCGCGCAAGGTGAAGATGCGGTTGGAGTGGGGACGGGCGAGGCGGGCGCGGATCTCGGAGAGGGTCGCCTCGCGCGCCTTGTCGCCGAGCATCGGGAAGCGCCAGCGGTCCTTGCCGTCGTAGCCGATGCCGTCGCGGCCGGTCTCGAGCGAGCGGAGCGCCTTCTGCAGCGCCTCGGGGAAGGTGCGGCCGATCGCCATCGCCTCGCCCACCGACTTCATCTGCGTGGTGAGGAAGTCGTCGGAGCCCTGGAATTTCTCGAAGGTGAAGCGGGGCGCCTTGACCACGATGTAGTCGAGCGCCGGCTCGAAGGCGGCCTTCGTCTTCTTGGTGATGTCGTTGGTGATCTCGTCGAGGGTGTAGCCGACCGCGAGCAGCGCAGCGACCTTGGCGATCGGGTAGCCGGTGGCCTTGGAGGCGAGCGCGGACGATCGCGAGACGCGCGGGTTCATCTCGATGACGATGATCTCGCTGCCGTCGGGCTTGACCGCGAACTGGACGTTCGAGCCGCCGGTGTCGACCCCGATCTTGCGCAGGATCGCGAAGCTGGCGTCGCGCAGCTTCTGGTAGACCGGATCGGGCAGGGTCTGCGCCGGCGCGACCGTGATCGAGTCGCCGGTGTGGACGCCCATCGGATCGAGGTTCTCGATCGAGCAGACGATGACGCAGTTGTCCTTGCGGTCGCGGATCACCTCGAGCTCGAATTCCTTCCAGCCGAGCAGCGAGCGCTCGAGGAGGCATTCGTGGACCGGCGATTCCTCGAGCGCGCGGCCGAGCAGGTGGCGCAGCTCCGCCTCGTCGTTGGCGATCCCGCCGCCCGAGCCGCCCAATGTGAAGGAGGGGCGGAGGATGACCGGGTAGTGGATCTTCTTCGCCGCCTTGATCCCCTCCTCGACGCTCTTCACCACCGCCGAATCGGCTGACTTGAGGCCGATCTCGTCCATCGCCTGCTTGAAGAGCTGGCGATCCTCGGCGACTTCGATGGCTTCCGGAGAGACGCCGAGCATCCTCACGCCGTGCTTGTCGAGCACGCCGTCCTTGGCGAGCTTGAGCGCGAGGTTGAGCGCGGTCTGCCCGCCGAGGGTGGGGAGGAGGGCGTCGGGCTTCTCCTTGACGATCACCCGCTCGACGAACCCGGGGGTGAGCGGCTCGATGTAGGTGTGATCCGCGAATTCCGGGTCGGTCATGATCGTCGCGGGGTTGTTGTTGACGAGCACCAGCTCGTATCCCTCGCGACGCAGCACCTTCAGCGCCTGCACGCCCGAATAGTCGAACTCGCACGCCTGCCCGATGACGATCGGGCCGGAGCCGATGATGAGGATCT
>JACXTT010008307.1_pt1 | contig 14409 bp, 13 predicted proteins | sample 9270951 | NCBI WGS metagenome assembly JACXTT01 (sample SAMN15532306, study PRJNA645909) | rock metagenome | isolation source: weathered quartz diorite | place: Puerto Rico | collected 2017-06-21
ATTGTTCCCGACAAGGCCACGACTGACTCGCCGTGTCGCGTCGAAGCGGTGACTAAGACCTTCTTCCTGGATCACGATTACCAGCCGACTGCGAACGTTTGGAGGCTGCCGGCGCCCCAGGATATCGCGGCCGGCCAAACATGGACATCCGGGTTAAGGTAATCCCCAAGAGCTCGAAGACGGAACTGGTTGGTTACCTGTCCGACGGCACATGGAAGGTGAAAGTCGCCGCGGTTCCCGAGAAAGGCAAAGCCAATCGCGCGTTGTGCGAGTTCGTGGCGGAAAAGCTGGGCATCGCGAAGAGCCGGGTGCGGATCGTCGCGGGTGAAAAGTCGCACCTCAAGCGGATTCACGTGGAGGATTGATTGACGGGCTTCCGCGCAATGACTAGAAACTGCATGCCGAAGATTCTCCAGGCAAGGGGAAGCGCGAGATAAATTCGGACGATCCAAAGCGGCGGGGTCCAGCCATCCGACATGGTGTAGGGCAGGAATCGCGGCTCGACCAGCTCGGTTTCGAATCGGCATTTGGTGAGGACTTCAACGAGCGACCGGTCAGTGAGCGGCAGATAGTGATCGAAGAAGTCCCAATATGCGCCGCCAAGATATCTGATATTGGGTCCCATCGCGATCATTCGGCCGCCGGGTTTGAGACATCGCCAAGCTTCCCGTAGTGCCGCTTCGAGAGCGCCCTTCGAAGGCAGGTGCTCGAAGAAATTGCTGCTGAACACGACCTCCAGGCTCTCGGGCTGCAAGGGCCAGCTTTGTGCGCAGTCCTGTTCGAGGAGGACGACGCCTGAGGCAGCGTTCGATCGAGCGGCGGGATTCAAATCGATGCCATATTTCCGCGCAGCCGCGATATTGTTGATGAATTCGCAATAGCCGCAGCCAACATCCAAAACAGCATCCGATGGCTGAATCCAGCGCGAAAAGAATTCCGACGTAAGCAGTTTCCAGATTTTCCTGCGATAGTCAAGAGTCGCCGCGAAACGGTTCTGGTAGATTGCCTCCAGATCGGCGGGCGAATGTGGGGTGTTGGGCACGGCGCCGAGAGCTTAGGTGCTAAGTGCAAGCTTGGGTGCGCTGCGACGTGCGACCAAAAGGCCGATGCCGGCGGCCAGCGTCGCGAGCGAAATCCATTGCGTGTACGACAGGCCATAGTGCAAACCCTGCTCATGGAACCGGAAAAACTCGATTACAAATCTGGCGCTCGAATACAGGGCCAGGTACCAGCCGAGAATCGAGCCCGCCGAATGTGGCCTTATGGCGGTGCGATACAAGAACGTGAATATGATGGCGTCTGCGAGCGATTCGTAAAGCTGCGTGGGATGCAGGGAAACACCTAGCGGCACACCAGTGAGTTTGTACGCTTCGACATTCTTGAAAGTGACGGCCCACGGCAAATGACACTCGATGCCCCAGCAACAGCCGGCCGAGAAGCAGCCTATGCGGCCGATCGCCTGGCCGAGCGCAATGCCGGGCGCGAAGATATCGCAGGTTGCAAGCACAGGAAGCCGGTTGTAACGCATGTACAGAATCGCCGTGATGAGAGCCACGAGAAATCCGCCTTGGTAGACTCCCGCGGCCTGGAGTGTGTTTAGGGAAAACAGCGACGCAGGATCCTCCCAATATCCTTTCCAGTCGAAGAGGATCATGAATAGCTTCGCGCCTGCGAGCCCCGCCAGAGCACAGTAAATGGCGAGATTGGTGACCGGCTCAGCCGGCAGCTTCGCTTTTCTTGCCAGCCGGATGGTGATCCAAAGCGCAGTCAGAAAGGCGAGGGCGACAAGAGTTCCATACGTGGGTATGAAGAACTTTCCAATTGAGATGAGCTTGGGAAACATTAGCAGCTATCTCGGAACGTCTACGGGCTCGCGCTTGGTTTCTCGAGTCCGCCACATGTCCAGGAGCAAGAAACATGCTCCAACGGTGATGGCGCTATCGGCCACGTTGAAGGCAGGGAAAAAATATTCGCCCCAATGTACTTCGACGAAATCGGTGACGGTCTTGTGTACAATCCGGTCGTAGAGATTACCAAACGCGCCGCCGAGCACGAGCGCCAATCCAATGCGCAAGAGCGGGTTATGCGCACCGGCGCGAGCAGGCTGCAACAGCACAGCCGAAATCACAACCAGAACCGTGATCGAAAATCCGATCAGTAAAACGTCTCGCCAGGAGCTGGCCGCGTTGGCGAGCAAGCCGAACGCGATTCCAGGATTCTCGGTATGAACGATATTAAAAAAACCGGGGATGACGGAGAGCGAATCCCAGGGAGAGAAATGGCTCTTGATCAAGTCCTTCGTGATGCGATCGAGTACGACGATGGCAGCTGCAATCAGGAAGGGGAAGAGTCGCTGACTCATTCTCAGTCGCCTAGGATTTCTTTCACGGCGTCCTTACAAGCCGCGCAGACGGTGGGGAAGTCGGGATCTTCGCCTACATCGGTTGTGTATTTCCAGCAGCGCTCGCATTTCTCGCCTTGGGCGCGTTCGATCGTCACTGAAAGCTGATCGTCGCCGGAGCGTTCCAGCGCAACCTGCGACACGATAAACAGCCCGGGCAATTCGTCACGGTACTCCTCGAGCAGGGGGTAGAGAGAGCCGCCGGCTGCAAGTCTTACCCGGGCTTCCAGAGGCGCGCCGATGGATTTTTCCTGACGAGCCACTTCCAGATGTTTCAGCACCTGCTCACGCACTTCGATGAGCTGATCCCAATTGCGCAGGCGAGTTCTTTGCGCGGCAGTGAAACCGTCGGTCAGTTCCTCAGGCTCTGGAAATAACGCGAGGTGCACGCTATCCGGGCTTCCGGCCGGCTTCCGCCAATAACTCCAAACTTCTTCGGTGGTGAACGCGAGCAGCGGCGCGATGAGCCGCACCAGAGCATAAGCGACTCGATACACCGCGGTCTGCGCGCTGCGACGGATGCGCGATTTGGGAGCGGCGGTGTACAACCGATCCTTGGCGACGTCGAAATAAATTGAGCTCAACTCAATCGTTGTGAAATCGTACACGGCGCGATAGACCTTGTGGAAGGCGAACTCGCGATACCATGCGCGGCACTTAGCGACGAGATCTTCGGCGCGCGATAGAACCCAGAGATCGACTTCCTGCATGTCGGCGGGCGCAACAGCGTCGCGTTCCGGATCGAAATCGTTCAGATTGCCGAGCGCCCAGCGAAATGTGTTGCGGAATTTGCGATAGGCTTCGGCGAGGCGTGCGAGGATCGTGTCGGACAGACGCACGTCTTCGGTGAAGTCTACCGAGGCGGCCCACAAGCGCAGCACATCGGCGCCGAATTTCGGGATGATCTCGTCGGGATGGATTCCGATGCCCTGCGACTTCGACATCGCGCGGCCCTGTTCGTCGAGCGTCCATCCGTTGGTGGCGCACTCGCGGTAAGGCGCAGCGCCCTTCAGCCCGACACCAACCAACAGCGAGCTGTGGAACCAGCCGCGGTACTGATCGCCGCCCTCGATGTACATATCCGACGGCCACTGCAAACCGTTTTCCGGAGTGAGCACAGCGAGGTGACTGGATCCGGAATCGAACCAGACGTCGAGGATGTCGGTCTCCTTGCGAAACTCTTTGCCGCCGCAGCGCGCGCACGAAACGCCGTGACCGACTAGGTCGGCGGCTGACCGCGCGTACCACACGTCGGCGGTGTGCTCGGCGAATAGCTTTACCACGCGATCGAGCACTTTGCGATCGGTGAGCGGCTCCTGGCAGCCCTCGCAATAGAAGACAGTGATCGGAACGCCCCAGACTCGCTGACGTGAGATGCACCAATCGGGGCGCGTAGCGATCATGTTGGAGATGCGCTCCTCACCCCAGGAGGGCATCCACTTCACGGCCTGGATAGCTTTCAGAGCGCGCGCCCGCAGATCGTTGCGATCCATTCCGATGAACCACTGCTCGGTGGCGCGGAAGATGGTTGCTTTGTGGCAGCGCCAGCAGTGTGGGTAGCTGTGCGTGATTTGTTCCTCGCCGAGTAACGCGCCGTGCGATTTCAGAATCTCGTTAACGATTGGGTTCGCTTGCCAGACGGTCTTGCCGATGATTTCGTCAGGCAGGCGCCCCGCGGCCCCTTCCGCATGGAAGAACTTGCCGGCGGGATCGACGGGGCAGTACACCGGCAGCCCGTATTTCGCGCCGACTTCGAAATCTTCCTCGCCATGTCCGGGCGCTGTGTGGACCGCACCAGTGCCCTGCTCTAGCGTCACGTGTTCAGCAAGAATGCCGAGTGAATCGCGATCGAGAAACGAGTGGCGAAAGATAGCTCCCTCGAGCTTCGATCCGGAAAATCCGGCGATGACTTTCGGATCGTTCCAGCCGAGCTTTTCAGAAACGGTCTTGAGCAGTTCGAGAGCGACGATGTAAACGGAGTCGCCCACCTGAGCTGCTACGTATTCGAATTTCGGATGATAGGCGATGGCGACGTTGGCCGGAATGGTCCAGGGCGTAGTGGTCCAGATAAGGCCGTAGACTTTGCGGCCGGCGAGCGCGGGATCGATCAGCGCCGGATCGGATGTTAAGGGGAATCGCACCCAGATGGACGGGCTGTTGTGATTCTCGTATTCGATTTCCGCCTCGGCCAAAGCGGTGCGATGATTGATGCACCAGTTGACCGATTTCAAGCCCTTGTAGACGTAGCCGCGATCGAGAAACTCAACTAGCGCGCCTGCGATCACCGCCTCGTACTGCGCGCTCATGGTGAGGTAGGGATCGTGCCAGCGGCCGAAGATACCGAGGCGGACGAAATCGCGGCGCTGGATGTCGACGTACTTGGCGGCGTACTTGCGGCACTCGGCGCGAATCTCGACTGCGGTCATTTGTGCTTTTCGAGAGCCGAGCTCGCTGTCGACCTTGGCTTCGATCGGCAGTCCGTGGCAATCCCAACCGGGCACGTAGGGCGAATCGTAGCCCTCCATTGTTTTAGTCTTGACAATGAAATCCTTGAGGACTTTGTTGAAGCCGGTGCCGAGATGAATCTCGCCGTTAGCGTAAGGCGGGCCGTCGTGCAGCAGGTACATGGGGCGGCCGTTGCGCGAATTGCGAATCTTGGCGTAGATATTTTCCGCTTCCCAGCGCGCGAGCAGCTTGGGCTCCATTTGAGGCAGGTTGGCCTTCATGGGGAAGTCGGTGCGCGGCAGATTGACAGTTTTCTTGAGGTCTACGCTGGCGGCGCCCATGGGGATACTTTTATCGTACTAGATGTCGTCAGCGAGGCAGCGGGTGGCGGCTGGCCGAATAACGACAGTCCGTCGCGGAAGAACGTTTGTAATACACTCTTGTGCATGCCTAGAATTTTTCTTGCCGCACTCATTTTTCCCGTGGCGGTGGCGGCCCAGGTTGCTCCCGTCGATCCGCAGTATCAGGCATGGATGAAGTCCATGCAGCCGTCCCTGATGGCGATTCGCAACGCTCCCAACAATGCCGCGATGGCCGAGGCCGCTAACAAGCTGGCCGACACATTCGACCACGTGGCCATGTATTGGAAAGCGAAACAGACGGCCGACGCGGTCGGATTCGCGGAAGCCGCGCGCGACGCTGCTAAAGCGATTGCTGCAGGCACAGGCGACAAATTGGCCAATCTCGATAAGATCGAGCAGCAGTGCGGCGCGTGTCACGCGGCACATCGATTCCAGCGCGGCGGCGATAACGACCCGGATCGAGCGGTAAAAGGCGGCGGTCTTCCCTCAGGCTGGAGCGTGCGTCCTGATCGCGGAACGGCCGATCAGATTAATGTCACGCTGACAGGCGACGTTTATCACTTCGCCATGGGACCCGCGGGAACGTTCTACCGCAGTGACTGGACCAAATCGGGCAATTTCCTATTCTCGGCGCGACTGACGCAGACGAAGGCGCCGACGCATCCGATCTCCTACGGCATCATGATCGGCGGGAGCGATTTGGCGGGCTCGATGCAGACCTACACGTATTTTCTGGTGCGAAACCAGGGCGAATACTACATCGCGAATCGTGAAGGCGACAAGAGGCCGTCGGCAGTTGCGACCTGGACGGCGAATCCGGCGATCGTAAGGCAGGGCTCGGACGGTCGACAGACCAACACTCTGGGAATCCAGGTGCAAGGCGACGACGTGATCTTCAGCATCAACGGCACGGAAGTGACGCGGCTCGCCAAAAGCAAGCTACACACCGATGGGATGTACGGTTTCAGGATCGGCCACAACCTGGATGTGGACGTGGATCAGGTAGGCCGGTAGATTCTAATCGCGCAGCGCACGGACCGGATCGGTACGCGTCGCGCGCCAAGCCGGCAGGAAGCAAGCGGCCATAGAGGCGACCATCATCACCACGAGCGCCGATCCAAACGCGAGTGGATCGCGCGGGCTGACCTTGTAGAGCAGGTTCACGATCAGCCGCGCCATCGTGAGAGCCGCCGCCGTACCAAGGACCACACCGAAGGCCGTCAGCGCGAGGCCTTGCGACATCACGAGCCGCAACAAATTCGGCGCGCCTGCTCCCAGCGCCATGCGCAACCCCAACTCGCGCGTACTCTGCGAGACGGTGTACGACATGACACCATAGAGCCCGATGGCTGCGAGCAACAGCGCCAAGCCTCCGAACACGCCGAGCATCGATACTGCGATGCGCTGAGCGGCCGTGGTCCGGTCGACATGTTCCTGCATGGTGACCAGTTCACCGGGCGCCAGGTTGGCATCGATGGCATGAATTTCGCGGACCAGTACCTTGCGCATTGATTCCGGGCTCACTTGAGTGCGGATCTGGATGTTCACGCCCATGGAACTCTGGCGCATCGGCACGTAGAAGAACGGCCGGGCGATTTCGGTCAAATTCCGATACTTCGACATCTTTGCGACGCCGACCACTTGAAGCCAGCGCCCTTTCACCTGGACGCGGCTGCCTACCGGATCGCGTCCATGCCAGAATTGAGCGGCCATGGCTTCGTTAATGACCGCGACCGGCGGACTGGTTTCGTTGTCAGAGGAAGTGAACTCGCGACCAGCGACCAGCGGAATACCCATGGTGGCCAAATAGGCGGGGCCGACTTCGTTAAATTCGGCGGTAGGCTGCTCATCGGCGGGAGCCTCATAACCATCCACAGCGATGGGCGCGGTGGAATAGCTGCGATAGCTGAAGGGTGTCATACGTGCCATGGCGGCCGATTGAACGCCGCTGACCGATTGAAGGCGATCGATCAGGGCATCGTCGAAATTCTTGATGCGTTGCCGATCATAGCCCGCGGCGACCAAATCGACAGAGCTCGAGAGCACGCTGGGAGTGAATCCGGGGCTCGTGTTCTGAACTGCTCTCAGGCTCTGAAGCAGAAGGCCGGCTCCTGCGATCAAAACGAAGCTCAGAGCTACCTGCACCACGACCAAACCGGACCGCACCAACGCTCGGCGCTTCCCGCCCACCACGCCGCCGGATTCCGCTTTCAGCGCAGAGGCGAGATCGATCTTGCTGTTTTGGAATGCGGGCACCAGCCCGAACAACAACGTCGAGAGCAAGCAGACGCCGGCGCTCAACACGAGCACCCGCCAGTCCAGATCGCCGGGCAGAAACATCGAGACTCCTCCGCGAGCAGGCAGCAACAGCACGAGCAGGTTGCGGCACCAGTTGGCCACCAGGAGTCCGCCAGCGGCTGCGAGCATCGAGAGGATAAAGCCCTCCGTAAGGAGTTGCTTCAACAATCGGCCGCGCCCGGCGCCGACCGCGAGCCGGACAGTCATTTCGTGACGCCGGCCGAATGCCCTGACAAGCAGTAGATTGCTCACGTTCGCGCACGCGATGAGGAGCACAAAGACGACGACGGCGAGCGCGATGGAGAGCGTCGGAAGCAGCGCGCCCGCGTTGTTGAAAGGCGTTTGCCACAACGGCCATAGCTTGATGCCGCGGCCACGGTTGGTGGCGGGGTATGCAGTTTCCAAACGCTTGGCGATAGCTGAAATCTCCGCTTGCGCTTGACCGGGAGTCACGCCGGGCTTGAGCCGTACGAAGCCCTCGATCCAACGTGCGCCGCGATCCTCGAGTTTGTAGCCGCCGGGATCGAACGTTTCCTGCATCGACGCCGGGACCCAGAGTTGCATGGCCCAGCCCACAAAAGTACCGTAAAAACCTTCGGGCGCGACGCCAATAATCGTATGCGGCATGCCATTGAGCATCTGGGTTTTTCCGATGATTGCCGCGTCACCGTGAAAGCGTTCCTTCCACATCTGATAGCTGATTACCGTGACAGGGTGAGCATTGCGGCCGAAATCTTCGGCAGATTCGAAGCCACGGCCGAGGATGGGACGAACTCCCAAGGCGTCGAAATAGTTGGCGGATACGACGCTCATCGTTGTGCGATCGGCCCGGTCGCCGATGGCCAGTGTCGTCCCGGTGATGCGGTCAATGATGAACGCATCAAAAAGCGTGCAGTTTTTTTGAAAATCGAGGAAATCGGGAAAGGAGACATCATCGCGGCCGGCGGCGCGGTCGGTTCCGGTGACCGCCATCATTCGCTCCTGGTGGACGACAAGCGGGAATGGACGGAGCAGTATCCCTTCGATCCAACTGAACACCGCTGTAGTTGCGCCGATGCCCAACGTTAGGCAAAGGATCGCGAGCAGAGAGAAACCGGGTGTGCGGCGAAGCATGCGAAAGCCGAAGCGTATGTCCTGCCACAGGACTTCGATGATCGGCAGCGCGTGAGTCTCGCGGTAGGTCTCTTTGATTTGCGCAACGCGCCCGAGACGTTGCTGCGCTTTCGAGCGGGCCTCCGCGGGCGTCATACCCCTGCGGACGTTTTCGGCGATTTCCATCTGAAGATGAAAATCCAGCTCGTCTTCCATGTCGCACTCCATATGTCCCTTGCGGAACAGGCCGGAAAGGCGCGACAGCAGCACACGAAGCCAGGTCATGAGGATGCCCTCGCGGGCCTCACAAATCGAGCAAGAATGCCCGATATGCGCGCCCAGTTTTCCGTTTCAGTGGCGAGCTGTTTCTTTCCATTGCGCGTGATGGCGTAGAACCTGGCGCGCCGGTTGTTATCGGATGCCCCCCATTTCGATGTGATCCATCCCATCTGCTGGAGCCGCAAGAGCGCAGGGTACAACGTGCCCTGGTTCAGCGCGAGAGCATCGCCGCTGATCTGCTCGATGCGTCGAGCGATGCCCCAGCCGTGTTGCGGACCAAGAGTGTCCAGGGTTCTGAGGACCATGAAAGCGAGCGAGCCGTGAAGCACGTCGGTTTTTTCTTTGGCCATCGATGAATCCCCCTTTGGGTAGCCTACAGGAGTGTACAATGGCTTCCTTTTGGCTGTCAACAGGGACGAGCTCGCTCCAGTAGAATGAGGAATGCCTCGCGCCGCTAGCGATCAACCGAAAGTACGGCTCGTTGCATCCATTGGCCTAGGCGTCCTGGCCATCGCAGCGGTTAAGCTGGCCGTACATCTCTATGCCGGCCGTCACTACGGTTACTTCATTGACGAGCTTTACTATCTGGCCTGCAGCCGCCATCTGGATTGGGGCTATGTAGATCAGCCCCCTTTGATCGCCCTGATCACTTGGCTCGTGCGACTGTCGATAGGTGATTCCCTCGCGGCGATTCGTTTACTCCCGGCGCTGGCCGGTACGGGCGAAGTCATTCTGACGGCGCTGCTGGCACGCGAACTCGGAGGCAATCGTTTTGCGCAAGTGCTGTCGGCAATTATCGTGCTCGTTGCTCCCGGAATCCTTGGCGGCAACAATCTCCTCACGATGAATGCGTTCGAGCCGTTGTTCTGGGTGGGCTGCGCTTACTTGCTCGTTCGACTGGTGAGGACGGAGAATCCAAAACTTTGGATATGGTTCGGGCTTTTGGCCGGAATCGCCCTCGAGAACAAATACTCCATGTTGATTTTCGGAACGGGCATCGTCATCGGCCTGGCACTAACTCCTCAGCGGCGCCTGCTAGCCTCGCGCTGGCTTTGGATCAGCGGATTGATCGCAGCATTGATTTTTCTTCCGAACGTGATCTGGAACATACGTCACAATTTTCCATTTCTTGAGCTGCAGGCCAATATCCGGCAAAGCGGGCGCGACGTTCCTCTTGGGCCGCTGGCTTTCATCGGCCAAGAAACCCTGACGATGCATCCGCTGTCATTGCCAGTGTGGCTGGCAGGGCTGTGGTTTTTCTTTTCTTCACGCGGGAAACTATTTCGAGCGGCGGGATGGGCGTGGGTTTTCGCGGCAGTCGTAATCATCACGATGAGCCCGCGAATTTATTATTTGTTTCCGGCGTTCCCGGTATTATTCGCTGGCGGGGGCGTGATGTGTGAGATTTGGACCACACGCGCATCGATGCACTGGGTAAGAATCGCATACCCGGCCATGTTGCTCGTGACAGGCGCGATGCTTGCGCCAATTGCAATTCCCGCTCTATCGCCTGAATCCTATATCCGTTACACAAAGACGCTGGGGATCAGTCAACCGGCAATCGAGACTCATCGGCTCGGCCCGCTGCCGCAACTCTTCGCCGATCAGTTCGGTTGGGAAGAGATGGCGGTAACAGTCGCGCAAGTATATAACGGCCTGTCATCGGAAGATCGAGCCAAGACCGCGATATTCGGCCAGAATTACGGACAAGCGGGCGCTATCGATATGTTCGGCCCGAAGTACGGTTTGCCGCCCGCGATCAGTGGACATCAGAGTTACTTTCTTTGGGGGCCGCGCGATTACACCGGTGAGATTGTCATCGTCATGCAAGGAAGCCAGGAAGATCTTGAGCGTCGTTTTGCCAAAGTCGACAAGGTCGCAAGCGTCTCGCATCCATACTCGATGCCATACGAACATTTCGACATCTTTCTCTGCCGTCGCCTTTCGCAGCCGTTAAAAGAGATCTGGCCTCAGCTAAAAAATTGGGACTGATTCGCGACATCCGACTGGCATCAGTCGATAGACATCACCGCGAATTTCGTCATTTCCAGACGAAGCGGGCAAGCTCGCGATCTTTGCGGGCGCGGTCGACCGGGAATGGCTGGTTGTGCATCACGATGTAAACGCCGGGTGCCAGCACGCGGGCGGCGAAGAGACTCTCGGTCAGGTTTTGCAAGCCGTCGCTGGCTTCAAAACCCAAAGGTGTCATGGCGCCGGTCAGTACGATCGGGACCTGGAGATCGGGAAGGCTCTTCTGGAGCAGCAGGCCAGTGTCGATCATGGTATCCGTACCGTGGGTGATGACGATCGGCGCGGGATCTTTCAGCTTCTGGCGCACGGCTTCGAGCACAAGCTGCCGATCGGAATCGGTCATCTCCAGGCTGTCTTTGTTCATCAGGTGTGTGACTTGAATGTCCGCGTCAGGCAGCCGCAAGAGCCGGAAGTAGCGATCGATCTTGGCGTCGAGATTCTGAACGTTGCCGGTCTGCTCCGAGTAGACTTTCTCAATCGTGCCGCCGGTCGCAATCACGTGGATGCGTTGCATCTACGAAGCTAGCTTCCGCAATACGGCTACCAGAACATTCCCCACCACTTCGAGACTGTGCGCGCTGAGCTTGTCGATGGTGTCCTTCTCATCGTGCCAGTAGGCATTGTTCGGACCGTAGTCGAAGTCGATCAGGTCTAGCGCGTTTACGCCCTTGCGGACGAAGGGCATGTGATCGTCTTCCATGGCCGCGGCGGATTCGAGAAAGTACTTGCCGTAGCCGAGATCGTTAGCGGTCTGCCAGACCAGGCGCAGCAGAGGTACGGAGGAGTTGGTGTCTTCGAGGATGTCGAGATCTTTGTCGCCGATCATGTCGACGTTGATCAGCGCTTTGATGCGAGCGAGCGTTCCGTCGCGCGACCACTTGTCGGCGAGATGGCGGCTGCCGTAAATGCCATTTGTGTCGGACCACTCCCCGAAAGCCTCTTCGCCGTCGAACCAGACCAGGACAATGTCGTCAGAATGCGGCATGGCATTGACCACGCGAGCGAGCTCCAGCAGGACACCAGCGGAAGCGCCGCCATCATTGGCTCCGACGAAGACGCGGCCGGGCATGGGCTTGGTGTCGAAGTGTCCGGTGATAACCACGGAGTGACCGGATCGCCCGGGGAATCGTGCGATTATGTTCCGCATTGAGACCTGGCCGGCGGGGGTTCGTGCGCTGAAGGCATCGAACGAAGTCTGGCAGTGCAACGACTCAAGTTGCGTTTCGATGTATGCCTGCAGCCGCTTGTTTTCTGCGGAACCGGACGGGCGCTGCCCGAATGAAACTGCTTTGCGAGCGAATTCGAGCGCGGCTGATCCACTGAAGTCAGCGGCCCAGGCTTCGAACGCGAGCAGGATCAGGAGCGCTTTCGAGCAGTGCATATATATCCCAGTGTAAAGTTTCGTTCCCGATCAAGCGAATCAAACCACGGCAGAATCAACGCGGGAGGCGCCAGGAAAAGTGCGGCAACGAAAAACAAGGGTCCAGGAAAAAACTGAAGCCCATTCAGCAGGCGGCGTGAAGTCAGCCGAAAGTATCCGCCAACGGGCTGGATATTATATTCGCTAAAGCCTGCTTTTTCGAGCAAATACGCCACGCCATGCCGCGTGTATCGGTAATAATCGTGGGGCGACTGATGCACCTCCCACTCATGGGGAACGATCAGCAGCAGGCGCCCGCCGGGTTTCAACGCACGCTCGATCTCGCGCAATGCACAACCAGGCTCGCGCACATGCTCGAGCGTGACGATGTTGATGCAGGCATCAAATGATCCATCGCGAAAGGGAAGCGCGGTGAGGTCGGCGATCACGTCAAGCTTTCCGTAGTCCCAGGTGGAATCGCCAATCGTGAGATCGACGGCGAAGTAACTGCGCCCCTGGAAATACTTCGCGTGAACACGCTCACCGGCTCCGGCATCGAGTACCCGCGCGTCGAACGCGAGCGAAGCAGCGAAGTTTTGCAGCGAATCGTCGATCGCGGATTCGAAGTGCAGAATGTGACGCCGCAGAAAGCGCGGCAAGCGACGCTCGATGGCTTGATACTTCAAGCTTTCTTGCGCGCCTCCACCATGATCGTGGAACCGGCGCCGCAGGCTGCTTCGAAAAGGGTGAAAGGCAGTGAGGCCACGACGATGCCGAAATAGAGCAGATCCTTGCTGAACTTCAGCGACGGTGATTCGCGCACCTTCCGAACGCGTCGCGCCATGGGATCGAGACTGGGCGCGATACTCGAAGCCAGGCCGGCGGGGTTGTCTCGCAGCGAAAAATGCTTCCGCCGGACGACTTCGAGCCCACAGTATTCCAGCAGATTCTCGAGATCGCGCTGCCGGTAGTTGACCAGATGACGCGGGACGTCGACGCCATTCCAATGCTCGCCGAACATAAGGAACTGCCAGGACGAGGCGTTCGGCACTTGTACGATCAGGCGTCCGCCAGGCAGCAGCAGATCGCGGGCCGAGCGAAGGTAGCCGACCGGGTCATGCAGATGTTCGAGAACGTGGAACATCGTGACAACGGCACAACCTCCGCGCTCGATAGGGGATTTCGACAGGTCGCCACAAACGACAGCGACGCGATTACGTTTCCAGGCGGCGTTCGCGGCGGAGTGCGATGTTTCGAGACCAAGCACGGGGAACCCGCGCTCACTCAGCATTCTGAGAAAGAGGCCGCCACCGCACCCGACATCCACCACCAAACCGTTTTCTCCGCAATCCTCAAGCGCGCGCTGGACAAAATTCAGGTGATCGCGCAGGACGAAGCGCCGGTAGGCCCCTTCGAACTTCGACGCCGTGTCGTGCACCGGCTCGTACCAATATTCGGCAGGATAGTATGCGGCAAGTTCCTTCAGCGAAGGGCGAGGCTCCAGCCGGATCAGTCGGCAGGTCTTGCATTCGACGACCAGGAAGCTTTTCTCGGTGGTGTGATACAGCCGGTCATTGGCGCGGAACAGAGTCCGTACGCCGGTTTCCCCGCAACCGGGGCACTCCATCCTTAGATCGCTTGTTCGGTCAGTTCCTTCAGCTTGATGCGATGCCGCAGAATCAGCGATCTTACTTCGCGAGGTGAAAGCTTCCTTATTGGCCCGATGCTGCGCCGTTTCGCGAGCATTCGCGGCAGCAGCCTCAGAGCCGCGAGGTCGCCCTTCAGCAGCCAGAGCGCGGCCCGGATTTTTCCGGTCGCTCCCGGATAGCTGCCCACTTCCCCCTTGTGCGTGGCCGCCGCCCAAAGGCCCGCTGCCAATCTCGTCAGGTAGTACGCGCCGTTCAGCCAAAGCAAACTCCAGGGAAACAGCTTCGCCGCCAGCAGGACGCGGTTCCTCTCGATGAGTTCCAGCCTGCGCTCTGATCGTACCCCCAGTGTAGCGCCTCGATGATGCCGGACTCGCGCGGCGGGCATGTAGAGGCAGGTCCAGCCCGCAATGCGGGCGCGTAAACCCAACTCGGCGTCATCGGCGTATGCAAAGAAGTCCTCGTCAAAGCCTCCGATCTGGTCCAGCATCGCAC
>JACXTT010008308.1_pt1 | contig 14409 bp, 15 predicted proteins | sample 9270951 | NCBI WGS metagenome assembly JACXTT01 (sample SAMN15532306, study PRJNA645909) | rock metagenome | isolation source: weathered quartz diorite | place: Puerto Rico | collected 2017-06-21
AGCCGGCTCCAAGACCCTGCTGCTGGGTCCAAACTGCCCAGGCCTGATCACGCCGGAAGAAATCAAGATCGGCATCATGCCAGGCCACATCCACAAGAAGGGCCGCATCGGCGTGGTGTCGCGTTCGGGCACGCTGACCTATGAAGCCGTGGGTCAATTGACCGCACTGGGCCTGGGCCAGTCCTCGGCTGTTGGTATCGGTGGCGACCCGATCAACGGCCTGAAGCACATCGACGTCATGAAGATGTTCAACGACGATCCAGATACCGACGCCGTTATCATGATCGGCGAAATCGGCGGTCCGGACGAAGCCAATGCTGCTTACTGGATCAAGGACAATATGAAGAAGCCTGTGGTCTGCTTCATCGCTGGCGTGACGGCGCCTCCAGGCAAGCGCATGGGCCACGCCGGTGCGCTGATCTCGGGCGGCGCCGACACCGCGCAAGCCAAGTTGGACATCATGGAAGAGTGCGGCATCAAGGCCACCAAGAACCCGTCCGAAATGGCGCGTTTGCTGAAGGCCATGCTGTAATTATGTGATTGCGCCGGGTTTAGTTCCGGCAGATCGCACGGTGTTTGGCTTGGATCAAACTCCGAGCTGAAAAGCTGTGTAACAATAACGGGGAGCCTTGCGCTCTCCGTTTTTGTTTGTCGGTCCATGTGCGTTCCCGCCAGCCGGGTTCTTGATGGAGTAGGGTGTGCCGAAAATTATCATTGCCCAGGATGGCCAGGTGGTGCAGGAGATTGAACTCCACAAGGAGAGGACCACGCTCGGCCGCCACCCCCGCAACGACATCGTGCTGACCGAGCGCACCGTCAGTGGTGACCATGCCGTCATCACCTGCAGCGGCAGTGCCGCCACACTCGAAGATGTTGGCAGCAGCAATGGCACTCGCGTTGCCGGGCAGCGCGTTACGCGCCACGCGTTGGCAGACCGGCAGCGCTTCACCATTGCGCCGTTTGAGATCGAATTTCACGCAACGCCGCGCCCCGCCAAGCCAGCAACGCCGGTTGCCATGCCCGCACCCTTGCTGGCCGAACAAGCCGAGGCAAGCTTGCCGACGGGCGCCATTGAAGTCCTCAGCGGCAATAACGCCGGCAAAAAGCTGGCCCTCGTCAAACCCCTGACCACCCTCGGCAGCCCTGGCATTGCCGTCGTCGTCATCAGCCGCGCTGCCAGTGGCTTTGCCGCCGCCCATATCGATGGCACGACTATTCCCACCGTCAATGGCGAGGCCCTGTCCAAGACGCCGCGCCCCCTGCAATCGGGCGACCAGATCGACCTTGCTGGTACGCGCATGGCATTCAGCCAAGCTTGACCTTTCGGCCAGCCTTGGGGATTCAGTCCCACTCAACTCTGCCGTAAATAGAAGATTGCTCCCCGCAAAATTTGTCCATATGGATTGATTTTGGGCAATGTTCCTCCACCCGGCTGACAAAATTTGTCAATCGCGCGCAAGATTTGTCAGTTCGAAAAGCCTTTCCTTATATTTCAATAAATAAAATCCCCGGTTTTGGATCTGGCACGCTAGTTGCTCCTACAAAACATGCGGAAACTACGCATGTTTACATTCCACCAGGGAGATTTAAAATGAAATCGTTCAAAATGATGAAGAAACAGGCACAAGCCGGCTTTACGCTGATCGAACTGATGATCGTCGTGGCAATTATCGGTATTCTGGCTGCAGTCGCAATTCCTGCTTACCAGAACTACATCGCCAAATCGAAATTCGGCGCAGCACTGGCTGAAGTCTCGGCACTGAAAACCCCAGCAGACGTTGCCCTGAACAGCGACTCGGCTGCCACCCCAACCATCTCCGACCTGGGCGCATCGACCACGACCGCAACCTGCGGCCTGTCCGTCACCTACTCGGGCTCGGGCGTTGCCAAACTGACCTGCGCAATCAACTCGGGTCCAGCTGACGTCAATGGCAAGAAGATTTCGCTGGGCCGCGCAGCCGATGGCTCCTGGCAATGCACCACCGACGTGGCTCAGACCTTCTTCGCCACCGGCGTCTGCACCGTCGGCACGCCTTAATCGAAGCGACTTCTCTGCTTGCCCATCCTGTGTCGTGCTAACGGCAGGGTGGGCTCCAGAGGCCAAATACAACGGGTTTGTCCATGGCGCAGTAAGAAGCGTCTGGGCTGACCCGTTTTATTTGGCGCAGTGCGCAGATAGCAAATAGGTGAACGCATGGAACTGACTATCTTGATGCCCTGCTTGAATGAGGCAGAAACCCTGGAGACTTGCATCCGTAAGGCAAAGGGTTTCTTGGCCCGTTCGCAAGTGGAAGGCGAAGTCCTCATTGCCGACAACGGTTCGACCGACGGCTCGCAGCAGATTGCCCAGGCGGCCGGTGCGCGCGTGGTCGATGTGACCGAGAAGGGATACGGCAGCGCCTTGATGGGCGGCATCCATGCGGCCCGTGGCCGCTACATCATCCAGGGCGACGCCGACGACAGCTACGACTTTTCGCGCCTCGAACAAATGGTGGACCGCCTGCGCGCCGGTGACGACCTGGTCATGGGCAACCGCTTCCGTGGCGGCATCGAGAAGGGTGCCATGCCCGCCTTGCACCGTTACCTGGGCAACCCCGTGCTGAGCTTTATTGGCCGCCTGTTCTTCCGCCTCCCAAAGATCCGAGACTTCCATTGCGGCCTGCGCGGTTACAGCCGCGAATCGATCCAGCGCCTCGGCCTCAATACGCCGGGCATGGAATTCGCCAGCGAAATGGTGGTCAAGGCGGCCCTGGCCGACTACAAGATTTCTGAAGTGCCCACGACCCTGCAGCCAGACGGCCGCTCGCGCCCACCGCATTTGCGCAGCTGGCGCGACGGCTGGCGCCACCTGCGTTTCCTGCTGTTGTTCTCGCCGCGCTGGCTGTTCCTTTATCCGGGCATGGTGCTGCTGGCGCTCAGTTCGATGGCCGTTGTGGCCCTGGAATTTGGCAAGATCAGCATGGGCAGCCTGGTGTTCGATGTGCACACCATGTTGTATGCGGGCGCCGGCAGCATCATCGGCGCGCAGATGTGCTTGTTTGCGCTTTTGGTCAGGGTGTTCGGCATCACGCTGGGCGCATTTGGCAAGACCTCGGAACCCTTGTCCCGCTTCCTGGCCTGGTTCAACCTTGAACGGGGATTGTTGTTGGCCGCTGTGACCTTCCTCAGCGGCGTATTCCTGGCCCTGATGTCCGTGTTCGCCTGGAAGAGCACCAACTTCCAGAACCTTAACCCCAGTGAAGTGATGCGCCTGGCCATTCCGGCCGCCTCGCTGATGGTCATTGGCATGGAGATCCTGATGGCTTCCTTCTTGCTGACCTTTATTCAGTTCATGCAGGCCAACCGCAAGCAAGGTAATTGATGATCAAGGCAAGGACGCGGGCCATCGTGCATGGCTCGCTGGTGCTGGTGTGCGCGGCGCTGGCCCTGTTGGCAGGCAAGGACCTGAACTGGGACCTGCTGAACTACCATATCTACGCTGGCCATACCGTGCTCGATGGCAGCGTGAAAGAGGGCTACTTCCCGGCCAGCTGGCAGGCCTACTTGAACCCCTATCCCCATGTGCCGTTTTACTGGATGGTCAAGCACAACTTGCCTCCAATGCTCATAGGCGCGGCGCTGGCTGCCTTCCAGTCGCTCAACCTGATCCTGGTGTTTGAAATTGGCGTGCTACTGAACCGCCGCAGCAGCGGCCGCATGGCCTGGTGGGCCGTGGCGCTGGCGCTGTTCTTTGCTTTGGCTAATCCCATTTTCCTGCAGGAGCTGGGCACCAGCTTTATTGAAATCACCACCGGCGTGTTCGTGCTGGCGGGATGGTACGGCCTGGTGCGGGCCCACGATAAGCCTTCGCTGTCGCTGATTGGCCTGTCCGGCCTGGTGATCGGCCTGGGCATTGCCTTCAAGATGACCAATGCCTTTTTCTCGGTGACGGCTCTGCCGCTGATTGCCCTGATGCCGATGACTGCGGCATGGCGCCTGCGCGCGACGCTGGCGTTCGCTATTGGTGGCTTGGCTGGTGTTCTACTGGGAGGTGGCTGGTGGATGTGGCAGCTGTGGGAGCTATTTGGCAATCCCTTGTTCCCGATGTTCAACAACATCTTCCATTCGTCCGATGTGGTGCCGGAAGCATTCAAGCATTACCGCTTTATCCCTCACTCCTTGTCGGAAGCGTTGCTATTGCCGTGGACGATCATGACGCCGCTGATCAACGTCTATACCGAAACCATGGCGCCGGACATCCGTTATTTCGCTGTCCTGCTGCTTCCGCTGCTGTTCCTGGTCAAACGTTGGCGGCAGGGCAGAGCCGCAACCTTGCTGCTACCGTTCGAGCACCAGCGCGCCTTGCTGGGCCTGGGTTTGGGCCTGGTGCTGGCATGGGCACTGTGGGTGCCCACTTCGGCCAACGGCCGCTACTTCTTGCCCATGTCCATGGTGGCCGCGCTCGTACTGGCTAGCCTGTTTGCGCGCCTGTCCGAGCAGCGCCGCGTGATCGTCTATGGGGTGCTGGTCCTGGTGCTGGCGCAATCGGTACAAATCCTGCTGGGTAGCGATGCGCGCTGGGCCGCTTCCAAGTGGCGCCAACAATTCATTGAGCTGGAATTGCCTGCCACACTGAAGGACAAGCCCAGCCTGCACCTGGTGGTGAATTCCGATTCATCGTCCTACATGCTGCCTTATTTTGCCAAGGGCTCCAGCATGATGAGCATTACTGGACAAATCGGCCTGGCGCCGAATGCCCGCACCAAGGCCTTGATGGACCGCTATCCTGGCCGCGTGCGCGTGCTGCGCGGCACCAAGCCGGATGAAAGGATCAAGGACTCGGTGCGCGTGACGATGAACTTCTACCTCGTGCCATTCGGCCTGCGGGTGGACGAGGCCGACTGCCAGTTGATCCGCTTCCACCGTGGGCGCACCTCGTTCACCGATGAAGCGTATGACCACTACTTGAGCTGCGCCACCCAACCGCTGGATTGGACGCCGGAACAATGGGCTGCTTATGCCGCGCGCAAGCAGGCTGTTGACCGCGTATTTGACCAGATTGAAGATGCCTGTCCGCGCCTGTTCTCGCCGCGGCGCACTTTTTCTGAAGGAGATGGCCGCGGTTTTATCCGGCACTACGTCAATACTGATTCCATACTGGTATTGATGCCCAATGGGACGGTTGTACATCGTGACCAGTTCCGTGGAGGACCGCCGATTGACATTGGCACATTGCAACAGTTACAGCAGTCCGCGCCGACGGCCGCAAAGATTTGTCCGACCGGCTACCCGGTCAATTTTGATCCCATGACGCTGCTCGACCCGGCCCGCCCTTAACTCTGTCGTTGCGTCAAGACGCCGGGTCGGCGTGCCAGTCGCCCGACTTGCCGCCATGCTTTTCGAGCACACGGATATTGCTCATGACCATGCCGCGGTCAGCAGCCTTGCACATATCGTAGATGGTCAGCAGGCCCACTTGCACGGCCGTCAGCGCTTCCATTTCCACCCCGGTTTTTCCAAGGGTTTCCACTTGCGCCCGGCAGTGCACGCTGCTGGCTGCCTCGTCCACCTCAAAGTCGACGGCGACGCGCGTGATGGCCAGCGGGTGGCACAGTGGCACCAGGTCGGACGTGCGCTTGGCACCCATGATGGCGGCAATGCGGGCGATGCCCAGCACATCGCCCTTCTTGGCCGTGCCGGAAGTGATCAAGGCCAGTGTGGCAGGCAGCATGCGGATGGTGCCGGCGGCCACGGCAATTCGGTGGGTGTCGGCCTTGGCCCCGACATCGACCATATGGGCTTGTCCGCTGCTGTCAAAATGGCTCAGTGTTGGCATGGTGTGTGCTGGCTGGATAAGTGAGGAGTAACAAAATGTTTCTCCTGCTGAAGGGCCTTGCAGGGCCCGAGTTTGCGGCTATCATAGCATCCGTGATGTCGAAACCTGCACCCAAACTCAAGTTGCGCCTGATCGCCACCGCCCTGGCCGGTGCCTTGGCGCTTGGCCTGCCCGGCGTTAGCGCCCAGGGCAAAGTGGACTCGCCGCTACCGAACCTGGGTGACGCCTCGCGCGTGGACCTGTCGCCCATCATGGAGCGCAAGGTGGGCGAGGAAGTCATGAATGACATTCGCCGCAATCGTGACTACCTCGACGACGATGTCCTGATCGAGTACCTGAATAATTTTGGCAACGGGTTGCTGGCGGCGCGCCCCGATGCACGTGGTGACGCCACCTACGATTTCTTCTTCTTCTGCGTGCGCGACCCGATGATCAATGCGTTCGCACTGCCAGGTGGCTTCATCGCCGTACATTCGGCCCTGCTGCTGGCAGCCCAAACGGAGTCGGAGCTGGCTTCGGTGCTGGGGCACGAGATTGGTCACGTCGCGCAGCGCCATATCGCCCGCATGCTGGGCCAGCAGAAGCAGGACGCCCTGATCCCACTGGCGGCCATGGTGCTGGCCATCCTGGCGGCCAAGGCCAGTCCGGACGTGTCGATGGCGATGATCCAGGGCGGCCAGGGCCTGGCCATTTCACGCCAGCTCAGTTTCGGGCGCGATGCGGAGCGCGAAGCAGACCGGGTTGGCTTCCAGATTATGGGCGCCGCCGGATTCGACACCAGCGGCATGGTGGCCTTCTTTGGCCGCATGCAAACGGCCATGCGCAACTACAGTGACCTGGCTCCGTCCTATTTGCAAAGCCATCCTTTGACCACGGAACGGATCGCCGACATCCAGGGCCGCATCCGCGAAGCACCTACCCGCCAGCGTGCCGACAGCATTGACTTTCACCTGGTGCGGGCACGCACTCGCGTGATGCAGGATGAATCGGCCGAGGGCCGCGCAGAAGCCAAGCTCGCGCTGGAAACCCAGCTCAAACAAAGCAGCCGCCAGCAGCAGGTCGCCGCCCAATATGGCTTGGCCTACCTGGCCTTGCGCCAGGACGACTTGGTGGAGGCGCAGCGCCGGCTTGACCTGGCCCGCAAGACGGCGGCGCAAAAAGAAGAGGCAACGTTCTCGGCAATCCGTCCGAATGAGAGCACAGGGGCGGCCATCTTCGCCGGCCTGTCGATCGACATCAAGCTGGCGTCGAACAAGAATCCGGCAATGAAGGCTGCGGCGGTGAAGGAAGCGCAGCAGGCACACTCGGACTTCCCCCTATCGCGCGCTATCGCACGCCAGGTGGCGCAGGCCCTTGCGGCCAATGGCCAGCATGACGAAGCAGTGCGCTACCTGCGTGACCAGATCTCGCTGTACCGCAGCGACCATAAACTCTACGACCTGCTGGCCAAGACTTACGCGGAGCAGGGCAAGATGGCCTTGCAGCACATGGCCTTGGCAGAGTCATACGCTTTGACGGGCAGCGTGATGGGGGCGCTGGACCAGCTTGGCATTGCCCGCAAGGCCAGCGATGCGACCTTCTACGATATGGCCGTTATCGATGCGCGTGAGCGCGACCTGCAAGCCCGCCACCGCGAAGACACCAAAGAGAAAGATAAGAAGTAATCAGGGCCGGGGCGAGCGGACAAAGCCAGTCGAAGCAACTAAGGCTGGGGCGATTGGACAAAACCAAACAAGTCTGGAATGTCCGCGGCCCTGATGCGGTTGACCGGCAGCTGATTCAGGCTCAGCGCCCCGTCGCAGCGGGCGTCAATCCATTCCAGCAAAGCTTCATCCCCAAGCGGCTGTCCATCCAAACGCAGCTGGCCCAATACCGCTGCGACGTCGCGGTCATCGAGCCGGGCCAGCTTGCCCGCGCCTTGCAAAATCAATTCGCCCGCTTCGGTCAGCCATGCCTGCTCTGGCACCAACACTTCGCCAGTTTGTAATAGCCATCCTTGCTGGGGATCGGTGCGCGCCACATACGGTGTGGCTTCCAGGTTCACATACACGCGTTGCGGGCCATTTTGAAAGAACCAGCGGCCTTGTGCATCAGCGCCGTAGTTACGGTTGATGAATCCGACGAGCGCAGCCTGTGTGAGTTTGTCGCCGGGCAGGTTGAGATGCTGCGCGCGTTCATCGCGCATGCGCCAGGCGCCGCGCGCATCCAATGCCAGCCAGCCGAAGCAGTGCGGCACATTGGGCCATTTGGCCATGGCTTGAATGACGATGTCGTCCATGGCGACAGTATGCGCCTTACTGCCCGGCGCCGTCGAGGAAGGTGATCAGGCGTTGCGGCAGCCAGTCAATGCGACCGGGGATGCCGCCATTGGCAAAGCCGACATGGCCACCCTTGTCCGGATAGTCCAACGTGACCTTGCTCGATGCCGTGGTCGGCAGGTGGATGCCGGGCAGGAAGGGGTCGTTCTTCGCATTGAGCACCAGGGTGCGCACGGTGATGTCAGGTAGTACGTGCTTGGCGCTGGCGCGGTGCCAGTAGTCGTCCGTGTCCTTGTAGCCGTGCAGGGGCGCCGTGACGACATTGTCGAATTCGTAGAGGTCGCGCGCACCCAGCATGGCCTCGCGCGGGAACAGGCCGGGATACTGCGTCAACTTGGCCAAGCATTTTGGCTTGAGCGTTTGCAGGAACATGCGCGTATAGATCATGTTCACGCCGCGCGACAGGGCGTCGCCGCCACGTGCCAGGTCAAGCGGGGCTGACACGGAGCAGGCCGCGTCAATAAAGTCGGCGCTGTGCTGTGACTCGCCCAACCAGCGCAGCAAGGCATTGCCGCCCAGCGAAACGCCGGCAGCGTAATAGCGGCCGGTGATTCGCTCGCGCAGGCGGCGCACGATCCAGTCCACTTCGCCTGCATCGCCCGAATGGTAGAAGCGGGGCGCCCGGTTCGGCTCGCCCGAGCAACCGCGGAAATGGGGCACGGCGCCCGACCAGCCGCGCGCGGCGACGGCGGCCATCATGGCGCGCGCATAGTGGCTGTTGGAGGAGCCTTCGAGGCCATGGAACAGCACGACAAAGGGCGCAGCCGGGTCGCCGTCGACAAAATCGATGTCAACAAAGTCGCCATCTGGCGCGTCCCAGCGTTCACGCCGGTAGCTGACCTTGGGCTTGGGGATGCAGATGGCCGGGTAAATGGTTTGCAGGTGGCCGGAGGGCAGCCACAAAGGGGCGGAGTAGTGCATGCGTATGCCCCCGCTCAAGCCTTAATGCAGTACCGCCGTTGGGGTGTGCGACATGGGCACCGGGCCCGGCGCCACCGACACATGGTGCAGCACGATGCGCCAGCCCTGCGGCGTTTTGATGTAGACATTGGTGGCGATCAGGTGGGCCGGTTCGCTGCCGCTGGAAGTGACGCCTTCAACCACCGTGTGCACGGAGCTCATCAGGTTGTGGGTTTCGTGCAGCTGGGACGGGCGGATCTGCAGGCCGCCTTGTTCGAGGATCGCTTCCCATGAGGCCTGGATGGCGGCGTGGCCGTGCAGGCGCGGGCCGCCCGGGTGGATACAGACGATTTCTTCGTCGTCCGCCCACAGCGCCATCAGCGCCTCAACGTCGGCACGGTTCAGTGCATCGTAGAAGGCAGTTTCGACTTCGGCGGCCGTGCCATTCAATTGTTTGCGGCGTCCCATGAGCTCTCCGTCAAGCGGTCAATATAGCCTTGCCTGCAGGGCGATTTAATGATGTGCGACAACCGTGCCCGGCTTCAGGCGGTATTCCGTACCGCAATAGGGGCATTTGGCGTCGCCATGGTGGTCAAAGTCGAGGAAGACGCGCGGGTGCGAGGACCACAGGGGCATGGCCGGGTTAGGGCAGTGGGCGGGCAGGTCCTTGCCGTCGAGTTCAACCACTGGAATCTTCTTGTCGCTCATTGTGTTCTCCGGATGCAGATGCAAAGGCATGATTCTAAAGCATTCAGCTGCCGATTTGGCAGTCCTGGCCGCCGACTGGCGCCCAGCAGAGTTCCCCAATGCCCGGTAAAATTGCGGAAATGAATGGTGAAACTTCCAAGCTGGACCAGGACCTTCCTGCAACCGGACCCGGCCCTGCCCAAGCGGCCGACTACGACGCCCACGACGAGGCAGCGTGGCGTGAAGGCTTGCGGACCGGCATGCCAACCCTGTTCGGCATTGCCGCCTGGGGCCTGGTGGTTGGCGTTGCCATGGTCAAATCCGGCCTGACCGTGCCCCAGTCCCTGGGCATGACGCTGATGGTGTTTGCCGGTTCAGCCCAACTGGCCTCGCTGCCCCTGATCGCCGCCGGCGCTCCCATCTGGGTGGTCTTTGCCACGGCCCTCGTGGTCAACCTGCGCTTCGTCATTTTCTCGGCCCTGCTGGCCCCCCACTTTGCCCACCTTCCGTGGAAAAAGCGCTTTGTGCTGGGCTTTGTGTCGGGCGACATGACGGTGGCCATGTTCATGCAACGCTACCCGGACGAGGCGCCCGCCCCGGGCAAGCTGTCCTTCCTCAAGGGCCTGATGATTCCCAATTTCGCGGCCTGGCAGGTCGGCTCGATCGCCGGCATCTTCCTGGGCAGCTTCGTGCCGGCCGAATGGGGGCTGGGCTTTGCCGGCACCCTGGCCATTGTCTGCATTACCGTGCCCCTGGTGGCCAATAAGGCTGCGCTGTGCGGCGTGCTGGTGGCCGGTGCCGTTGCCGTGCTGGCGGCCGGTTTGCCTTACAAACTGGGCCTGCTCGCTGCCGTCGTGGTGGGCATGCTGACGGCCATGGCCGTCGAAGAATTGGGCGATAAATGGGCAGGCCAGGCCGGCGCACCTGCCGCACCGCAGGGCGGGGAGGGCGGCAATGTCTGACCTGGAGATCTGGATCACCATCTTTACCCTCGTGATCGCCACGGCTGCCACCCGCAGCTCGTTTTGGCTGGTGGGTCACCACATCACCATCCCCAAGCGGGTGCAGGAAATGTTGCGCTATGCGCCGGCCTGCGCGCTGGCCGCCATCATTGCCCCGGATTTGTTGCTTGGGAGCACCGGCCAGCTTCAGTTGGCCTGGAGCAACTACAAGCTGTTGGCAGGGTTTGCTGCCATCGCCTTCTATCTGGTCCGCCGCAATATGCTGCAAACCATTGTGTTTGGCATGGTTGTATTTACAGTGTTGCGTTTATTGCATCTGTTTTGACCGTGATCCGGGTCCGGCACGGCGCGGGTTCATATGGATTCGGCCTCCCCTCCTAGGGTAAAATAGCGGTCTTCCTTCCACCCCTCTTTTTAGGGCCGCCATGCAAGCAGCACTTCACTTCACCCGTCTGCAGGATTTGATCGATCAAGGTACCCTCAAAGGCAAGCGCGTGTTTATCCGCGCCGACCTGAACGTGCCACAAGACGATGCCGGAAACATCACCGAAGACACGCGCATCCGCGCCTCGGTGCCAGCAATCCGCGCAGCCAGTGAAGCGGGCGCCGCCGTGATGGTCACTTCCCACCTGGGCCGCCCGACGGAAGGCGAATTCAAGCCGGAAGACAGCCTGGCGCCCGTGGCCAAGCGCCTGTCCGAGCTGCTGGGCAAGCCCGTGACCCTGGTGCAAAACTGGGTCGATGGCGCCTTCCAGTCGAACCTGAAACCGGGCGACGTCGTGCTGCTGGAAAATTGCCGCGTCAACAAAGGAGAAAAGAAAAACAGCGACGAGCTGGCCCAGGCCATGGCCAAGCTGTGCGACGTCTATGTCAATGACGCGTTCGGTACGGCCCACCGCGCCGAAGCGACCACGCACGGCATCGCCAAGTTTGCGCCGGTCGTTGCCGCCGGCCCGCTGCTGGCTGCCGAACTCGATGCACTGGGCAAGGCGCTGCATGCTCCGGCCCGTCCACTGCTGGCCATCGTCGCTGGCTCCAAAGTATCGTCGAAGCTGTCGATCCTGAACGCCCTGTCTGAAAAAGTCGACAACCTGATCGTCGGTGGCGGCATTGCCAATACCTTCATGAAAGCCGTTGGCCTGAACATCGGCAAATCGCTGGTGGAGCTGGACCTCGTCGGTGAAGCCAAGGCCATCATCGACAAGATGGCAGCGCGCGGCGCACAAGTGCCGATTCCCGTCGATGTCGTATGCGCCAAGGAATTCAGCGCCAGCGCTGCTGCCACCGTCAAGCTGGTGGCCGATGTGCAGGACGACGACATGATCCTCGACATCGGTCCGCAAACGGCGGCCACGCTGGCTGGCCAGATTGCCAAGGCAGGCACCATCGTGTGGAACGGCCCTGTCGGCGTGTTTGAATTTGACCAGTTCGGCAACGGCACCAAGACCCTGGCCATGGCCATTGCCGAATCCAAGGGCTTCTCGATTGCCGGTGGTGGCGACACCCTGGCGGCGATTGCCAAATACGATATTGCTGACAAGGTCGGTTATATCTCGACGGGCGGCGGCGCCTTCCTTGAATTCCTGGAAGGTAAGACCCTGCCGGCAGTGGAGATCCTGTTGCAGCGTAGCGCCAAGTAAACCCCGGACGCGGCCCAATGGCCGCGTTTGCATTTTTTGCGTTTGATTTTTTCGCCGTAAAACGATTCACGAGCACTCTTCTCGATAAGGAAAACTATGTCCCGTGGTACCAAGATTGTCGCAACGATTGGCCCAGCATCGACTGAACTCGGCATCCTGATCCGCATGATCCGCGCCGGCGTGGATGTGGTGCGCTTGAACTTCTCGCACGGCAAAGCCCAGGACCATATCGACCGCGCCGCACTGGTACGCCGCGCCGCCGCCGAATGCGGCCGCGAAGTGGCCATCATGGCCGATATGCAGGGACCAAAGATCCGTATCGGCAAATTTGAGAACGGCAAGATTGAGCTGGAGAACGGCGATAAGTTCATCCTCGACGCCGCCTGGGGTGAAAACGGCGAACTGGGCAACCAGGAGCGCGTCGGGCTGGACTACAAGGCCCTGCCGCGCGACGTCAAACCGAATGACGTGCTGCTGCTCAATGACGGCCTGATCGTCTTGATCGTCGATAAGGTCGTGGGCAACCAGATCTTCACCACCGTCAAGATCGGCGGCGAACTGTCGAACAACAAGGGCATCAACCGCCAGGGCGGCGGCCTGACGGCACCGGCGCTGACGGCCAAGGACATGGAAGACATCAAAACGGCGATGAGCTTCCAGGCCGACTACCTGGCCATCTCCTTCCCGAAAAGCGCGACCGATATGGAAATGGCGCGCCAGCTGGCCAATATCGCCGGCGAACCCTACCGCCACAAGGCGATGATGATCGCCAAGATCGAACGCGCCGAAGCGATCCCTGTGTTGCAAGAGATCCTCGACGCCTCCGACGGCATCATGGTGGCGCGCGGCGACCTGGCCGTGGAAGTGGGCAATGCGGCCGTGCCGGCGCTGCAAAAGCGCATGATCCGCATGGCGCGCGAGTCGAACAAGCTGGCCATCACGGCAACGCAGATGATGGAGTCGATGATCTTCAACGCTTCGCCCACGCGCGCCGAAGTGTCCGACGTGGCCAACGCCGTGCTGGATGGCACCGACGCCGTCATGACCTCGGCGGAAACGGCCTCGGGCAAATACCCGATCGAGACGGTCGAAATGATGTCGGCCATCTGTGCCGAAGCCGAACAATCCGAATACAACAAACGCGACGCTGACTTCCTCAACGTCACCTTTACCCGCATCGACCAGTCGATCGCCTACGGCACCTTGTTCACTGCCCACCACCTGCGCGTTAAGGCCATCGTGGCACTGACGGAATCGGGTTCGACGGCGCTGTGGATGAGCCGTCACAGCATCGACACGCCGATTTACGCCTTGACTCCGTCGACGGCCACCGCCCGCAAGGTCTCGCTGTACCGCAATGTGCGCGCGGCCCACCTGTTGCCGAAAGGCGAGAGCAGCAGCGTCGTGCTGCGCCAGGCGGAAGAGTTGATGATTGCCAATGGAACGGTGAAAAAAGGTGACATGATCGTGATGACCTGGGGTGAACCCATGGGACAGGTCGGCGGCACCAATGCGCTCAAGATTGTGCGCGTCGGCGAAACCATTTAGCACGTAGGGTGGGCAGCTTGCTGCCCGCGCGTGAAGCCAGCACGTAGGGTGGGCACTTTGTGCCCACGCGTGAAGCCAGCCACGAGTTGGTGCAACCAGTTTCTTATTGTTTTGGAGTATTTACTATGGCCCTCGTATCTATGCGTCAATTGCTGGACCATGCTGCTGAAAACAGCTATGGCCTGCCAGCTTTCAACGTCAACAACCTGGAGCAGGTGCAAGCCATTATGGCTGCTGCCGATGCCGTCAATAGCCCCGTCATCATGCAAGCTTCGGCTGGCGCCCGCAAATACGCCGGCGAAGCCTTCCTGCGTCACTTGATCGACGCCGCTGTCGAAGCCTACCCGCACATCCCAGTTGTCATGCACCAGGACCACGGCCAGTCGCCGGCGGTGTGCATGGCCGCGATCCGCTCCGGCTTTACGTCGGTGATGATGGACGGCTCGCTCGAAGCGGACGGCAAGTCGGTTGCCTCGTATGAGTACAACGTCGACGTGTCGAAGGAAGTGGTCAAGTTCGCCCACGCCATCGGTGTGACG
>JACXTT010008309.1_pt1 | contig 14408 bp, 12 predicted proteins | sample 9270951 | NCBI WGS metagenome assembly JACXTT01 (sample SAMN15532306, study PRJNA645909) | rock metagenome | isolation source: weathered quartz diorite | place: Puerto Rico | collected 2017-06-21
TAATCAGAAAATAATGATTTTGCTTGATATTCAAGTAAGCGCATGCAAACTTTTCATTTTTACGGTCTTTATAATCTGTTAGCCGCCAATTATCCAAATTGAACCCAAATCTGCAGTCTTTGGGGTATTTTTGCGATCTTTTATGCGATCTCACGAAGGAAACGTGTAGTGCAGAGCAAGTCCGTCCTCAAATAATACTGACAAGTGATTATTTATCATAGTATTGTTGTAAAGGTAACGAAACTGTGGGCTGATCCGTGCTCACACGGCCACACAACCCCAACACCGGCCTACAGTTTCTTTCTTATTATTATCCAAAATTGGAAAATTAGTTACTTGAATTGATCTTCGAGAAGATCTACGCATTGCAATAAAAGGTCTCTACTTTTGCGCATAAGCCAAGTTGGGAATTCATCTATAGTAAATACAAGTTGTTGCTGAAAACTTGGAACTATTCCGCCGCCTGAGGTAACAACTTGGACAATAGCATAACCATCAGTTAATGTGCATAATGTTTCTTGATACGAATCTTCTTCCTCTTCTAACACATTTCTATACAATACTATAGGAGTCTTGGTTCTTGCAACATGAGCTGAAGCTTTCTTTAAAAGTGTCTCAAAGTGGGACAAAAGCCATCCATCAAGAGTTATCTGTTTTGGCATAGCAGTAAATTACAGTCTAATTATTTAATCGAATTGTTCGCGGTTTATTCTACTGAGATTTGGATCTTTTGACCATCAACTTCTTCATCTTTATAGCTTTTTGCTTTATCAGAAAATTCGATTTTCTTTACTCTGACCAGAAAAGCAAGATCCGATTGTTTTTCTTTAACCATATCAAGTGATTCCTCATCTAATCCAAGTATGTATGCAGATTCTAAAACATCAGTTGGATTGTAGCCACGCTCTTTTCTTAATACCTGCAATCGTCTTGCGATGTCACGTATCAGGCCGCGTGCCATCATCTCACGATTTCTCTCTGTGCTGATAAAAACAATTAGGGAATCTCGACTTGCCATGGCATAACCTTCACGCTCTACAAAATCTATTAAGAAATCATCTTTTGCAAGCTCAAGTTTGCTTCCATCCAAATCAAAAACAAATACTCCTTTCTTTAGAAGTTCGTCTACAATTACTTGAGGGTCTGTTTGAGAAAACTTGGTGACAAGTTTTGGCATGTCTTGTTTTGCCTTTGGACCAATTGTTTTTCTTTCAAGATCAATCTTTGGAACAATTGGCATACCTGCTTTCATAAGATTTGCAACAAGTTCAAGACCTTGAGATTTTTGCAATTCGATTATCTTGTATTTTTCTACATTCATTTGAGAAATTAGTTTATTTGAAAGCGATTCTAGCTTTGCTTTTTGTGTTGGCTCGACGCAAATAATTGCCTCAATTAACGGCCATCTTCTTTTTAGCTTGCCTTTCATTCGAGCGGCAGACGCAACTGACACAGTGTCTTGCATCAAATCAAAAGATTCCTCAATGGAATCATTTATGAGAGATTTTTGTGGACTGGCAAAGTCTTCCAAGAGCACATTACTTTTTTCAGCAAACATGAGGCTGTACAAGTACTGTGTTGTAAAAGGGCATATTGGATGAATTATGATATCCAAGATTCTCAAAATCTCGGCAAGTACCGCATATATGGCAAGCCTTCTTTCTCTTTGCGATTCATCTTCTGTCCAGAGCTCTTCGCGTGTGATTGGGATGTAGATTTGACTTAGAGAATTTATCACAAAATCGTCAATTGCCTTTGCAGCCTCATGAAATCTACACTCGTCCTGTGATTCAATGACTCTAGAAATTAGTCTTTGAAGTTTTGATAAAATCCATATTTCAGATTCTGTTAAAAGTTTTTTTTGTTTGGCCCATTGTATTGTGCATGTCTTATCATATTTGTAGTATTCACTATTTTGTTTAAAGTAAAGATGCAAGTGATATAGTGTACTTAGGATTTGGTAAGGTCTTGCTACAAGCTCATCAGTGCTAAAATTGAGCGGCTCTATCGGACTTGATTTCCATATAAAGTACAGTCTAATCAAATCAACGGGATATTTTCCAAGCAACTCAATTGCGTCAATAACATTTCCCAAGCTCTTGCTCATTTTGTTACCATTTTTGTCAAGCACATGGCCCTGAAACAGAAACGACTTGAATGGTGCAACTGGTGCATTGTTAAAAAGAATATTTTCTATCAATAAAGTATAGGCCCAGCCCCTTGTCTGATCGATTCCCTCCGTAAGAAAATCTGCTGGAATGTATTCCTTGTATTCGGTATCAGCTAACGAAGCATATGGTGCAGCACCACTGTTATGCCATGTATCCAAAACAAATTGTTCTCTTTCCATTTTTGAGTGGCATTTATCGCATTTTATGGTTACATTATCTATCCAAGGTTTGTGCAGCTCAAAGTTTGGTCCTTCTGGTAACTCCGCTGCTGACTTGGTGATGTCATTTCTTGAGTAAAACCATTTTTGATTAGAACAATTTGTGCACTTCCATAAAGGTAAGGGACAGCCCCAAACGCGTTCTCTTGAAATGCACCACGGATGTTTGTCTTTTATTATCTCAACAAATCTATTGCGCGGGGGATCAAAGAAATAATCTACTTTTTCAGCGGCTTGTACTGCTTTGTCGCCAAGTCTGTCAAGGAAATAAAAGAAACCTCTTCTTGCTAGCCATAAAAGTTTGTGTTGTGATCTCCAACATAATGGATACTGATGCTTGATTTTTCCAATTCGGACTAGAGCCCCCTTGTTTTTCAGTGAAGTAACAATCTTTTCATCAGCATCTCTTACAAAGAGATCTGCGAAGGCCCCTGCTTCTTTTGTGAATTTTGCCTCATCGTCTATTGGATTAAACATCGGAACCATTCTTCTAGTCGCAATCTCAAAGTCTTCCTCGCCATTTGGGGGCGACAAGTGGACCAATCCGCTTCCTGTTTGAATATCCACAAAACTTTCTGCAACAACAGTATGGTAGTTAGGTCGTATTGACATCTCTTTGAGTCCTGGAATTTCATCGAGTAGTGGATGGATGTATTTTTTCATTTCCAGAGAATCACCTTTTACAGTTTTAACAACAGCATAGTCTTCGATTCTAACTTCTTTCATAAATTCTTCAAGACGTTTTTCACCTACTATCCAAATTTCGTTATCAACTTTTACATGTACATAATTCTCCTCGGGATTGACTCCAACCATTGCATCAGTAACAAGCGTAAATGGCATTGTAGTCCAGACTATAAGATACAAGTTTTCATCTTGCAACTTTACTTTGTAGTACAGGGAAGGATCTTGTACGGTTTCGTAGCCTTGATTTACCTCTGCGTGGCTAAGCGAGGTCTGACAGCTAGGACAATACGCCACTACTTTGTAACTTTCCGACAGTATGCCAATTTCATTGGCTTTTTTTAGATACTGCCATTCGCGCTCAATGTACTCATCTTTGTATGTCCAATACGCATTTTTTTGATTAAATGACATGCCTAAAAGATGGTCAGCTTCTACCCATTTTTCGTTAAACTTGTGGACAATTTTTTTGCATTCTGAAACTATCTTCTCCACTCCGACTGATTCTATAACCTGAGATTTGTTTCCTGACACACCAAGTTCTTTTTCAGCTTGTAGCTCAACTGGAAGTCCTTGCGTGTCCCAGCCTGCGTTAAATATTATTTTATGACCACGCAAGGTCATGTATCTGTACCATAGATCTTTGATTACTCTGCCTCTAAGGTGACCCGCATGTGGAGCACCGTTCATAGTTGGTGGTCCTTCTATGAAAGCAATTTTTTTTGTTTTGTTTGGAGAGTTGAAAATTAATTTTTCTAAATCAACAGATGATAATTGGCTTCTAACTTCTTGTTCAATCTTTTTTGGGTTAAACTCGCTTGGAATTTGCATTCTCAACTGTGATAAATTCTGTGATATTATAAAGTTACAATCAAAAGATTTTGTATGATGTATTGATATTTAACGGGATTCTAGTCTTCTCTAGAGAATTGGAACGGTAGGTAAGTAATTTTGATTGCATTCTTGATTACTACCTCTCCGTGCGCCAGTCTGAAATCCCATGCTCTGACAATCAGATGCGATGTTGGCATAGGGGATTGGGAAACTATGTGAAATGTCACATACGTGAATGTGTTATCAGATGAGGTGCTGACAGATACATTTTTGAAGAAATGGTTTGGATCATGGACTGAAACACCTGTAGCAAAATCATAATCAATCCAAGTATCACTGTTATAGACTGATGGATAATCTCCTCTCGTGTTCAAATACAGTGTAACGTGTTGAGTTGCCTGGGGACCAGCATTATCCCATATCTTAAGCGTGATATCGGAAGGATCGTTTACATAGATTTTCTGAGTTTTAATTGTCTGTATGTAATTTGAGATATCAACTGGTTTTCCGTTTACCTTAAGACCGTCATGGAAAACAAAGTTTGGTGTAGTTCCAAATTGAGGTCCATAAGATGAACCATGTCCATAAATTGCAAAAGCCGGCGCGCTCGATACCATAAATGTCAATACAAGAACCGACATTATTGTTACACCTGATATCTTAAGGGCGGCTCTCTTCATCATCCGATTTGTATTTTAAATACATATAAGCATTTTCCCTTCATTATTTACAATCAAAATATTAATTGATATTAATTTTAGAATCTACCTTGATGTGTATTTTTTCACCAGAATGCTGGCGATCGTTGTAGATCATCTTGGTTTTGATTCCATTCTTGTTTAGATATCCTTCAAGTAGCAAAGCCCAAGGGATAGAGTGTCCGCTATTTACTTTGGATTCTATGACAAAATGATTTCCATTTGTCTCGTAGCGAAGCTGGCCTGAGCATGTCATATCAAGGGTAGAGTCTACAAGCGATATTATCTCATCAAGTGTCTTTGATTTGAGATCAAGACCATTCTTCTCCAAAAATGTCAACAAATCAATTCCCTTGTTCTTTGAGTTCAACATGGAGTTGAGCACAAACCCAAGGCCATTTTCTGAGATTAGCTGAATTATCTTGAGAGTTTCTTGGGCCTCACTCTTTGTCACATCTGATAAATTGTCTATCTTGATTGCTCCTTTCCATATTTGCTCAAAAGTTTTGACTTGATTTGTGCCAAGTACATCTGTTGATAGAAATATCGCACCTTTGCCGTTGTTGTTGTTTATCATAAGAATTTCTGAATCATCAAATATTATCACGTTTTGAGAAATATCCGAAGTCTTTAGTTTTACACCTGCAGGAAGTTCATGAAATGTTTCAGTTCCTACTATATTGGCAGGTAATACCACTTTAATGTCAATATTTTTTCTAATCTGATGAATCATGGCGTCTTTACATTGGGATAAAAGATTTAGTCCCCACGAGTCTACTACTGCATGAATCGAAGTTTTGGAGCTTCCTATCATCGATTGAAGCTGTTTGAAGACATAGTTTGGTGCTAGGTGAAAGTATCTTTTTTCTTCGGAACCTCTTGCCTTTTTACTGTCTTCACTTAATCGCTTTAATTTTGTAATCAAGTGGTTCATCGCGTTTACGTGATTTATCTGATCTTGTATTATTTCGTCAAAAGCGTCCTCAGGAGCTATTGCAGTACACATTATGGGTTTGCTTTTTGATATGATTGCAATCTTCTTTTTTTCAAGCTTGAGCAATACTGGATAGACCTTTGTTCGAGGTAAATTGGAATAGTATGCAAGCTCACTTGCAGAAATAGTGCCCTTTGTAATAAGAGTAACATAGGCTTGTGCTTCGTATTTGCTTAATCCAAATTCCTCTAGGCTTACAGCAAGGTCTTGGCCTTTTACCATGGCTGAGATCATGCCCCTGGAAGGTAAGCTGAATAGCTAAATTCATTGAACAAAGGCTTGAAAAAATACTAAGCTGTATCCCAAGCTACGGTTACTACGGTGACACAGCTAGTTGCAACAAGGCTCTGATAAGCCAAATTATTATCCTGTTACTAGAGAATGGTATTTCAATCAAAGTGGGTAATTGGAAACGATACCTGTAATCAGATAGTTCGAGCACATACAATCAAGCCAAGAATAGACTACGCAGTTGAGACTGTTGATTCTATTTTGAATATTTTATTACAAAGAAAACAAGAACTCAATGAGGAAAACCTCGCACTATACAAGAGAATAGACGGAAGTAAAGAATCCATTGGTAATCTTGGGAATAAAATAGGGAATGAACTTGAAATCTCATATTCCATAGAATCCATGCGACAAGTGAGGAGAAGCTTGGATTCTGTCGTAGGACTGGGCAATGTTACCATTGTACTGTCGCCGACTATATCCATAGTCAGAACGATTCGGTCAAAGCTGCTCACACTCGTCCCAGCTCTTGATTTCCAATTAGGAGAACTATCTCTTCTCATTGGAGGAATAATAATAGATGCAGCACACTTGGCAAGTATGAACTTGGACTTTGGGCATGCAAATGAGATGTCGCAACAACTCTTAGATGAAGCGAAGTTGATTGCCGACTCTAAAATTTGCAAGCAGTTCCCTAATCTAGATTTCTCGTAAGGCCTCCACGTGTTGAATTTTTCAAAGAATGAATCCGATGAGGAAATATCCAGTCATATTGCAAAAATTCGTAAACTGTCTGAAAAAGTAGAGCAAAAAATTACTCAGAAGGGAAAAGACAACGTCGATAATTTCATTGAAACGCTTTCAGTTGAAGAATTAAAGGACCTGAGACAAGTCATTCTTGCTGCAGAATATCTTCTTGCAAAATATCAAGACAAGCGTGATCTAAAAATATTCTTGGAAGACTTCATCGGCATAATAATGCATGCGGCAAATTCTGTAAATTCTCTAAAAGACGAGCTTGAAGACTTGGTTATATCCGCAGAAGTGGCATTGCAGCATATTCAAAGTCTTCACAGTGAGGTAACCTATAATCTCACTCTAGGAAAAGGGATTCAGACAAAGCTTGATGACTTTAAAGCCCATCTCTACCTGCCACCTGCAAAGACGGAATCAATACCGGATGGAGCCAAGGCAGGACCAAGTTCAATTAATTTAACTAATCCTTCTAGTCGAGTTCACACCAGTGATTACCTTGAAAGAACCCCAGTTGAGATTTAGTTGTGAGATTATGAGCCTAGCCCCGCAAGAATTGGAAAATAGTGCAAGTAGGTTTGCCGCAGAAGCAATAAAGCTTGATTCACAGGGAGCGCGTGGGATGGCGATTTCCAACTATCAAAGAGCAATCGAATCTCTCAATAAGCTAATTCACCTTTATCCTGAAAGTAAGCTAAATCGGGTATATCAAGAACGCATGGCAGCATACCAAAATCGTATCAAAGCGCTTCAGTTGAACAATGTAGAGCTTGAACCAGTAGTAGATGCCAAGGCAAGTCCTGAAGAACAAAAACAAGCTCTGACCAGAAACGAATTTGAGTCTTTATTAATGAAAGAAAAACCAAACGTGAGCTGGAACGAGGTTATAGGACTTGATGACGCAAAAAGTGCGCTAAGAGAATCAATTGTATATCCTGCAAAGAGACCAGACCTTTTTCCACTTGGTTGGCCAAGGGGCATGTTACTCTATGGTCCACCTGGATGTGGAAAGACAATTCTTGCAGCTGCGACAGCAAGTGAAATTGATGGTTACTTTATCAATGTTGATGCCGCATCAATGATGAGCAAGTGGTTAGGCGAAGCAGAAAAAAATGTATCTAAACTATTTTCGCTAGCAAGGGCGATGGCAGAAAAAGAAGGACTTCCTGTAATACTTTTTATCGACGAAGTGGACTCACTTCTTGGAAATCGCAGCAGCGAAGTTGGGGGTGAGATTCGTGTGAAGAATCAGTTTTTGACCGAAATGGATGGAATTAACGGAAAAGGAAAAGACCTTAAGCTCTATGTCATTGGCGCAACAAACAAGCCTTGGACTTTGGATTGGCCGTTTCTTAGAAGATTTACAAAAAGAATTTACGTTTCACTTCCAACTCTTGAGGCAAGAATAAACTTGTTTGATCTATACACTTCACCGCTCAAAAAAGATGAGAAAGTAAAATCAACTGAACTTGCAAAACTGGCAGACGGATACAGTGCAAGTGATATCAAAGACATTTGTCAGTCAGCACAATTAATGGTAGTAAATGACTTGTTTCATTCACCTGACTTTAGAGACCCTGTAGTAGGAGAGACAAATTCACAGCCAAGACCAATAACTATGACTGACTTTAAGGAAATCATAACACGACGCAAACCCAGTGTCAGCATGGAAATGATTCGTGCATACTACAAGTGGAGCGAGCAGTTCAGGGCTCTTTAATTTTCACTTTTCAGAGAACCAATTAAAAAAATTTTAATAAATTTATTACAAAAAACAAAATATGAAGCATTTTCCAAATTAGGAAAATCATGTTTTTATGCAAGTATTTTATGAGATAAAATAATGCACGGAAAAATAATCGTGGGGGCATCACTAGCCGTTGCTTTCCTAGCCACTATGATCATGACACCTGTATTTGCGGCTGAAAGTTGGCAGCACGTAAATTCTAGCACTGTCACACCGCTGAATTCTCAGGTGACAAGAGCCACAGTGGTCGCTGCAGATAAAATTCCTACAACAACTTCGGTACTTGGAGGATTTGCTTGGCTTTATGCCAGTGGTCCTAATACCGCCTTTGTGGCAGTAACACACAATGGAGTTAAAGACTCGACACAGAATCCAAATGGCTGGCATACACATAATGTATCGCTTGGTCCTGGAGGTGCAAACAGTGACGCATGCATTACTGGTTTGGGTCCTGATACCTTTGCTGGAGTTGCCATAAATGGAGACACAATTAATGTCAACGTTAGGAATTCGCAGCTTACAGGAACATTATCAGGCGGTGCTACCGCATTCACAATTGTAGGCGATGCCGGTTGTGGATCTGGGTTGGGAGTAACTCTCAGCTAAATCTTCCCTTTTTTTATGAATTGATTGCAGAAGTTCAATAGTAACGATTTATCATAAAACTTAAATTGTATTTACTAGCCAGTTGGTGAGGGTCTCAGAAATTCCAACAAAAAAGGCCAAACACGTAAATAAGTTTGGTAAGCTCATTTTGGAGGATGGGACTGTTTTTGAGGGAATGGGTTTTGGTTATTCTAGTACAGTATTTGGTGAAGCAGTATTCAATACTGGGATGGTGGGTTACACCGAAGCACTAACGGATCCATCATATAGCGGACAGATTCTTGCACTTACCTATCCACTAGTAGGAAATTACGGGGTACCTGATTTGTCAGTCAAAGACACTGATGGAATTCAAAAATATTTCGAGTCAGATAAAATCCAAGCACGGGGTCTTGTAGTACATGAGCTCTCTCATATGGCAAGTCATTGGAATGCGGTGATGACACTTGATGAATGGCTCTATAATGAAAAGATCCCAGGAATTTCGGGAATTGACACACGCGCACTTACCATGAAACTTCGAACTAACGGTGTAATGATGGCAGTACTAGCTGTTTCTGACAAGGAAATCGACGAAAAGGAACTGAAGAAAAAACTTGAAGCAGCCAAACGATACAACGACGAAGAATTCATGAATACAGTTTCCACAAAAGAACCACAAATTTACGGATCAGGGACCGATTCTATTGTAGTTGTAGACACGGGGGTAAAAAATGCAATTTTGCGAAATGTTCGAAAATTAGGGTATAAAGTGATACGGGTTCCTTGGAATTATTCGGCTGAAAAAATTCTCTCTTACAACCCAAAGGGGGTCGTCTTATCTAATGGACCGGGAGACCCAGTCAAATGCTCGGACACCATGAAAACTGCGAAAGCACTCATTGAGAAGAATATCCCAACTCTAGGAATATGTCTTGGCGCACAAATCTTGGGACTTGCAGGGGGTGCAAACACATACAAGCTCAAGTATGGCCACAGGGGACAGAACAAATCCTGTATTGATTTAGATAATAACCAAGTCTATGTAACCAGTCAGAATCATGGATACTGCATTGACCCAGATTCTTTGAAGAAAACCCATTTCAAATTATGGTTTACAAACACTGATGATAAAACGGTTGAAGGTATAAAACACAAAGAAAAGAAAATCATAGCTGTGCAGTTTCATCCAGAAGCATCACCTGGACCTTTTGATTGTATGTTTGTTTTTGAAGAGCTCAACAAACTCATAGGGGAGGAAAATGCCAAAAGATGAGTCACTAAAGAAGATTCTAGTTTTGGGCAGTGGGGCAATTAAAATCGGAGAAGCAGGCGAAAGTCACTAGGTGACCGCCAATTTGACTACTCCGGTTCTCAGTGCCTCAAGGCCATCAAAGAAGAAGGAATCAAAAGCATACTTGTAAATCCAAACATTGCAACGATACAAACTGATACAAGATTTGCTGACAAGGTATACTCAATTCCAGTAAATCCGGAATATGTTGGGTCCATCATAGAATCTGAAAGACCAGACGGACTAATGCTTGGATTTGGTGGGCAGACGGCACTTAACTGTGGTGTTAAACTAGAAGAACTTGGTGTCCTAAAAAAATATGGAGTTCGAGTATTAGGAACTCAGGTAAAAGGAATAGTGGCAACAGAGGACAGGCAGAGATTCAAGGATGCCATGATAGAGTGTGGAGTTCCTGTTCTGAAAAGCAAGACAGTTTACAACTTTGAGGAAGCAAAAAAGGTTGCAAGTGAGCTAGGCTATCCTGTAATCATTCGTGTAGCGTACACTCTAGGCGGCAAAGGTGGAGGAGTAGCTCACAATGAAATTGAGCTTCACGAAATTGTTGCACGTGGTCTTACTGCAAGCCTGGTAGGTCAGGTACTAATTGAAGAATACGTAGGTCACTGGAAGCAAATAGAATACGAGGTAATGGCAGACTATAGCGGAAATAACGTCATAATTTGTAATATGGAAAACGTGCTTTCAATGCGTGTTCACACTGGAGACAATATCGTAGTAGCTCCATCTCAGACCCTTAACAATTACGAGTACCAGATGCTAAGGTCAGCAGCACTGCGTGCAGCAAAGCATGTCGGAATTGTCGGAGAATGCAACATCCAGTTTGCGCTAGATCCTGACTCTGACAAGTATGTTGCAATTGAAATGAATCCAAGACTTTCCCGTTCGTCTGCACTTGCAAGTAAAGCAACCGGTTACCCGATAGCATACATGGCAGCTAAAATCGCAATGGGATACACACTACCCGAACTAGTAAATCGAATAACAAAAACTACAACTGCATGCTTTGAGCCATCACTTGATTATATCGTATGTAAGCACCCAAGGTGGGATTTTGGCAAGTTTGAGCTTGCAAATCGAAGCTTGGGTCCTACAATGAAATCAGTCGGAGAAGTAATGGCAATAGGACGATGCTTTGAAGAATCTCTGCAAAAGTCAATTAGGATGCTTGAAATTGGAAACGATGGCCTGGTATCAAACAGAATTCCTGACAAGACATACGATGTCGAGGAACTGGAAAACAGGCTGCAAACGCCCGATGACTTCATACTGTATCATGTAGCGGCTGCCCTAAGGCAAGGAATTTCAATTAAGCAAATTTACAAGCTGTCATCAATAGACCCATGGTTTATAGAAAAAATTCGAAACATAGTGGAAACAGAAAAGAAACTAAAAGAATCAAAACTTGATACAAAAATATTACACGAAGCAAAAAAATTTGGATTTTCAGATAAACAAATCGGAAGACTTGTTTCAAAAGACGACCTTGAAGTGCGCAAGATAAGAAAGGAAGCAGGAATTGTTCCAGTTGTAAAGCAAGTAGATACTTTGGCGGCAGAGTGGCCCGCAAAGACTAACTATCTATACCTGACATATGGTGGAAATGTAAACGATTTTGAAGTAACTTCGGGAAATGAAAAGATAGCAGTACTTGGTGCAGGGCCATATCGAATAGGAAGCAGTGTAGAGTTTGACTGGGGAACTGTCAATATGGTGTGGGGTCTGAAGGCAAACGGTGTAAAAGAGGTCTCTGTGATAAACTGTAATCCGGAGACTGTATCGACAGACTATGATATCTGCGATAGGCTATACTTTGAGGAGCTAACACTTGAGAGGATACTTGATATCGCAGAATTTGAAAAATTAACTGGCATAGTAACCGCAGTAGGAGGACAGACTGCAAACAATCTTACTCCCAAGCTTGCAAAAAATGGAATCAAGATAATTGGAACTTCATACGAAGATATAGACCGGGCAGAAAATCGTTCATCATTTAGTAAGGTACTTGATGAGCTGCGAATACTGCAACCACCTTGGCAGGCATTCTCTAGTCTGACTGATGCAAAAAAATTCTCGACCAAAGTGGGATATCCGGTACTAGTCAGACCATCCTACGTTCTAAGCGGTGCAGCAATGAAGGTAGTTTGGTCAGAACAACAACTCAAAAAATATTTGGAGGAAGCGGCCAGAGTCTCGCCTGATTTTCCAGTTGTTATTACAAAATTCATGCTAAACTCACTAGAGGCCGAAGTAGATGGAGTATCTGATGGAAAACACGTTATCATTGGAGCAATAGTGGAGCACATTGAAGGGGCTGGGATTCACTCGGGCGATTCCATGATGTGCATACCACCATGGAGTCTTAGCAACAAGGTTACAGAGACCATCCTTGATTATACCAATAAAATTGCCACTGCATTTAAGATAAAAGGACCGTTTAATCTGCAATTTTTGATAAACTCTGACAGGGTCTATGTTATCGAACTTAACATACGGGCATCGCGTTCCATGCCCTTTGTTTCAAAATTTGTCAAGATGAATCTAATCAATCTTGCAGCAAGTGCTGTCTTGGGGAAAGAGCTGCCCAAAGTGCCAAAGGACAGGTGGCGAAAGATCCACTCGTATGGAATCAAGGTACCACAGTTTTCATTTATGCAGCTAGAAGGAGCTGATATAATACTTGGAGTTGAGATGCAGTCAACAGGTGAGGCTGCATGCTTTGGCGATAGCTTCTATGATGCTCTATCTAAAGGGCTAGTATCTGTAGGGTACTCGCTTCCAAAGGAAGGCACTGGACTGATAACTGCGGGAGGCTCTGAGAACAAGGAAAAACTCCTCCAGACAGCATTACTCCTAAAAAGCTTAGGGTATAATCTTCTTGCAACAGAACATACTGCGGAATTTCTCTCAGACAAGAGAATAGGCAGCGTTGATGTGGTATACAAAATAAGTGAACCACAGAGGAAGCCCAACATTGCAGACCTTCTGTATGAGCGCAAGATCAACTTTATAGTTAATGTACCAAGTACGTCGACACTTGAAAAATATGTAGGAATGCTGTATGATGAGTACCAAATAAGGAGAAAGGCAGTAGAGCTTGGAGTACCTGTTCTTACAACAACAGAGCTTGCCGATTCATTTGCAAAGACACTTGAATGGCTACGACAAAACGAAACTACGAAAAAACCATTGGAATCCTACGAAATACTATAAAATCATATTTGAAATTATAACCAAGTCAGATTTGTTTTTAAAGTAACAATGTTACCACACAAGGTTCCACAATTTTTTATATGCTTCTCATGATCTTAATAATAATGACAAATAATTCCAGCCTTAAACTGGTATCACAACGTCGATACCGATCAGAACTTGGCGTTGTCTCTGATATCTTAAGTGCGATCGCAGACGCTGGAAAAGAGGGGGAGATTATCTCAAAGATATCAAGAAAGGCAAATCTTTCTTATGACGAAGCAATTGGAAAGTGCAGGAAACTTTCCAAGGCAGGTTTGGTACAAGAGTACACTGGTAAAAATCGGTTCTTTGCAATAACTGAAAGAGGGATTAAATTCTTTCAAGAGTTCCAGAAATTTAAAGAACTGGTTCAATCAATAAATCTTCTTCACGTAGTTAGATTCTAAACCAACAAAGATGACCCAAACCATGGAAAAAGACAAGAAAATTATACTATTTTCCTTTGCAATCGCAGCCGTTACAGTAACTGCCGGGATACTGCATATCATGATGGCCCCACGTTCTCTTTCACATGACCTGGGGCAAGGGATACTTTTCCTAGTTGGGGGAGTGATGCAAGTTTTCTGGGCACTTCCAGTCATAAAACAATGGGGTAGAGTGTGGCAAATAATTGGAATTGCAGGAACCGCAGTATTTGTGGTATTATACTTTACAAGCAGGCTACACCTATTGCCTGAAGGAAATGTGCAGGGAATGCCCGGAGGCAATGCCGCACCTGCCAATTTTCCTCAAGAGGGCATAAATGGAAGCAACTTCCCAAGAGGGATTCCACGAGGACCGCCTGGAGGCTTTGGAATTCTTGGTGGCTCTGCGCTTGTAATAGAACTGTGCCAAATTGCGTTTATCATCATGTATGCCATTCAAAGCGTGATAATTTCAAAACGCCAGGCAAAACATATCTAGAGTCTCAATAAGACACACTGCAC
>JACXTT010008310.1_pt1 | contig 14406 bp, 17 predicted proteins | sample 9270951 | NCBI WGS metagenome assembly JACXTT01 (sample SAMN15532306, study PRJNA645909) | rock metagenome | isolation source: weathered quartz diorite | place: Puerto Rico | collected 2017-06-21
CGCCCCGGTGCCGGTCGGCCCGCGCGGCGGCCGCGCCGACGTCACCGCTTTCACCGCGACGCTCACCGCCGCCATCGAGGCGCAGATCAGGCGAGCGCCCGTCGAGTGGGTGTGGTGGCACGAGCGCTGGCGACGTCAACCGGATTCGTGATCGCAACCTTTACTCTGCCCGGGGGCGCATGGTACCTGTGCCAGCTCCGGGGAAGAAGCGATGCGAAGGACACGGCTGCGCGCCGCGCTATTGATCATCGTGGCCGCCGCCTTCGCGGGAATCGGCTGGCAGGTCACGAGCGGCGTCCGTTCCCAGAAGACCCGCACCCTGAAGGACCTCGGCGCCGACTTCCTGCCGAAGGTCGCGCAGCACATCCGGAACTTCAAGCGCGTGAAGGTGGAGCACGGGCGGACGGCGTGGGAGATCACGGCGCAGGATGCGCAGTACTTCGAGAAGAAGGAGCAGGTCGTGGTCCGTGAGCCGCGCGTCACGTTCTACCTGAAGGACGGACGCGAGGCGCACATCGCCGGCACCGAGGGCCGGCTCACCATCAAGGAGCACGACCTCACCGCCTTCACGCTCCAGGGGAAGGTCACGGTCGTGATGAACGGGCTCACGGTCGAAACCGACGAAGCGGAGTACGACCGCGCCCGCGACCTGATCACGGTGCCCGGTCCCGTCGCCATGCACGGCGACACCATCGAGGTTCACGGCAAGGGCATGGAGGTGCAGGTCACGCCCCAGCAGTTCAAGCTGCTGAGCGAGGTCCACACCGTGCTGAAGAGCAATGCGAAGCCGTCCTGAGCGGATCGCGATCGTGCTGGTCGCGGCGCTCGTCGGGCTGGCGGGCGCGGCGCCCGACAAGCCGAAGCCGGAGAAGCCTTCGGGCGGCGCGCTCTTCGACCTTGGCACCATGGGCAAGTCGAAGGAGCCCATCACCATCGTCGCCGACACGCTCGACTACGACTACAAGAACAACATCGTCGTCTACCGCGGCAGCGTCGTCGCGACGCAGGGCGAGGTGAAGCTCAGCAGCGACGTGCTGCGCGTCACGCTCGAGAGCAAGCCCGCGCCCGAGAACGGCGCCAAGACCACGACGTCGACCGTCGCCGCGGCGCCGGATCCGTCGAGCGCGACGAGCGGCCAGCGGCTGAAGGAAGTCATCGCGACCGGCAACGTCCGCATCGATCAGGGCACGAAGTGGGCGACCGGCGGTCGCGCGGTCTTCGAGCAGGCCGATCGCACCGTCGTGCTCACCGAGAACCCGATGCTCCACGACGGCAAGAACGAGGTCGCCGGCGACCGCGTCGTCGTCTACCTCGACGAGGACCGCAGCGTCGTCGAAGGGGGACGCAAGCGGGTGAAGGCGGTGCTGTTCCCCGACAAGGAGCACTCGCTCACACCGCAGCCGAAGGACGGGGCCGCCGCGCCGCCGGCGTCGGCGGAGGCCACGGCCCCGTGAGCGGCAACGGCGCGGGCAGCCCGCTCCTGCGCGCCGAGCGGCTCGTCAAATCCTACGGCGGGCGCTGCGTCGTGAACGACGTGTCCATCGAGGTGCACGCCGGCGAGATCGTCGGGCTGCTCGGGCCGAACGGCGCCGGCAAGACCACCAGCTTCCACATGATGGTGGGGCTGACGCGCCCCGACTCGGGCACCGTCCACCTGAACGGACAGGACGTGACGCACCTGCCCGTCTACCAGCGTGCGCGCCACGGCATCGGATACCTGCCGCAGGAAGCGTCGGTGTTCAGAAAATTGACAGTCGAGGAAAATCTGCTGGCGATTCTCGAAACGCTCGGACTGAGCGCCGCGGAGCGCACGCGCCGCCTCCACACGCTGCTCGACGATCTCGGCATCGCGCGCCTCGCCAAGAGCAAGGCACTGTCGCTCTCCGGCGGCGAGCGTCGGCGCCTCGAGATCTCGCGCGCACTCGTGATCTCGCCGTCGTTCATGCTGCTGGACGAGCCGTTCGCAGGCATCGATCCGATCGCCGTGGTTGACATTCAAGGCATTGTGACTCAGTTAAAAGAGCGGGGCATCGGAGTCCTCATCACGGATCACAACGTGCGCGAAACCCTCGGGATCTGCGATCGAGCCTACATTCTGAACGAGGGCGCCGTGCTCGAAGAGGGTGTCCCCGCACACATCGCGAACAGCCGTTCCGCACGCGCCATCTACCTCGGCGAGAAGTTCCGGCTGTAGCGTTTTACTGAGTCCTCATGGCCAACGACGCACGCATCGTCCTCCAGCAGCGGCTCACGCAGCAGCTCGTGATGACGCCGAAGCTGCGTCAGGCGATCAAGATCCTCCAGGTGTCGCGCGCCGAGCTCGAGACGCTGATCGACCAGGAGCTCACCGAGAATCCGGTGCTGGAAGAGAAGGCCGACGAGCGCGAGGAAGGCGCGGAGCCGGAGGTCCCCACCGTCGACGGCCAGACCACGGCCGAGGGCGAGGAGTTCCAGGCCGAAGCGCCCGAGGTGCAGGAAGCGGCGAACGTCAACGAGATCGACTGGAAGGAGTTCGCCGAGAACTACAGCAACGACATGCACGGGGCCACCGGCCACGGCGCGTCGGAGGACGACGACGACCGGCGGCCCGCGCTCGAGAACATCCTCGTCACCCGCACGCTGCTGCCCGATCATCTGATGTGGCAGCTCCGCCTCTCGGACTTGACGCAGGCGGAGAAGGAAGTCGGTGCGCTCATCATCGGGAGTCTCGACGGCGACGGCTATCTCACGATCACGCTCGAGGAAATCGCGTTCCTCGCGAACGTCTGGCCCGACACCGAGATCGTCGAGCGCGTGCTGCGCCGCGTGCAGGAGTTCGATCCGCCCGGCGTCGCGGCGTGCAACCTCGCCGAGTGCCTGCTGGTGCAGCTCCGCCAGCTCGGCCTCGCCGCCGACTCGCTGCCGGCTCGCATCGTGCGCGAGCACCTGCCGCTGCTCGAGAGCCGGCGCTTCGATCGCCTCGCACGCGACCTCGGCGTGCCGATGGAGCAGATCGCCGAGGCCACCAAGCTCATCTCGGTGCTCGAGCCGAAGCCCGGGCGCGACTTCGGTGAGGGCGAGACGCGCTACGTCACCCCCGACGTCCACGTCCACAAGGTCGGCGAGGAGTGGGTCGTCACGCTGAACGAGGAGGGGCTGCCGCGGCTCCGAGTCTCCAACTTCTACCGCCGCATGCTGGGGGCGGAGGGCGCACCGGAGGCGCGTGGGTACATCCAGGAGAAGATGCGGGCGGCCGCGTGGCTCATCAAGTCCATCCACCAGCGCCAGCGTACGCTCTACATGGTCACCTCCAGCATCGTGAAGTTCCAGATGGACTTCCTCGAGAAGGGCGTCTCGCACCTCCGGCCGCTCGTGCTGAAGGACGTCGCGAACGACATCGGCATGCACGAGTCGACCGTGAGCCGCGCGACCGCGGGCAAGTACGTCCACACGCCCCAGGGCACGTTCGAGCTCAAGTACTTCTTCACGTCCAGCCTCCGCAGCGGTCACGGCGAGGAGGTGTCGGCCGAGAGCGTGAAGGACAAGATCCGGATCATCATCTCGAGCGAGGATCCGAAGAAGCCCCTCAGCGACCAGTACATCGCCGAGCTGCTCGCCAAGGAGCAGATTGACATCGCGCGGCGGACGGTGGCGAAGTACCGCGAGCTCATGGGCATCCTGCCCTCGTCCAAGCGCAAGCAGGTCTACTGAGGACGCCAGCGGACGGGGTCTCCAGGGAGGGGACCATGCAGATCACGGTGACCTTCCGGCACGTCGACCCGACGCCGGCGCTCCGCGAGCACGCGGAGGACAAGCTCGGCAGGATGGTCCGAAAGTACCTCCGCCGCCCGGTCGACGCCCACGTGATCCTCAGCGTCTCGAAGGAGCGTCACGTCGCCGAGATCACCCTTCAGGCGGACCGCGTGAAGATGTTCGCGAAGGAGGAGACGCACGATCTGTACGCCGCGATCGACATGTCGGTCGCGAAGCTCGAGCACCAGGCGCAGAAGCTCAAGGCGAAGCGGGAGGAGCACAAGGGGCCGTCGGGCGCGCGCGGCAACGCGGGTGTGAAGGTGACGGCGTCGGTGCTGGCGGCCGATCGGCGCGGTCCGGGGGGCGCGCCCGAGGTGATCCGCAGCCAGCGGATCCCCGCGAAGCCCATGTCTATCGAAGAGGCGGTGGCGCAGCTCGGCGCCTCGCGCGACGAGTTCCTGGCGTTCACGAACGCGTCGAACCAGACCGTCGCCGTGCTGTACCGGCGGAAGGACGGTAATTTCGGATTGATCGAGCAGGAGGGGCACTGACCGCGCGATGAACATCGCGGACATTCTGGTGGAAGAGGCGGTGATCCCGGCGCTCGCCGGGCGCACGAAGGCGGAAGTGATCGACGAGCTCGCCAAGGTCGTGGCGAAGCTCCATCCCGAGATCGACCGCCAGCGGCTCGTGCTCGCGCTCGAGGACCGCGAGCGGCTCAACAGCACGGCCCTCGGCGATGGGGTCGCCATCCCGCACGGCAAGCTCAAGAACGTGAAGCGAGTGATCGCGGTGTTCGCGCGCCATCCCGCCGGCGTCGACTTCCAGTCCATCGACGGCAAGCCGACGCACCTGTTCTTCCTGCTGGTCGCGCCGGAGGATTCGGCGGGCGCGCATCTGAAGGCGCTCGCGCGCATCTCGCGGCTGCTGAAGGACGAGGGGTTCCGGAAGCGGCTCCTCGCCGCCGGCGACGCGCACGACCTCTACCAGATCATCCGCGACGAGGACGCACGCTATTGACCGTCCGTGTGCGCGAGCTGCTCGAGACCGCCGGGCAGACGTTGCGCCTCCGCCTGGCCGCGGGCGCACGCGGGCTCGAACGCGAGATCGCGCTGCCGCGGCTCCAGCTCCCCGGTCTGGCGCTCGCCGGCTTCCTCCCGCAGCTGCATCCCGATCGCGTCCAGGTCCTTGGCAACAGCGAGATCGCGTATCTCGCGACGCTCACGCCCGAGGGTGGGCGCGCCGCGGTGATGGCCGTCGCGCGCGCCGGGGTCTCCTGCTTCGTGGTCACGAACGGCACCGTGCCGCCTGGCATCCTCACCGAGTGCGGCGACGCCGTCGACGTGCCGATCCTCGGCTCGGCACTGCTCACCGCCGACTTCATCCGCCTCGCGTCGAGCTGGCTCGAGGAACGCCTCGCCCCCGAGACCCAGCTCCACGCCGACCTGGTCGACGTGCAGGGGCTGGGCATCCTGATCCTCGGCAAGAGCGGCATCGGCAAGAGCGAGACCGCGCTCGATCTGATCGCCCGCGGCCACCGCCTGGTGGCCGACGACGTCGTGCTCGTGCGTCGCATCTCGCCGACCGTGCTGCGCGGGCGGGCCGCCACGCTGCTCGAGCATCACATGGAGATCCGCGGCCTCGGCATCATCGACGTCGCGGCGCTCTTCGGCACGCTCGCGACGCTGGACGAGCGCCAGGTGGACCTGGTCGTCGAGCTGGTCGCGTGGACGGAGGGCGCGGATCGCCTGGGGCTCACCGAGGAGCGCCACGTCGTGCTCGACGTCGAGCTGCCGCTCGTGCGGCTGCCGGTGCAGCCGGGACGCAGCACGGCGCTGCTGATCGAGACCGCGGCGCGCAACCACCTGCTGCGCGGGCGCGGCAAGCACAGCGCGATCGAGTTCGCGGCGCGCGTCGACCGGGCGAGCAGCGGCGGGCGCCGACTGGGGGGACGACGGCGGTGAGCGAGCGGCTGCGGGCGCTGATCGTCACCGGCCTCTCGGGCTCCGGGAAGAGCACCGCGCTGCACGTGCTGGAGGATCAGGGGTTCTACTGCATCGACAACCTGCCGGTCGCGCTGCTGCCGCGCTTCGTCGAGCTGTGGCGGAGCGCGCGCGAGGAGGTCCGGCGCGTGGCGCTCGGCATCGACGTCCGCGAACGGCACTTCCTCGCCGATTTCCCGCGCGTGTTCGCCGAGTTGCGCCACGCGGGCGTCGAGATCGAGGTGCTGTACCTGGACGCGAGCGACGAGGTGCTGGTGCGCCGCTTCAGCGAGACCCGCCGCCCGCATCCGGCCGCCGACGGCGGCTCGCTCGTCGACGGCATCCGGCGCGAGCGCGAGACGCTGCAGCCGCTGCGCGAGCTCGCGGACAAGATCCTCGACACCAGTGCCCTCACCGTGCACGAGCTACGAGCCGGGCTGCGCGACCTGGCGGAGCAGCCCGAGGCCGGGCGGCTCACGGTGTCGCTGGTGTCCTTCGGTTACAAGCACGGGCTCCCGACCGACGTCGACGTCGCGCTCGACTGCCGCTTCCTGCCGAACCCGTTCTTCGTCGAGGAGCTGCGGCAGAAGCGCGGCACGGATCCGGCGGTCGCCGAGTACGTGCTGAACCGCGAGGACACCCGCGAGTACCTCGCGCACGTGATGCACCTGCTCGAGTTCACGCTGCCGCGCTATCAGCGCGAAGGGAAGAGCTATCTGACGATCGGCGTCGGCTGCACGGGCGGCTGGCACCGGTCGGTGGTGTTGGTGGAAGAGCTGCGTCGGCGGCTCGAGGGGATGGGGTACCGGGTGTTGCTGCGGCATCGGGACGCCGAGCGCTAGCAGCCGGCGGAGATTTGCCTGCCGCCCCGGCGCCGGGGGATAAGGGCTATGCACATGGTGGGAATGGTGGTGATCGGTCACGGACGGCTCGGCGAGGAGATGGTGCGGGCGCTCGAGGAGGTGCTCGGTCCGGTCGAGGGGGTGGCGTCGGTCTCCACCAAGGCCACCGACTCCCCGGAGGAGATCCGGGCCCGCATCAAGACCGCCGCCCGGGGCGTCGAGCACGGGCAGGGCGTGATCATCCTGACCGACATGCTGGGCGACACCGCCACCAATCAGAGCGTGCTGGTGGCGCGCGAGATCGGCTGCGAGGTGGTGGCGGGCATCAACATGCCGATCCTCGTGAAGCTCACCACCGCCCGCGACTCCCGGGACGCGCGTGCCCTCGCCCAGTTCATCAAGCGCTACGGACAGGAGCACATCTTCTGGGCAACCGAGCCCGCGTCGGCCCGCTCCCGGCAGGCCAACTAGGGGCGGCATGGCCGGCGAGCTACCGACCGAGCACCGCGCCACGATCGAGATCAGGAACAAGCTCGGCCTCCACGCCCGGGCGGCGGCGCTGCTGGTGCAGACCGTCGACCGGTTTCAGGCCGAGGTCACGGTCACGAAGGACGGCGAGTCCGTCAACGGCCGCAGCATCATGGGCATCATGATGCTGGCCGCCGAGCAGGGCAGTGCGATCGAGGTCGTGACCACCGGGCCGGACGCGGAGGCCGTCATGGCCGCGATCCGGGCGCTCGTCGACGACCGGTTCAACGAGCCCGAATAAGGCGCCCGCGCGGGCAGGCGCCGTGCGGCTCGCGCTTGCCGGCGGCGACCGCGTTCCGGTATAGGCGTCGATCGGCCGCTGTCCGGCCCGCCGCACCCGCTCCGAAGGCCGGGTGACACTCGCGAGGAGGTCTGTCGCGCGATGCTCAAGGATTACGTGTTCACGTCAGAGTCCGTCAACGAAGGACACCCCGACAAGGTCTGCGACCAGATCTCCGACGCCGTCTTGGACGCCATCCTCGCGCAGGATCCCGAGAGCCGGGTGGCCTGTGAATCGCTGATCAAGACCGGGCTGGTGGTGATGGCCGGCGAGATCACGACCCGCGCCAAGGTCGAGTTCGGGGAGATCGCCAAGCGCGTGATCCGCGAGATCGGCTACACCACGCCCGAGAGCGGCTTCAACTGCGACAGCTGCGCGATCGTCACCGCCATCGAGCGCCAGTCGCCCGACATCTCCCAGGGCGTCACCGAGGGCGAAGGCCTCCACAAGGAGCAGGGCGCCGGTGACCAGGGCATGATGTTCGGCTACGCGTGCGACGAGACCAAGGAGTACATGCCGTTCGCGATCTACACCTCGCACCGCATCGGCCAGCGCCTCTCCGAGGCGCGCAAGTCGGGCCAGCTCGACTACCTCCGGCCCGACGGCAAGTGCCAGGTCACCGTCGAGTACCGGGACGGCCGGCCGGTGCGCGCGCACACGGTCGTCGTGTCGACGCAGCACTCGCCGAAGGCCTCGCACGCCGCGCTCACCGAGGCGGTGATCGAGGAGGTCGTGAAGAAGGTCATCCCGACCGAATTCCTCGACCAGAAGACCGTGTACTACATCAACCCGACGGGGCGCTTCGAAGTGGGCGGCCCGCAGGGGGATTGCGGGCTCACCGGCCGCAAGATCATCGTCGACACCTACGGCGGCTACGGTCGCCACGGCGGCGGCGCGTTCAGCGGGAAGGATCCCAGCAAGGTCGATCGCAGCGCCGCGTACATGGCGCGCTACCTCGCGAAGAACGTCGTCGCGGCCGAGCTGGCGGCGCGCTGCGAGGTGCAGGTCGCGTACGCCATCGGCGTCGCGGACCCGGTGTCGGTGCTGGTCGACACGTTCGGGACCGGCAAGGTGCCCGACGAGCGGATCGCCGACGCCGTGAAGCAGGTCTTCGACCTCAAGCCGGCGGCGATCATCCGCACGCTCGGGCTCAAGAAGCCGATCTACCAGCGCACCGCCTCCTACGGCCACTTCGGCCGGCCGAACGAGGGGCAGTTCTTCACCTGGGAACGAGTGGATCGCGTGGCCGACCTGCGGTCGGCCGCGCGCGTCTAGGTTCGGACCGGACTCGGTTCGCTTCCGGGCGTCTCACGGCGAGGGGTGGGGCCGGCGTGCTCGCGCCACCGGGGTGCCGCGGCTGGCGAAGCCGGCGCGGCATGCGGGGACGGGTGGGTGGCTCCGTTTCCCATCTGGGTTGACACTCCTCAGTGACCAGCGCTATATCCGGATTGACGGATATATGTCGTCGCCGGCGCCCACCATGTTGACCTGGATGAGCTCGCTCGCGGATGCGACGCGGGCGCGCATCCTGCGGCTGGTCGAGCGGCACGAGCTGACCGTCGCAGACTTGTGCGGGATCTTGCAGCTGCCGCAGTCGACCGTCAGCCGGCATTTGAAGGTGCTGGCGGACGAGGGGTGGGTGGCGGCGAGGCCGGACGGGACGAGCCGGCTGTATAGGATCACCGTCGACGATCTCGGGCCGGCAGCGCGGCGGCTCTGGGGGCTGCTGCGGGAGCAGACCGCGACCGTGCCGGCGGCGGCGCAGGACGATCAGCGGCTGGCCAGCATCCTCGCCGACCGGCGGAGCCGGTCGCAGGCCTTCTTCGCCACCGCGGCGGGGCAGTGGGACCGGCTGCGGAAGGACATGTTCGGCGAACGCTTCGATCTGCACGCGCTGGCGGGCCTTCTGGACGACGGCTGGGTCGTCGGCGACCTCGGGTGCGGGACCGGCCAGATCGCGGCGGCGCTGGCGCCGTTCGTCCGCCGCGTGATCGCGGTCGACGGCTCGCGCGCAATGCTGAAGGCGGCCCGCCAGCGCCTGGGTGGGCTCGAGAACGTCGAGGTGCGGCAAGGCGAGCTCGACGCGCTTCCGCTCGACGCGGCGAGCCTCGACGCCGCGGCGCTCTGCCTCGCGGTGCACCATGCGCCCGATCCGCCCGCGGTGCTGCGCGAGGCCGCCCGCGTGCTCCGTCCGGGGGGGCGCGTGCTGCTCGTCGACATGCTCGAGCACGATCGGCGCGAGTACCAGCAGGAGATGGGGCACGTCTGGCTCGGCTTCCCGCCCGCGCAGATCGCCGACTGGCTCCGCGACGCCGGCTTCGACGCCGTGCGCGTCCAGCCGCTGCCGCCCGCCGCCCAGGCCACCGGTCCGGCCCTTTTCGTCGCCAGCGCGCGACGACGCGATTCGAAGACGCAACTCAACTGACCACGGAGGAATCATGGGAACCGCTGCACAGCTGAAGGCCGTCGCTCCCGCGAAGCGGAGCGCCCGGCCGCCGTTCAAGGTGAAGGACCTGGCGCTCGCCGAGCTCGGGCGGAAGGAGATCCGCCTGGCCGAGCAGGAGATGCCCGGGCTGATGGCCATCCGCGCCAAGTACGCCGGCTCGAAGCCGCTCAAGGGCGCCAAGATCATGGGCTCGCTGCACATGACGGTGCAGACCGCGGTGCTGATCGAAACGCTCGTCGACCTCGGTGCCAGCGTGCGCTGGGTGTCGTGCAACATCTTCAGCACGCAGGACACCGCGGCGGCGGCGGTCGCGGTCGGCCGGACCGGTACGCTGAAGAAGCCGGCCGGTACGCCGGTCTTCGCGTGGAAGGGCGAGACGCTCGAAGAGTACTGGTGGTGCACCAACGAGGCGCTGGTGTGGCCCGACGGCTCCGGCCCCGACCTCATCGTCGACGACGGCGGCGACGCGACGCTGCTCGTCCACAAGGGGCTCGAGTTCGAGAAGGCCGGCAAGGTCCCGGCCTTCGACGCGGACAACGAGCCCGAGGAGTGGGGCGTCATCCTGTCGTTGGTCCGCCGCATCCAGCGCGAGGACCCCAAGCAGTGGCGCCGTATCTCCACCAAGGTGCGCGGGGTGAGCGAGGAGACGACCACCGGCGTCCACCGCCTCTACGAGATGGCGAAGAAGGGCCAGCTCCTCTTCCCGGCCATCAACGTCAACGACTCGGTCACCAAGAGCAAGTTCGACAACATCTACGGCTGCCGGCACTCGCTCATCGACGGGTTGAACCGCGCCAGCGACGTCATGCTGGGCGGCAAGGTCGCGGTCGTCTGCGGCTTCGGCGAGGTCGGCAAGGGCTGCGCCGAGGCGCTGCGCGGCCAGGGGTGCCGCGTGATCGTGACCGAGATCGATCCGATCTGCGCGCTCCAGGCCGCGATGCAGGGCTACGAGGTGAAGACCGTCGACGACGTCGTCGAGACCGCCGACATCTTCGTCACCACCACCGGCAACGTCGACATCATCACGGCCAAGCACATGGCGCGGATGAAGGACAAGGCGATCGTCGGCAACATCGGCCACTTCGACAACGAGATCGACATGGCCGGTCTCGCAAAGCTGAAGGGCGTGAAGCGCGTCAACATCAAGCCGCAGTACGACGAGTGGGTCTTCCCCGACGGGCACTCGGTGCTGGTGCTCGCCGAGGGCCGGCTCTTGAACCTCGGCTGCGCTACGGGGCACCCGTCGTTCGTGATGAGCGCGTCGTTCACCAACCAGGTGCTGGCGCAGCTCGAGCTGTGGACCAACGCCAAGGCCTACAAGACTGCCGTCTACATGCTGCCGAAGAAGCTCGACGAGGAGGTCGCACGCCTCCACCTCGACAAGCTCGGCGTGAAGCTCACGAAGCTCACGCCCCGCCAGGCGGAGTACATCGGCGTGGCGGCCGCGGGGCCGTACAAGCCCGATCACTACCGATATTAGTCCCGGGGCACATGCAGCGTTTGGCAGGAAGTTTGACGCGACGAACGGTGCGGGGCGCGATCTTCGGCGTGTTCGAGGCGCCGATCACCGGCGCGGCTTCGTCGACGCCGGCGCAGATCGGCGGCGAGGTCGCATTCAGCTTCCCGTTCAGAATCCAGTAGCCGCGGGCCCGGTGGCGGCTAGACGAACGTCGCCGCCACCGTGTCCGCGAACAGCAGCCCGCGCGGCGTGAGCCGCACCTGCGCGCCGACGCGCTCCAGCAGCCCGTCGGCGACGAGTCCCGCGAGATGGGGGAACGCCGCGTCGAGTGCCACGCCGAAGCGGCGTTCGAAGGCGGCGGGCTCGACCCCCGCCGTGCGACGGAGCCCCGCCACCATGTAGTCGGCGCACGCGGTGGTGACGTCGAGCCACTCCTCCGTCGCGACGCCGATCCCGTCGCGCGCGACCGCCGCCGTCCAGCGCTCCGGCTGCCGCTCGTTCACCCACCGACGCCCCGGCCGAGGCTCGCTGCTGAACCCATGCGCGCCCGCGCCCAGCGCCAGGTAGTCCGCGCCGGTCCAGTACGCGACGTTGTGGCGTGACTCGCGTCCCGGCCGCGCCCAGCTCGAGATCTCGTAGCGCTGGTATCCGGCCGCTCCGAGGAGCGCGCCGGTCGCCTCCGCCATCGCCGCCTCCGTGTCCTCGTCGACGGCGACGATCCGCCCCGCGGCACGCCAGGCATGGAACGGCGTCGCGGTCTCGTAGGTCAGCGCGTAGGCGGAGACGTGCGCCGGCGCCAGCCCGATCGCCGCCGAGAGGTCGTGCTCCCAATCGGCGAGCGCCGAGCCCGGGACACCGAAGATCAGATCCAGGCTCACGTTCTCGACCCCCGCCGCGCGTGCCGCCTCGACAGCGGCCGGGATGTCCTCGGGCGTGTGGTCGCGGCCGAGGGTCCGGAGCAGCGCCGCGTCGAACGTCTGCGCGCCGAGCGAGAGCCGGTTCACGCCCGCCGTGCGGTAGCCGGCGAGCCGCTCGCGCGTCAGCGTGCCGGGATTCGCCTCGAGCGTCACCTCGGCCTCCGCCGCGAGCCCGAGCCGCGCCGCAACCGCGTCGAGCAACCGCCCGATCGCCGCGGGTGCGAACAGCGACGGCGTCCCGCCCCCGAGATACACCGTCGCCGCCGTCCGTCCCGACCACGGCGCGCGCGTCGCGTACGCACTCAGCTCCGTCACCAGCGCGTCGACGTACGCCTCCCCCGGCGGCCGCGCGCTCGCGTAGACGTTGAAGTCGCAGTACGGGCAGACGTGCCGGCACCACGGCACGTGCACGTAGACCGCGAACGGCGCGCTCATGCGTGCCCGGCGAGCGCGCCGCCCAGCTCCAGGATCGACGCGATCGCGACGTCGGCGTCGGGTGCGGCCGGACCGCCGCCGGTGACGTGGACGGTCCGCATGCCGAGCTGGCGCGCGGCGCGGATGTTGCCGGCGTTGTCCTCGACGAGGATGCAGTCGGCGGCGGTGGCGTGCAGGTCGGCGAGCATATCCTGGTACGCCTGCACGTACGGCTTCGGCACGTAGCGCAGGCGCTCGAGCGCGTAGAGGCGGAAGAAGAGCGCGCGTACGCCGAGCCGGTCGAGCACGCGGGCGGCGTGGGTGAAGGAGCCGTTCGTGAACGCCACCTTGAGGAGCGGCAGCCCGCGGAGGACACGGGCGAGCGCGAGATCCGGTGCCAGCAGCACGTCGTGGTCGATGTCGTGGACGAACGCCAGGTAGTCGTCCGGGTCGATGCCGTGCCGATAGATGAGCCCGTGGAGCGTGGTCCCGTACTGCGCCCACATCGACCGCCGCGTCTCGTCGACGACGTCCTCCGACACGCCGACGCGCTCGATCAGGTAGCGATTGATCAGCCGGTCGACGTGTGGCACCACGCCGCGCGTCGCCGGGTAGAGCGTGTTGTCGACGTCCAGCAGCAGGAGATGCCGCGCCACGACTCAGCGATAGCGGCGCAGCACGGCGACGACTATCCCTCGGATCTCGACGTCGTCCGGCTCGGCCACGATCGGCGCCACCCGGTCGTTGGCGGGCTCGAGCCGGATGCGGCCGCGCTCGCGCCGGAGGCGCTTCACCGTCGCCTCGCCGCGCACCAGCGCCACGACCGTCGCGCCGGTCGGGGCGTCGGGGCGCGACTCGACGATCACCAGGTCGCCGTCGAGGATGCCGTCGCCGATCATCGAGTCGCCCCGCACGCGCAGCGCGAAGGTCTCGCCGCGTCCGAGCAGCTCCTCGGGTACCATGGTGGTCTCGGCCTGCTCGACGGGTTCGATCGGCGTGCCCGCCGCGACGGTCCCGAGGAGCGGCACCGACACCGTCCGCCCGCCGTTCGGCGGGACGATCTCGAGCGCCCGGCTGCGGTGCTTCAGGCGGCGGATCGCGCCCTTCTCCTCGAGGCGCTCGAGGTGCTTGTGAACCGTCGCGAGCGACCCGAGGCCGAGCTTCCGGCCGATCTCCTCCAGGCTCGGGGCGATCCCCTCGGCGGCGATGTGCTCACGGAGGTAGTCGAGCACCTCCTTCTGCCGGCGCGTCAGCACCCGGGCACGTTCTAGGCAAAGGAAAGACGAATCTCAAGGAGGCTATTCCGGTCCTAGATCTGGCGGCGGGTGCGCCCAGGGCCGATCATCGGCGCACTCGATCGATGGGAGGTGCGCGATGGGGAAGGCGATGGTGCTGGCCCTGGTCCTGACCGTCGGTGTCCTGACCGTCGTCGGCCTGCTGCCGGGGGCGGCGTTCTCGAAGGCGCGAACGCGGACGGTGAGGTGCTGCATCACGATCGACATCCCGGGCGTGACGCCCGGGGCCGTCTGCACGCCCATCAACTTCAACGTGCGGCCGCGGCGGTTCGCCACCAAGCGGTTCTGCACGCTCATCGGCGGTGCAGCGCCGGTCGACGGCGCCTGCTCCTGCCCGGAGTGAGGGCCGGTGCTCGAGTGGGTGGGTCTCCTGACCATGCTGGCCGTCGGGCGGGCCCCCGACGGCCGCGGGGACGTTCCGGGCCGCGAGCTGGCCCTGGAGGTCCGGGGCGAACGCCTGGGGTTGCGTGTCCGGGACGTCCCCGCAGCGGAGGTGCTCGATGCCTTCACC
>JACXTT010008311.1_pt1 | contig 14405 bp, 15 predicted proteins | sample 9270951 | NCBI WGS metagenome assembly JACXTT01 (sample SAMN15532306, study PRJNA645909) | rock metagenome | isolation source: weathered quartz diorite | place: Puerto Rico | collected 2017-06-21
CGAAGAAATAACCCACGCCCACGAGTGCCGTCAGCTGACCCAGACGCGCCTCGCTCGTCCTGTCGACGGCCTCGCGATAGCGCCACAGCATCGGGACCAGAGAGGGCAGCATCATCGCGACCATCATCACGACCCACATGCCGAGGAACGACGCCGCGGCACTCGGCCACGTCTGCCCGGGCATCCGCATCCACGCCATCGACATCGTCCAGCCGCCGGGCATCGGCATCTCGCCCATCGCCGACATGGACGCGCACCACACGATCGTCACGAGCGCGCTGGCGACGAAGAGCAGCGTCGAGACGCCGAGGAAGGTTAGCCGGGAAGCTCGCTCGGAAGCCATGGGTCGAGAGATTTGCCGTTCCGCGGCTTGGCCACGACCTCCGTCAGCGCTTGTCGTACTCGTCGTGGCGGCGGAACCAGGCGCCCGTCTCGTTGCGCCCCTTGGGCGCGCGATCGAGCCACTGGTACATGCCCCAGAGGCCGTCCAGGCCGCGCGAATAGGCGGAATAGGTGTGGTAGACGACGCCGTCCTCGAGCGTGAATGCGCTCAGGCCCGGCCTCTCGCGTATGTAGGTGGCCAAGTCGGTTCCGCTCATCGCGGCGAACGCAGCGCCGGCCGATGACGCCCCTTCCGGGCGCGATGGCTCGCGGGGTGGCTGCCACGCCGGTTCGAGCCGGTAGTTGTATTCGATGCCTCCCCGCTGTTGCTCCTCCGTGAAATAGACGCTGAAGTCGGCGTTGAAGTCGCCGTTGAAGGAGGACGCCCAGGGAAACGTCCACCCCATCCGCCGCTGATACGCCTGCAGCTTCGCGAAAGGCGCTCGCGACACCGCCCAAAGCATGACGTCGTGGTTGGCCAGATGGACGGCGATTCCGTTGAAGCCATCCGCGATTGCCGAGCATGCGGGACACCCCGCCGTGTAGTCGGGTCCGAACATGAAGTGGTAGACGAGAAGTTGGGATCGCCCTTTGAAGAGGTCGGCCAGCGAGGCGCTTCCCTCGTCGGTCTCGAATCGGTACGGCTTGTCGATCCGGACCCACGGCAGCTCCTGGCGCTGCTGTGCCACCTCGTCGCTCCGGCGCGTGAGCTCTTTTTCCGCCTTGAGAAGCTCGAGCCGCGCTGCGAGCCACTCCTTACGTGTCCCCGCCGTATGCTTCGTCATCGCCTCTCTCCTTCGCCGCCCATTGTGTTCAGTGCATGGTCCAAGGGCTACGAACTCTGCGCGTTTGCCGCGTCTTGCGCAAGGCGGTCGATGCGCTACCTCCGCATTAGCTCTGGCTGGCCGGCGGCATCGGGGTCGCGATGCCCCTGATGATGAGCCACAGCGCGAGCGTCACCTCGTACACGAGCATGGGCAGCCACATGACCCATGTCACCGCCGTCCCCCAGCCTGCCGGCGCTTCCACCTAATCGGTGCGCCTGTCCCGGCGTCCCATCCACGCATCGAGCCCGTCATGGCGACCTCTCCCCGCCCTCATTTCGTGGTCTTCCTACTTCTTCTCACCCAACTGCTCCGCCCAGCTCTTGGCCCCGCTCTTACCGTCGAGGAAGCGCAACGCGGCACTCGCCATCACCGGTGAGGCGAAGATCTCGTAGTGAGTGAGGTCGGGCAGGATCGCCAGCCGGTTCTTCGACATGTTCTCGCGCTGCCAACCGGCGTCCTTCAATCCACCTCCGAGCAAGTGATAGAACTCGACGACGTGCTCCGGTCGAAACATGTCGCTGTCGCCATAGATGAGCATGACCGGCATCTGCAGCGTCTTTACCTCGTCGGCCCAGTTGTAAGGCGTTCGCATCCAGGCCCCCATTCGGTCGAGCAGTTTCGGGAAGTCCTCCGGATGCGGCGCAACGGCCATGTACGACTTGTACATGGGCGTGCCCTTCATCTGCTCGGCCATGGCTGCGCCGACCTGCGCCTGCATCGGCAGCATCTCGGGGAAGAAGCCGTCCTGCGCGAAGCCGGTCGAAACGAGCGCGAGCCGCCGAACCCTCCCGGGGTGCTGGATCGCAAGACGGAGCGCGACGCCACCGCCCAAGGAATACCCGAGCGCGTCGATCTGCTTGTAGCCCAGCCGGTCGAGAAGCGTGGCCATGTCGTCACCCATGTCGATCGTGCTGATGGGCCGATCTCCCAGAGTGGTATGGCCGTGACCCTGGAGGTCCACCGCAATCACCTGCCGGTGCGCCGTCAGGGTCGGCAGGATCGGACGAAACATGTCGCTCGACCCAAGCCCGCCGTGGAGCAGCAGCAGGGGTTCCCCCTTTCCCATCCGCTCGTAGTAGTAGTTGATTCCTTTGATCTCGATGTGATCGCTGTGCTTGGTTGCGGTGGCCTGCATGGCTGCACCCCGTGTGGCGGCGTGGAGTGTTGCGGGATAGGCGATGAGCGTCGAGTAGGTGGCCAGAAGGATGGCGAGAACGAATCGGTTCATCGGATTCCTCACCCGGGTGACTTCGATGACACAGCGCCTTGAGCGCGACCCCGCGGGAGGTCGTCGGCGCGAGGAATCGCGCCCCGGAAGCTACGGGCTGTGATGGCGCAGGATGTCTTCGATCTCCCCCAGCGAAAAGGCATTCAGCTGAACAATCTTCGCCTGAGACCGAAACGCAGGTGGCACGAGAGCTCGTGCCTCATCTCGAGTGTCGACGTCCACGATGATCCAGGCCCTGTGCTCACCGTCCTTGCATCCCCAATCTGCGTGTGTAAAAAAGTGCGACCCGCTCTTGAGGAACGTCTCGACCGCCCGAGCACATGCTACCGTGGTTGCTTCGTGTGTGACCTCGATCAGGAACCTCGCCGGCATCAGTGCCCTCCTGGGTGATCGGTACCGAGGTTAGCGGTTCATCGCGTGCAAGTCATTCGGGTTCGATGGGTCGCTACTTTCCGAGCCACTCAAGGCAGCTTCTTCAGCTTCTGCTCGCTACGCGCATAGCTGAACACGACTTCGTGTCCCGCACGTGCGAACAGCGTCCCGAGCTTTGCCCCCATCAAGCCGGAGCCGAGGATCCCGCTTCGCATGCTGTTGAGCCTCGCGTGCGCTTCTACAGACGACTCATCCGGCCCGGTACTGTTCGTCAGTGACTTTCTCCAACCAATCGACCGTCTTGCCGTCGAGCCGCTCCTGGATCGCGACATGCGTCATGGCCGTCGTTGGGGTCGCGCCGTGCCAGTGTCTCTCGCCCGGCGAAAACCACACAACGTCGCCGGGCCGAATTTGCTCGACGGGTCCTCCCCACCGCTGCGCCAAGCCGCAGCCTGCCGTCACAATGAGGGTCTGTCCCAGCGGATGGGTGTGCCATGCCGTTCGCGCGCCCGGCTCGAAAGTGACGCTGGCGCCGACGGCACGCGCAGGCTCATCCGCCTGGAACAGAGGGTCGATTCGGACTGTTCCAGTGAAATAGTCGGCCGGACCTTTGCCTGAAGGCAGCGAGCCGTTCCTCTTGATGTCCATTTCTCGGTATCTCCTCCCGCCTTCGCATGCGGCATGCGTTGGAGGGCGTCAGCGATCGACTTGAGCCATCTGCTTTTCGTTGTAACGTGGTCCGGACACTTTCTCCGGGGCGAGCGCCGCGTCGAGAGTCTCCATCTCCACCGCGCTGAGCGACACCGCTGCCGCGCCCACGTTGTCCTCGAGGTGGCTCCGGTTCTTGGTGCCGGGAATCGGCACGACGTCCGGGCCCTTGTGCAGCAGCCAGGCGAGCGCGATCTGCCCGGCGGTCACGCCCTTTCGTGCCGCCAGGTCGCGCACGACGGACGCGGCTCGCGTGTTGGCCTCGAAATTCACACCCTGGTACCGTGGATCGCCGCGGCGATAGTCGCCCTCCGGATAGTCCTCGGCTCGCTTCGCCGATCCGGTCAGGAAGCCGCGGCCAAGGGGGGCGAACGGCACGAGGCCGATGCCGAGCTCACGCAGCAGTGGGATGATGCTCGGCTCGAGATTGCGCTCCCACAGCGAGTACTCGCTCTGGAGCGCCGAGATCGGATGTACCGCGTGCGCCCGGCGGATCGTTCGTTCGCCGGCTTCGGAAAGGCCGAGGTAGCGCACCTTGCCCTCGCGGACCAGCGCAGCCATCGTGCCCACGACGTCTTCGATCGGTACCGCGCGATCCACCCGGTGTTGATAGAGGAGATCGATGTGGTCGGTCTGCAGCCGGCGCAGGGACGCCTCGGCCACATCGCGAATGTGCTCCGGCCGGCTATCCGTTCCCGCGAGGCCGCCCTTCTCGTCGAACTTGAACCCGAACTTGGTCGCGATGATCATCCGATCGCGCCGGCCCTTCAGGGCGCGCGCGAGCAGCGCCTCGTTCGTGTACGGCCCGTACGCCTCGGCCGTGTCGAAGAACGTCACGCCAAGCTCGATGGCACGATGGATCGTGGCGATGGACTCGGTTTCGTCGCGTTCTTCGGGGGTGCCGTAGGCGAAGCTCATGCCCATGCAGCCGAGCCCGATCGCCGACACCTCCGGACCACTGCTTCCCAGCCTGCGCTTCTGCATGGCTTCCTCTCCTTTGCGTGTTGTCACGAACTCCGCTGCGCGGACGGTCTTGATCGTGCTGGACTGAATCTAGGTAACCGCTGCTTGCGCCAGTTCGGCGCCAGTAGCCCGTCTCATTCCCCAGATCACGAGCCACGGGATGATGGGCATTTCTCCCAGAGCGAGAACTTGCCCGATCGGATCCGCGATGGCCGTGTAGTTCCCTGGGAAGAGGTTCGTCACCACGTTAGTGAGCTGTCCTGCCGCGCCGAACATGAGGAGCACGCCGAGCGGCTTCGGCAGGAACTGCGAGCGTATGACGAGCCACCCGAACGGCACCAGCCAGAGCGCCCAGAGCACTTGGGCGATGTGTATGCCCTGCTCACGCAGATACATCACGAGGTACACCAGCGAATCGAGCTGCGCCCTCGTGAAGGTCGTGAGGTACGGGGGCGATTGGGCAAAAGCAAGCGCGGCGACCTCGTTTAAGGCGTTGAGGAGCACGATCGGAACGGAGATCAGCACGAGCGCCACCATCTGAACGGCCACGCTTCGATTCACCGTCTCGAGCAGGCGGTAGAGAGCGAGGGCCAGGTAGATGTAGAGGACCTCGCCGATCAGGTCGCTGGCGATGCCGATTCGCAGGAGCGTCGCGCCCGCCCGGATGTGATCTGCGGTGGCGGCGGCGTTGCCGGTGACGATCAGCTTGCTGGGGATGAAGATGAGGCCGGGCAGCCCCGTGATGATCATGAGCAGGTACAAGAGGCCCGCGGTCCGGGCTCGTCGCCTGACGGTGGACATGCTCCTCCCCGGCCTGTCGGGTGATCGACCTGAAGTGCTACGAGCTGCCGGTGCCTCAGGTTTCAGGTTCCGCCGGCGAGCCGGCGTTCAACGGTCCAAGAATTGGATCGCGTATTCCAGCGCGAGGAGCCCACCCCACGAATGCCCCAAGAGCCCGACCGCTCGAGTCCGAAATGCGCCCTCAGCCCATCGAGGTCTTCGATCTCGGACGCCATCGTCACGGCCTCGGGCTCGACGTCAGGTGCGGACCATCCCCGTCCTCGTTGATCGTAGTAAATGAGACGGAGCACATCCGACAGTTGGTCCAGCTCGGGAAGGAGATACCGGTGGTCGAAGTCGGGCCCGCCGTGAAGAACCATCGTCGGCCGCCCACCGCCGATGTCGCGATAGAACAGCGTGCCGTCGCCGACCGCGGCGTAACCTTCGCGAGCGTCCGAACGGCTGGCGGAGACCGGGCTATCCATGTCTGGAGCTTGGAGGCGATCGGCGGTGCGGGTTCGCGTCGGCAACCCGGGTCAGTGGGCCGGTGTGGGGCCGAGCTGTTCCGCAATCTTTCGCGCCGCTTCGTCCCGCACCCAGTAACGCGAGCCGTCACGCTCGCGATCGAGGAACCGCCAGTCGCACAGCACGCGACGTAGCAGCGCCCAGTCCGCGAACGTGTGCGCATCCATGAGCAGTGCGTTGACTTCCTTCTCGGTGTAGTCCCGGTGGGGCGAGAACCGAGTCGCCATCAACGCCGCCGCCATGCGCTGAACCTTCTGACGCGTGGGCCATTGCGAGAGCCGTCCGTCGTCACCAACGAACGGACGCAGGAGTCGGGGCAGATCCTCGCGATTCATGGTTGGCTACCTCGTTCATTCCGGTTTCGACGGGCTAAGTCCGCGCGGCTCGGCGGGATCCTGTTGAATGCGGCGGCTATCGACCGAGCGTCAGCGTCAATCGCCCCGTCGTGTGCTCCGTCTGCACTCCGTAAAGCGACTGCGCGATGGGAACCTGCACGGCTCCTTCCAGCGTGACCCCGAACGCGCCACTCCATCTCACGCCCGGAGAGAGATACGTCACCATCCCACCCGTGTGCTCGCCGACAGTGCCGTCCTCGAGGCGATCGCGCCTAGCAGCGCGTCCGTTGACTTCAGCAACAAGCTGCGCCCCCATCCAAGATCGCGAGGTGAACCCGGCGTTGTAGAGCGCGACGTTGCCGTAACGATAGCCGTGGGAGCTCTCTCCGCTCGCGCGGTCGAGCACGCTCGCATCCCACGTTCCGCCGGGCGTCGACAGCGCAATGTGGAGGCCGGTCGTGCCGGACCACGCGCCGGACCCGGGCTGGAGGTGTGCATCCAGCCGCTGGCCGCCGGATGTGGTCGCGTTGTTGGAGCCGGTGGGCGCGGTACCGCCGGCCACAAGACCGACCGAGACGGGCAACCGGCCGTTGGTGCGAAGCACGCCCGCGAGAACGAGCAGCTCGGCGTCGCCCCACCCTCTCGACGTTGCGGTGCTCGCGATCTCATCGGTCGGGCGCGACGTGACTTCCTTGAAGTTGTAGGGCATCCGCCCGAGCAGGGCGATTCCGTTCAAAGGCCGCCAGAGCGCGAACGCCGCGACTCGATGCTCGCGTTCTTCCTCGATGCCGGGACCATCGTCGAGCCCGCTGGACTTTGAAAGATACCGCTCCTCGAGTCCGTAGCTGAGCTGCGTCGGCACGACCCCGCCCAGGACGACTGCGGGAAACGGCGTACCGCACATGCACTGGCTGCAAGCCATGGCACGACCGCTGCAGCCAGCGCCCAGCAAGGTAAGGACGAGAATCAACCGTGATCGCATCGTGTCACCTCGGGACAACATTGAGAGACTCGATGAGGGTAGCTCAGCGAAAGGCTTGCGACCAGACCCGCCCTTTCGCGACGCGGCGCTTCACCTAGAGCGACGTGCGCTTCCCGCTCGATTGCTCCCAGTTGACGAACAGGAATCCACCCGGGGAATCGAACGCGGGCATGTTCGGCTCCGGCGTCACCTGGAGCTGAAGTTCTTCGATGGGACGCTCCGAGCAGTCCCAACAATCGAGCGCCCAATCGCTGGTGCGACGTGTGCGCGACAGTAGCATGACGTGCACCATGGCGTTGTCCGTGACGAGCTGTCCGTTCCGATAGAGATGTGCAAATGCCCACAGGGCGAGCGAACTCTGGATCGTGGGCACCAGCGGCGTATGGACACCCGATGCGCCATGATAGAACAATCCCATGATCACGCCTCCAAAGCGAGGATTGAACGGGATGTCTTTCGTCTGCACTCGATCCATGACCACCTTCCAACGCGTCCCGTCCTGGGCGGTGAAGTTTGCGGTGCCGGAAACGGAGTCACCCGACGCGCCGCGGTCGATCGCGACGATTGAGATGTCCCCCGCGATCTTCGCGACGTTGTTCGAGTAGGGTCCCAGGTGGGCCTTCTTCGTGAGGTCCGCCTGCTGGTCGGGCGGGCGGCCTTGGATCACGGCCATGGCGCTGTCGGCAAAGGGAAACGGGCCAGGCAGGATCTGAATTACCGGGCCGCCCCCCGTGAGCTTCATCACCTTGGCGCCCGCGGAATATTCTTCATCGCCCGAGCGGCCGCCGGGCACGTTCTCTCGGTGCTCGTGTTCGCCGTGCTCGTCGTCGTGCGCCTTGCCGGCCGCATACTCGTCGTGGTGCTCGTGCTCCTCGCTCATGGCTTCGACTGCCTCACGCGTTGCGACGTTTTTCGCCGCCCCGACCGTCAGGTGGCTCATCATCCCGAGCATCTTGTGCGAGCCCTTGCCGACCGGGCAGTAGATCTCGTATCTCCCGGGACGCAGATCGACGCTCAGCGTGGTCCCACCGCCGGCTTTGACCTGGGGCGTGCTCTTCTCGACGCCACGTCCCTCGACCTCGAACGCATGGGGAATGGTGCCCGCGTTGGTCACCTCGAAGGTGACTCGTCCTGGCGGAACCTCGTTGGGCGAGGTCTGGACCTTCCATTCGGAAAGGTTCACCTTCACGACGCTGGTCTTGGCATCCTGCTCGGCTTGCGCAGCGGGCAAGCTTAGGGACTGAATCGCGACACCGATCCCGAGGAGCAGGAGTGACCGGATCGTGCGAGTGTAGCGGCGGGTACGGGGCTGCATCAGGGCGTTCATCGGGTGCCTCCGGGGTGGTGCGGCCGGTTCAGAGGTACCGACCCCCGGAGGCTCAGGGTTATTCCCGGGCCCGAATTGGCCCGCGGGCGGGGAATAAACGCAGCGTTCCGCGAGTCTGGACATGGGAGGACCGCGCGTGACTCATGAGGGGAGGCCAGGCACGGCTAGCCCGCAGCGGTACCTCTCACCCGAGCAGATGGATCGTTTCCATGAGAGCGTCCTGCCCTACCTCGACGCGGCGTACAACCTGGCGCGCTACCTCCTCCGCGACCCCCACGATGCCGAGGACGCGGTGCAGGAGGCTTTTCTCCGCGCGGTCCGGCACTTCGATGGTTTTCGCGGGGGCGACGGGCGCGCCTGGCTGCTGAGCATCGTACGCAATACCTGTTTTACTCAGCTGAGTCGCCGGCGGTCCGGTGGAGAAGCGGTCGAGTTCGAGGAGGATGCGCATTCGGTGGAGGACGAGGGATCCGGTCCCGAGGCCGATCTCGCGCGCACGATCGCCGTGGAACGCGTGCGAAACGCGCTCCCGCAGCTCGCGGTCGAGTTCCGCGAGGTGCTCGTGCTGCGTGAGCTCGAAGGGCTCTCTTATAAGGAGATCGCCCAGGTCGCCGGAGTCCCGATCGGGACCGTGATGTCTCGGCTGGCGCGCGGGCGCAGGCAATTGTGGGTCGCCTTGGGACACGGACCGGAGGAGAGTGACTGACATGGAGTGCCGGGAAGTGCTCGACCGACTCTCGTCGTTCCTCGACGACGAGCTGGATGCCTGGGCCAGTCGCGAGGTTTCACGCCACGTGGAGTCGTGCCCGAGCTGTTCCGCAGCGTTGGCTCGCCAGAAGAGGCTGAGCGAAATCCTGCAACGCGACCTCGAGTATCACCGCGCGCCGGATCTGTTGCGGGCGAACGTCATGCGCGGAGTCCGCGCGGCGGCGCGAGGTGACGGGAGGCCGTCCTCGCGACCGGCCGCCCACCCTTGGCGATGGGTGAGCGTGGCGGCCGCGATCGTCGCCGTGGCGGGTGCGGGTTGGATGTTCGGCTTGATGCCGCTCATGGCCGCGGGAGACGCCTTGGCACAGGAGGCGGTCTCCAACCACGTCCGCTCGCTGATGGCGAGCCATCTGACCGATGTGGCCTCCGCCGACCAGCACACCGTGAAGCCGTGGTTCGCGGGAAAGCTCGACTTCTCACCGCCGGTCACCGATTTCGCCGCCGCAGGATACTCTCTCGAGGGCGGTCGGCTCGATTATCTGCACGGTCGCCCGGTGGCGGCGCTCGTCTACCATCATCGCAAGCACATCATCAACGTGTTCGTTTGGCCGGATGCGCGCGAGCAAGCGATACGCCCATCGACGCGACAAGGCTTCAACGTGATCCTCGAGAAGCACGCCGGGATGGCTTACTGCATCGTTTCGGACCTGAACCCGGTCGAGCTGGCGGCGTTCGCGCGAATGCTCACGGGTGCCGCTGTCCCCGCGAAGTGAGGGGAATGACCGGCCACTGGGTCACTCGTCGAGCGCGGCGACCGAGAACAAGGGTCGCGTTCCGATCGAGATCCGTAGCGCATACGCCGCCAGCGCGAGCATCACACCGACCATCAGCAGAGTGGCCGCCACGTACGGCGCCGCAGCATTGACCGGCAGCGGCAAGGAGCTGAAGGCGACCCGATAGAACACCATTGCGGCGCCGCCCAATAGTCCGACCCGGCCGATGGCCCAAGTCATCATGACGGCCTGAAGGACCGCGAACGGGATCTCGAGCCAGGAATTCTCTCCTCCCAATTGGGCCAACGTGAGCACCAGCGTCAACGCCACGAGACTGAGCCGTTCACGTCGAAGCAGCAGGCGGAGCACGAAGAGAACCAACGTAAGGGTCAGACCGCCGGCGAGGGCGTTTGACGTCAAGGTCGCAAGGAAACCGAGCATCGGGCGGCCCCCCTGCATGACTTGCATAACGGGTGGTACCGTCGTCTGGCCGAGAATCGGCAGCCAGGTGGGCAAGGCATTCGAGGCGTGGAGGAGCAGGGCGCTGACGCCACCCATCACCGCGCCCATGAGCACGTCCCTTCCGATTCGGGGATCACGTATCCGTCCTTCGAGGAGTCGCGCCCAACCGATCAATAATTCGGGCATGCGGCGCCTGACGTAGGGCTCGATCGCCAGGTACATCGCCGCCACGGAGGCGCCTGACAACAGGCTCGCCGCGCACGCGGCCACGAAGCTTCCGAACTCGGGAACTGCAGACGGCACGTGGTGGGCGCCGGCGAGCCACACGAACATCGAGAGTCCGAACAGCAGCGTCCCGAGCCTCACGGCTCCTCGAGGATCGCCGCGCCGGAGTTGACGGTTCCGGCGGATGAGGAGCAGCGCCATGAGGATTGAGACCACGATGATCACGCCGGCGGTGTACCCCGAGATCCGCTGGGTGAGCGTGACGGGGATCCGCTCCATGCGCTCGGGCCGGGACCACGGCCCTAGAATCTCGAAGTAGGTCGGACGCCCGGCGTACGCAGCCGCTGCGACGCGCAGCGGGACCCCGGGCAGCTCGGGAATCGTCCCCACCCATTCGGCGCGCGCGTCGCTGGCGTCGGGTGGCACCCGGGTCGGCGTGACCGGCTGGAATCGCGTCACGTCGAGCTCCGACGCCTTGAACAGCTCGCTCCAGTCGAACGCGCGTCGCACCGTCGCAGTGTCGACTTGCGGTGGGACGGCTCGCAGGTAGAGCAGGCGTCCCGTGGCGCCGATGCCGACGAGCGTCATGTCCGAGACGTTCATCGGCGGGTCGTCGCTCCCCAACAGTCCGCCGAAGTTCGCGGCCATCATCCACCGGGGGCTCTGGCGGACGGCCATGTACAGCGGCGGGCCCAGCCGCCAGTGCGCACGCCATTGCGTCGACGGCGTGTGCTTCGCGATGTAGAGCAGCGGCGGATAAATCCGCTCCATCCAGCTGCCGCGATCGAGGACGTCACGCCCGTATCCAAAGTGATCGAGCAACTCGCTGGCGTGATCGCGCAGCGCTTCGGGGCTCGAGCGCATCGGGGCCAGTCCGAGATCCTCCGAGTACGGGCTCAGGGCGATCAGCGCGGCCAGAGTCGCCAGCAGGCCGAACGCCAGCAGCCATGCCGTGCGTGGCGCCAGCGCGCCCTCGCCGCCGGCTTCCGCGACCATCTCGGGCGACGGCGTCTCCCCTGCGGCGAGCGCCGCGGCCAGCGGATCCCCTCCCGGCAGTGCGGCCGCGAGCTGACGGACCGACGCCGGCCGACGCGTCGGATCCTTCTCGATACAGCGAAGAATCGCCCGCTGCACCGATTCGTTCAGCGGGACCTCGGGTCCCGAGGGTGGCGCGGGGATCGATTGGGTGTGGTGGGACCTCCAGTCGGCCACGCTGGTCGCCTCGAAAGGGCGGCGTCCCGTATAGATCTCGTAGAGGATGAGGCCCAGCGAGTAGAGGTCGGTCCGCACCGTGATGGGCCCGCCCTCGAACTGTTCGGGCGCCATGTACGCCGGCGTTCCCGCGAAATCGGCCGCGCCGTCCTCCATGCGTACCGCCAGCCCAAAGTCGGTGATGCGAACGCGGCCCTCACCGTCGATCATTACGTTCGAGGGCTTGAGGTCTCGGTGGAGCACACCCTTGTCGTGAGCCGCCGCGAGTCCGGCGCAGAGCTGGCTTGCCACCTCGTTCGCCTTGCCGGGCGGCAGCGAGCCGATGCGGTGGAGCAGCGTCGCCAGGTCCTCACCGTCGACGTATTCCATGGTCAGGAACGTGACGCCTTCGGCTTCGCCGATGTCGTAGACGCGACACACGTTCGGGTGGGCGACCTGCCGAGCGTTGCGAACTTCGGCGCGGAATCGGTCGAGCGCGCCCGGAACGGCGGAGAGCGAACGCGGCAGTAACTTGATCGCGACCGCTTGCTCGAGATTGAGGTCGTCGGCGCGGTAGACCTCGCCCATGCCTCCGCGGCCCAGGAGGCCGATGATCTGGTATCGCCCCGCCAGCACCTGTCCCGGCGTGAATTCCCCGCGGCTCAACCGAGAGGGATCGCCGCGGCCCGTTCGTGCGGTGCCAAAGGGCGAGCTGGGACGCGGTTCGGAGGCGGCCACGGTCGGGAGCTGAGACTGCGAGCTAGGCCACGCGCCGCACGCGGGACACGGCTGGGACAGGTCTTCGATCCTCGCGCCGCAGCGCGTGCAAGCGACTTGAAGTCGCGGATCGTTCATCGTTTCACCCCGGTCCCATGGAGTGAGGTCGTCAACGAATCACGTCCTGATCGATTCGAACAACTCTCGCACGTGGCGTGAGATCAGAACGGGATCGAGCAGCGCGAGGTGGTGAACCCGCTCGATGACGAACGAATCCTCGGTGAAATCGTCGCCGAGCACGTTGCTCTCGAGATGGCGCATCAGCAATGCCTCCGCCGCCTGCGCCTCCTCGTTGGAGAACACGAGCCGCACGGTCCGCGTGCGACGCTTCGCGCTGCGGTACCAATCCGCGAGCGGGTCACCGGGCTCCTCGAACGGTCGAACGAGGTCGGCAGCGTAGCGGCGGATGGGTTCGAGGTCGGTTCCTAACTTGATGAACATCTGCGCGAAATAACTCTGGACCACGAGCCAGGATTCTAGCGAGTCGATGTGGTCGGCGAGCGTTTTCAGAATGGCGAGGGTCCCCGCCGGGTTCCCGGGATCGATCTTCGCATACAGCCGCGTGGCGAAGCAGGTATCGAGGCTGACGTTCGGGCCCAACGCCAGCAGACCGGCGATGTTCACGCCCGCCCCATCCTCTTCGTGCAGCATGCGCAGCAGCTGGTCGGCGCCGGACGAGTGGCCGACGAGCAACGTCCGCTCGGGCCTGAACTCCGCGACCATCTCACGAAGCAGCAGTCGCAGGACGCGCGAATGGTCCTCGAGGCTGAGTGTCGGACGACTGCGCTCAGGCCGCCCGAATCCGATGAGCGTGGCCGCCACCGCGCGATACGGTGTCGTCGCCAACACGTCCTCGAATCGTCCGGCATCGGCCCCGACTCCGTGCAGGAACACGATGAGCTGGTTCGAATCGACCCGGTTGTCGAGGTACGACACCGGGTAGCCCACGAGCCGAGGATTCCGCTCCGATAGCTGGCGAACGTGCGCCGCGGTCAGCACGAACTGACGTTCGACGGGCGTCCAAGCCGACCGTTCCGGAGTTCGTCCTTCATCCAACATGGGCCAGCGGAGCGCCAGCGCGAGATCATGCGCGTTCTGCCACCGCTGATCGGGGTCTTTGGCGAGGCAGGCGCGCACGACGCGGTCGAGGCTCACCGGAGTCATCGGTGTGATCTCGCTCATGGGTTTCGGCTCATCCTTCATGATGGAAGAGATGAGCGAGACCGGCGTCGTGCCTGTATACGGCTGCCGCCCGGTTGCCATTTCGTAGAGCACGCATCCGAGCGCCCAAACGTCGCTGCGCACGTCGGCTTCGCGACCCTCGAGCTGCTCAGGCGACATGTACTGGAACGTGCCGACGATCGTGCCCTCGACCGTCAGCGGCGAGGCGACCGTCGGCGTCTGCGTCATCACGGCGACGTTCGCGTCGCTGCCGTTCGGCCCGATGCCGGGCCTCGAAGGGCGGGCGAGGCCGAAGTCCATGAGCTTTGCGCCCGACTGCGAGAGCATCACATTGCCGGGCTTGAGATCGCGGTGGATGACCCCCGCCCGATGCGCGCGATCGAGTGCATCCGCGATCTGCGCGCCGAGGCGAAGCACTTCGTCGACCGGCAAAGGGCCGCGGCCGAGCCGCTGGGCGAGCGACTCTCCCTCGACCAGCTCCATCACGAGGTAATCGACCTCTCCATGGCGACCGATGTCATGGAGGGTGCAGATGTGCGGATGGTTGAGCGCCGAAGCCATGCGCGCCTCGCGCTCGAACCGAGCGCGAAGCTCCGGCCGCTCGGAGAGGTTCCCCGGGAGGACCTTGATCGCGACGTCACGGCGGAGCCGCGCATCGC
>JACXTT010008312.1_pt1 | contig 14405 bp, 11 predicted proteins | sample 9270951 | NCBI WGS metagenome assembly JACXTT01 (sample SAMN15532306, study PRJNA645909) | rock metagenome | isolation source: weathered quartz diorite | place: Puerto Rico | collected 2017-06-21
GACGCATCGTCATTATGGCGCCTCAGGAGTATCACCCCGACGCGACCGGAATCAAAATGGACGAAGATCTGTACCGCCAGAGCCTCCAGAAAATCCGCAGCCTGGGCCTGGAAAAGACGGCCCGCAGTGACCACCGCGAAATTTTCAAGCAGGACTTCACGCCCGGCAACCTGATCACGGTTTAATTGCTTCCCATTCACAACGATCAGGTTGACCACACGGTCGAGGACCCCCCCAAAGAAGCCAGACGCGGCAGGACAGGCCAACGACGAACTTTGAATGGGGGAAAGTGTAAGCTTATGCCATAACCGAACTCCGGCCCGGCCTGGAAAGGTCCCAATAGATCACGGCGCCACCGGCCAGTCCGGCGGCCAGGAACAGGAAACCGGTGGCATACTCCAGCAGGATGATCTTTCCAATACCGAAGAGCGATCCGTAGATCATCACGCAGCCGCAGATCCAATCGAGTAAATTGTAGGCCATATCACGCGTTGGCGGGATCTCCGGAGCCTTGGCCGCCACCGGTGCCCATCCCGCGGTCCACGGATGAACCTTCCGGTAAAACGAGACCAGCGTGTCCATGGGTTCGGGCGCCGTCAGGAATGTCGCCGCCAGCCACGTCACCGTCGTGATTCCCACCGTAATGAGCATGATGTAAGCGAAGCCATAGGGATCGTTGCTGTCCAACCCGAATGCCAGTTGCAGGGTGATCGAAGCCGCGAATGCCGCGATCATGGCCGACACTTCACTCCAGGCATTGATACGCCACCAGTACCAGCGCAGGATCAGCACCGTGCCGGTTCCCGCGCCGGTAACGATCAGCAGTTTCCATGCGCCGGCAATCGAGTCCATGAAATAGGTCAGGACGGCGGACACGATCGTAAGAAACACGGTGGCGACCTGCGACATGGCCACATAGTGGTGTTCGTCCGCATCCTTGCGGACAAAGCGCCGGTAAAAATCATTCACCAGGTAACTGGCGCCCCAGTTCAGATTGGTGCCGATGGTGGACATGAAGGCCGCCGCAAAGCCCGCCAGCATCAACCCGCGCAGCGCCGGCGGCAGATAGTTCACCATCACCACCACATAGCCCGACTCTTTGTCCTGGAGGTTCGGATAGAGAATGATCGAGGCCAGGCCCACCAGAATCCAGGGCCACGGACGCAGCGCGTAGTGCGCGATATTGAACCATAGCGTCGCCAACAGCGAATGCCGCTCGTCCTTGGCGCAGAACATGCGCTGTGCGACAAAGCCCCCGCCGCCCGGCTCGGCGCCCGGGTACCACACCGCCCACCAGTTCACGGAGATATAAACCAGAAACGTGATCATGGGCATCCAAGCGGAGTTGAGATCCGGCACGAAGCTCAGAACCGACCCGGCGCGATGGATCTGCGAGAGCTGCAGCTTCATCTGGCTGATGCCGCCGACAGCGCGAACCGCGGCCACGGCCAAAATTATGACCATGGTCATCTTGAGAGCGAACTGGAACATATCGGTTACCAGCACGCCCCACAACCCGGCCAGCGCGGAAATAAACGATGTCAGCGCGATCATCCCCAACACGATCCATAGCGCCTGACTTTTCGTTATCCCCAGAGTCAGCATCAGGATCTTGACCATCGCCAGATTCACCCAGCCTAAAATGATGCAGTTGATGGGAACGCCCAGATAAATGGCGCGGAAGCCGCGCAGGAACGCCGCCGGTTTTCCAGAGTAGCGGATCTCGGCAAACTCGACGTCGGTCATCACGCCGGACCGGCGCCACAGGCGCGCAAAAAGAAAAACGGTCAACATGCCGGTGGCCACGAAGTTCCACCACAACCAGTTGCCCGCGATGCCGTTACGCGCCACCAGACCCGTTACTACCAGCGGTGTATCGGCCGCGAAAGTGGTCGCCACCATCGACGTACCGGCGAGCCACCACGGCACATTGCGCCCAGAGAGAAAAAATTCTCCAATATTTTTTCCGGCGCGCTTCTTGTAGTAAAAACCGATCGCCAGGTTGAAGAGAAAATAGGCGGCAACCACCGCCCAATCAATGACAGTGAGCTTCACCCGTTTGATCCTCTCCTGAATTTTTCAACCGCAATGTTGAAAAACCTGTGGAAAATTGGCCTTGGTATACAGAAATCGCGCGTACAGCAACGCTTTTGTAACATATTGCACATCTGTTCAGCAGTTTCGCGCCGCGAACTTGTAAGTTTATCCCATCGTGCGGCTTAGGAGGCGTCGTCACTGTATTTTTGGCGAAGCAGAATTGCGGCGCTGCAATCCACCGCAGCCGGGTGGTGCGGGAACACCACGTTTTCGACAGGGTTCGCGGCCCGGATCAAACTTTCGCCAAACCTTCCCGCGAGAGCAACATGCGCTTGCGTTCCGCGCCCCAGCGATAACCGCCAGTGTCGCCGTCCTTATTTACGACGCGGTGGCACGGAATCGCAATAGCGGCGGGATTGGCGGCGCAGGCGCCGGCCACGGAACGAACGGCCTTGGGCCGTCGCACCGCTTCCGCAATTTGTGAATAGCTGCGCGTCTCGCCGTAAGGGATCTTCCGCAGCTCTTGCCAAACGCGCCACTGAAACGCCGTGGCCTGAACGTCGAGGGGCAGATCGAGACGCGGCTGGTTTCCGCAGAGATGCGAGAGAAGCGCCGACACCCAGAGCCGAAGCCTTGAGTTGTCGCGGCTCACATTTGCTTCAACAAATTCTGCCTTCAAGTTCTGTTCCAGTGCTTCATCGGAATCGCCCAGGCTCACAGCGCAAATGCCACGCTCCGTTCCCGCTACCAGAAGCCGCCCCAACGGCGAATGTGCCGTGGTGTACGCGATTTGCATGCCGCGCGCACCACGGCGGTAAGTCGCCGGCGTCATGCCCAGCTGCTCCGGCGCACGCTCGTACAAGCCGCGGCTCGACCCGTAACCCGCTTCATAGAGAGCCGTCGTCACGTCCCGGTTGCCGCGCAGGCTCGATTTCAACCGCTCGAGCCGCAGGGCGTCGGCATACTGGCGCGGAGTGATGCCGAGGAACCGCTTGAACGTCCGGTCCAGGTGGTAGGGGCTCGACTGTAATTCCTCACCCAGCTCGGCCAGCTTAAGCTGTCCGTCGGGATGCGCCTCGATATAGCGGCACGCCCGCCCAATCAATTGAATTTGAGGGGACACGCCGTGGGGCCGCTCGGGCCGGCAGCGGCGGCAGGGCCGGAAACCGGCGCGCTCGGCGGCATCAGGGAGCTGGAAAAACTGGACGTTGTCGCGGCGCGGGCGGCGCGACGGGCATCCCGGCCGGCAATACACTCCGGTCGAGCGCACTGCGTACACGAAGCGCTCGTTGCCGCATACCTCGCGAGCCAGCACGATCTGCCAGCGCGCCTCATCGATCACAACTTGCGAACTTGTTTCCATGGACACAGGATAGGGCCGCGCGGTCCACCACGCTATCCGAATCTTGCGATCAAATCGAGCGGCTATACCCAGACCTTCTCCAGCTTTACAACGCGCCGGCACAGGTCGCAATGCGCGGCATCGGCGTAATAACTGGCTTCCAGCTTGGCTAGATAATACAGCGGCAGGGAGCCGAAATCCTTGGTTTTCGGCGTGGGCTGATAGATGATCACCGCCAGCCCCACCACTTGCGCACCGCGCGATTCTAGCAGCGTCTTCATCTCGCTAAGGTTACTGCCGGAGCGCAGAATATCGTCCACCAGCACCACCTGTTCGCCCGGATGCTGTTCAAGATACTGGCGAAACCGCATGGGTTTGTCCTTGTCGTCCCGTTCCGCCCAATAAACCTGCTTGGCGCGCAATGCTTCGCATACACCATAGGCCACCGGCAGCCCGCCGGTCGCCGGCGCCACGATCGAGAGCTCGGGAATGATCGCGCGGATCTCAGGATTGGCGCGCAACAGACGGCTCAACCCTACGCTCAGGGTGCGGGCGTGCTGGTAATAGCGCATGGCCAGCGGGACCTGCAGATATTCGTTGGAATGCATCCCGCTGGGATATTCGAAATGACCGTCACGCAGCGCGCCGGTTTCGCGCAAGACGCGCACGACTTCTTCTTGATTGGGCAGCAGGTGCATGGCCGGCTAATGGGCCCCTTTGCCCGAGAGAACCTTGGGTATCGTGAGCAGCAGAATTTTCCAGTCGAGGCCCAGCGACCAATTGTCGATATATTGCATGTCCATCCTCATCCAAGCTTCAAAATCCACATTATCCCGCCCCGCCAGCGCCCACAGGCAGGTGAGACCCGGCCGCATGCGCAGCCGGCGGCGCTGCCAGCGTTGGTACTGTTCGACCTCTTCCGGCACCGCGGGCCGCGGCCCCACCAGAGACATATTGCCCTTGAGGACGTTCCACAATTGCGGCCATTCGTCGATGGAGAATTTCCGCAAGTAGCGGCCCAGAGGAGTCAGCCGCGGGTCGCGCGGCACCTTCATCGCCGTTGTGCGTACGCTCATGTGCTCCACGCTGGCGCGCATGGTTTCCGCGTTCTGGCACATGGAGCGGAACTTGTAAAAAATAAATTGCCGGCCGTTCAGGCCGCACCGCAACTGGCGGAAGATGATGGGGCCGGGGGAAGTGAGACGAATCGCCAGCGCTACCAGGAGCATGAATGGCGCCAGCACTACCAGGGCCGCACCCGCCACCAGGAAATCGATAATCCGTTTGGCCAGCAGCCGGATTTCGTCGTGGGGCGCTGCGGAGAACGTCAGCAGAGGCGTGAACGCCAGCCGCTCTAAATACATTTCGCTGTTCACATGCGGGAAGAAATCCACCGCGATACGTGTCCGTACGCCCTCCTCGTCGCACAATAGAAACACTTCCTCGAGTTCCGCCAGCCGGCCACTGTCCACCGCGAAGATGATTTCGTCAATCACGTGCTGGCGCAGCAGCGCGGGAAGCTCCTCGAGCCGAAACACCGGATAGGCCGACGCCAGCCGAATTTCGGCAAGCGTGGCCGGCGCATCGGCAATGAAGCCCTTCAGCCGGATGCCGTACTGCGCCGAGCGCTCCAGCGCCTCGCCCAGACGGCGCGCGCGATCGCCCAGCCCTACAAGCATCACGTAATGCAGCGCACCGAACTCCCGGTGCACAAGGCCCACCAGGCGTCCCGCAGTCAGCCGGAACACCAATAGAAAAATCCAGCCATACACGGCAAACAGCGCCAGAAACATGCGGCTTAGGTCCAGCCGCATCAGGTATTCGAAGATGACGAGGGAAATAATCCCGTAGCCGCACTGGCGGGCCGAGTCCCGCAGGATGATTCGCGGGTCGCCGGAATCGAGCTTATCGTAAACGCCGAGCCAGACACCGATCGTGACCCATGCGGCCAGCGAAAATCCGAGCACCAGGGCTTTTTTCGGAACATCGAGATAAAAGGCGTGGTCGAGATGGAGCAGAATGCGGGTCTGGTACGCGGCCTCAAACGCCAGCGCCGTCATCAGCACGTCGGAGAGGCCAAACAGAACTCTGGCTTTCCGATGCTGACGGCTGAACATCCGCACACAGAATAACACGCCGTGCAGCGGTTACCTCGACTTCGATGGCGCCTCGAATACCGCTGTCGCGCGTGTTACGGCTGATGCTACAATACTTAAGTTGTACGCAGATTGATTCCCGCAAAAACTGTCTGGCCGTGACGCAATCCGGGCGCGTAGCTCAATTGGCAGAGCAAGTGACTCTTAATCACTAGGTTGAAGGTTCGATTCCTTCCGCGCTCACCAGCTTCATAAGTGGCATCAGACCCTGCCTCAAGCAGCAGCGGTTGCCCGTGGCGTGCGCTTTCCATGATTTTACTTGCACGCCGAACTTATTCCCGGCTATAGTGACTGAATTAGGGCTTCAGCCCTAGGTTTCCTACCATGCACAGGAACGCACCCATTACGTTGAGCGCCGCAACCCGGAAGCGGGTCGCTGTACGTGTGGATGTCGCGTTCCAGGTCGCGGAGTTCGGCGCGATTTTTAGTCGCCGGCGCTGACACCTCCAGCCGCGGCCTAATCCAACACCGTTAGTGAACCGCCTTTGAGGCCGATTCTGGCTCCATGGGGCAAGCAGGAGAAGTAATCTTATGGGCACAAATGTAGTGACGCAACGTCGCCCCACCGTCTGGCAATCGATTCTGGAGGCGATTCGCGGCACGCAGCAGGATTTCACCGAAGGCTCGATCAGCCGCGCCGTCTTCCTCCTGGCGACGCCCATGGTGCTCGAGATGTTCATGGAGTCGCTGTTCGCCATCGTGGACGTGTTCTGGGTAACGCGCCTGGGCTCCAACGCGATCGCAACCGTGGGTCTGACGGAATCCATGCTGACGCTGGTTTTCTCGGTTGCCATGGGAGTGAGCATGTCGGCAACCGCGATGGTGGCCCGGCGCATCGGCGAAAAAGATCCGCGCGGAGCGGCAACTGCCGCGGTGCAAGCCATTGTGCTTGGGGTCGTGCTGGCCGTATTGATGGGAGCTCCGGGATTCTGGTTCGCACCGCGGCTGCTTGAGTGGATGGGCGCGCCGGCCGACCTGGTCCGGATGGGACATCGCTATACCGCCATCATGCTCGGGGGCAGCGTCTCCGTGATGCTGCTGTTCCTGAACAACGGGATCTTCCGCGGCTCCGGAGACGCTTCTGTCGCCATGCGCGTTTTGTGGGTATCGAACCTGATCAACCTGATCCTCGACCCCTGCCTCATCTTCGGCCTTGGCCCTTTTCCAAAGCTGGGTGTAACCGGCGCAGCGGTATCCACTTTAACGGGCCGGTCATTCGGGGTGTTGTACCAATTGTGGATCCTCAATCGAGGGCACAGCCGCATCGTGGTCAGGCTGATGGACATCCGCGTTGTGCCACGGGTGATCGTCTCGCTGGTGCGCGTTTCGATAACCGGCGTGATGCAATTTGGTATTGCCCACACCAGTTGGATCGCGCTGGTGCGCATCATCAGCACCTTCGGTAGCGCAGCCGTGGCAGGTTACACGATCGGCATCCGCATATTCATCTTCGCGATTCTCCCGTCGTGGGGATTGAGCGGAGCCGCCGCCACCATGGTGGGTCAGAATCTTGGCGCGCACAAACCGGAACGTGCGGAGCGCGCCGTTTATCTCACCGGCTTTTACAATATGCTGTTTCTCAGCGTCGTGGCAGCCGTGTTCATCGCCCTTCCGGGTCCTATCGTGCGATTGTTCACCGCCGATCCCACCGTCGCGCCATACGCCGTGGACTGCTTGCGCATCATCGCCTATGGCAACCTGGCTTACGCATACGGCATGGTGATGGTGCAGGCGTTCAACGGCGCCGGCGATACCGTCACCCCGACAATCATCAACGTCTTCGGCTTCTGGCTGTGCGAAATTCCGCTTGCCTGGGTGCTGGCGTATCCGGCGGGCTTGGCGGTGCGCGGTGTTTTCATCTCGATTCCGGTCTCCGAGCTCCTCATCACACTCGCCGGATTGGCGGTCTTCATGCGGGGCCGGTGGAAGAAGAGCCGGATCTAGCTATTACGAAATTTTTACGACTCTACAACAACTCGCGAAGCCATTCTCTTTAGTATCGAAGTATGGAAATGACATTGAACGCGCAGTCCCGATATCAGGACGCCCATTTGGACGTGGATTTCAACCGGAAAGTCTTGACGCTCGACTCCCTGTGCCTGGTGCTCACGCGCAAGGAAAATGAGCTGCTCTCGCTATTGGTCCAGAACGCCGGCGAGATCGTTCCGCGAGAAGTGCTGCTGATGCGGGTCTGGGGCTACAGCAACCAGATTCGCACCCGCACACTGGACGTGCACATTCGCAGACTGCGTACAAAGTTAGGTTCGTACAGCGGGCAATACATCGAAACGATTTTCGGAATCGGCTACCGGTTTCAGCCGTTCCGGGCCATGCAGCGCTTCGGAGCGGAAATCAATCCGGAGCTGGCCCTAACCGCGTGACCATTGCCCCGTCGCGGACACGCACATGAATGGCGAAACTCCGGCGCCGGGCCTGGACGGCCGGCGTAGCGCGCCTTCAAGCTGCGTCAGTTTCTTCTCAAGGCGCCGCCGTTCGACCGAATCCTCAACCGCGGGCAGCAACATGGAAGCTGCAGCCCAGGCTTTGGCGGGCGAAATTTGAGAATGTAGGCCGAGCTCCAGTTCATGGTCGATAACTTTGACCAGGTCTCGATCCGTCCTCATACGAATCTCGGCGAGTTTCGACAGATTGATCGTCGAGGTCATTTCCCAGTTAGATGCCAGAAGAAAGTGGGTAGGTTCAGGTGAAATCCGGGTTCCCTCGGAAACACTTGAAACAATCAAAACGGATATATTCCCAAAACCTTGGATCTCGAAGCGCGGTCCAAGACGTATCTTCATAAAGACAGGCCACTTTTGAATGCTCGGGAAATGGGCACCAAAATGCTGCTCCACTGGATACCGGAAGTTAGGCTATGGTGTCTGAACGCCTTCGAATTCGGCTTATGCGGCGCGAGGCCGTACTGGTCTTGATTGACCGCCGGCGTGCGGAGACCGGTAATCCGAACCTGGCTTGGGCCCTGGAGAAGAAACTTCTGGAGCTCGAACTGGCTGATCTGGAAAGCGCCACCGCTGCCCAAGATGGTGTGGAACACTCATCGCGCGATTAGCGTGCGGCTCTGCGGCGCCGCATTTCCTCTCTAACACCGCGTCGCGTTGTATGATGCCCGCATATGCCCTCCTCTGAATCGTTTTCCCGCCGTACTTTTCTGCCCGGCGCGTCCGGCATGGCGCTGTCCCGCGGCGCTTCCTCGAAGGACCGGTTGAAGGCCGGGCTGGTGGGCTGCGGCGGCCGCGGCACGCAGGCCGTTGTGAACCTGCTCACCGGCAATGAAAACGTCGACCTGGTTGCGATGGCCGACGTTTTCGAAGACCACCTGGAAGGCTCACTCAGCCGGCTGCGGACCAACGACCGGTACGTTTCGCGCGACGCCGGCATTACGGTCGAGCGCAACGGCAAGCCCGTCGAGATGAGCGCCGAGGATCTCATCGCCTCCATCCGGCCGCGCATCAAGGTCGATCCAGAACATCACTTTGTCGGGTTCGATGCGTTCCAGAAACTGATTCACTCCAATGTGGACATTGTCATGCTGGCCACGCCGCCCGGGTACCGGCCGCAGCACTTCGAAGCCGCCATCAATGCCGGCAAACACGTGTTCACCGAGAAACCCATTGCGACGGACCCCGTGGGCGTGCGGCGTTTCATGGCCGCGGCCAAGCTGGCGGAAGAGAAGAAGCTGACCGTGATGTCCGGCGCGCAGCGCCACGCGCACCGCGAGTACGTCGAAACGGTGGACAAGATTCACAACGGCGCTATCGGCGACATCGTCGCGCTCAATTCCTATTACCTGAGCGGCCCCGTGTTTCACGCCGACGCCCGCGACGCCAAGTGGGGCGACATGGAATGGGAGCACCGCAACTGGTATTCCTTCATCTGGATCTGCGGCGACCAGATCGTCGAGCAGCACTTCCACAACATTGATTTCATCAACTGGGTGATGGGCGCGCATCCCGTCGAGGTCGTGGCTTCGGGCGGTGCAGCCTGGCGACCGCGCGAACCGCTCTACGGCAACATCTACGACCACATGTCTTCGGATTTCGTCTATCCCAACGGCGTGCACCTTTCCAGCCACTGTCGCCAGTATCCCAAGGGCCTGTTCAGCAATGTCAGCGATCTGATCATCGGGACCAAGGGCCGCAGTGACGGCATGGACATGGGCGGCAAGGGCATCAACCCCTACGTCCAGGAACACATCGACATGATCCGGAGCATTACGGGCGTGGGGCCGTACATCAATCAGGGAATGCGCGTGGCCGAGAGCACCATGACCGCCATCATGGGCCGTGAATCCGCCTACTCAGGAATGAAGATCACCTGGGACATGATCATGGCGTCCAAGCAGGACCTGCAGCCGAAGGAATTCGAATACAACCAGAAGATGGAGCCAATGCCGCTGCCTGTGCCGGGGGTGTACAAGTTCGTGTAGGGGAACGATTGCTACTGGACTCCACGGATTGGCCCGGTCCGGCGTCAAGTCAGATAAGCATTCTGCGAAGGAGGTGCCCGTGTTCCGGCTCATTGGCCTTCTGGCTGTTTTAGGCCATTGCTCGTTGGCCGCGAACGATCCGATTCGCGAGGTAACGTCGCAAGCAACGCGGGTGGGAGGCCAGCTCGTTCCCGCTTTCTACAAAGGCTACATTTACTGGGTCGGTCTTTCCGGGAGTAATAGCTCCGTCACGATTTATGCGCCTGACGGGCATCTGGCCCTCAGTTTCGTAACCGAAAACGGACCAGTCGATAGCATCGCTGTCGACACCGATGGCACCGTGGTTGTGGCCTGGGGCCGCTGGGCTTCAAAAAACGGCGGCGGTATTGATTTTCGTGACGGTTCCGGCACGTTGATCAAAACCATACACACGGGCAGGTATCTCCCCGCTCACATTTCGTTCGCCGAAGATCATTCGCTCTGGAGCCTAGGGTGCCAACTCGACTCGGCTGACGCGAGACAGCCCGACCAACACGACTACATGACGGTACGGAAGTATCTGCCGAATGGGACAGAAGCTGGAGCATATCTGCCTCGGTCTGTGTTCCCGCCTGGAATGATGGAACCAGGCGATGTAAGCTGGCAAAGATCGAGCAGTATTGCCGTCGCGCATGATCGGGTCGGACTCTGGGCCTACTCGGGCGAGAATGGTGACCAAACGGAGTGGGTGGAGCTGGACCTCAATGGAAACCTATTGGGCCGGTGGAGGCTCGATCAGTTTAATTGGGACACAAGAATAGCGTTCACAACGGACGGCCACCTTTTCGTTCAGAGTCGCGAGCCGCAGGCACCAGTTCTCCGGCTACGCGCATTGGACCGTGCTTCTTCCACTTGGCACACCATTGAAGCACCTCCGATCGGTCAGCTGGAAGGCGCCGACGGAAACGCATTGGTGTTTTCGAACTTTGTAAACCCCGGACCGATGCACCTTAGCTGGTATCTACATCCTTAGGCACGCTCCCGCGCGCGCGCAGCCAGCAGCTCTAGTTCTCTTGCATAAATCGGGCGCAGAAAGCGGGCGGTGAGAGCGCGCTCGATCACCCCGAGCACGCCTGCCCTGACCGGCAACTCGGTTGAAATCGTCACCTCCGACGTGCCCTGATCTGGGCCGGGATTTACTGTGAACGTGGTGATGGCTCCGTTCGTCTCCAGATACGTCTCGACCAGCACACGGCCGGGCTCGGGTTCGGTGACGGCGGCGCGGAACGTCTGCGTTCTTCCGAAGACTCGCATCCGGAAGCGGATGATGGTTCCGGCGCCCGTACCGCCGCGTTCCACCGTCAGACCGCTGAACGCTTCCGGCAAAATGCTCGGATGTCTATTGCGATAATCCGCGAGGATGCCATACAGGCGTGCCGGAGCGGCGTGAATCTGCGCAGCCACTGTGACAATGTGCTTGCGGTTAGACTTCTCCGGAACCTCAGAACTCATCCAGAGCCTATTGGAACTCAGATTGACCGCAAACGGGCGCGGCACTCGGACTGCCACAAAAGGAGTAGAATTAACGCACACAATAGGGGCCTTCTCGCGCGATCGTCCCCTAACAGCGTCGTCCAGGTGGTGATGAGCATAAGTCCGCATAAGCCGGCCAGGTATCCGTCCGCTGCCGCGGTTGTGCCGTACCTAATGTTGTGTTTCGTAGCGTGGCCAACCGGAGCCCAAACGCAGGCCGCCGGGGATCAGAACGCGGCTGAGATGAGCTCTCACGAAACGCCGGCCACATTCAAGTCCAAAGTGAATCTCGTTTTAGTGCCAGTGGTGGTGCGGGATGCGCAGGGGCGCGCGGTAGGAAATCTCAAGCAGGACGATTTTCAGATCCTCGATAGGGGCAAGCCGCAGGTGATCTCAAAGTTCTCAGTCGAGAAATCAGAGCGCCAGGTTACCGGGGAGAAGGAGAGCCCGAGTGGAAACGCCGCTGAAACGGCGCCGGGCGGAAGCGCCGCGCCGGTGGCACCCGAACGTTATGTCGCCTACCTCTTCGACGACGTCCACCTGGTTTTTGGCGATCTAGTACGGGTCCGGGATGCAACCGATCGCCATCTGGCGTCGCTCGAATCCACGGACCGGGCCGCGATCTTCTCAACATCCGGCCAGACAACGCTCGATTTTACGGACGACCGCGCCAAGCTGCACGAGACCCTGCTCCGGCTTCAGCCCAGGCCCGCCTCTCGATCGACGATCCCGGAATGCCCGGACGTGAGTTACTACCAGGCGGACCTGATCCAGAATAAGAATGACCAGCAGGCATTCCAGGCGGCCGTCGCGGACGCCATGAGTTGCATGCGGCTGGATCCGGCACAACCAGGCTCGTTGCAGATAGCGCAAGGGGCGGCGCGGTCGGGTGCGTCACGCGCCATGAGCAGCGGCGACAACGAGACGCGCCTGGCGCTCAACGTGGTGCGGGACGTGGTCCGCAGGATCTCGGCCATGCCGGGGCTGCGAAGCATAATACTGGTTTCCCCGGGCTTCTTTACGCCGTATGATGTGGTGCAGTACAAAACCGAAATCATGGACCGGGCCATACACGGCAACGTAATCATTAGTGCGCTGGACGCGCGCGGTCTCTACACTATCATTCCCGGGGGCGACGCCAGCCAGACGGGATCCGACCCAATTTCCGCTCCGTTCAGGGCGCAGTATCAGACCAGCGGCGCGCTGGCCGAGGCCGATGTACTGGCGGAACTGGCCGACGGGACCGGAGGTTTGTTCTTTCACAACAGCAACGATCTGGATGCAGGGTTCAAACGGGTGGCCGCGCGGCCGGAGTATTACTACGTGCTGGGCTTCTCGCCGCAGAACCTGAAGCTGGATGGCACCTTTCACAATTTGAAAGTTACCGTCAAGAGCCCAAGCAAAGTGAATCTCCAGGCCCGCCGCGGTTACTACGCCCCGCGGCACGTGGCCGACCCTGCAGAGGCAGCCAAACAGGAGATCGAAGACGCGCTGTTCTCTCGAGAGGAACTGCACGATCTTCCGATCGAGCTGCACACGCAATTTTTCAAGGCCAGCGAGGATAGCGCCAAGCTTTCGGTGGTGGTTCGGGTAGACGTGAAACATATCCGCTTCCGCAAGGTAGAGGGACGCAACCGGAATGATCTGACCGTCGTATCCGGCCTGTTCGATCGCAATGGGAACTATATTACGGGAGTGACGAAAGTAATCGAGATGCGTTTGAAGGACGAAACTCTCGAACACAAGCTGCAATCGGGGATCACGCTCAGAACGAGCTTTGATGTGAAGCCGGGAAGCTATCTGGTCCGGCTGGTGGTGCGGGATGCCGAGGGACAGGTGATGTCCGCGGAGAATGGCGCTGTCGAAATTCCGTAGGAGGTGAAGTATGCAGTTTCGCAGCTTGGTGCTGTTAGCGGGAGTTTTCTATTTAGCCGGGGCCCGGGCGCAGGCCCAACAGGCAAATGCCCAGGCTCCGCCTCAGTCCTCGGGTGTGATTCGGGCAGAAACCCGGCTGGTCCTGGTGGACACGGTGGTCATGGACAAGAAGGGCAACTACCTTCATGATCTGACCGGCAAGGATTTTCGCGTATGGGAAGACAACAAGGAGCAGGAGATCAAGAGTTTCTCATTCGAGGCGGATCCGAACGCGCCAGCGGGAGCACAGAAACGCTACCTGGTCCTTTTCTTCGATAACTCGACGATGCAGCCCGGCGACCAGGTGCAGGCGCGGCAGGCGGCAGCCAAGTTCATCGATTCCAATGTGGGGCCTAACCGGTTGGTGGCGATCGTCAATTTTGGCGGCAGCGTACACATCGCGCAGAATTTCACGGGTGATGCCGAGCGTTTGAAGAAAGTAGTGAGCGGGGTCAAATTCTCGGCGGTCTCGCCAAATGCGCCGGTGGAAGTAGCTTCGCTCGGGATGCCGCAGTTGGGCGGCGCCGAGGCCGATTTTGGCGCCCGCAGCGTGATCCTTGCGCTCAGAACCATGGCGAAGAACCTGGCCTCGGTTCCCGGCCGGAAGACGCTGGTGCTGTTCACTTCGGGCTTTCCGATGACGGACGAATACCGGTCTGAACTGACGGCCACGATCGACGCTTGTAACAAGGCTAATGTCGCGGTTTATCCCATCGATGCGCGCGGACTTGTTGGCGGAATAACAGCGGTCGGGCCCGGTGCGGCCCTGACAGTTCCGTCCGGTCTTCCATCACCCCGGTTGCTGCCGGCGGCGTTTCGCTACACCGGAAGTCCTTTTGGGAACTCCTTTATGGGGCAGCGCGGTGGTGGCGCGGGTGGAGGTGGCGGGGGAGCTGGTGGCGCCGGCGGAGCCGGTGGCGGCGCGGGAGCTGGCGGTGGGCGTGGAGGCGGAGGAACCGGAGGCGGCACGGGCGGCGGGACGACAGGCGGTGGCACA
>JACXTT010008313.1_pt1 | contig 14405 bp, 12 predicted proteins | sample 9270951 | NCBI WGS metagenome assembly JACXTT01 (sample SAMN15532306, study PRJNA645909) | rock metagenome | isolation source: weathered quartz diorite | place: Puerto Rico | collected 2017-06-21
AATTTCGACCTCCTATGTGGGACTGACGTCTGGGGCAAAACGCTGGGGATTATTGGGCTGGGTCGTATTGGCCGAGCAGTTGCCCGGCGCGCGGCCGGTTTTCGAATGCGCGTGATCTATCACAGTACGAACCGCGCTGCACCAGAGGTCGAGAGGGAACTCAATACCGAGTACCTGCTGCGGGACGACGTCCTTGCGCAGGCGGACTTTCTGTCACTTCACGTGCTGCTGACGGCGGCCACGCGAGGGCTTATCGGCCCCGCCGAACTGGCAAAGATGAAGCGCACGTCCTTTCTAATCAACACGACGCGCGGCCCCGTCGTCCAGGAAGCGGCGCTCATCGACGCGCTGGAACACGGCATCATTGCCGGCGCGGCTCTCGATGTGTTCGAACGCGAGCCGCTCATTCCCGACGGATTGCGGCGTGACAATGTTCTTCTCGCGCCGCATCTCGGTTCCGCGTCGGTCGAGACGCGCACGCGCATGGCCATGATCGCCGTCGAAAACGCCATCGCGCTGTTTGAGGGTAAGCGTCCGCCAACAATTTTGAATCCCGAGGTGCTGCGTTCGAATTGAGCCGGAGTCGAGAATCCTCTTGGGCGCTGCCGGACGATATGCGCTTCGGACGTAAAGGCCACAGGCGGGCAAAAGGAGAAGGCAAATGGCCCACGTATCGCTCAACCATCCAAAACTGACGCTTGAGGGAGCCGAAGCCGCTCTCACAGCCGCCAAAGCCCAGGCCACGCGGATCGCGTGTCCGATGAACATTGCCATCGTAGACGACGGCGGCCACCTGATTGCCTTCGCGCGAATGGACGGGGCGAAGCTTTCCTCGATCGACATCGCGCTGAACAAAGCCCATGCCGCCGCGATCCGACGGCAGGCGACGGGTCCCGCCCGCAGTGGCGAAGAAGTGAACGTGTTGCTTTCCTTAGGCCTGGCCATTGGAAGCCGGGCTCACCAAACCCCGATTCGCGGCGGGGTTCCGCTGGAAATGAATGGCGAATGTGTGGGCGCGATCGGTGTGAGTGCCGGAACGGAAGATCAGGACACGGAAGTCGCGCGCGCAGGTGTGGCCGCGTTTGGGAAAGCGTAGCGTTCGGTAGCGCACTCCTTTGGCTGACCTCAAACAAGCCGCGCTCCAGATTTTTCGCGAAACGCTCGCGGCGATCGATATCCCTCTCGTAATGCGGCGCAAGCTGGACCGAGCCGGCTCTCACATCCACGTAGGTTGTGCGCCGTTCGACCTCGCGGCGTTCGAACGGATCTACGCCGTTGCGATCGGCAAGGCTTCCCTGGCGATGGCCTGCGGCCTCGTAGAAGTGCTCTCTCCGGATTTCCGTGCCCAGGGCCTTGTGGTCGCGCCAAACGCGGCGGCAAATGTCCCAGATGGGTTTCGCTTGATGGTTGCGGGGCATCCCGTTCCTGATCAAGGTAGTTTTGCAGCGGGGCGTTCGATTCTCGATTTGCTCGACAAGGCTGACGCGCGGACGCTGGTTTTCTTTCTGCTGTCCGGTGGGGGCTCGGCTCTCGTCGAGCTGCCGCTGGCTCCCAGCGTCACGCTCGAAGACACGCAGGCGCTCCATCGCGTCCTGGTCACGTGTGGCGCTTCCATCGACGAAATCAATGCGGTCCGGAAGCATTTGTCTGCTGTGAAAGGTGGACGCTTGGCAGTTGCTGCCGGCGCGGCGACGAAGATTACGTTGGGTGTGACCGACGTTCCCGACGGCCAAGAATCCGCGCTGGCATCTGGCCCTTCTCTTCCCGATCCGACCACGGCGTTCGACGCGTGCGCCGTGGCCCGCCGCTATGAATTGCTTTCCAAATTTCCCCCAAGCATTCGAACGCAGTTCGAACATCCCGAGACGATTCCCGAAACCCCGAAAGAGGGCGATCCCGCATTTGACCCACGCCGCACGGCATTTGAGGTTGTGCTTGGACGAGACGACTTGTTTCATCCCGCCCACCGCGCCTCCGAGGGCGCCGGATTCGTGACGATTTGCGACAACGCGACTGACAATTGGCCACTCGGGCGAGCCACGGACTATCTGCTGGCCCAACTCGCAGCGCTCAAACAGGCCTCTCCCGGCAGAAGCGTGGCTGTGATTGCCGATGGAGAAGTGAGTTCACCAGTAACGGGAGTGGGAATCGGCGGAAGAAACTCCGCGTTCGTGCTCGACTGCGTGGAAAAAATCGCCGGCAAGAAAATCGCTGTGCTCAGCGCGGGTACGGACGGTATAGATGGATCGAGCCCCGCGGCTGGTGCAGTAGCGGATGGCGAAACCTCGACAAGGGCTCGCGCTCTGGGACTCGACCCCGCGGATTACTTCGCGCGGAGCGATGCCTACTCGTTCTTCCACAAGCTCGGCGACGCTATCGAGACTGGCCCAACAGGAAACAACCTGCGCGATCTGCGAATTCTCCTTGCCCACTAGTCTCGACGCCTGGCAAACGAAGCGATCAGCTCGATGTGCGCGAACAACGATATGTTCAGCCCCATGTTAAGGATACGTCCACCACTGGCACCGGGCCGCTAAACCGGCAGATAGCGGGCCAGATTTCCACATACAGCCTTAAGTGTATGCAAAGTTTTGCATCTTGACACTGAACAAAGTAGGTGCCTAGAATCCGGCCTCACAAGAGTATCGTCAATGGTCCGACGGTACTCTCTGCGCTATTCGGAATATTGCCCCCGCTATTTATGGCGATGAGCCCAAGCATCGCAGTCTACGACCGCGCACCAAAATTCCACGGAAAGGACTCGTGTAATGAATATCTACAATAGGAACGTTCGTTCCGGTCTTGGCTTCGCGTTGCTCGTCTTTTCAATCGCATCGATGTGGCCTGCGCCTGCCACAGCTCAAAAGGTACCCATAGCTCAGCGAAGCCAAGGCGACACTGGTAACCCACTTGGCGACCGCCCGGAGCGCGAGCAATATGACAATCGGGCTCTCCCAGAAACAGACATCGCGCCTGCGCAGCAGGCAGCGGCCGCTAAGGCCGCCCGCGCCGTGTCCCAGCTACAACCCGGCACCACAGCAGCATGGCAGGGGATCGGCCCCAATGCCCCGCTAGTTTCCGCGCCGTGGACGTACACCGGCCGTGCGACATTACGTTCTGGCCGAGTCACTTCATTGGCTCTCTCGCCGAGATGCGGTGAGGAAAGTTGCAGAATTTTTGTAGGCGCCGCTGGTGGGGGGATATGGGCAGCTAGTAACGCTCTCTCCTCGCATCCGAATTGGCATCCCTCAAACAGCGGCATACCCTCCAATTCGATCGGCTCCATCATCTTTGACCCAACCGATCCTACGGGAAGTACTCTCTATGCGGGCACCGGCGAAGCGAACGGCTCGAGTGATTCAGAAGCGGGCGTCGGTCTCTTCAAATCAACTGACGTGGGAAGATCCTGGTCGCTGGTGCCGGGTAGCGCCGCCGTCGCCACTGGCCGCGCGATCGCCACGATTGCCGTCGATCCAGGCAATTCCAAACATATATTCATAGGCACCGCGGTAGCGCGGCATGGTGCGTCCTCCGTGAATGGCGGTAGGTTTACGCCGCCAGGATCAGCGCAAGTCGGGCTATACGAATCCACCGATGGCGGGGCGACCTTCACGCTGGCGTTCAGTGTCCCATCGGATGTCGTGAATCCAGGGAGCGCAAACGGATCAGACTTCTTCCGCGGCGGCGTGACCAATGTTGTTTTCAACCGCACCGGCGTGTCCGAAGATGGCCCCTCTAACGTTTACCTCTCGATTTTCGATTACGGCGTCTATCGCTCGAACGGCGCTGGCGGTTACGAGCAAATCTTCGCTTCTGTTGGGGCAGGAGGCGCGGCGGCCAGCATTGGCGCTCGAACCGAGTTCGCACTCGCGCCAAACAACGGTGCACTGCGGATCTATGTAGGCGACACTGACGGCACGCCGGCCGACTTTTACCGCGTGGATAATGCTCTTGTTCCCGCAGCTACTCTCACAGACGGGACGAATAATCCAGGATGGATGAAGCTTTCCAACTCTACTCCGGGCACACCTGGGTTCGGTTCTTACGATTTCTGCGGCAATATCGCGAATGGGCTGGAGCAATGTTCGTATGACATGGTGGTTGCCTCACCGGCGGGCCACCCGGACACAGTGTGGATTCTCGGCCAAATGCAGTACAGCGAGATTTTCACAGCGAACCCGCCTTCCAACGGCCGGGCCGTGCAGCGCTCCACCGATGCTGGCGTGAGCTTCACGGACATGACCAACGACAACCAGGCGTCTGCGATCGGAATGCACCCTGACCAGCACGCCATCGTCTTTGTTCCCAGAAATCCCGATATCGCGATCATTGGCTCGGACGGCGGCGTAATCCGCACCAGCGGAGCCTTCGCCGACGCTTCCGCGACTTGCGATACTCGCGGCCTGGTCGATCCACAGCTCACACAGTGCCATCAGTGGTTGAGCGCTGTACCGACGCAGAACTTCAGCATCAACGCGGGTTTGCCGACCCTTCAGTTCGAAAGCCTGTCAATCAATCCAAGGAATCCCCGGGGAGATATCATGGGCGGAACACAGGACAACGGAACATGGGCGTTCCATTCGGATGATGAGGGTGAGGGAGGAACTTGGCTCGGAGTCGTCGGCGGGGATGGCGGCGCGTCCGGCACGGACGTCGGCAACGCTGATGTCCGCGTGCATACGTACACGGGTTCGACCGGCGACATGAACTTCAACGGGACCGATCCACTCGGATGGGACATCTTCGACGTTCCGAATTTCCAGAACCCGACCAATGAGCTGGTCTCATTCTACTCACCGCTGATCCCCGACCCCCGGGTGGGCAGCACCTGGTTCATCGGAATGCAGCACGTGTGGAGGACCACGGATGACCTGGGCGGCAAAGCCTACATGGACCAATTCTGCAACGAGTTCACGGGTACGCTGGCCCAGCCCTGCGGGGACTGGGAAGCGCTCGGCGGAGACGCAGGCATACTAACGGCGGGAACAGCCGCCACCAAAGGCACGAGCTATATCGCGGCCGTGGTTCGCGCCTCCAGCGACACCAGCACGATGTGGGTTGCCACGCGCCGGGGCCGGGTCTTCATCTCGCACAATGCGGATGCCACCCCGGCCGCCAACGTGACCTACACGCGAATCGACACGCCCGCGCAGCCGCGGCGGTTCCCCAGCGGCATCGCTATCGACCACACCAACGCAAACCATGCCTGGGTATCATTCTCCGGCTATGAGGCCTACACTCCAACAACCCCTGGTCACGTTTTTGAAGTTACGGTCCATGACGATGGTTCCGTGGCATGGAGCGATATCAGCTACAACCTCGGCGACCAGCCAATCACTGGGATCGCTCGCGACGAGGTGACGGGAAATCTCTTCGTAGCGACTGATTTCGGCGTCGATATGCTGGTGAGCGGCGCCACTACGTGGGTGCCAGCGGGGACTAATCTGCCGCCCGTCGCGGTCTACGGCTTGACCATCAGCTCCAGCGCGCGTGTCTTGTACGCCGCCACGCATGGCCGCAGCGCTTGGAGGCTGCGTTTGTCAGGATCAGATTGACGCTTCGCAGTGAGCAGGCTTGAAATATGAAATCGCTCCGGTGGCCGCGCGCTATTGCGGAGGCCACCGGAGTGATTCCCACACTCTCACAGTTCCTTCAATCGCTCTTGCTTCCTGTCATCGACGCCTCTATCCGCCGCAGGCGGTCATTCATGTCCGAGAGCTGACGTTCGAGGCGATCGAGCCGGTTGAGGACCGCTTGATCGTTGGCGGCCGGGGCCGTGGCTCCAGCTTGGCCGCTCTTCTGATCCCCTGCCGGAGATTCCTTTCCCGCTGCGGCTTGAGCCTTGAGCTGCGCGATCAAATCTTCCACGGCGTGAGGAACGCTGAGGGAAAGGTGCCCGTCCTTCACCAGGGCTTCCAGAGGTTCGATGGCCGCGGGATCTCCGCGATGACCCAGCGCGAAGATGGACGCGAAGCGAATGTCAAACGAGGGCTCGCTGAGGTAGGAAATCAGTCTCGTGGTGATGTCGTGGTTCTTCAGGTCCGCTCGCCCTAGCGAGTTGATGGCAATGCTGCGCAATGCCGAGGGCTTTCCCGGGGCCGACCACTCCAATAGCGACGGCACTACGGAGCTATCTCCTAGAGCTCCCATGGCGCGAAGCGCGGCGCGTTGCAGCGTGTCACCCGGCGAAGGAGTCGCAAGCGCCTTCTCGAAAAGCACCGTCGCGCCAGAAGCCTTGTCCTGAGCCAGCGCCTGCAACGCTGCGCCGCGGACCGAATAGGCTTTGTCATCTTTGTAGACATTCTGCAGCCGCTTGGCGACGTCCTCGTCGTTATGGTACCGGCCAAGCTGCTCGACAGCCACCGCGCGCACCCACGGCTGGCTGTTGGAAAGCGCAGCGAACAGCTGCTTCCGCGAAGGCTCCGAGTTGATGCGCCCGAGGGCCCGCAGGGCTTCTTCGCGAACGCCCCAGAATTTGTCATCGAGCGCGGTCTCGCCTAACGCCTTGGTCGCAGCGTCATTGTCACGAAGCGCGCCGAGCGCGACGGCGGCATCGGCGCGGTCAGGCACATCCGACGCGGTCTGGAGTTGTCGAATCCACTCTTCGGGCGATTTCTGAAAATCCACGGATTTCAGTATTTTGCCGCCCTTGTCGAAGAGCACCATCAGCGGTGGCCCGTCCACCGCAAAAGAAAATGTTTCGTCCGCCTTGGAGATTTCGATCGTGAAATTTTTTTCGCCTGCCGAAGTCGTGATCGCAACGTCGATCGGAGCGTGGAAGAGTCCGACGTGTCCCTCCACTTTCTGTGTCTGCTTGACGCTGAGGCTGACTTTCTTTTCCCCGGCATCGTAGCTGGACTTCACCACGAAGCGCGGCGCGCCGGCGCCATAAATCCACTCATCGAAGAATTGATCGACGTTCGTGCCGGTCGATTCCTCGACGGCTTTGGCCAGGTCGGCGCTGACCACGTTTTGCAGGCGGTATGTTTCCAGGTAGTGACGCAGCGCTCGGAAGAAGGCTTCGTCGCCCAGCCGCTCGCGAAGCATGTGCACGACCCAGCCAGCTTTGTCGTAGACGTTGCCGACATATTGCACCGAGTCGCTGATTTCCCGAGTCACGATTGGGACGGAGAAAAGTTCCTTCGATTGGAGCCACGCGTTTTGGTCTCGCCAATATGCGTACGCCGCGGAGTCGTTGCCGTAATAGTGCTCTTTCCAGAGCGTGGCGCCGAACGTCGCAAAGCCCTCATTGAGCCAGGTGTTCGTCCAGTCTTTGCACGTGACCAGGTTGCCGAACCACTGATGTGCCATCTCGTGAGAGATGAGACCGTCCGCTGCCTCAGGCCGCTCTGACGCGAGTTCCGGATACACCAGGTCGCGGGTTGCCAGCGTTGTTGCGCTGACGTTTTCCATGCCGGCAGCGACGAAATCGTCCACGGCGGTTTGGGCGTACTGGTCCCAGGGGTATGCCACGCCGAAGCGGTCGGAAAAAAACTCGAGCATCTCTTTGGTGTGGCGGAACGTGGGCTCGATCGTATCTTCCATCCCGCGCGGGACGTAGTACGTGACGGGGAGGGCGTGCCAAGTGTCCTTCTTTTCTTTGTATTCTCCGGCCACGAAGGAAATCAGGTAGGTGGAAACCGGCTGGGATTGTCGCCAGGTCCACGTTTTGAGGCCATTGGGGGCGTCCTGCACGCTCACAAGCTTTCCATTGGAAACGGTGAGCCAGTCCGCCGGTACCGTTAGAATCATTTCCGTGGTCGCGCGGTCATTCGGATAATCGTAGATGGGGATGTAGTGGTGTGTGTCTTCGGCCTCGCCCTGAGTCCAGATCTCACGGGCGCGGCCCGGATCGTCGCGGTCGGGAAGAATAAAATAGAGGCCGGTGGTCGGTTTCCCTTCGTATCTCATTTCGACGTCGAATTTTTCGCCGGATTTCGCGGGTTGAGGCAGATCGATCTGCAATTTTTCAGGATGAATCGCAAACTTCGCGTCCTTGCCGTTGACGCGCGCGCTCGATACTGTGAGGTCCGCGCAATCGAAATCGAGATGCGTCACTCCATCACGGAGCGTGGTGAGTGTGTGGGTAACTTCGCCGATCACTTTTCGCTGATCGAGGTCAAAGCGGAGCGAGACCCGCACGTTCTGCAAGTCGTAGTCCCTGCTCGGCGCATACGGCCGATCCGCGCGAACCACGGCGGCCAGAACCACGGCCGGAACGAGAAAGACCAGCGCCCGAGACACGGATTTACGTAGCTTGCTCCAGTGTGGGGTCATTCGGGGCTCGCAGGGGACTTTTCAGCGCGCAATGTCATCTAGCCATTATACCTGTACGCCCCGGGGAAACCGGCCTGCCTTCCATGTAGTGTCATTATTCGCCATCGCGCAAGAGGTCTAGCGACGAAGATAAGCATCCTCTTTGCGAATCCAATCTTCACGGCGCGGGGCAAAGATGTCTACGTCGACCGTGTCCTCCATGGCGACCGCCGAGTGCGGCACGTCCGCGGGAATCAGCAGAATTTCGCCCGCGTTCACGACGATCTCACGATCGTCGAACACGAATTTGAGAGCGCCTGAGAGAATCCAGGAATACTGTTCATTTACGTGGGAATGGCGCGGGACGACAGCGCCTTGCTTTAACAAGAGCTGCGAAATAGTTGCGTTCTCTCCGGAAATCATCTGGCGAGAAAGCTTGTCGTTCAGTTTTTCGATTTCCAACGTTTTCCAGGAACTTTTTGCCAGTGTGGCCACTGCCTCCTCCTCGCTCTCTTTGAGTGGTGGGAAGCATCCTCCCCGGAAACTTGCGTCGCGTCAACCTGTCTGGTAGCACAGCGGCTGTTGGCTTTGGTACTTAGAACCGCTCCGCACGGACATGTGTTATGCAAGACTTCTGATAGATGCCCGGCGCAACAAGAGTGGCGGGGGCGGGATCAGTTGCAGGGAAACTCGCTTTGAGAGCGAAATGAATGCGTCTTCTTCACGCGTTCGCGGGACTTGTCCTATTCTTCGAATTGCCAATCCCAATTTTCTGGCTGATCGTTCATCCCTTCAGTACGTTTTGGCGAAGCCGGGTCCGCGCAGCTTTCTGGTTTGCCGGCCTCACGGCGTGGACCTGTGGCGGCGCGGCACTGTGGCTCTTGCGGCATCCGCTTCTGTCCGCATCGCAACATTCGTGGGTCGCGATCGCGTCCGGTTTCCTGTTGATTGCGGTTGAGTTATACATTCTCGCGCGCGTGGAACGAGAGTTGGGAAGCCGGAGGCTCGTCGGTCATGCAGAACTCACCGGAACAGGCGAAATATTTTCAGGCGGCCTGTACGCCTACGTGCGCCATCCTCGCTACGCCGCAATGTTCGGCGCCGTCTTAGGGGCCGCCCTGATTGCGGGGAGCAAGGTGTTGTGGGAAATCTTGCCAATCTGGTTTGTCTTCGCTCTGATTGTAATTCGCTTGGAGGAAAGGGAACTAGTCTCGCGATTCGGCCCCAGCTACGAAGAATACCGCAAGCGCGTCCCAGCCTTCCTGCCGATTCGCCTGCGTTCGACTGGAAAATCCTAAATCCCGAAGCATCGCCGCTCCGAAATCGCCAGCCCAGTCGACGTTGCCGAGGTAACGCCGCTCCGCTAGAATGACATGTCCGCCGCGGAGAGGTGTCCGAGCGGTTGAAGGAGCTCGCCTCGAAAGCGAGTGTTGGGGAAACTCAACCGTGGGTTCGAATCCCACCCTCTCCGCCAGACAAGTTAGCTTACAGGGAAAGCTCCCAGGTCTCGGCGACGAGGTTCTTGCCGAAGCTGTGATGTCGTTTTTTCTCCACGATGCGGAATCCAGCCTGCTTGTAAATGTGGCGTGCCGCATCGAGCTCACTTTGCGTCCACAATACAATTTTCTTGTATCCTGCCTGCTGTGCGAATCGCACGCACTCGCCCACAAGCCGTGAACCGATGCCTAGGCCGCGCGCAGCAGGCTCGACGTACAGCAAGCGCAGCTTCGCGGTGGCCCCGGATTTCGCGACCATAAAAACGGAGCCGACTACTTCGCCGTCCTTTTCGGCGATCCAGCACCGTTCTCGTTTTGCATTGTAGTGCTGAATGAACTTCGCCACGATTTCCGCGACCAACGCCTCGAACTGCTCATCGTAGCCGTATTCCTGCGCATACAGAACGCCCTGGCGGTGCACAACCCAGCCCATATCGCCCGGCTGGTGCGGACGAAGCAAGTAAGAAGCTCCGGCCTCCGGTTTCTCCGCCGGCGCCAGGAGCTTCTCGATGGTTTGCATCGCGCCGATCAGCTTCAGCTGTTCGTTTTCGGACAGCTTCGCGAGCATGCCGCTGACCTCTTGGTTGGTGCGCGCCTCCAGCGGAGCAAACTGCTGACGGCCTTTGCCGCTAAGCGCCAGCAAGCTTTGGCGTCCGTCATCTTCCGAAGGCGTCTTCTCGACGAGCCCGCGCTTCTCAAAAGCGCTTAGGAGGCGGCTGAGGTAGCCGGCGTCGAGGTCAAGGCTGTTGCGCACGTCAGTCGCAGTAGGTTTCTCGCGGTGCGCGAGTTCATAAAGGACCCGTGTCTCAGCGAGCGAAAAAGGGCTGCCGAGCCATCCCTCTTGGAGCACGCCAATCGCGCGGGTGTAGAAGCGATTAAAGCGACGCACCGTGTCGATGCGCGCACTCAGGCCGGTCTGGGCCATGTGCAGCCCTCCAACGCAATGAGCAACTGTCTGACACTGTCACATATATACTTGACAGAGTCAAATAAATTGAAAGGGAATGGGCGCGGTCACTCGATGGTGGTTTCTTGCCGGTGGAAGAGTTGCCAGCGTCCGTTTCGATTGACCCACACACGAATGACACGATAAGGCCGCTCGCCGCTGGGCTGATGATCTGCAATCATGACGGCCGAATCGGCGAAGATGTAGACGTCCAGCCAAAGCATCCTGGGCAAGGTCACGTGAGCCTTGCTGCCTGCGATTTGACTCACGCGCTCCAGTTTGGTGTCCGGCTTTCCCGTGTAGCGCCGGCCGATCCCAACGAATTCGTCGGCTACGTAGTAGGCCCAAGTCGGGGAATCATGTTGAGTGACGGCTGTCTCGACGGCCTGATAGGCCTTGACGACCTCCCTTTGGACTGAGTTGTCCGGCAGGAACGGGACATTACGACACGGATTCTCGCAGTTCGGATCATCCTTCGCGCCATTTCCCCCAGGCGGAGCTGGCTGACTCGGCGCTCCGGTCGCAAGAATGGGCGTGCTCTGGTGAGCGAAGAGGAACCAGCCGCCCGTGCGCTTTACCCAGACGCGGGCAAAAAACACGTCGGGATGCCCTTCGCGTGCGCCAATCCCTGTGATGACCGCGAGCTGGCCGTACTCGCTGACCCGCAGACCTTTGTATTCCGTGTCGCTATCTGTCGCCCCGGTTGCGGCGTCTTTCAGAAACTGTGCGCTCTTTCGGGTTTGCCCAGCCTCATTCGTCCAGGTGCACTCCGGAGTTAGGAGCTCTCCCACAGCCCTCGCATCTTTCTTCTTAAGGGCCAGTTGCAAAGCTCGGTCTGTCTTCAGAACGGCGGGGTCGGTGTCGTCGTTCGTTGCACGAGCGTCTAATCCGGCTGCCACCCAAGCCGAGACGAAAATTACGCCAAGGACGATACGCCTTGTGAGGAGTCGCCCCATGATCGCCTCCTTCTTGTTGCGGGCTCCCTTCGACGCTCAGGGTAAACCCTTCGCGACTCGGGCAAGCAAGTCCTGCCTGCCCTACCCGTCCGGTAGGCGGGCGGCAGGCAGGAAGCCCGCACCCGTACGGTCGGAATCAAAGGAGTAATAACGAAATGAGGCGATTTTGTAGCTGCGTAGGGTCAAACTTCAACAAGTTTCAGCGGGGCTCGACGGGTACCCCACGATACACGCCTGGGAACGCGATTCTCGGAATGGCGCCTCCCTTAACGCCAATCGGGAGAATGGCGTTGCCGGGATTTAAGTGCCTTCGTAAATTCCAGGGTTGCCATGCATCAAAATTCGGATGGCGATGCCCCACTTCCGACGGTCCAATTCATCCACACGGACTACATCCCCGATCTGCTCTCGATGGATTGGATCATCGGGGCCAAAGTTCAGGGTTACAACGACGTTCATCCCGACGAAGTAGTGCTTTGTGGTCGTTACGAAGTACAGCCCACTTCGGGACACGTTCGCGGTTGTGCAAATTTCCTCGGGAAACCTCGGGTCGCAGGGCCTAACCAGCACTGGTTCAGACAATGCCTCCCGGGGGGTTAAGCGGCATTCCTTGATTGCAGTCGGAACCGTCATCGGGACCCTCCTGATCTCTTAAACGGGCGGGTAGTCTAAGAATTCGCTAATGGAATCCCGAGAACAAAATAATAAAACGGCCCTCTGGAGTCCACTGCGATGTCAATCGTGTGCCCTGCGAGCCAACAGGTGCTTCCGGGCGAAGGGAACAAGAAAGAGCGCGATAGGGACGGGCTCGTTCTCGGGAGTGAAGCGCAGTTAACCCAAACAATAGAAAAGAGGGGCGCCGCGGTAGCAGGCGCCCCTCTTCAATGAGCCTGTCGGAGGAAGACTCATCGGTGTGCTGTATTCCCTGGAAAAGATTAAAACGTTCCAAATTTTTCTGAGGAAAATCTAAGGGAACAAAAGGCGAATGCCAACGAGCATTCTACGCCCTGACTTCGGTATCGGAACAGTGCTGGTCGTCCAGCCGGAGCTAGGCCGCAGGCGGCCTATTTCTTTTCCCTATTTCCGGAGTGGGTGTGAACCCGCCTCGGTGAAGATCGGGAAAAATCGTTTTTCCGCTCACCACGTTGATGGCGTAGAACTGGTTTTGAGAGCGTTCGGAGAGGTCGCGTAGTTGAACGCATGCGCTTTCACGACCAAAAACGCAAGCCCGCCACAGTGATGAGCCATCCGGGAACTTTTCGAACAGGTCGTACTGGTGGCTCATGGGAATCCCTTCCGGCGACTCTTCTGAGTCGCCCACCATCGTAATCCTCTTGAATCTTTCTGTCCAATTTATCTATTCGATGTTGTGCATAAGTTAGCCCCAGTGTTCCGACCTGAAACGGCGCTGGCCAGCGTTGCCCGCGAATCGCAGATGCTCGAAGTGGCCTACAATGGGGAACCCGTGCCGCCCCTTCGCCAATCTGAGCGCTTGCGAGTGGTCCTGGTCGCTACGCGCAATCCACTGAACATCGGTGCCGCCGCGCGAGCGATGAGTAACTTCGGGTTCGGGTCCCTGCGCCTCGTCAATCCATTCGCGGCCTCCTTTCGCGAAGCTCGGTCTGCCGTGGGCGCTTCGGAAATCCTGGCGAGCGCCAAGCGATACAAGACGGTAGCCGAGGCCGTAGCGGATTGCACGCTCGTGGTTGGAACGACTGCGGTTCGCAATCGCGACCTGCAACATTTGGTCCGCCGCCCGGAATACGGCGCGCGGCGGATTCTTGAGCGATTGAGATCCAGCAACGTGGCCTTGCTCTTTGGGTCGGAAAAATTCGGGCTTTCCAACGACGACCTCAGCCATTGCCACTGGCTCATCCGGATTCCAACGTGCGAAAAGAATATTTCCATGAACCTGGGCCAGGCAGTTGCGGTCTGCCTGTACGAACTGGTTCGCAACTCTTCACACGAGCGAAGCGCCAAACACTGGAAGCCGGCCACGGCGGGGGAACTCGAACGAATTACGACGCTGCTGCTTGAAGCGCTGCAAACCAGCGGTTTTCTCGACCGGCGCCGGGTGTCCGACGCCGATGAGAGAATTCGCCGGCTGGTACGCCGGCTTCATCTGCCGGAGCGAGACGCCGTGATTTGGCTGGGAATGCTGCGCCAGATGTTGTGGAAGATGAATCCGGGCGAAAAGCAAGAAAAATGAAGGTACGAGCACGAGTAGGTTTCAAAGGTTTTCATGTAGCGCCAACCCCGCGCTGCGGGGTTGGCATCTTCGATTGATGCAGCTGCCCGTCTGATGGTTCGCCCGCCGTGGCGGGCTCACCACAAGGGGCGGACGCTACAAAGAATTCGCTAGCGGCGCAGCGCGAAGAACGACTGAAGCAATTGGGCCGACTCCGCAGCCAACACGCCCGAAACGACTTCGACGCGATGGTTCAGCGCCGGAGCGTCGAGGACCCGCATGCAGGTGCGAATCGCGCCTCCTTTGGGTTCGTCGGCGCCGTAAACGAGGCGGGCGATCCGCGCCTGAACGAGCGCGCCTGCGCACATGGCGCACGGTTCCACGGTCACGTAGAGCGAAGCGCCGACGAGGCGATAGTTGTCGTGACTCTGCGCGGCCTCGCGCAGGGCGACGATTTCCGCGTGCGCGGTTGGGTCGCAATCGGTGATCGTGCGATTGCCTGCCGCGGCCAGGATCCGATCATCGAGCACGACGAGCGCCCCCACGGGCACCTCTCCGCGCAG